>Ga0208850_1000191_pt1 | contig 20775 bp, 21 predicted proteins | sample NGESurshal092012_5_FD_184475 | JGI IMG/M metagenome (GOLD analysis project Ga0208850, IMG submission 184475) | Arctic peat soil microbial communities from Barrow, Alaska - NGEE Surface sample 210-2 shallow-092012 (SPAdes) | ecosystem: Environmental > Terrestrial > Soil > Wetlands > Peat ... | reverse complement strand
CGAAGTACCCGGCCAGGTGGGTGCGGAACTCGTCCCGGTCAGCGTCCTTCACCAGGTTGTGGGCCCGAACGCGGTCGCCCAGCGCCACATAGAAGCGCACCGCCCGGTCGAGCCGTGAGCGGTCCAGGCCTTCGGCGTCGATGGAGACGCCGGCGAAGTACCTGGCCAGCACTGGCAACGTGTTCTTCGGGTACGGCGGGTCCACACGTTCGACGTGGTGGCCGGCCGCCTCCAGCATTCGCACGGTACGCACGACCGCCCTCAGGTGCTCGATGTCCGGGCGCACGCCGATGACGGGCGGCTTGGTCGAGACACCGATCCGCAGGGCCCGGTCAGGCTCGCGCACCTCGGCCAGCTCAGGATTGTCGGCCATGACCGACAGCACGAGCGCCGCGTCGGCAACCGTGGTGGCCAGGGGACCGTTCTCGGCCATGCCGTACCAGTCGTTGGGCCCCAAGTGGGCCGGTACGACCCCGCTCCCGGGCTTGATCCCGACCAGCCCGCAGCAGGCGGCCGGGATGCGGATCGATCCCAAGCCATCAGCGCCGTGGGCCACCGGGACCATGCCCGCAGCGACGGCCGCGGCGGAGCCGCCCGAGGAGCCACCCGGCGTCCGCTTGAGGTCCCACGGGTTGTGGGTGATGCCGAACGGTGAGTCGGTGGTGGCGAAGAAGCACAGCTCCGGGACGCGGGTGATCCCGACGACGATCGCCCCCGCAGCCTTGAGCCGAGCAACGACCGGGTGGTCGGCGGGCTGCGGCTCGTCCGAGCTGAGGGGGGATCCGTTGCGCATCGGCTCGCCAGCGACCGGCACGTTGTCCTTGATCGCGATCGGGACGCCGGCCAGGGGGAGTTGTGCCAGGTCGGTACGCCGGGCCACCTCGGCAGCATCGGCCGCGGCCTTCGCCGCTCGCACCACCTGGAAGGCGCCGATTCGGTCGTCCCGCGCGACGATTCTCCCCAACGCGGCGGCGACGACATCGGGGGCGGAGAGGGCGCCGCTGCGGACGCCGGCAGCGATCTCGGTTGCGGTGGCCGGCAGCTTGGGGGTCATGCACCCGAGCGTACGACGGTCGCCTCCCGCGCGAGCCGGTACGACAAGCTCGCATCTGAAGGCTGCAGGCTGAGGGCCCACGGCCACCGACGCGTCGCTGGTGCCAAACTCGGCTTTGTGCGGTCTCTTTTCCTGGCGCCCATCTGAGATGAAAGGAGCAGCAATGCCCTTCCGCGGCTGGACCGATGCGGTTCTTGATTTCTACGAGGGCCTGGAGGTCGACAACTCCAGGGCCTACTGGCAGTCGCACAAGACGGTCTACGACGAAGAGGTGCGCGGACCGATGGAGGCCCTGCTGGCCGAGCTCTGCGACGAGTTCGGTGACGCAAAGATGTTCCGGCCCCATCGTGACATCCGGTTCAGCGCTGACAAGACACCGTACAAGACCCATGTCGGGGCCACGTTGGCCAACCGTGGATATGTGCAGGTCTCCGCCCGTGGGCTCGCGGCGGCCAGCGGCATCTACGTCTTCGCGACCGATCAGCTGGCCCGCTACCGCCACGCCGTGGCTCTTGATCTGTCCGGCGAAGCCCTGACCAGGATCGTCGACGACGCCCGGGCCGCCGGGTTGACCATCACCGCGGCGAGCACACTCACGACGGCGCCGCGCGGCTATCCGAAGGATCACCCACGGATCGAGCTGCTCCGGATGAAGGGCCTGGTCACCTGGAAGGACTGGCCGGTCGAACCGTGGCTTGCCACAGCAGAGGCCAAGGACAAGGTGGTGGAAGTGCTACGCGCCTCGGTGCCCCTGGTCGAGTGGCTCGAGTTCCATGTCGGCCCCTCCGAGCTGGAGCACTCCTCCCAGCGCTGAGAGGGGCACGTCATGCTCACGTGGCTCGTCGCGCTCTCGGCCGCCTCTCAGGTCACTTCTGCTCGTGGTCGGCAGGGGCGGCGGCCACGGCTGCGGTGATGTTGGCTTCGGCGGTCGCCTTGTCGACACCCAAACCGGCGAGCACGCCCGTGCCGTCTTCGAGCTCGAGGAGCGCGAGCAGGATGTGCTCGGTCCCGATGTAGTTGTGGCCCATGCGCAGGGCCTGCCGGAACGTGAGCTCCAGCGCTTTTCGCGCCTGCGGGTTGTAGGGGATGACCCCGCGGCGGCGAGCAACACGATCCTCGCCCGGGCCACCAACTGCTGTGCCGTAGTCCCGGCCCGGATCAGATGCTCCAACCGCTGCTGCTGGGAAAGGTTCAACTCGATCCGGTCCGGGCAGGTCATCGACATGGCAGGGATCCTTCGCGTCGGGAGTCTCATCAGCCCCTTCAGCCTCACTGGCCACACACCCCCATTGGCTGCTGACACGCCGATCAGCGACGATGACCCTCATGGCAGCCCCACCCGCATCGACCAAGACCTCCCTGCAACAGCGCCTCTCCGCCCACACGCGAGCCCACTGGCCCCAGTTGGCGGGCGTGACGGTTCGGTTCCGCGGCGCCTTCGCCTACGTCGAGGGCCAGCTCCTCGACGGCGACACCCTGCCGCTGATGCGGCTGCGCTACGGCGGGTCCGCCGCCCGTTGGGGCTTCGCGATGTACCTGGCCAGCAAAGACGGATACGAAAATGCGGTCTTGCCCACCGGCGCCTTCGCCGGTCTCCCCGAAGATGCCCTCGACTGCGCCGCCAGCCTCTACCTCGGTGACCCCATGGGCTGACCAACCCCCGACGGACTTACAAACTTAACCACTAAGCACCGACCAGCTCATCCTGCACTACCAGCCCAAAATCGACCTCGACACCGGCGACGTCCACTCCGTAGAAGCCCTGGTCCGCTGGAACCACCCCACCCGCGGCCTGCTCTACCCCGACGCGTTCCTGCACCTCGTCGAGGAATCCCGGCTCATGCCCACCCTGACCCGGGTAGTCCTGGCCAAAGCCCTAGACCAGGTCGCGACCTGGCACGCCCACGGCCAACCCCTGACCGTGGCCGTCAACCTCTCAGCCAGCTCCCTGGTCGACTCCGACCTACCCAGACAAGTCGCCGCCATGCTCGCCGCCCGAAACATCTCACCCCACGCCCTACAACTAGAGATCACCGAAGAGTTCCTGATGGCCGACCGAGACCGGGCCCGCTCAATCCTCACCCAACTACGCAACACCGGCATCCAGATCTCCGTAGACGACTTCGGCACCGGCTACAGCTCACTGAGCTACCTACGCGACCTACCCATCGACGAACTCAAACTCGACCGCTCCTTCGTCTTCCCCATGGCCCAATGCGATCGCACCGCCGCACTGGTCGCCTCCACCATCGCCCTAGCCCACAGCCTCGGCCTACGCATGGTCGCCGAAGGCGTCGAAACCAGCGCCGCCTACACCGAACTCACCCGCCTGGGCTGCGACCAAGCACAGGGCTACTACATGTCCCAACCCGTCCCCGCCACCGAACTAGACCACTGGCTCAGCACCCGGGCAGCCCTCGATCAATCCACCGACATCCCCAACCCGCGCCCCGCCGCAGCCCTCAACTGATAGCCGCGGCCCTCAGCTGATACGTAGGTAGGTCTTGTCAAGGGGACAGGGCGAAGCCGCGGCACGACCATGTTTGTCAGAGGCCGGTAGCGCACGTGGACGCATCAGGGGGCGACCCTGGTGGAGATGTCAGACCCGGTTCGGCGCAGACCTCGCTCGACGGCGCCGATCAGGTAGGGCCGAAGCTCGCGCGCCGCAATGATCGCGTGGACGGAGCCGACAGCCAGAGCCCGCTCGATGTTGTGGACCTGTTCGAACTCGTCCGCCACCTCACCCAGTTTCTCGGAGCGCACCTCGGCGCCCAGGCCGGCCAGCTCGACCCGCAGGCGGGGGCGTTCGACCTCATGGGCCTTCGCCAATACTGCTTCCAACGCCTTGATCCGCAGGTCCGCAGACGTGCGGGCCGCCACGTCGCGGGAGAACACAACGGCAGCGGCCGGCGCCCCTCCGATCACCGACGCGAACGAGCCATCCACGGCAATGACTTCCATGTTGCTGTTCAGAACGCTGGAGAACACCACGAACGAGCCCCCGTGGAAGCGTGAGATCACACAGAAGACGATCGGGCCGTCGAAGTTGACGATGGCCCGGCCGATCTCGGCGCCGTACTCAAGCTGCATTCCGCGCAACGACTCAGGTGATCCGTCAAATCCCGACAGATTCGCCAGCACCACCAGGGGGCGGTTGCCGCTGGCCGTGTTGATGGCCCGAGCGGTCTTCTTGGACGATCTCGGGAACAGCGTTCCCGCGGTCCACTGGTCCGGACCGTCGGCCGGGAACCAGCCTCGTCGTGGGATCGGCCGCGACTCGATGCCGAGCAAAGCGATCGGATATCCACCGAGGTGAGCGTCCAGGACGACTGTCGTGTCTGCATCGGCCATGCCTGCCCAGCGCTCCAGGACGGCATGGTCCTGGTCGGCGACGGCACGCATGACGGTGCGGATGTCGAACGGCTTCTTGCGTTCCTTGTTGAGCTCGTCGGAGAAGATGTCTCCCACGGTCGTGAAGTCGCTGCACGGATGGACGTGCGGGTAGAGGCGCACATCGCGGTCGTGTGGGTCGTTGCTCTTCGCCCGGCGCCCGGCGTGCTCCCCCGGCGCGATATAGGTGTGCTCGTAGTGTGCGAACAGTGTCCTGCACGCCGCCCTCAGGTTGGGCGCCCAGTACTGCGCCTGTCCGTTCGGTCCCATGACCCGGTCATATCCACCGATGCCGAAGTTGTCTTCGGCCGAGACTCCGCCCGAGTAGTCCAGCGAGTGCTTGCCGGTCAGGACCATTGCGCTGTCCGGTGTCATGACCAGGATTCCCTTGGTATGCAAGAGCATGGTCGCCTCGGCGTTCCAGTACGGCTGGGCTCCCACGTTGATCCCGGCCACGATGACGTTCACCTCGCCGCCAGCTTGGGTGAAGGTGATCAACCGGCGCAGCGCCCGCGCGACCCAGTCCATGTTCTCGGTGCCACTGTCCATGGAGATCATGGCGCCGGAGGACAGGGCGAACCACTCCAGCGGTACCGCCATCTCCTCGGCGAGGTCCAGAGCCGCCATGATCCGCGCGCATTCAGGCTCGGCAACCGAACCCAGCGACTTGGTCGGATCACCGAAGAGAGCGACGCGCACCATACCTTCGGGATAGCGGGCTGATGGCGTCGACACCACACCCGCGACGATCCCTGCCAGGTTGTGCCCCCGAGGCCGCTCGACAGGCACCAGGCGACCCGCCTCATCAAGGTCGTGCTCGGTGAAGGTGCCGCCGCCCCCGGTGAGCATCGGCACGATCTCGTAGGCATAGACGGTGCCACGGGCACGCGAGCGCCGTACCTTCTGGGTGTACTCGTCCAGTGGTGCCAGCGGCTCCGTCGGCGGCTTGGTCACCGTCACGCCAACGCCGGCCCCGGGCCGTAGGAAAAGATCACGGCGACCTCTTGAGGCTCCGCGTCAGCCTGGGCCCGGTGGCGGACCCGCATCATGATCTCCTCCAGTCCCGCCCCCACCGTCATGGGTGCCGCCGCGCGGGCGAAACCGCTCAGCTCATTGAGGGGGATATCGATCGGTGGCCACACGTACAGGACGATCCGGTTGGCGTCGAGCCGCCGGGCGGACCCGCGCTCGGCCTGGTTGGCGCGGATGCTCTCCAGACAGGCCGCGAGCTTGCGCTCGACGGTGGGGAATCCGACAACATGGCCTGACGCGTCCCTCAGTGGCGTGACGTCGTGGATCTCCGCATATGCCACGAGGCGCTCATCGGCGGGGTTGTCCAGAGCTGCGCAGTGGAAGAGGTACGTGTCCTCGGTCGAGGAAAGGGGAGTGCCTCTGAACTGCTTCAACCGCCACAGGTCAAAGCGCTGGCCGATCATCGGATGCATGCCGCGGATGACGCGTTCCTCCTGCATGCGCCCCTGTGACGGGCGGAAGGTGAACTGAGTATGGGCGCCGCTGCGCTCACATACCGTCACCGTCACCCGCCGGCCGATCACCAGGACCGGCACACCGCCGAGAAGGTCACCCAGCGTCGAGGCCACCAAGTCCGGGTCGGCTGACGTGTCGCCCGAGGAAAGGTAGAGGTCGACAACGAGGTTCGTTGGGTCGGCGACCGCGGCGGCCAGAGCGGCAACACTACCGAGGCAGGCGGGCAGGTCGCAGAGGGCACCCATGCTGGCGATGAGGTGAAGGCGTTTGCCGCCCAACTCGTACTGTCCCGTGACGAACTGACGACCATCGCGCCGGAAGGCGCTGACGTCCTGCAGCGTACGGACCTTGTAGTAGCGCCTAGTGAGCACCTCCAGCATCGGATCCAACCCGGAGCTGTTGACCCCGAGGCGCTGGGCCAGCAGCCGGATCAGGGGCTCGGGGCACGCCGTCATGGTCTCGATCCGTTGCGCGTAGTCGGCTGCGCCCGGATGCTCGTCGAGGTACTGCAGCTGTTCGCGGACCCCCGCATAGACCTGCTCCCGGGCAGCGAGGATGAAGGGGTTGTCGAAGAACCGGAACCGAATGCTGCGGGCGAGGTCACCAATCGTGGGGTAGCGCAGCTGGGTGGCAATGATCAGCCGGTCCAGAACCTCTTTCATCTCCTCGCGGGCAGCACTGGTCGAGGCCTCTTCCTCGACCAGCCACCGCTCGAGCAGGGCTGCGACCACCGGGATCTGGTCCTCGGCACCCTGCTGGGCCAGGAACGCCCGGTAGACGGCCTCCTCCAGCTCAGGACTGCGCGTCAGATCTACCATGCCGTAGTGTCCAAGCACTCGCGACAGCCTCGTACGAAACGTATCTGGTAGGCGCTCCTGCTCGACATCGAGGGAGTGCAGGTAGGTATGGAAGTGCTCCCGCGGACTATGGACGCGCTCGTCGGAGTCTTCCTCGGCGCTGGTGGGCCGGTTGCGCGACAGCTCGCACAGGTCGGCGAACGTGGTGAACAGCGCCAGCTCCTCGCGTCGCAGCTCGACGTCCGCGGTGAGCTCATTGCGCAGCTCGCCGTACCCGGTGACCAGAGTGTGAGCCCGCTTCGCTCCCACGTCATACCCAGTGATCATGGCTCGCAGCGCGTCAAGGTGCTCACGGGCCCGCGTCCGGGGGTCCGACTGCGACTGCGGCGCTGCGAAGCTGACAGCCGGTGCATCTGAGACTGCGACCTCGCCCACAGGTCGATCGAGCCTGAGCAGCGGAGCCCCGGCATCCACCTGGGAGTTGACCCGGGCAAGGACTTCTCGCACCCGCCCCGAGCGCGGTGCCCGCACTACGGTCTGCAGCTTCATGCTCTCCAGTACGGCGATCGTCGCCCCGGCCTCGACGTCCTCGCCTGCCGTGACGTGGACCGCCACCACCACTGCCGGGGCCGGTGCCCGAACCAGTCCGGACTCGTCCCCGGCGATCCGGTGGCTGACCCCGTCAACTTCAACGAGGTAGCCGGCGGGTCCGGCAACCGACACGATGTGGAAAGGTGCAGCACCGAGCCCGAGCCGGCTCTCGAAGGAGCCCAGGCGGTCGACGTCCACGTTCATCAGTCCCCCGTCCACCTCCAGCCGGTATCGGCGGGGACCGACCTGGGCCACGACCACCCGATGGGTCTGCCCCTGGTAGCCGAGCTCGATCTTGCGGCCCACCGCGTGGCGGGCGCGCGGACGGCCACCACGGGCGGAGCCGAGGAAGGCGCGCCGCTCCAGCGCCTCTTCGGCGTCGTACTCATCGATAGCAACGCTGAGCAAGGCGACCGCCGCATGGCGAGACGGCGCCGGGGCCATGGAATCGTGGACGTGGTCCACCCAGCCCGTGTACGCCTCACCCGAAACGACTTCCGGACGAGCCAGCAGGTCCAGCAAGAACGACTTGTTGGTCGTGCCGCCCCGCAAGACGACGGTGGTCTCGCGTACGGCACAACGCAGCCGGGACAACGCCGCAGGACGGTCCTGGCCCCAGGCGATGATCTTGGCGACCATCGAGTCGTAGCCGGGGGGAATCACGTCACCCGAGGCAATCCCTGTGTCAACACGGATGCCTGGACCGGACGGCAGATTGAGCAGCACCACGGTGCCCGGCGCGGGCGCAAAGCCCTGATCTGCGTCCTCGACGTTGAGACGGGCCTCGATAGCGTGCCCGACCTGTGGCGGTGCCTCCCCGACCAGACGGTGCCCGTCAGCCGTGAGCAGTTGCAGCTTGACCAGGTCGACCCCCGTGGTGGCCTCGGTGACCGGATGGTCGCTTTGCAGCCGGGCGTTCACCCCGACGAACGCAAAGGTCCGCTCAGCCGGCTGGTAGACGAACTCGACTGTCCCCGCTCCCCGATACCCGGCGGCCGCCACGAGCGCCACTGCCGCGACCCGGAGGCCAGCCTCCTGCTCGGCGCTCAGTGCCGGTGATCCAGACTCCTCGACCAGCTTCCAGTTGTTGCTCCGTTGAATGGAGCAGTCGCGGACCCCGAGCGCCCAGACCGTGCCATACGCGTCGGCGATGATCTGCACCTCTACGTTGCGGCCGTCGCTGACCAGAGCCTCCATGAAGACGACCCGATCGCCAAACATGTTCTCGGCGTCGCTGCGTGCCCGTTCGAAGCCGACCGCCAGCTCGTTCGCCGACCGGACGACCGTCGTGCCCCGGCCGCCTCGCCCGCTCCTGGCCTTGATCAGGAGCGGGTATCCGATGGTGTCGCCATGTCGGGCCGCCTCCTGCCGACCGGACACCGGTCCACCGCTCCACGCTGCTACCGGAACACCGCTCTTCTCGGCCAGGAGCCTCGCCTGGATCCGGTCGCAGAGCTGCCGGATGGCAGCAGCAGGCGGACCGATGAATACCATCCCCAGCCGTTCGCAGAGGTCCGCGAAGGCCGGGTCCTCGGCCACAAAGCCCCAACCCACCCAGACCGCATCGGCGCGACTGACCCGCAGCGCCCGCTCGAGCTCCTCGTGGTCAAGGTAGGGACCGGTGGGCGAACCGACCTCCCGCAGGCAAACCGACTCGTCGGCCAAACGGACGAAGAGCGCTCGCTGCTCAGCCTCGGTATGCAGGGCGATGACCTTGATGCCGTAGCCATGCTCCTCGTTCAACTCCCGCACAGCGCGGATGAGCCTTACGGCAGGCTCACCCCGGTTGACCACGGCGATACGCGTGAACATGTCGTAACCTTCCATTGCCGAGCTGGTGATGTCGTGCGCGACCTGGGCGACAGGTCATGCACTCTCAAGCTCTGCTCGGAGTCTAACGATCAGGTTTCGCGCTCTTTCCGGTCGCCGTTTCGGGGGTTCAGCAGTCTAGAAACCACCGTCTTTGGGCAGCTCGAGCTCGTTCTTTGCCAGTTCTTCGACGTTGACGTCCTTGAAGGTGACGACCCGCACGTTCTTGACGAACCGTGCCGGCCGGTAGACATCCCAGACCCAGGCGTCGGACATGGTCACGTCGAAGTAGACCTCACCACCCTCACCTCGGACCTTCACGTCAACGGAGTTGGCCAGGTAGAAGCGACGCTCCGTCTCCACGACGTGGGAGAACAGCCCCACGACGTCGCGATACTCACGATAGAGCTGAAGCTCCATCTCGGTCTCGTACTTCTCCAGTTCCTCAGAGCTCATTGGCTGCCTCGCTCATTGACTGTCTCGCCCATTGCTCGCCTCCGTGCTCGGTCCGCACCGCACCATCATCATGCATCACTGCGTTCTCAAGAACACCCGTCCCAGCCACCCCAATGCGTCCCGCCTCGGCCGGCTCGCTCACTCCGGGCAACCGCCACGATCGACGGTGATGCACGCTGGGGCCGTGGCACTGCAGTGCCACGAGATGCTCCGGTGCGAAATAGCCCTTGTTCAGCTCCCAGGCGTAGCCCGGCACCTCGGCCGCAAGCGCGACCATCATCGCGTCGCGCTCGACCTTGGCCAACACACTCGCGGCCGCGACCGACGAGCAGAACATGTCAGCCTTGATCATGGTCCTGACCGGCACGCAGGGGGCAACGGGGACACAGTCGCGGTCTTCCTCAAGAAAGCCCGGCAGCCCCACTGACCCCGGGTCGGTCAGCCAGTCATGGTTGCCGTCGAGAAGGATCAGATCTGGTGCGACAGAAAGCGCGGCGAGCGCGCGGGTGCCGGCAAAACGCAGGGCGACCATGATTCCGTAGCGATCGATCTCCCCCGGTGAGGCGTGTCCGACCGCGTAAGCCGTGGCCCACCCCTGGATCTTGGGCACCAGTCGCTCGCGCACCAGGTGCGAGAGCAGCTTGGAGTCTTTCACGCCGACCGGTGCCGAGCGGCAGACCTCGTCGATCACCACGACGCCGACCGACACCGGACCGGCCAGGGCCCCCCGACCAACCTCGTCCATGCCGGCCACCAGCCGATGCCCCGCACGCTGCAGCTCCCGCTCGACCCTCAGCGAGGGTTTGCGCGACGTGCTGCCGGCAGTCATTTCGCCGTTGCCGTCGGGACCTTGGCGAACGTCTCAGAGGGGTTGGACAGCCAGGCCCAGTGCCCAACGGGCCAGACGAGGGCGACGGCGCGCCCCACGACCAGGCTCTCCGGGACCGAGCCCCTGGCGCCGCCCGAGTTCTCGTCGTGGGGGCGCGAGTCACCTGACTGGGAGCGGTGGTCGCCCATCACCCAGACCTTCCCCGCCGGGACGATGATATTGAACGACTCCTGGCTCGGCGAATCGCCTGGGAAGAGGTACGGCTCGGTCAACGCCGCGCCATTCACGGTGAGCTGCTTGTTCTTGTTACAGCAGACGACGTGGTCCCCAGGCAGACCAATGACCCGCTTGATGAGGTGGTTACTCGTGTCGTTGGGCAGCAAGCCTACGAAGACCATCGTGGAGTTGAGGGCGCTCATGAGCGGGGAGCGCTGGACCGGGACGGTGGCCGGCAACCAGTGATCGGGATCCTCGAACACGATCACGTCGCCGCGTTGCAGGGAGATCGGCGAAGGGACCAGCTCGTTGACGATCACCCGATCCCCCTTGACCAGGGTGTTCTCCATCGAAATCGAAGGAATGTAGAAAGCCTGCACCAGCCAGGTCTTGACGATCAGCGACAACAGCAGCGCCAAACAGATGACGATCACGGACTCGCGCAGCATCGGGGGCACCAGGGACCGCCGATGCCGGACGTCTCGACGAGACTCCAAGACCGGGTCCTCGGCCTTGGGCTCGACGATTTGGTCGCTTTCGCGTTCGGTCCGCACGGCACCATCATGCATCATGGTTGGCATCCAGAAGGATCAGATCTGGCCTGGCGGACAGCGCCTCGAGCTCAAGGCATTGGCTTCTGTCATTTCGCCGTTGTGGTCGGGATCCCGGTGAACGTCTCAGAGGGGTTGGACAGCCAGGCCCAGTGCTCTATGGGCCAGACCAAGGCGAAGGCACGACCCACGATCAGGCTCTCCGGAACCGAGCCCTTGGCGCCGCCCGAGTTGTCGTCGTGGGGGCGCGAGTCGGCCGAGTCGGAGCGGTGGTCGCCCATCACCCAGACCTTCCCCGCCGGGACGGTGATGTCGAAGGTCTCCTGGCTCGGTGTATCGCCCGGAAAGAGATACGGCTCGGTCAACGCCGCGCCATTCACCATGAGCTGCTTGTCCTGGTTGCAGCAGACGACGTGGTCCCCAGGCAGGCCGATGACCCGCTTGATGAGGTGATTACCCTCGTCGCTGGGCATCAAACCCACGAAGGTCAGGGCGTTCGTGAGCCGGGAGTGCTGGACCGGGGGCGCCGCCGGCAACCAGTGATCGGGATCCTCGAACACTATGATGTCGCCGCGCTGCAGGGAGATCGGCGAAGGGACCAGCTTGTTGACGATCACCCGATCATCCTTGACCAGGGTGTTCTCCATCGACCCCGTGGGAATGAAGAATACCTGCATCAGCCAGGTCTTGACGAGCAGCGACACCAACAACGCCAAACCGATGACGATCACGAACTCACGAAGCATCGGCCTTATCAGGGCTCGGTGCTGGGCATCTGGACGAGCCTGGAAGGCTTCGCGGTGCTGGGCATCTCGACGAGCCTGGGCCCCCCGGCGCTTAACGTCTCGCCGGCGCTGGCCCGGAGGTGTTTCGGGCACGCTCACGAGTATCTCGTCCCGATAGTGCTGGCAGGGATGCCCCTCAGCCAGGTGGGTGTGCACCGGATGGCGATTCCGCTGGGCGGCCAATGAATCATCACAGCCTGCCGATCACGGTCTCGAGTCGCACCATGGCAGCACCCAGCCTGTGACCCCCTCGCTACGGCTCCCGGCTCGACCCTCGGCGCGAGTGTGCGCGACGTGGTGCCGGCAGTCATTTCGCCGTTGCCGTCGGGACCTTGGCAAACGTCTCGGAGGGGTTGGACAGCCAGGCCCAGTGCTCAGCTGGCCAGACGACGGTGATGGCGCGCCCCACGACCAGGCTCTCCGGAACCGAGCCCCTGGCGCCGCCCGAGTTCTCGTCGTGGGGGCGCGAGTCGGCCGAGTCGGAGCGGTGGTCGCCCATCACCCAGACCTTCCCCGCCGGGACGGTGATGTTGAACGAGTCCTGGCTCGGCGTGTCGCCCGGGAAGAGGTACGGCTCGGTCAACGCCGCGCCATTCACCATGAGCTGCTTGTTCTTGTTGCAGCAGACGACGTGGTCACCCGGCAGACCAATGACCCGCTTGATGAGGTGATTACCCTCGTCACTGGGCAGCAACCCGACGAAGATCAGGGTGGAGTTGAGGGCGCTCATGAGCGGGGAGCGCTGGACCGGGACGGTAGCCGGCAACCAGTGATCGGGATCCTCGAACACGATCACGTCGCCGCGCTGCAGGGAGATCGGCGAAGGGACGAGCTTGTTGACGATCACCCGGTCCCCCTTGAGTAGGGTGTTCTCCATCGACTCCGAAGGGATGTAGAAAGCCTGCATCAGCCAGGTCTTGACGATCAGCGACAACAGCAGCGCCAAACCGATGACGATCACGGACTCTCGCAGGACAGGCGTCGCCTTGACTCGCCCGTGCCGCACGTCCGGCCGCGCTTCCTGTTCTGCCCCGGACTCGACCTGTCGCCCGTTCTCGGGCTGTCCCTGGTGCTGGGCCTCTTGGCCAGCCTCCAGCTCTTGACGTCGATGGACGTCTCGGCACGGCTCGCCCTGACCTGTCTCCGGGACGCTCACCTGTGCCCCTGTCCGGGGGTGTTGGCAGGTATGCCACCCAACAAAGCGGGTGCGCGCAGGATGCTGACCCGCCCGAGCGGCCAGTAGATCATCCCAGCCCTTCCGATCACGTCGCCGAGTCGCACCATTCCTCCTCCAGGATTCCCAAGATGGGCACGTGAGTCTGCCGAGTCGCTGCGGTGGTCGCCCATCACCCAGATTCGCTCGGCCGGCACCGTCACATCGAAGGTCAGGTTGCTGGGTTTGTCCCCTGGATAAAGGTAGGGCTCCTGGACCGCGATGGCATTGACGGTCAGCAGACCTCTGGCATCACAGCACACCACGTGATCCCCGGGAAGTCCGACGACACGCTTGACGTAGTCGCTCTCGTTGAGATGGACGGACAACCCCGAGGCCATCCAACCCATGATCGCGCCCACCACCGAACTCCGGCCCGAGCCAGGTCCCGCAGCCCGATCGGCGAAAATACGGGTGCCGTCGAAGACGACAAGGTCCCCTCGTTCCAGCGATGACGCGCCTCCGATCTTGTTGACCAGAATACGGTCCTCGGGCGTCAGCGTAGGCTCCATCGACACCGAGGGGATGTAGAAGGACTCCACGAGCAGTCCCCGAACCAGCATCATAAGCACGAGCACGGTACCCACCACTACCAGCCACCGACGACGGGAATGCGGTTGGTCGACCTCTCGGACCGATGCTGCGGGGGTGTTGGGAGTCGAACGGACGCGTCGCCTCAGCGGGCGGTCACGTTGCGCTTCTCCTTGATCTTGGCAGCCTTACCGCGCAGGTCGCGCAGGTAGTACAGCTTGGCGCGCCGCACGTCGCCACGGGTCACGACCTCGATCTTCTCGATGACCGGGCTGTGCAGCGGGAAGGTGCGCTCGACGCCAACACCGAAGCTGACCTTGCGAACCGTGTAGGTCTCGCCGATGCCGCCACCGTGACGACGGATGACCACACCCTGAAAGACCTGGACGCGCGAACGCGTGCCTTCAATGACCTTGACGTGAACCTTGACATTGTCACCGGCGCGGAATGCCGGGATGTCGTCGCGCAGGCTGGCCTTGTCGACGTCGTCGAGCTTGTGCATGTTCGCTTCGCTTTCTCGTCAGCGCCACAGGTCGCTCACGGTTCTGATGCACGCCGCGGCGCAGCGCCAGGCGGGCGATTCGTATGGGGTGCTCCTGCGATCCGTCACTCACTGCTCCCCCGGTGGCAGGGGCACGAAACCGGTGCAAGACGCGAAGCCTCAGTCTGCCACAGCAGGGGGGTCAGCCTGAAATTGGGCGGTTTGAGTCGAAGTGCCCGTGCTCCCCGGCACCTCAGCAAGCACCTCGCGGTCCCGGGCATCAAGGTCAGCCCGGTCCAGGCGCGCGATCATATCGGGTCTGCGCAGCGCCGTGCGCCGCAGCCGCTCATCCCGCCTCCATCGTGCAATCTGTCCGTGATGTCCCGAGAGCAGTACCTCGGGTATGCCGCGTCCGCGCCATAGCGGCGGTTTGGTGAAGACCGGATATTCCAGCAGGCCATCCTCGTGGGACTCCTCAACCAGTGACTCGGCGTTGCCGATGACACCCGGAACCAGGCGCGCAATGGCCTCAACTATCACAAGCACCGCGACCTCACCACCACCCAGGACGTAGTCACCAATCGAGACCACGGTGACGGGCATCAGCGTCTGGGCGTGCTCTATGACTCGCTCATCGATGCCCTCGTAGCGACCGCAGGCGAATGCCAGCCAGGGCTCGGCCGCCAGCTCGTGGGCCATGGCCTGGGTGAACCGAACACCGCCGGGTCCCGGGACCAGCAGATGCGGAACCTCGCCCTGCTCCGCCGAGGCCACGATGTGTCCAAGCGCCTCCCCCCACGGTTCCGGACGCATGACCATGCCTGCCCCACCGCCATACGGAGTGCCATCGACCGTGCGATGACGATCGTGGGTGAAGTCGCGCAGGTCGTGGATCTCCACGTCGATCAGGCCGTCCTGGCGTGCCTTTCCTATCAGGGAGAGGTCCAGCGGGCAGAGGTACTGCGGGAAGATGGTGACGACGTCCAGTCTCACGTGCAGGCCCTCACAACTCGTCCAGGTCCAGCAGGCCGGGCGGCGGGTCGAGCACGACGCGACCACCCTCGATGTCGACCTCGGGCACGATCGCCGTCACGAACGGCACCAGGACCTCCCGCCCGTCGCTCAACCGAAGAACCAGCAGGTCCTGGGCGGGCCGGGACTGCAGGGCAGTCACCTCACCGACATCGACCCCGTCGATCGTCACGACTCTGAGCCCGACCAGATCCCTTTCATACCAGGCTTCGTCGTCTCCATCGTGGGCCAGGACATCGGCCAGGAGCTTGATGCCGCGCAGCGCTTCGGCCCCGCTGCGGTCGTCCGTATGCTCGAAGCCGAGCAGCAGGATGCCATTGTTGTCACGGGCGCTGCGCAAGACCAGCGGACCGGCTGCCGCAGGATCGGTCGTGAAGGTTGCGCCGGGCACGAAGCGCTCGTCCGGAGCACCGGTGAGAACCTGCACGGTCACTTCACCGCGCAGTCCGTGCGCTTTGCCAACACGAGCGACGACAACCTGCATGGGCCAGTCCTTCATAAGGCGAAGCGGAGAGAATCAGTAAAGACCAAGGGGTATGCCGGAAGATGACCTTCCGGCATACCCCTTGTCGGGCATGCCTGGTGGCGCTGTCGCACGCCGCCTTCGATGAGTGCTACCGGAGACGATCTGTGTCGACGATGTCGACCCGAACGGGTTCGCCACCCGCGAGGGCGCTCATCACCGTGCGAAGGGCCCTGGCCGTGCGGCCGGAGCGACCGATGACCCGTCCGAGATCATCGGGATGAACCCGGACCTCCAGGACCTCGCCCCGACGAAGATCCTTGCGCCGCACAGCCACATCCTCATCGTGGTCGACGATGCCCTTGACCAGGTGCTCCAACGCCTCGTCGAGCACGATCAGACCTCAGGCTTGGCGACGTCAGATGCCTCGTCAGCCGTGTCGTCCTCGGCGGCCTTCTCAGTCTTCGGCTCAGCCTTCTCGGCCTTCGGCTCAGCCTTCTCGGCCTTCTCGGCCTTCGGCTCAGCCTTGTCGGCCTTCTCGGCCTTGTCGGCCTTGTCGGCCTTCTCGGCCTTCTCGGCCTTCTCGGCCTTCGGCTCAGCCTTCTTCCGCTTCGTGGTGGCGCCGTCCTTGGGCTCCGACATCGCGGACTTGGTGGCCGCCTCGTACAGCGCCGTCTTGTCGGGCTTCGGCTCTGCAAGGCGCAGGGTGCCCTCGGTGCCCGGAAGGCCCTTGAACGTCTGCCAGTCACCCGTGATCTTCAGGAGCGCCGCGACCTGCTCGGTCGGCTGCGCACCGACCCCGAGCCAGTACTGCACACGCTCGGAATCGATCTCGATGATCGAGGGCTCGTGGGTCGGGTGGTACTTGCCGATCTCCTCGATCGCCCGGCCATCGCGCTTGGTGCGCGAGTTCATGATGACGACACGGTAGAACGGTGCATGGATCTTGCCCATGCGCTTCAAACGAATCTTGACGGCCACGGTGGTGGTGACTCCTGTTTCTTGTCTGGGTTGAGTCGACACGGCATCCGCGTGGGGATACGGCTCGTGACGCTCGGATGGACACGTCCGAAGCGGAGAGAGGGGCCGCAGACAGACGAGTACGCCCGCTAGTCTGCCAGATGAGGCGCCAACCTTCGAACCCACGCGACGATCCCGGTAGATCACCCCCGTGAAGCGCCCGCAGATGGCCTTCCCGAAAGCCAGTAAAATGAGTGGAACGTCGGCACATTGCCGGCCGGAGCCGAACCACCATACGACTTGGGAGCCATGCTCTACACGCTGACCAGAAATGTGCTTGGCCCGGTTGCCCGGCTGGTTTATCGCCCGGTCATCGAGGGCCGGGAGAACATACCCCGCACCGGGCCGCTCCTGCTGGCCAGCAATCATCTCTCGTTCGTCGACAGCCTCGTCATCCCGCTGGTCGCACCACGGCGGGTCGTGTTCCTGGCCAAGTCCGAGTACTTCACCGGCCACGGCATACGCGGGGCTTTTCAGCGTTGGCTCTTCACCGCTGTGGGCGCCGTCCCCATCCAGCGCGGAACCGCCGGCGCAGCCAAGGAAGCTCTGGACTCTGCTCTTGAGATCCTGCACGACGGGCTCGCCTTCGGTATCTACCCCGAGGGAACCCGATCACGTGACGGTCGCCTCTACCGCGGTCGCACCGGCGTGGCCTGGCTGGCGCTGACCGCAGGGTGCCCGGTCGTGCCAGTGGCGCTCTCGGGCACCCAGGACATCCAACCGGTGGGCTCACGGGTCCCACGGATCCGCAAGATCACTATCCGGTTCGGGAAGCCACTGGACTTCAGCCATCTGCAGGGCGCCAAGCCCGGCCCGGCCCGGCGCGAGGTCACCGACGCAGTCATGGCGGCCATTCACGAGTTGTCTGGCCAAGAGCTCGCCGGGCACTACAACCGCCGACTGCCGACCTGACCCGGTTTCGTCCGGCGCCCTTACCTGGGCCGACTGCCCGTCCGCGCCATTCTGCTTGGTGCTCAGCCGCCGACGACGACACCCCGGCGCCGGCGGATTCCGCGCTCGATCCCGGAGAAGACCGCGTCGACACCGATGCCGATCGCCAGGATCGCCAACATGAGGGCGATCATGTAGGAAGTGTCGCCCAGCTCGCGGCTCTGGTTCAGGTATTGGCCGAGACTGGGCCGGTTGGCGATGGAGACCATGAGCTCGCCGGCGAGCAGGGAACGCCAGGCGAAGGCCCACCCCTGTTTGAGGCCCGACACGATGCTCGGCAGTGCGGCCGGCAGGACGACATGGCGATGCAACGACAGTCCGCTGGCACCCAGGTTGCGACCGGCCCGGACCAGCAACGCAGGCACGTAGTCGACGCCGCCGATGACGCCGTTGGCGATCGATGGCACGGCGCCAATCAGGATCACGAACAAGATGGCCTGCTCGGACATCTGGAACAACAGAATCGCCAAGGGAAACCAGGCGATGGACGGCATCGTCTGCAGTCCGGTGATCAGGGAGCCGATGGCGGCCCGCAGGAGGCGCGACCGGGCAACGAGAACGCCCAGAACCAGACCCAGTGCGGCGGCTATGAGGAATCCGGCGACGCCGCGGGTCATCGTGATGCCCACGGCCTCCCAGAAGCCCTGGACCAGGAGCTGGTGGCCGAGCTCGACGAGTACCGGCACCGGGCCGGGAAGGACGTAGCTCTGCCTCCAGCCGCTGCTGGCCACCAGCTGCCACAGGCCCAGTGCAATGGCGAGGGCGGCCAGCTTGGGCCACGTCGCCCGCCATGCGGCGTGCGCGAGCGGCGGCGTCGAGGAACCGATCTGGAGGGCGTCGAGCCCTCGGATCTCGCTCTCCTGCAGCGCATCTGGGGAGTCCACAACGTGAACCGTTGCATCTGGTGACTCGCCCCGGCGTGCATCGAGGTCAAACGCCATGACGGGCCACCTCCTTGCGCAGGGCATCGGTGATCTCCCCGGCCAGCTGGGAGACGTCCCGGTCCTCGATGCGACGCGGCCGGTCGATGGCCACGTCGTACTGCGAGACGATGCGTCCGGGGCGGCTGGACAACAGGACGACCCGGTCCCCCAGCCGCACGGCCTCACGCACGTTGTGCGTGACGAACAGGACGGTCAGGTTGCGCTCGGCCCAGATGGACTCGAGCTCGTCGTGCAACAGGTCGCGCGTCATCGCATCGAGCGCGCCGAACGGCTCGTCCATCAACAGGACGGGGGCTTGGGTCGCCAGCGTCCGGGCGATGGCAACGCGTTGCTTCATGCCACCGGACAGCTCGTGGGGGCGACGATCTGCGAAGTCGGCGAGGTGAACGGCTTCCAGGTAGTCGCGAGCCTGTGCTTCGCGATCCTTCCTGCCAACTCCTCGCAGCCGCAATGGTGTTGCCACGTTGTCCAGGGCGGACAGCCACGGGAACAGTGCGTGCTCCTGGAAGAGGAAGGCGGCCTGCCCGTCCACCTGTACGGACCCGGAGGTGGGCCGGTCGAGGCCGCTGACGAGGTTCAGCAGGGTGGACTTGCCGCAGCCCGAGGCGCCGACCAAGGTGAGAAACTCACCCCGGCGAACCGACAGAGTGATGCCGTCCAGGGCGAGAATCCCGTTGTCACCCGCATAGCGCTTGGTGACCTGCTCGAGGGCGACAGTCGGTCGCGGGAGCGAAGGTAGGTCGGCCGGCGGCGCGGACACGGTTGTTGAGGGGGCTGTAGTCGCTGCGGCCGCCGGGATCGACGGAGCCGTCTGAGTCTTCATTGGGTCACCTCTGGTTTCCCACGTTCTTTGAGCAGCTGGTTGAGCAGGGTGAGGTTGACCAGGCCGTCGAGCTTGGGCTCCTTTGTCAGCACTCCCACCTGGTAGGCATGCCGGGCGCCCATGAGCAGTGAGGGGGTCACCGGGTCGACGGTGAAGCTGAGCTTCTTCCAAGCCGCCGCGATCACGGCGGGGTCAAGGGGCTTTCCCGCGGTGTGGGCGATCAGGTCAGCGACGTCCTTCTGGGCCTTGGCGGGGTTCTTGGCGATGAAGTCCACGGCATCAAGATCGCCCGAGAGCAGCGCCGAGACGGTCTGCGGATGCGCTGCGAGGAAGTCCGTGCGCACGGCGAGCACGGTGATGGCGAACTTCTTACCCGGCCACAGGTCGCGCTCGTCTACCAGGACGGTGCCCCCGGCCTGGACAAGCCGGGTGGCGTACGGCTCCGGGACCCAGGCGCCGGCAATCTGCTTCTGCTTGAAGGCGTCGATGATCTGGGCGTTGTCCTGCGGAAGGACACTGACGTCGCCGCCGCCCTGCAGATCGGTCTTGAGGCCGTGCTGCCGCAGCCAGTAGCGCAGGGCGATGTCCTGGGTGTTGCCGAGCTGGGGCGTGCTCACCTTCTTGCCCTTGAGGTCGGCTGCGCTCCTGATCGAGGGGTCGACGACCAGCGAGGTGCCGCCGGTGGCCGCCCCGGCGACGACGGTGAGGGCCTGGCCGCCTGAGTTGAGGTAGGCGTTGGTGGCCGGACCGGGACCGACGTACGTGGCGTCGATCGCACCGGACTTCAGCGCCTCGATGGCCGCAGGTCCCGCGTTGAACGTGGAGACCTCCAGCTTGGTCGCCCCGAGGTGCTTACTGAAGAAGCCCTCCTTGTCGGCAACGATCGCCGCGGCGTGCGTGAGGTTGGGGAAATAGCCCAGGCGCACGACCGTCGCAGCGGCACCAGAAGCCTGGGTGTCCCCGCCACAGGCCGTCAGTCCCACAGTGGCGACGACGGCGCCAACGGCAAGTGCCAGCCAAGCAGGGGGTCGAGACATCAAGGCTCCAGGTTCTCCGCGCGACCACCGGCCGCGCTGACTCGCGCCTCGTGCGGCGCCCGCCATTCCTATGGGACGGGTGGGAGTCTTCTATAGCCTGACGTTATCGGTCAAGTAACTTATCGTTATGTCTCGGATGCTGGAGCCCCGGCGGCGATCTGCAGCGCGATCCGAACGACGCCCGCGCGCTGCAGGTTGTGGCTCGTGTCCACAGTCAGAGTCGGTCCGAGCCCCAGCGGGCGTTCCGACGCGTTGCTCAGCCCCCCAAGACACCAGACCTGCGGGACGGCCTCCGGATCCAGCCCACAGCGCTG
>Ga0208850_1000179_pt1 | contig 21557 bp, 19 predicted proteins | sample NGESurshal092012_5_FD_184475 | JGI IMG/M metagenome (GOLD analysis project Ga0208850, IMG submission 184475) | Arctic peat soil microbial communities from Barrow, Alaska - NGEE Surface sample 210-2 shallow-092012 (SPAdes) | ecosystem: Environmental > Terrestrial > Soil > Wetlands > Peat ... | reverse complement strand
TGCTCTGGTGCGCCCACCACTTCGCATTCTTCGAGGACGCGCTGAACGCCTTCGGCGCCACCATCCTGGTGGACGAGCGGCGCCGGTAGCCGATCCGGTATAGGTCGATCTGCGCACCCCATACAAGAGCACCCCCCAACCCGACCAGGCTTGGAGGGCGCTTTGTGTCGTCAGGCGACGCGGTGATCTTCCGCCCAAAATGCCGCCTCGAGCAGCGCCAGAGCGGCGCCTCGCGCCTGCTCCGGTGTCAGGATCAGGCTCTGCGCTTCGAGCGTCACGACGATGCCGCCTTGGGAGTGGTAGCGGGTGCCGATTTGCACGGAGTCATCCCCGTTGCCGTCCACGCTCGCGATGTTGGGCCAGACCGGGCCGTCGTGGCTTTCGGCGTCCCAGTCGTTCCTGTGCGGCGAGTTGCACCAGGCCGGGCAGGTGGTGCTCATCTCGTCACCGTCATCTCATGCACGGTCGTGTCGCCTTTCGTAGAGGTTCTGCAGTCCAGGCCCCTGCCCGGAGCCTCATTACTCCGGCTGGGGCCACGTTTGCACGCTACCTCTGATCCGCCGCGATTCGTGGAGGCTCGCGGTTCCTTGACCAAGCCCATACCTCGGCGCGCATGAGGTATGCATGATTGGGGGCCCGGATCTGGTGAGTGCCCTCGGTCTAGGTCCTGGCCGGCACTGTCCCCCCACCCGTCCCAGGCCGCCTAAGAGCGTGATCATCGTGTGCCCTTTCGATTGATCGTCAGTCCGCAGCCAAGTCCGCAAGACGTCCGCAAACAGTCACCGTGAGTCAGCCCCCGTTGTCTACGATGCCCACGAGCCACAGTCGACAGCGCCAGCCTCCTTGATCGAGGCAGTCGCCCATTTGTCAGTGGAGGTCAGGCCTCGAGCCCGCCGACCAGCGTGAGGATCTCAAAGGCGAACCGCCACGCCTGTCCAAGGTGGCCGGCCCGCCAGGCGCCTCGTTGAAGACGCTGAACACCCGGGGCGCGGTGTCGTCCGCCAGAGGCATCAGGAACGTCGTGCGGGTCGTCGACCTGTGAGATCGTCGGCGGGCCCTGTCGGTATTCGTGGTTGATTAGCGTCCCGATTGCCAACGGCCAGCGGAGCAAGTCGTGACTCTTGTGGTGCCGTTGGCCGTCCCCGGAGAAGGATCGGCTTGCGCTAATCGTCCACCGCCACCAACGTCGCCAAGAAGGTTCGCGCTGAAGCCTACGAAAGCTGGGCGACTCCTTCCGGCCAGGCGACTGTCACATTCCGGCTCCGTGCCATTCACGTGCCATTACGGCAGGCATCCAAGGGACACTCCAGGCCGCTCGGGACCGCGAAACTCGCAGAAAACCAAGCACATACCCATGCGTTCGAGCAGTTCCCAAGCTGACAGTGCGGGTTCGATTCCCGTCACCCGCTCCATGCTCGAATACCGTTGCAGCAGAACTGTATTCGAGAATTCCCGATCTCTGCCGGACCATGTTTCGGTCCTCGCCCGGGCCACTTTGGGCCACACTTATCCACACCTCGGCACTCACCCTTCAGCTTCAGAAGACGCTCAGCTTGTTCCGTCATGTTCTCCGGCCGTCTGTTCTCCGGTTCTTCCAACCTCACCCAAGGGATGTCCCCGCCACAACTACGAGCCCGACGTGAAGGAACGAGACCAGTGATCCCCGGCCACGCGTCAGGGCGTTAGGCGCCGAGATGCCCGTCCGGTTGACCATGGTCTAGAGGGACAGCCCTGCGGGCCGGTAGCCCTGACACCTCACGAGATTCGCCAGGAGGGCAAGCAACGATCCCATTGCGCGGCGACCAGGTCTCATCCCCAACCCTGCGCCCGGCTCGGTAGCCATTAGGCATCCGCACGATGCTCGGTCTGATCAGGGCTCGACCCGGTCGTCTCCATAGAGCAGTTCTTCGGCCTCGCCGAGGCGGCGAAACGGGTTGCCGACCTCTGAACCGCCCCGGCTCTGGTGGAGGGCTCGGACAACCCGGATCTCACCAGGGTTCGAAGACCTTTCCTGGGTTCAGAATCCCGTGTGGGTCGAGCGCTACCTTGATGGCGCGCTGCATGTCCAGGACGGGCTTGTCCAACTCCTGGCGAAGGCCTGCCATCTTCAGCAGCCCGACACCGTGCTCACCGGTCACTGTCCCACCCAGGGCCAGTGCATCGCTGATGATGTCCTCGAAAGCCGCTTGCGCCCGTTCCCTTGCCGCCTCGTCACCCACAGGCGTGACCAGCAGCGGATGGAGGTTGCCGTCCCCGGCGTGGGCGATGTTGGCGATCGTGACGTCATGGCGCAAGGCGGTCCGCTCGATGCGCTCGAGCATCTCCGCCACCTGACCCTTTGGCACGCAGACGTCCTCGGTGAGAACCGGCCCCAGACGCTCCAGCGCGGGATACGCGAGCCGCCTTGCGGCGAAGAGCGCATCCGCCTCCTCGGGATCGGTGGACTGCGCAGCCCAGCTGGCCCCGGCGGAAGAGAAGCAGTCCAGCATCGTGGCGGCCTCCTGCTCACCAACGACACCCGGTGCATCGGTGCGCCCCAGCAGCACTACGTTCGCGTCGACGGACAGCCCCATGTTCTTCCAGGCGTCCACAGCCTCCAGGCAGTGCCGGTCGATCAGCTCCAACGCCGAGGGCGTGACGCCTGCAGCGGCTACGGCACTGACCGCCCGGCCTGCGTCGACGATGGAGTCGAAGTAGCCGGCGACGGTTCGTTCCGGCTCTCGCATGGGGCGCAGTCTGACCGTGACCTCGGTGATCACGCCCAGCGTGCCCTCCGAGCCGACCATCAGTCCAGCCAGGTCGTAGCACGCGACGCCCTTCGCAGTCCGCCGCCCGAGTCTGACGAGGTCCCCCAAGCCGGTGACGACCTGCATGCCCAGTACGTAGTCTCTGGTGACGCCATACTTCACACAGCACAAGCCACCCGCGTTAGTCGCGACGTTGCCGCCGATCGTGGACCATGAAGCGCTGGCGGGATCGGGTGGATACCACAACCCGTGCTCGGCGCATGCAGCGCGAAGGTCATCGTTGATCACTCCGGGCTCGACGACGGCGAGCCGTTCCAGCGGGTTGATCTCCTTGATGGCGTTGAGCTGGTCCATCACGATGACGACGCATCCCGCTATCGCGTTCGCGCCGCCGGAGAGCCCCGTCCCGGCGCCGCGCGTGACGAGCGGCGTGCCGTGCTCCATGCAGAGCCGGACCACCGTCTGCACCTCGGCGGCGTTGCGGGGGCGCACCACGACGTCCGGAAGGGTGTGTGCGGCCCACTCCGCGTGGTCGTGAGAGTAGCCGCGCATGACATCGGGATCCAGCACCATCCGGTCCACAGGAAGCTCACGCCGCAGCGCGTCGATCAACACCGGTGACCACCTCTTCCAGGTAGGTTCGGGGGACGTCCAGGGCACGGGGGAAGCACCTTCGAATGTAGCCGTGAGCCGGACAGCGTTCAATGGAGATACTCTCCATCTATGCGCGACAGCGGTGGAGCAAATGTTCCGCCAGCCCGGGACTCGGATGCCAGAGAAGGCAGCTGGCTGGACCATTTGGTGCACGAGGCACCCATCTCGGAGCTGGTCCGGCTGCGCGACCGCGCGGCCTTGGGTGCTGATGCAGCGGCGACCACATGGGCAGATCGGGACCTCAGTGCCGCCTTGCGGCTCAGGGCGCTGCTAGACCAGCGACGCCAACGTGCCGCCGAGCTGGCGGCTCTCAACCAGATCGCCGGCCAGCTGACGACCTTGCGCGCCCACGACATGCTGTTGCGCGAGGTCGTCGCCCACGCCAGGAGGCTGCTCAGCGTTGACCTGGCCTACCTCGGCCTCGTCCACGGCGACCACATGGTCATCGAGGTTGCCAGCGGCTCGCTCACCTCCCAGCTGCTCGAGCTGGAGGTGTCGCTTGCAGAGGGGCTGGCTGCCGGGGTGATCGCCAAGGGCGAGCCGGTATGGACTCACGACTACCAGTCCGAGTCGTCGTTTATCCACGACCCGACGGCGGACGCCGCCTCCAGGTCGGAGAACATCCGCGGGCTGCTGGGGGTCCCTCTCCAGGTGCGCGGCCAGGTGCTTGGCGCTCTGTTCGCCAGCACACGGCAGGAGCGACACTTCCGGAAGGAGGACGTGGCCTTGCTCTCGGCCTTGGCCGCACACGCGGCCATGGTCATCGAGAACGCCAGGTCGGTCGCGCAGTACCAGTCCACCGTGGCCCGGCTCAACGCCGTCAACGACGAGCTCGCGCGTCGGACATCAGAACTTGAGCAGACCCTGCAGTGGGACAAGACGCTGACCCAAGTGGTGCTGCGCGGCGGCGACGTGGACGACCTTGTGCAGGAGATCTCCAGCCTGGCCGGACAGCCCGTCGTCTTCGTGTCGCAAGGGTCGCCGCTGCCCGGCGACCTCGCCCTGGACGACGATATGGACCGGGCGCTAGCAACCGTGGCCACGGCCGCCCCCGAAGCCGGAGCGACCATTGAGCTCTCGGACCGACACCTCGTCGCACGTCCCGTGCTCTTCGCCGGACGCCACCTCGGCTCGCTCGTGTTGACCTGCGCCGGCGAACCTGCGCCGGACGAGCTGCTGCTGCTCGATCGTGCGGTGCCCGCCGTTGCACTCTCCCTGATCGCCGAGCGGGCGGCGGCGGAGGCGACCGTCCTGGCTCGGAATGCCCTCCTCTTCGATCTCGTCACCCGACCGAGCATGACGAGCAAGGGCATGCAGCGCCAGGCCCGCCTCGCCGGTCTGGACCCGGCGGGGACCTACTGCGTGATGGTGCTGCAGATCGTCGACGATGACCAGCCGACCACGACCGAGGACGACATCCAGCTGCCCGCCGGTAGCGTCATCGCCGAGCACGGCACGCGCACCCTCATCGTCGTTCCGGGCGAGGACCCTGCCGGACTGCTGGACAGCCAGCGTCAGCATGCCAGGACATCGCGCACGATAGGCATCGCCGGTCCGGCGCGGGGCGCCTCCGAACTCGCCCAGAGCTACCGGGAGGCGCAGCAGACGGTCGACGTCCTGGCCACGCTCGGCCGCTCCGGTGAGGCGGCAACGGCACAGGGACTCGGTATATACCGGATCTTGCTCACCTACACCGGCCGCCAGGAGTTGGCAGGTCTCGTCGAGGCACAGCTGGGGCCGGTCCTGCGCGAGGAGCAGCGCAGGGGCGTCCCCTTGCTCGCGACGATGGATGCCTACCTGGCCCACGGCCGACGGCACTCGGCCTCGGCCTCGGCGCTCGGTATACACGTCAACACTCTCTATCAGCGGCTGGACACCCTCGACCGTCTCCTCGGCGATAGTTGGCGCGAAGGGCACCGCGACGGACCTGCACCTGGTGCTCCGGCTCAACAAAAGTGCGACCTCGCTGGGCTCAGGCCCCGCCTGAGCCCAGCGTCGGCTGCGAGAAACTACACCAACTCGTCGACCTCGAGGTGCCGCTGGTCGACCTCAGGGCCGAGTTGTTCGACCCCAAGGTCGGGGCGGGGGGCCCCACGGAGAAGCAGCACCAGGATCGCCGCGAGAAACATGGCCAAGCCGACGACCCACATGCCGGCCTTCTTGCTACCGGTCGTGTCCGAGAGCCATCCGGTGATGAACGGCGCCGCGAAGCCCGCGGCGTTGCCCAGGGAGTTAACGAGGGCGATGCCGGCCGCCGCTCCCACGCCCGACAGAAAGGTCGTCGGCAGGTACCAGAACACCGGCAGGGCGGAGAAGATGCCGACGGCAGTCAGCGTGACGGCGACCATCACCGCGAAGGGCGACTGGAGGTAGAGCGCCACCGGGATGGACACGGCACCGAGCAGGGTTGGGGCGGCGACGTGCCAGACCCGCTCCCCCGTGCGGTCCGAGTGTCGGCTCCAATAAACCATGGCCACGGCGCCGACCGCGAACGGAACGGCGACGATGAGGCCTGTCTCGAACAGGGAGTACGTCGTATGGAACGTCTCGGCGAAGCCCGCGACGATCGTCGGCAGGAAGAAGCTGAGCGCGTAGAGGCCATAGACGACACCGAAGTAGACCAGGCCCAGCCCCCACACGCGCAGGTCGGTCAGCGAACGCCGCAACGGCCAGTGGAAGCGTTCGGCAGTAACCCGGTTCTCGGCGTCCATCGTCTCGGTCAGCCAGGACTGCTCGTCCGCCGAGAGCCACTTGGCCTGTGCGGGCCGATCCGTGAGATGGAACCACGTCATGAGCCCCAGGAGGATGGCGGGCAGCCCCTCGATGAGGTACATCATCCGCCAGCCGGACAGCCCGAACAGGCCATCGCCGTACTGGATGACCGCAGCCGAGAGCGGCGCCCCGAGGGCGGAGGAGATGGGGATCGCCAGCAGGAAGAGGGCGGTGAGGCGAACCCGCTCCTTTCGGGGGAACCAGAACGTCAGGTAGAGCAGCATGCCCGGGAAGAAGCCGGCTTCGGCGATGCCGAGCAGGACTCGTAGGCCGTACAGCCAGCCCGCCGTGGGCACGAAGGCCATGCTGGCGGCGACCAAGCCCCACGTCACCATGATGCGTGCCATCCAGCGCCTGGCCCCGAACCGGTGCAGGGCCAGGTTGCTGGGGATCTCGAAAAAGAGATAGCCGACGAAGAAGAGCCCGGATGCCAGGCCGAACATCGTGTCGGTGAGACCGAGTTCCTTGCTCATGGTGAGCTTGCCGAACCCGATGTTGGTCCGGTCGAGGTAGTTGATGAAGTAAAGAAGGCCCATGAAGGGCACGAGCCGTCGCGAGACCTTACGGATCACCCGCTGCCCCAGTTCTTCGTCTTGCGCCGACACAGCTTGGCTCATGTCTCTTCTCCTTCGGATGGTGATCTGCGTCATAGTAGCCAAACCCACCCCTGCTGGATATGGACGAAATCTCTACCAAACACATCTCTCTGTAGACCTCATGCTCAGAACCGGTCGCTACGACCAGGGCAAATGTGGCTCAGGCAAACCTGCAAATCGGACAGGCTCCGATGTGTGCTCCTTGTCAAGACGGGGTCGAGCCCGCCGCCACGGCTTCTACCCCGCTGCAGCGTCCACTGATGCACCCGAGCGGTCAGCACCCTGCACGACGGACAGGCGCCTTCACGGTCCAATGTCCAACGACTCGACCACACCTTGCGGACGCCCCGCGGGCCGTCGACGGCCTCAACGACGCGGTACCCGGACAGGTTGAACAGCACGCTCGTAGCATCACGCTGCGAGCACGTAGGCTCGATCACGGCTCGTGGTCCTTCTTTGATGGAGTGTCTCGACAACACCCATCTCAGCGCAGGGCCACGAGCCCCTCTACGATCGGGTCATCACGTCGAAGTGTGAATAGCCCCATTCGTAGGGTCAATAGGTCAGATAATGGCATGTCGTGCCTCTCGGAAGTTTGGCGGCAGCCTGCTGGGTCGTACTGGGTATGACCAACCTGGACGCTGTTCCCGCGACGGGCCCCAGCAAGTCACCCGCTCAGGACTGAAGATGGTCACCGCCGCCGTACCTCACCTCGCCGCGACGCTGGTTACGTCGCACCCGAGAAGGAAGGGTGCGAACTTCAGGATGGGGTGGCGACTGCCAGCAGATCACCGGCGTCACGAGCTCACGGGTGCGAGTGCGGGTGCGGGTGCGAGTGCGAGTTCGAGCGGCGCGGTCGCACCTGGTTCGGGTATCAACCGTGAAAGGACCAGATACAGGCCGAGGGCGACCGCGAATCCGGCGATCCAGTTATATTCCCAGAAGAACTTGAGAAACGGGATGAAGCCGTTCACGGGGAACGGCCCGGACTTGTGCCCGGAGGCGTCGAGGGGGGAGTTTGCCCCGCCCACGCCGATGATCATGCCGGCTAGCGTGGCTGCGAGCGCACGCAGGTTCCAACCACCGGTGAACCAGTAGCGACCACCCTCGCGGTAGCACTCGGCCACTTCGATCTGCCGGCGCTTAATCACCCAGTAGTCAGCGATCATCACCCCAGCGACGGCGCCGAACAGGCCGCCATAGAAGTCCAGCCACACGAAGATGTAGGTGTTTGCGCTGCCCAGCAGGCGCCACGGCATGATCATGACGCCAAGGATCCCGGTGAGGATCCCTCCCGTGCGTCGGGTAATCAGTTTTGGGAAGACGTTGGAGAAGTCGTAGGACGGCGAGACTACGTTGGCCGCGACGTTGACTGACAAAGTGGCGATCACCACGGTGATGATGCCGAAGAGCACGACAAAAGTGTTGTCGAACTTGCCGATCAACTGGTTCGGGTCCCAGATCGCCTGGCCGTAGAGGGCGATGCCGCACGCTACCTAGACCGTTTTGGATGGCGAGAACGGTCGTGTTCGGTTCTGGCGTGGCGGTCTAGGTACCTACCCAAGCGGTCAGCTATGAACGAGACAACGGGTGGACTCAAAGGAGGAGTTTCGATGGGTCACCAAGGCGATCCGCCTACGCCTGCGGGACGGCGCCGACCAAGTGCTGTGACCCTGAGACGTCGTCCCCGCGCAGTCCCAGTCGCGGAGCCATGTGCGGCGGCGTATAGCGCCCGTCGATGGCAGTCCAGCCCCCGTCGACAAAGAGCTGGCTGCCGGTGACGAAGCTCGAGGCGTCAGAGGCTAGATAGACGACTGCACCGACCAACTCATCGGGGCGCGACCAGCGCCCGAGGGCACTCTTGGCTGCGTAGGCCTCTGCCCACTCCGGCACCGCATGGATCTGGGCAGTTAACGGGGTGTCGACGATGCCAGGCGCTATCGCGTTGACCCGCACACCCGACAACCCAAGCTCGGCGGCGGCAGTCCGAAGCAGTTGAACCAGACCGGCCTTCGTCGCGGCGTAAACGCCCTGCCCCGGTTCGACAGCAACGGCCCGGATCGAGCTAAAGCCGATGATGCTCCCCCGTCCCCGGGCCGCCATTCCCGGGCCGAAGGCCCGCACCAGGTCGAACGAGGCGCGGAGGTTGAGGGAGACCACGCGATCGAACTCGGCGCCGGAGTAGTCCAACAGCCGCTTGCGTACGTTTGTCGCGGCGGTGAAGACTAGGACGTCGAGGTCGCCGAGATCGGTCGCCGCCTGGTCGACAGCGGCACTGTCCAGAATGTCCAGCCGGTATGCCGTAAGGTTGCCGCCCCGCGCGGCGGTCGCCTCTGCGGCAGCCATGTCCCTGTCGACGCAGATCACCTCCGCGCCGTGCGCCGCCAGTCCTAGAGCACTCTCACGGCCGATGCCGCTCCCCGCGCCGATCACGGCGGCCCTGCGTCCGTCGAGTCGAAAGAGCCTCGTATAGTCGACCTCAGGCGTCGTGTCTCCGTGCTCCTGGACAGTTCTTGCCATAGTTCTTGCCTGGTCCTGGTTCTTGATGATGTCCTTCACTGTCAGGCCTTTCTGGTCTGCGGTCGGATGATGGCCATCCGGGTCACGGTCAGCTCCTCGATCGCGAATCGGGGTCCCTCGCGCCCGGCCCCGGAGTCCTTGACCCCGCCGTACGGCATGACGTCAGATCGGAAACCGGGCACCTCGTTGATTACGACCCCGCCGACCTCAAGTTGATCGATCGCCTCAAAGGCAGTACTGAGCGAGGCTGTGAAGACGCTTGCGTGCAGGCCGTAGCGCGAGGCGTTGACCATGTCGTAGGCGCCCTTGAGATCGGGCACCGACCGGACCGCGACGACGGGTCCGAAGATCTCCTCGTCCCAGGCCTCCAGCCCGTCGGGCACGTCCAACAAGACTGTTGGAGCCATTAGTCTGCCCCGGACGGTGCCACCTGTGATGAGCCTCGCTCCCGATCCGATCGCCTGGTCCACCCACTTCTGAACCCGGGAAGTCGAGCTCCCGTCGATCAGCGCAGAGACTCGGGTGGCCTCATCCCGGGGGTCGCCTACGACGACCGTGGACATCCGCTCGACGAGCCGGCTGAGCAACGTCTCGCGGACGTCCTCGACCACCACGACACGCTGAACGCTGATGCAGGCCTGGCCCGACGCGTAGTAGCCACCTCGAACCACGGCGTCTGCGGCCGCGTCTATGTCTGCGTCTGCAGCCACGACCAGTGCCGCGTTGGAACCGAGTTCCAGGAGCACCTTGGTCGGCGCGGCGTCCTGGGCGATGCGGTGGCCGACGGCCGCGGACCCTGTGAAGGAGACAGCGCCCACTCGGCGGTCCGTCGTCAGCGTGACGCCTACCTCGGGGCCACCCGTCACTAGCTGCACTGCGCCGGCTGGTCCGCCCGCTGCTACGAGCGCTTCGCGGACTATGTGTACCAGCCACAGGTTGGCCAACGGGGTCTGTGGAGCGGGCTTGATGATGATCGGACACCCTGCCGCGACTGCCGGCGCGATCTTGTGGGCAGCCAACAGCAGCGGATAGTTAAAGCCCGCTATACCCACGACGACCCCTATGGGTTTGCGCACCCAGAAACCGAACAAGCCTTCGCCAGATGGTAGGAGGTCCAGCGGCACGGTCTCTCCATGCAGGCGGGCCACCTCCTCCGCGGCGGTCTGCAAGGTGAGCAGGGTGCGCTCGACCTCGACCCGACAGTCGACCAGCGGCTTGCCCGTCTCGAGCACCAACAGCTGTTCGAAGTCGCCCCGGCGCTGCGCAATCGAGTCATGTGCACCGGTGAGCGCCGCGCGTCGAACATGCGAGGGCAGACGCCCCACCGTGTCCCGCAGGGCCAACGCCTGCTCGAGGGCACGTTGGGCCAGTGCGACATCGCCAACGGGCGAGTCGGCGACCAAAGAACCGTCGAATGGGAATCGGATCTCCGCCCTCTGCGGCGCGTCGACCCAGCCGTCGCCGATCGGCAACCCGTCAGGGAAGTCCGGCACGAACATTTGGTCAGTCATCAGTTCAGGCTCCATTGTCTGCACAGTTCGTCACTCATTCCTTTGTGGGGCCAGCGGGGAAAGCCGAGGGGAAGGCGTCCCGGTATGAACGCCAACGACCGGCCGGGGTCTCGACGCTCTCAGCCGCCAGAATCGCGATCCCGATCGAGCGGGTGAAGCAGTCGCCGCCGGCGTCCAGCAACGCGTGGAATGCCAGTGGGTCTGGCGCTCCACGGTCCCCCGTCGCCATGGTGAAGACCGTGTCTCCGTCGAACATCGTGTGGACCGGGCGAATGGCGCGCGCCATGCCGTCCTGGGCGACGCCCGACACCTTGGCGCACTGTGCCTTCGTCAGGGTCGCATCAGTTGCCACGACGCCGATGGTGGTGGCAAGTGCGGGCCCCAGACGACCCGGACCTGCCGCCTCAGCCTTCGCCTCGGCGGCCGCGCAGGCAGCTGCGACCTCGTCGAGGTTGGGCAGCAGGAGCTGACTGAACTCCCCCGACAGGCCGAACCGGGCGGCATAGAGCTCGCCCGTGGCCGGGTCGACGCAGGAGCCAAACGAGTTGACGACCACCAGCGCGGCCACCGTCGTACCGTCTGCTAGCACCACGCTGGCCGAGCCCACCGCGCCCTTGAGCCCCCCGGCAACGGCGCCGGTGCCGGCTCCCACCAACCCGATCGGCGCCGGTCCAGACCGACTGGAAAACGCTGCGTCATAAGCCTCTTGGCCCAAGACCGCCCCGGGACGCTTGGTGAAGTCGCCTCCGCGGCCGAGGTCGAAGATGACGGCGCCAGGAACGATCGGGACGACCTCATCCGGCCCGCCAGCCGGGTAACCGACCCCGGCCTCGAACAGCCGCGCCATTACTCCGTCGGCGGCCGCGAGCCCGAAAGCACTGCCGCCAGAGAGCACGATTGCGTGAATCCTCTCGACGAGGTTGCGCGGGTCGAGGACATCTGTCTCCCGGGTGCCGGGGCCACCTCCGCGGACATCAACCCCGGCAACGGCGCCGTTTTCGGGAGCCAGAACCACTGTGGTGCCCGACAACCAGCCGTCAACGCGACGATCGGTATGCCCTAGCCGGATGCCGGCCACGTCGGTCAGGCTGTTGGTTGGGCCGGGCCGCAGGTCGCTCACGGGAGAACTGCCCGGGTGCTGCGTTCTGCGATGGCACCTACCGTGGCCGCCGCAAGCTCTGCTGCCGACGTCCCGGTCAGGGCCCTGCGAAGGTTGGGCACAGCGGACACGAGTCGGCGAGTGTAAGGATGCTGCGGGTTCTCGTAGACCTCCCGGGTCGCACCCGTCTCGACGATCTGGCCGTCGCGCATCACAGCGACCCTGTCGCAGACGTGCTGCACAACGGACAGGTCATGGGACACGAAGACCAACGTCAGCGAAAGTTCTTGGACCAAGTCGGTGATCAGGTTGAGCACTTGAGCGCGGACCGATACGTCGAGGGCGCTTACCGGCTCGTCTGCGACCAGGATCTGCGGCCGTGGTGCCAGGGCACGGGCGATGGAGATGCGCTGACGCTGCCCGCCGGAGAACTGATGGGGGAACCTGTTGGCAGCATCTGGCTGAAGACCGACGGCGCTCAAGAGCTCGTTGACCCTCTCCTCGCGGCCGCCGATCCCTTGCGCCACCAGCGGTTCGGCGATGATGTCGCGAACCCTCATACGGGGGTCGAGAGAACTCATCGGGTCCTGGAAGACGAGCTGCAGTCGCTCCCGCAGGAACCGTAGCTTTCGCTCGGGCAGCCGGGAGATATCGGCCCCGTCAATGACCACGCTGCCACTGGTCGGCTGCTCCAGTCCGGCCAGAATGCGTAGCAACGTCGACTTTCCGCAGCCAGATTCACCCACTATGCCGAACCGTTCGCCTGGCTGAACTTCGAAACTGACGCCGTGCAAGGCATGAATAGAAGGCCCTGGGCGAAGCAGTGAAGTCCGCGAACGTCGATAGTTATGGGTGACATCGCGAACGCTGATGGCCGCCTGTGGCTCACCCATGCTGCACCCCTGCAGGGTGGTGGCAGGCGAAGCCGTCGGCCGCGTCTGGTCCGGTCCAGTCCGGCGGCGTCTGGCACAGTTCCGTTGCGTACGTGCACCGGTTGCGGAAGACACAGCCCGTTGGGAACGACCCCGCGGGCGGCACTGATCCTGCAATTGTTGCCAGTCGCCCACGTGAGTCCACGATGTCGAGGTCCGAAGCTCCGATGAGGCCCTGTGTGTAGCGGTGCAGCGGCCTGCTGAAGACTTCCTGGACGCTTCCGGACTCGATGACCCGACCGCCATACATCACGAGGACCCTCTGACACACGGTCGCGACCACGGCGAGGTCGTGCGTGATGAAGAGCATCGCTGAGTTCCGAGCGGTCACGCCACGCACTATGAGGTCGAGGACGAGGGCCTGGACGGTGACGTCGAGGGCCGTGGTGGGCTCGTCACAGACGAGCAGCGCTGGGTCGTTGGCCAGGGCAATGGCCACGACAACCCTCTGCCGCTGGCCGCCTGAGAGCTGGTTGGGATAGGCGCGTGCCGCCTGGGCTGGGTCAGGCAGTCCGACTCTGTCCAGCCGAGCGACCGCCGCTGCCCTAGCTGCTCGACGGTTTGGTTGGGTTCGATGGATCAGCATCGCCTCTGCGACCTGGTCCCCGACGCGCATCGTGGGGTTAAGTGCTGTCATCGGCTCCTGGAACACCATCGCGACGTCGCGACCTCGCACCCGCGATAGCGCGCGTTCATCCGCGCCGATCAGGTCGTGGGCGACCCCGTTCAGTCGCACCGACCCGGTGGCAGTCACGTCCTCGGGCAACAGCCCCATGATGCTCAGGGCAGTCAATGACTTTCCCGATCCAGACTCGCCGATCAGCCCAACCCGCTCGCCGGGGCCGATGGTCAGGTTGACATCCTGGACAAGTGCGGTGTCTCGAACGGAGACACCAAGACCGCGCACCGTCAACACCGCGGGTGCCGCAATGTAAGACATCACAGGGTCGATCGAGACCGGATCGGTCAAGGCAGTCATCTGCGGTCCTCCAGTTTGGGGTCGAAACGGTCCCGCAGACCATCACCGAGCAGGTTGAAACCCAGCACTACCAAAGCAATTGCCAGGCCCGGGAACACCGCGAGCCGTGGCGCGACAAACAACATCTCTTGGCTCTCCTGAAGCATCCGGCCCCACGAAGGAGTCGGCGGCGGGGTGCCGAAGCCGAGGAATGAGAGCGCAGCCTCGGCCAGGACCGCGATCGCGAAGGACACGGACGCCTGCACGATGATCAAACTGCTGACGTTGGGCAGAACGTGGCGAAGCCCGATTGCGAACGGACGCCGTCCGGCCGAGCGCGCTGCAAGGACGTACTCGGTGCCCATCACCTGCAGGGCCCCGCTGCGGATCACACGGGCGAAGCTCGGCACCGTGGCAATACCGATCGCGATCATCGCCGTCAAGGTGCTGGCGCCGTATACGGCACTGAACATGATCGCCAGCAGTAGTGCCGGGAAAGCGAGCAGGAGATCGTTGCCGCGCATCAGCAGCTCGCCGGGCCGGCGCGGGGCCATCGCGGCGAGGATGCCGAATGGAACGCCAATGACGGCGGCCACACCAACGGCTACGAACCCGACGAACAGCGTGGTGCGCGAGCCCATCAGAATCTGGCTTAGGACGTCACGGCCGAACTTGTCGGTGCCGAACCAGTGCGTGGCAGAAGGGCCAAGAAGCCGTTGCGTCGCGTCGATATTGGTGGGGTCGTAAGGCGTCCACACAAAAGAGACCAGCGCCGTCAAGACGACGAACAGCACGATCACCGCACCGACGACCAGACTGGGGTTGAGCCGGCGACTGGCTCGGCTGTCGGTGGGCGGTTGGACCGCCACGTTATCCTGACTACTCACCGGCCACCAGCTCTCATCCTTGGATCGATAACCACGTAGAGCAGGTCCACGACGAAGTTAACGAGCAGTACTGCTACCACCAGGAACATGACGACGTCCTGGACGAGATTCAGGTCACGGCTGGATACACCGTCAAGCAACAGGCTGCCGAGCCCTGGGATGACGAAGACTCGCTCCACGACGACCGCCCCGATCAACAGGGTCGCCAGCTGCAGCCCGAGCACCGTGACGACGGGCACCGACGCGTTGCGCAGGCCATGGCGCAACAGCGCCGGCATCGGCCGCAGGCCCTTAGCACGAGCGGTGCGCATATAGTCCTCGCGAAGGACATCCAGGACGGAGCTGCGGACGTAGCGCGTCAAGACGGCCGCCTGGACCAGGCCCAGTGAAAGAGCCGGCAGCGCAAGCTGCTTGAGAAACATCGCGGGGTTCTGCGCCGGTGGGGTCCATCCGTTGGCCGGTAGCCAACCCAGATGCACTGCAAATACCGTGATGAGCAAGATGCCGGCGAGAAACGCGGGGATCGCGACCCCAACCTGCGAGGCAGCCGACAGCACCAGTCCGGAGATCCGGCGATGCCACACGGCCATTAACGAGCCAATCGGCACGGCGATCAGGACCGCAATCACCATGCTGGTGATGACGAGCCACAAGGTGACCTGGAGGCGGTCGGCGATCTGCGGGCCGATCGGGGCCCGCGAGATGTAGGAGTCGCCAAGGTGAAGACGAAGCAGCCCGCCCACCCAGGAGAAGTACTGCGACACCAGTGGCCGGTCCAGCCCGAACTCCGCGCGCAGCGAGGCTACTGACTGGTCGGATGCGTTCACTCCCAGCGCGACCCGCGCGGGGTCCCCCGGCAGCACCGACATGAACCCGAACACCAGGATCGAGCTGACGGCGAGGCTTGCCGCGAGAACCGCGATGCGTTCTATGAGTCGCAGGGTCATGACCAGAACAGTTCGCTCAGGACCTCGGCGATCATCGACGTGCTCAGGCCCGAGCCAGCGGCGAGAGGTCAAATGACTCGGCAATGGCGTTCTTGGGCAGACCTGTGATGCCCTTGTCGGCAACCATCAGGTTCGGTTGTAGGAAGAGCCAGTCGGCGGCCGCGTCCTCGGAAAGCAGTCGGGCTGCCTTCTTCATCTCTACAAGCTGCTGCGCCTGCGTCCCCTGGTCAGCAGCCGTCAAGGCCTGCTGGAAGGCTGGGTTGTTGTAGCGCGTGTAGTAGCTCGGGCTGCCAAAGACGGTACCTATGTCGCGCGGTTCGACATGCGAGATGATCGACATGTCGTAGTCGGCATTCGTGAACACGGTGGTCAACCAAGCTGCGGGGAACTCGAGCTGGTCAAGCTGGACCTTGAACCCTGCCTGCTCGAGCTGGCTCTTGACCACCTGACCACAGGAGACGGCGTACGGAAGGTTGGGCACCCTGAGCCGCAACGTGACCCCTGTCTTGCCTGCCTCCTGCAACAGTGACTTGGCCTTAGCTAGGTCGTACGGGTAGAGGCCCGTCAGGTCCTCGTACCACGGGTCGGTGGGCGGCACCATGCTTCCGATCAGCGTGCCCCGCCCGGCCCAACATGTGTCCATCAACGCCTTGTGGTCGATGGCGTAACGCACGGCCTGACGTACTCGCTTGTCGGTGAACGGCGCCTTGCTGTTGTTGAACGAAAGCACGACCTCACCGTTGCTGGTGCCCTGAATCACGTCGTACTTCGGGTTGTTGGTGAACTGTGCCAGCGACTCCGGAGCCTGCACCGTTCCGATGACGTTGATCGTTCCGGTGAGCAGTGCGTTGTTCAGTGCGGTTGGATCCTTGAAGTACTTGAAGTTCACGGTCTGGAAGAACGGCTTCTTGCCCCAGTAGGAGTCGTTGCGCTGCAACGTGATCGAGTCACCGCGGTTCCAATTCTTCAGGGTGTACGGGCCAGTGCCTATCGGGGCCGTGGCCAGATTGGCGACTCCAGTCTTGCTGAACATCGCGCCGACTCGACTGGTCATCGAATACAGCCAGTTGTTGCTGGGCTTGCTCAGTGTCACCTGCAACTGAGTGGGCGAGACCACCTTGACTTCTTTGACCACATCCATGGACTTCTTCAATGAAATAGTCCAGTCGGTCTTAACCCGGTTGATCGAGAAGGCTGCATCCTCAGCACTAAAGGTCTGGCCGTTGGAGAACTTAGCGTCCTTGACCAGGTCGAAGGTGTAGGTCAGGCGGTCAGTCGAGACCTTCCACGCCGTGGCCAGATCAGGGGTGATCTCGCCGCTGTTGTTGAGCTTCACTAGCCCGTCGTAGACGTTGTAGAGAAGGACCTGCGGGATTGCTGCACCATCGGTCTTGGTGAAGTCGAGACTAGCGGGCTCGGCGGCCAGCCCAACCGTGAGCGTCTGGTTGGCGTCACCAGAGCCTTTACTCGTCACGGCTGTGCTCGAGCCCGCCGCGCAGGACGTTGCAGCGAGCGTGCTTGCGATAGCAATGAGAACTGTTGCCGTACGAGTTAACTGATGTCTCATGAGTTCAACTCCATCTGTCGCAGGACGGCTGTTGCCAGTTCCGTCGTAGTGGCCGTTCCGCCCAGATCACGGGTGTGGTGCTGGGGATCGGTGAGCGCGCTGGCCACCGCAGTACGTATGTCGCATGCCGCCTCAACGTGATCGAGGTCCTCGAGGAGCATGGCGCTGGACAAGATGCAAGCGACGGGATTGGCGACTCCCTTGCCAGCGATATCAGGTGCAGAGCCATGAACCGGCTCGTATACGCCTGGGACACCGCCACCAGGCAGGACGTTGGCGCTTGGCGCCATCCCCATGCCCCCAACCAGGACGGAGGAAAGGTCAGAGAGAATGTCGCCAAACAAGTTGCCGGCAAGCAGGACATCGAGCGAGGTTGGCGCCTGGATCATGCGGGCGGCCATGGCGTCGACCAGAACGACCTCCAGGTCGACGGCCGGGTGCTTCTCGGCAACTTCACGAACAACCCTGTCCCACAACGGATAGCCGTAGCGCATGGCGTTCGACTTGGTGACCAGCGCCAATCGCCCCGAGCGCCGTTCTGCAAGCCCAAATGCATATTGGGCAGCTCGCTCGATCGCGTGCCGTGAGTGAACCGCCACCTCTATACCGATGTCGTATCCGGTGGCGGCATGTGCGACTCCGCCAGCTCCAACGTACTCACCCTCGGTGTTCTCCCGGACGATCACTAGATCGACCCCGTCCGTGTCTCGGACTTTTGTCGGCACTCCGGGGAAGGCGCGCACAGGACGGACGTTGACTGCCAGGTCAAGCTGTTGGCGCAGTCCGATGATGAGCCCCCAGACCAGCTCATGGTCTGGGATGTCGGGTCGGCCGACCGCCCCGAACAGAACAGCTTCAGTGCCCCGCACGATGTCGGCGGCATCGGCTGGCATGGCAAATCCGGTCCGCAGAAAGCGCTCGCCGCCCCAGTCGAGCTCCACGACTTCGAGGCTCTCGCCTTGGTGATTCAGAGCCGACCGCATCACTGGCACAGCCGCTTCGATGACCTCGGGACCAACGCCATCGCCCGGTATTACCGCTATTCGCACTGACACGCTTGGCCTCCGATTCGCCTTCACTGGTCGGACCAGTGGACTTTGTAGCGATTGCCATTACCGTAAGGTGAGATTGCAGATTGTCAAGGAGTTCGCCCCGAATCTTGTCCGAAGGGTCACACCATGAGCGAGCGCACTCCGTTCCGCCCCGTGCAGCCAGTTCGCGCCTACGAGCGAATCGTGGAGCAGGTCGAGGATGCGCTGGCTAGCGGCGAGCTGAAACCCGGGGATCGCCTGCCAAGCGAGCGAGAGCTCGTGTCCCAGTTCGCAGTCAGCCGCTCAAGCGTGCGCGAGGCGCTGCGAGTGCTCGAAAGCAACGGGGTGCTCCGATCGCGACCAGGTGACCCGCGCGGCCCCGAAGTCCTCGCCTTTTCCAACGGAGGTCTGGCCAAACAGATAACCAGGCTGACACGCGTGGAACAGCTCAGCCTCGCCGAACTGGTCGCATTCCGCATGATCCTCGACGGGTCGGCCAACCTCATTGCTGCCCAACTGCGCAGCGAGAACGAGTTGCTGCAGATGGAGCTAAGAATCGACGAGATGCGCGCGGCCATCGAGTCGAGCTACGAGGCATTCAGCGAGGCCGACGTCGCGTTCCACGACTCCGTGGCGCGCGCCAGCCGCAACGCGTTGATCCAGGTGTGCAACGAGGTCGTCCGCGGCGTCACCCTGTCGCTGATCTCTGACAAGATTTTGCGTGCCGGCAATCGCAAGGCCCTCATGCGCCAGTCCCTCGCGCATCACGAGCAGGTGCTAGTCGCCGTCCGTGCAGGCGACGGTCATGCTGCAGCCAGAGTGGCCAGACAAAATCTCTACGACTATTACGCCGGGTACGTGCCCGAGGCCGACCGCGCACCCCTCCAAGCCTTGCTGGACACGACCGACACCCAGGAGCAGGCGTGACTGTCCACAACACCCTCCCAGACACCGTCGCAAACACCATTGCCAAGTTGTCAGCCGTGGACATGGCGGCTGCTTTTGCCAGTCGCACGCTCTCGCCAGTCGAGGTCTACGACGCCGTCGAGGAGCTTATCGGCGAGGTTGAACCGGTCATCAACGCGTTCTATGTCAGAGACCAGATCGCGGCCCGCTCTGAGGCGGAAGCAAGCGCCACCCGGTGGGTCCGGGGCGAGCCGCTCGGACCGATCGACGGCGTGCCGGTGACCCTGAAGGAGAACATCGCCCGCAAGGGCGTCCCGATGCCAGCTGGCACAGCGTGCAGCGAGGCACTGCCCGCACTGGCGGACGCGCCAATCACGGCACGTGTCAAGGAGTCGGGCGCCGTTGTGCTCGGATCGACCACGATGCCGGACTGGGGGATGCTGTCCTCAGGTGTGTCGAGCCTGCACGGCATCACTCGCAGCCCCTGGAATCCTGCGTGGACCACCGGCGGTTCTAGTGCCGGCGCAGGCGCAGCTGCCGCTGCGGGATTTGGACCACTTCACGTCGGCACGGACATCGGCGGCTCGATCCGCCTTCCGGGCACCTGGCTGGGTCTGGTGGCCCACAAGCCTAGCTATGGGCGGGTCCCACTGGATGTGCCTTACTTTGGCCGGTGCGCCGGTCCGATCACACGTACTGTCGGCGACGCCGCCCTGTTCATGCAGGTGCTCAGCCAACCGGACGTCCGGGACTGGTCAAGCCTGCCCCAAGCCAACATCGACTGGTCGGACCTGGATCTCGATGTCCGCGGTTTACGGGTTGCCGTACACGTCGATGCTGGCTGCGGAATGGCGGTTGACCCCACCGTCGCAGAGGCGGTTGAAGGGGCAGCACGGCTCTTCGCCAACGCCGGTGCCGTAGTGGAGGAGATCACCCCGTTCATAACACCGACGATGCTCGAGGATCTGGATCTCTTCTGGCGGGTGCGCTCCTGGAACGACTTCGTCCAACTGTCACCGCAGCGCCAAAGTGACGTCCTCCCTTTCATTGTTGACTGGTGTAGCGGTGGTGCAAAAGTGTCCGGCGCCAGAACCATCGCCTGCTACCAGAGCACCATGAAACTGAGAGCGGCAACTGTGGCCGCCACCTCGGCATACGATCTGGTGCTCTCGCCGGTGGCACCGACCGTGGCATTCCCCGCGGAGTGGCCGATGCCTTTCGGCAACGAGGATGGAGGCATGGCGCACATCGGCTTCTGCGCGCCCTACAGCATGTCCGGGCAGCCGGCCTGTTCGATAAATTGTGGGTTCACCGACGACCACAAGACCATTGGCCTCCAGATCGCCGGTCGACGCTTCGACGACCTCGGCGTCCTGCGAGCCTGTGCATGGTACGAGCAGGCCCGGCCTGCCTCCGCCACTCCGGTCTGGCCCTTCTGAGGCGGATTCAGGCACGCGCGGGCTGCGTTTTGCCGGGCATACGACCCTCAAAGCACCACCTTGGCCCCGTTGGCCCGTCTCCGACGGCTCCCTCGACAAGAACGCTCAAAGCAAGACTCAACATGGAACAGCGCGGAGGTCATACCGTTGCTGAGATGGCCACGGAGATGGGATGGTTCGAGACGTGGTGTTAACGACGCAAGCCACGGCGAGCTTCCCCTGCTGGTGCGTCGAACCTAGGCTCCCCTCTGACCAACGGGAGCTCGTGACATTATGCGAAACCAATGACACCAAGCACCAAACATAGACCAGAGTTCCGGGCCACACACGGGCCACAAGACCAGGCCGGTGGGGGTCACCAGAGGCTAGTTGAGGCCGCCAATACCCGTGCAGGACAGCGGAACACGGTGGGATAAGAACTCTTCCCAAGCTGACAGTATGGGTTCGATTCCCGTCACCCGCTCAACCGCGAAAAACGTTGCAACACAACCGAATCGGACGCCATCTCCCGTACAGATCAGCGCCCCTCTGTGCAGCCCATGTGCAACTATCCAGTGCCGCAAGACCGCGGTGTTCGCCCTCATCGGGGCCCGCAGGCAATCGGCAGTGCTTAAGCAAGCGATCGGAACTGGATACTGCCGCTGTGCAGCTCTCCCACGATCGCCAGGAGGTCGGTCATCGACCGGCCGAGACGATCCGTGCTGTGGACCAACAGCACGTCGCCGGCGGGCAAGTAGTCGATGCAAGAGTGAGTCCTGGACGTGCTGCGTTCTTCCCGGTGATCTTGTCCGTGAAGATTCTCTCTGCCAGGCTGCGGTCAGCGCCTCTGTCTGAGAGTGCAGGTCTTGATCCTGCGTCGACGCGCGCGTAGCCAACCGTCCCCACGTCTATCTGCCTAACCCCAATACCGTTCAATTAGACCACCGCAGACTGTTCTGGTAGCCGGTTGGGTTGGGGCCAGCGGTGGTGATGGGATCGTTTGACGTGCCAT
>Ga0208850_1000170_pt1 | contig 21910 bp, 18 predicted proteins | sample NGESurshal092012_5_FD_184475 | JGI IMG/M metagenome (GOLD analysis project Ga0208850, IMG submission 184475) | Arctic peat soil microbial communities from Barrow, Alaska - NGEE Surface sample 210-2 shallow-092012 (SPAdes) | ecosystem: Environmental > Terrestrial > Soil > Wetlands > Peat ... | reverse complement strand
CTTCGACGCGAGCCCGGGGGGCGCCGTGATCCTCGGCATCGCAGACATGGGCGAGCGCTTCCGGCTCGTGGCCAACGAGGTCGAGGTGGTCGAACCCGACCACCCGCTGCCGAACCTGCCCGTCGCCCGCGCCGTATGGAAACCGGCACCCGACCTGCGCACCTCAACAGAGGCCTGGCTGACCGCCGGCGGCCCACACCACACGGTCCTGTCGACGGCCCTGACCTCCGAGCACCTATCGGACTTCGCCGAGATGACCCGCACCGAACTGGTCATCATCGACGCAGACACCCACCCCCGCCGATTCCTCCAGGAACTGCGATGGAACCAGGCGTACTACCGCCTAGCCCAAGGCCTCTAGACCAGAAGCCAAGACAACACACCAAGACGAAACACCAAGAAGACACACCCAACAATTGGAGAAGACTGTGCGCAAGATCCTCGCGATCGTGGCGACCGGCGCTTTGGCGCTGACCATGTCCGGCTGTGGCCGGTCCACCGATGCGAGCGCCAGCGGCGCCATCGCCGGTGGCACCAAGGGCACGATCGGTGTGGCCATGCCCACCAAGACCTCGCAGCGCTGGATCAAGGACGGCAACGCGATGAAGGACCAGCTGGAGGCGGCCGGCTACAAGGTCAACCTCGTGTACGCCAACGACGACATTCCGACCCAGGTCACCCAGGTCAACGACATGGTGACCAAGAAGAACCAGGTCCTCGTGGTGGCCTCCATCGACGGCACCGCCCTCGCCGGGGCGCTCAAGCAGGCCAAGGATGCCGGCATCCCGGTCATCGCCTACGACCGTCTGCTGCGCAACACCAACGCCGTCGACTACTACGCGACTTTCGACAACCTCAAGGTGGGCCAGCTCCAGGCCCAGTCCCTGGTCGCCGGTCTCAAGGCCAGCGGCAAGGCCGCGCCGTGGAACGTCGAGCTCTTCGCTGGCTCCCCCGACGACAACAACGCCACGTTCTTCCTCAAGGGCGCGATGACGGTCCTTCAGCCGCTCATCGACTCCAAGCAGATCGTGATCCCCTCGGGTCAGACAGACTTCAAGACCATTGCCACGCTGCGCTGGGACGCTGGGGTCGCCAAGATGCGGATGGAGAACATCCTCACCAAGTCCTATGCGAGCAGCGACGTCCAAGGTGTCCTTGCTCCGTATGACGGCCTGTCGCGGGGCATCATCGCCGCCCTCAAGGGCAACGGGTACGGCAGTGGCGCCAAGAAGCTGCCGGTCATCACCGGGCAGGACGCCGAGGCCGAGTCGGTCAAGTCCATCCTTGCGGGCGAGCAGTACTCCTCGGTGTTCAAGGACACGAGCAAGCTCGCCGCGGTCACGGTCACGATGATCAAGGAGATCGCCGAGAAGAAGACCGTCACGATCAAGGACACCACGTCGTACAACAACGGCGTCAAGGTCGTGCCGACGATGCTGCTCCAGCCGGTCCTGATCGACAAGTCCAACGCCAAGCAGACCCTGCTCGATGCCAAGTACTACACCGAAGCCCAGATGCAGTAACCCCACACGGCACGACGGTTCGAGTACTGATGAGTGGCTTGGTGTGGGCACGACGGCCGCACCAAGCCGCTCAGCTCAACGTAAGAGCAGTCCAACGCAGACGCAGTTTCCTTCTCGTCCCGAGGGTAGACATATGGACAACATGATTCTCTCCATGAGAGGGATTACCAAGGAGTTCCCAGGTGTCAAGGCGCTGGCGGACGTCACCCTGAACGTCAGAAGGGGTGAGATCCACGCGATCTGTGGCGAGAACGGAGCGGGCAAATCGACCCTGATGAAGGTCTTGTCCGGGATCTATCCGTTCGGGACCTATGAGGGTCAGATCCTCTTTGAGGACCAGGTTTGCGAGTTCAAGGGCATCCGCGAGAGCGAGCACGCGGGCATCGCCATCATCCACCAGGAGCTCGCACTCATCCCTGAGCTCAGCATCGTCGAGAACCTCTTCCAGGGCAACGAGGTGGCCAGGCACGGAGTCATCAACTGGTACGAAGCGACGGCCAGAGCCACAGAGCTCCTCGCTCGCGTCGGCCTCTCGGAGAACCCGAACACCAAGATCAAGAACATCGGCATCGGCAAGCAGCAACTCGTCGAGATCGCCAAGGCCCTCGCCAAGAGCGTCAAGCTACTGATCCTGGATGAACCCACGGCGGCCCTCAACGATGCCGACTCGCAGCACCTGCTCAGTCTTCTTGACGGTCTGCGCCACAAGGGCATCACGTCGATCATGATCTCCCACAAGCTCAACGAGATCGAGAAGATCTCGGACTCCATCACCATCATCCGTGACGGCAGGACGATCGAGACCCTTGACGTCAAGGCCGACGGGATCAACGAGGACCGCATCATCAAGGCAATGGTCGGGCGGGACCTGGACCACAGATTCCCTCCGCACGCACCCACGGTCGGCGAGATGCTCTTCGAGGTCAGGGACTGGAGCGTCCTGCATCCGGATGACCACAGCCGCTACGTCGTACACGGCGCCAGCCTGAACATCCGCCGCGGCGAGATCGTCGGCCTGGCCGGGCTCATGGGCGCCGGTCGTACCGAGCTGGCCCGCAGCATCTTCGGCCAGTCCTATGGGCGCAAGATCTCCGGTGAGCTGTTCAAGGACGGAATACCCCTTCACCTCAAGAACGTGTCCCAGGCAATCGGCGCCGGTCTGGCATTGTCACCGAGGACCGAAAGAGCCTGGGTTTGAACCTGCACGACAGCGTCAAGGTGTCCATCACATCGGCCGCCGTGAAAACGATCCGGCACAACGGCATGGTCGATGAGAACCTTGAGATCGTCGCGGCCAACAAGTACCGCAAGGACATGAAGATCAAGGCACCCAGCGTCGAGGAGGGCGTGGCCAAGCTGTCCGGCGGCAACCAGCAGAAGGTCGTTCTGGGCAAGTGGATGTTCACCGGTCCGGACTTGCTGATTCTCGACGAGCCGACTCGCGGCATCGACGTGGGCGCCAAGTACGAGATCTACGAGATCATCAACCGCCTGGCCGACAGTGGCCGTGGAGTGCTGATGATCTCCTCTGAGCTGCCCGAGCTGCTTGGCATGTGTGACCGCATCTACACCCTCAGTGAGGGAGTGATCACCGCGGAGGTCCCGCGTGACAAGGCCGACCAGGAGACCCTCATGCGTTACATGACCCAAGGCAAGATCCAGAGAGAGATGGTCCAGAAGTGAGCCAAAAGACTTTAGAGCCGGTCGCCAAGACGTCTTTTGTCGCGCAGGCGAGGCAGGCGATGGGCGGCAACGTCCGGCAGTACGGGATGATCATCGCCCTGCTGCTGCTCGTTGCCCTCTTCCAGATTCTGACCAACGGGCTGTTTCTCGAGCCGCGAAACGTGACCAGCCTGTTGGTCCAGAACGGCTACATCCTCATCCTGGCGATCGGCATGGTGATGGTGATCATTGCCGGGCACATCGACCTGTCGGTCGGTTCGGTCGCCGCCTTTGTCGGAGCCACCGTGGCGATCTCGATGCAACGCTTCGACATCCCCTGGCCGCTGGCGATCCTCCTTGGCCTGGTGGTGGGCGTCATTGTCGGGGCCTGGCAGGGTTTTTGGGTGGCCTACGTGGGCATCCCGGCCTTCATTGTCACTCTGGCCGGCATGTTGCTTTTCCGGGGACTGGACCTGATGATGCTCAACGCATCCAGCGTCGGGGTACCTGATGGGTTCCAGGTGATCGCCAACGGCTTCATCCCTGACATGGGTCCGAACACCGGGTATCACAATCCCACGTTGCTGCTGGCCATATTGTTGGTCGTGCTGCTTGCGGTGCTGGAGCTTCGCAAGCGGGCGGCGCTGCGCAAGCACTCGATGGATGTGCCCCCCTTGTCCATCAGCATCATCAAGTTGACCGTGATCGGTGTCGCCGTGCTGGCGTTTGGACTGTTGCTTGCCTCCTACAAAGGCATTCCGGTCGTCGGCCTCATCCTGGGTCTCTTGGTCGCGATCTACACCTTCGTCACACGAAAGACAGTCTTCGGTCGTCATATCTACTCCGTGGGAGGCAACTCCCTGGCGGCTCGGCTCTCTGGGGTGAACACCAAGCGGATCGACTTCATGGTCATGGTGAACATGGGACTGCTGGCAGGAGTCGCCGGAATGGTGTTCACCGCATACCTCAACGCAGCCAACCCCAAGGACGGCGTCGGCTTCGAGCTCGACGCCATCGCTGCTGTATTCATCGGTGGAGCCGCCGTGGCCGGTGGGATCGGCACCGTGTCCGGCTCGATGGTCGGCGGTCTGGTGATGGGTGTGCTCAACCTCGGACTGGCCAACCTGAGTGTCGACTCGAACTTCATCCAGATCATCAAAGGTATGGTCCTTCTCCTGGCCGTCGCGTTTGACGTTCGCTCCAAGTTGCAGGGGCGGGCGTCGTTCATCGGCATGATCATGTCGGGGATGAACCGCACCTCTTCACCACCACCTGCAGAGGTCGCTCCCCCCGGCCCAGAGTCATCTGCGGGTGAGAGGCCCGAAAGCAAGGTCACGGTGGGTTCACTCTGACAGGGGCTTGTCAAGACGCTCTTTCCCAAGGTCACGTGCTGCACCCGCCACCATGGACCATGGTTGCGATCCTCGACGTCGTGCTTACGGGCGGTCTCAGTTACTGGGTGCGCCGAGGGTGGCCTCTTGCTCTGCCGTTTGGCCGGCGCATTGGGTGGTGCCATCCCTCTGGCGATGCCCAGTTCGCACACCAGCCCGGACAATCGGCTGCCCTTCGTTTCTCGTCCTGATCGAGTTGTCGCTCGAAGTCGGAGTCGCTCTCGGCCATCGCCCATCGTGACCAGCCCTGGCGGCCTGATCGGCTTCAGGCCCTTGCGGGGCGGCTGAGCTGCTGGTCGATGAAGGACAGCAGAACCGTCATGTACCCCGAGGGGTTGTGGGTGTAGGTGTCCATGTGGTCGTGGCCGGCAATGACGTCAAGGCGGGAGGCGCGGTTGGAGGAGGCTGCGAACAGCTGATGGGCGTTCGCCACACCCAGCAAGGGGTCGCCGCGGGCATGCAGGAAGAGGAACGCCCGGTCCGGTAGTGACCGGACGATGTCCACCGGGCTCAGGGTCGGCAGCACACCGAAGGCGCGGGAGGCCTCCATCGCGGGTATGGCAAGGGAGCCCGGCAGGAAGGTGTAGCGGGTGAGACCGCTCTGCATCGCGGTGAAGAGGTCGGCGAAGGCGCTGTCTGCGACGAGAGCGCCTACCGCGGTGAGCTGAGGCGCCGCTTCTATCACCGTCGCTGCACCCATGCTGTTGCCCAATACCGTCATCTGGCCCGGCGCGTAACCAAGGGAGAGCATGTGGTCGTAGGCGCCGAGCAGGTCGCGGGGCTCCTTGTGCCCCAGGGTCTGGTTCGAGCCCATGCTGAGCCCTGACCCGCGCAGGTCGAACATCAGGACGTCGTAGCCCAGGGGCAACAGCCTGCGGGTGAGGGCGACGAAGTCGACGTCCTCGCGGTTTCCCTGCCACCCGTGCACCAGAATGACACTGCGGCCGCTGGGATGGTCGGCACGGAACAGCCAACCAGACAGCCGAATGTGGTCGACCCTGCTCGGGAACGTCACGTCGAGGTGGCGGTGGCTGATGGCGCTCGCGGGCACGGCAAACGCCCGGCGCGAACCCGCGACCACTATTCGGGCTCCCACCCCGGACGCGAGCAGAAAGATGGCAATCAGGGCGACGCTCACCGTGGCGAGTCGTCGCGTCCAGCGACCGGTGCGCCGCGATGTGAATGTCATCTGCTTTCATGGTGACACTCGTGAACGAGTCCTGCGTGCAAGTTGGGAAACCCAGCGCAGTACCGCGAGGAACCCGCCCAGGACCGCAGCGGACAAGATGATGACCACACAGCGTCCCCACCACCATTGGGCTGAGGCGTCCGTGGAGTAGACGAAGCCCGCACCGAGCCCGGCCAGCGTCGTGATCGCGACCAGATAGGCGGTCATGTGCCAGAGGTAGACCGGCATCGTCAGGTCGTTCGCCCGGCTCACGGCCCGCCAGCGGCGGGGGTTCGCCAGGAGCCGCTCGAGGGGCCGCCGAAGCAGCAGGGCCAGTCCGATGAGCCACACGCCATCGGCCACCAGGGAGAGCATCGGTGCGTCCATGGTGAGGACTGTCCAACGCGGGTTGATGAGGCTGCGAGGGTAGTAAGGCAGACTCGTGAGTACGGCGAGGACAACCAGGCCGGCGGCTGCTATCCCCGCGCAGGTCTTGACCGATAGCCGCCGGAGGCTGCCGTCGGCGTAGAAGTAGCCCAGTTGATGCGGGATCAACCAGACCAGCAGCAGGTTGGCCGCCAGCGGTGCCCCGCTGTTGCGAACAAAGGCTTGGGAGTCCGCGACTGTCACGGCCGCCACCATCGTCAGCGGTAGCGCTATCCCCCAGCGCCGATGTGCTGCAACGGTCCAGGGGCTCAGCATGACGACCAGCAGGTACACGCCCAGGAACCACAGCGGCCCGAACGGGATCGTGTTCCCGATGGCCACATGCCTCAGGGGGGACAACGAACCGAACCCGGCTGCCCTCGTCAGGAGGTCGACCGCGAGCCAAGCGCCGAGAAAGATGAAGGTGGGCCGGAGCAATCGGCGGACCCTGCGCGCCAGGTAGATCCCCTTCGACTCGCCCCGGAGCAGCGAGTTCGTCAGGGAGACCCAGTTCGCGTACCCGCCCGCGAAGAAGAACAGTGCCATGACGTCACCGGTCCAGGTGAGCGGCCACAGCCAAGGGATCACCGCGACGACGTTCTCGTCGACGACTTTCCCGTCCGTCAGTGATGGCATGATGCTCAGCCAGTGGAGCACAACCACGACGACCATCGAGGTGACCCGGACAAGGTCGATGAAACGGTCCCTGTCCGGGTCGGCCTCGGCGACCTCTGCCCGACTTTGCTGCGTGCTACGCCGCATCCCCCCAGTACACCCGAAAAGACCCGCTTTGGGCTATGTCAGGCGTCGCGCCGGCGCAGACTGACCGCGGCGGCAATGAGCACGATGACTGCGTAGCCGAAGAAGAGCCCCAACCCGGTCCACGGTGCCAGCAATGAAGGGTCCGGGTGCACGTGAGTGATGGCCTCCCCCGCATTGCTCGGCAGGTACTTGTTGATCGGGTCCGACCAGGACGACGGCAGGAACCGCACGATGATCGGCAGGACGAAGAGCAGGCCGAACAGGGTCGAGATGCCGCCGGCAGTGTTGCGCAGCAGTGCCCCGAGACCGATCCCCAGCAGCCCGACAACGGTGAGGAACAGGGCGGCGCCGATCACCGCGCGCAGCACCCCGGAGCTGCTCAGGCTTGTCTGCAGATGCTTGGACGTCAGGATTGACTGGCCGATCAGGAAGGCTCCGAGCACCGTCGGGACCATGAGCACCAGGGTCACCGCGGCGAACACGGCGGCTTTGGCCCACAGGACCGGCAGGCGGGCAGGCACCGCCGCGAAGGTCGCCCGGATCATCCCGGTGGCGTACTCCCCCGTGATGAGCAGCACGCCGAGAACGCCGATCGCCAGCTGTGCGAGAAAGATCCCGCTCAGGGCACGGGTCGTGGGATCAAAGCCCAGCGCTTCGCGCGGGTCGCGAGGCGGCCAGTGCGCAACGATCACCCATGGCACCAGGACGGAGAACCCGATGATGAACACGACGGCTGCCAACAGCGAGAAGCTCGTCGAGCGCAGGGAGCGGATCTTCGTCCACTCTGAGAGGAGGACCCGCGCTTGGTTGACCCTCTTCGGCTTCGACGCGGGGGGTCGCGTCGGGGTGGCCGTGGCGGTGCTCATCGGTCGGCTCCAGCGGTCTCGAGCGGGCTGACGCTCTCATTTGTCGTCGTGGCGCCGTGGAACTCCACGTCGTCCTTGGTCAGTTCCATGAATGCTTCCTCAAGAGATGTCTGCTGAGCGGACAGCTCGAGCAGGGTGATGCCTGCGCGACCGGCGGCCAGCCCGATCTGGTCGGTGCTCAGGCCACTGACCTCCAGTGCGTTGCCCGGAGCCGCCACGACGCTGACATCGGGGCCGGCCAGGACGCCAGCCAGGTTGTCCGGGTCCGTCGTGCGAACTCGCACGAGGTTGTGGGAAGAGCGGGCGATGAACTCATCCATACTGGTATCGGCGATCAGGCGTCCGCGCCCGATGACGATGAGATGTTCGGCGGTCTGCGCCATCTCGCTCATCAGGTGCGAGGAGACGAATACGGTCCGGCCCTCAGCTGCCAACGACTTCAGCAGGTTGCGGATCCAGCGGATTCCGTCGGGGTCCAGTCCGTTGACCGGCTCGTCAAGGATCAGGGTGTGCGGGTCGCCAAGCAGCGCTGATGCTATGCCGAGCCGCTGGCCCATCCCCAGGGAGAAGCCACCCACCCGCTTGCGTGCGACCTCACGCAGGCCGACCATGTCCACTACCTCGTCCACTCGTGCGCGGGAGATGCCTCCGGTCTGGGCCAGTGCAAGCAGGTGGTTGAAAGCGCTGCGGCCCGTGTGGATCGAACGCGCCTCGAGCAGCGCGCCGACTTCGTGCAGCGGCGCTGAGTGCTCGCGATAGAGCTTGCCGTTCACGCGGACCGACCCCGAGGTTGGGGCGTCGAGGCCCAGGATCATCCGCATCGTGGTGGACTTACCCGCCCCGTTCGGACCGAGGAACCCGGTGACAATTCCCGGTCTTATCGTGAAAGTCAGGTCATCAACGGCCTTCTTGCGGCCGTACAGCTTTGTCAGGCCGAGGGCCTCGATCATGGACATCTCCTTCTGGGGTAGCCGCAGTTACTCGCCCGCGGCAGGCAAGCACATCGTGCCCGCTGATCCTGTGCGCTGACTGTGACTTCCGACTGTCCCCTCCGGCGTGCCCGGCAGGCTGCGGCAGTATGGCTGTGTGCTAACCCCTCTGATGGCCGCGGCCACATCTTCTTCTCGTCACGCGATGGACGCCCAAGGCGCGCTCGTCACCACAAAATCCTTCGGGGTCGGCCGTGGTTTTGCCGTCCTGGTCGCGGTCTTCACGTTGATGTTCGCGTTGATGGTTCTCGGCGGGCACCTTTGGGCAAGGCGGCAGCGCAAGGACAAGCACCTCTGAGACGGTAAGACCGTCGAGGGGGTTATCGGGTCGAGGAGCTGGTGGCTTTGTTCAGTGACGAAAGGTGGGCTCCAGGTCGGTCAGTTCCACCGATGATCTCCAGAGCGCCACGGCGCAGGTGCCGTCCTGGGCCTGCAGGCTCGGAGTCTCCAGAACCGGATGGCCGACCGCGCGCCACCGGGGCCCATAGAACTGCCCACCGAGCACAGTAGGGTCCGTGGCGGCGCGCAGCATCGGCAGCGACCCCGCTGCTGAGCGACTGGCGGTGGGAAGGTCGATGCGCATCACCCGGTTGCTGATGCTGTGCCCTTGGGAACCGAGGTTCGTGCGAGCCACGCCCGGATGGGCGGCCACCGCGATCGCCGACGCACCCGCCTCCGCAAGCCGCCGCTGCAGTTCGAGGGTGAACAGCAGGTTGGCGAGCTTGCTCTGGTAATAGGCCTGCCACCGGCTGTAACCGCGCCGATCGAACATCAGGTCGTCAATGACAAGCCGCCCGAGTCGGTGTCCCATGCTCGACATTGACGCAATGCGGGCACCCCGAGTCGAAAGCATCGCCGGTAGGAGACGCGCCGTCAGCGCGAAGTGACCCAGATGGGTGACCCCGAGCTGAGTCTCAGACCTCCTTGAGTAGTGATCGAAATGCCCTGTGACCAGGGCTTTTTCGTTGTCTTACACTGTCGTAAAATCTATAAGATATGGTAGGCTGTATCTGTGGATCAGAGGGAGTTGGGGGGCATGCCGGAACCGGCGGTTCTGCGCCTGCACGCCAGTGATGGGCAGGTTCTGGTGACTTGGGGACGGACGCTGGTGTACCGCTACGAGGCCGAAGACCTGGGGATGCGCAACCTGGCGATTGTGGCGTTGACCGACGCGGGCCGGCGGGTCGACGAGGTCGCGGCGGTGTTCGGGTTGACTGCGACGTACGTGTCGATCCTGCGGGGCAAGGCTCGCAGGCACGGCTCGACGGGGCTGGTGGGCCGCCGCCGCGGCCGACCAACCAAGCTCAGCGACCGCCAGGTGGCCCGGGCCCGGGCGTGGGCCGGGCAGGGGTGGACCCAGCAGGCGATCTGTGAACGCCTGGGGTGTGCTCGCTCGGTGGTCAGCGTTCTGCTCGCCCGGTTGGGCCCGACCCCCGTGCAGGATGGGCTGCCCGCTACCAGTAGCACTGAGCATGAGCATGAGTCCACGCAGTCCGAGCCGGACGACACGGAAGCGAGGAAGGCCGACCTGCCCGTGGTGGCCGAACCGGTGGCTCCGCCCGCGGGGTCGGCCGCGATCGCGACAGGCTCCTACCGATGCCGCTACGCCGGTGCGATGATGCTTTTCCCCTACCTGCACGTGGTCGGCGCCCAAGGGATCTTCGCGACGTTGACCGGTGGCCCGGCTCGCCGGTACGGCGACCTTGGCGTGCTGACCACGGCGACCCTGGGCTTCGCGTTGGGTGCCGGCACCGTGGAGGCCGCCAAGCACCTGCGCCGGGGGGAGGCCGGTGCGGCGGTGGGACTTGCGGCCACCCCGGAGCTGGGCACGTTGCGGGCCCGGTTGTCGGCCCTGGCCGACAACAACGACCCGTTGGGCCTACAAAGGGCGTTCGCGGCGGGGATGCTCGCGGCCGGCCCCGCCGCCGACGCCGTCTACTTCGTCGACGACCATTTCGTCCCCTACGCCGGTGCCCAACCGGTCGCCAAGGGGTGGAACACCAAACGCCGCCACGCCCAACCCGGCCGCGACGACACCCTGGTGGTGGACGCCCGCGGCCGGGCCGTGGTCTTCGGATCCGGTGAGCCGACATCGCTGGCGTCCAACCTGCCCGGGGTACTGGCCCAGCTACGCGAGGTCCTCGGCCCGGATGCCCCGATCCTGCTCGGCTTCGACCGGGGCGGGTCCTACCCGCCGGTGTTCACCACCTGCCGGGACGCCGGCGCGGACTGGGTCAGCTACCGGCGGGCCCCACTGGCCACCACCACCGCCAACCCGACCCAGGGGGCCATCACCCGCGGCGGCGAGCAGGTGCAGGTGATGCTCGCCGACGAGACCGTTCAGATCAAGGGGTACGGCCCCGCCCGCCAGCTCACCCTGTACGAACACGACGCACCCGTGCTGCAGGTGTTGACCAGTGACACGACCGCCACCGCGGTAGGACTGCTGTACTGGCTGCGGGCCCGGTGGCGGATCGAGAATATGTTCAAGTACGCCGCCGCGCGGGGCGGTATCGACGCGTTGGCCGGCTACGGGATGGACATCGGCCCCGACACCCGCAGGGTCACCAACCCGGCCCGGACCGCCGCCCGCAAGAAGGTCGCCGACGCGCAGGAGGAGCTCGCCACCGCCGAACGGGCACTGCCCCAGCTCCTGAACGGCCAGGGGACCCCCAAACAGAAGAACGCCGCGTTACCGGGAGTCCACGCCCGGATCGATACCGCCATCGCAGCAGCCGACGACGCCAAGACCGCGCTACGGCCCATCCGTGCGAAGGTCCAGGCCACCGACCTGGACCCCGACGCGCAACTAGCCCGCCCCCACCTGGGGCGCCGCGGCCTGCAGATGGTGCTGCGGCTGCTCGCGTTCAATGCCGAAGCGTGGCTGGCCGAGCACTTCAACGCCTACCTGGGCGACCCCGACGAATACCGGGCGATCCTGCGTAACCTGCTCCACCTCGGCGGCCACGTCGCCTACACGGCCAAGGCGATCACCATCACCCTCGACCGGCCCGACAGCCCACGAGTGGCCCGCGCCCTTCAGCTCCTCACCGAAGAACTCAACGCCACACCAGCAGTCATGCCAACCGACCCCCGGCCACTGACCTACCAGCTCGCCGAGGCGTAAATCTCAACGGTGAACGGGTCACTACTCAAGGAGATCTGAGTCTCGAACCCGTCCACCGTGCGTGACTGGTCCACCGCCATGAGCCCGGCATTGTTGATCAGCAGGTCCAACCGGTCGTGCTCGCTTCTGAAACTGTCGGCAAATGCCGCGACCGACGCAAGGTCAGCAAGGTTCAGCCGCGTGAAAGTCACGCTGGCGGCAGGGGCGAACGCTCGGATCGACGCTATGGCTGACTGCGCCTTATCGGTGTTGCGGCAGGCGAGGACCACTTCGGCACCGGCCACCGCAAGTGCCAGAGCGACGTGGTAGCCGAGGCCAGAGTTCGCACCGGTCACCACAGCCACACGATCGCTCTGATCCGGAATGTCCGCGGTGGTCCAGTGAGCTGTCAAGACTCCTCCTTGAGTTCGCCGAGTAGGCGAATGCTGGTTCGTTCCCGACGGCTCTCGTGCCGAGAGCGGGCCAGTACTGGCCCGTCACGGCCTGATCGCCACGTTGGCTCGCGCGAGACGGACAGCGTTGGACAACGTTTCGATGTCGTAGGCGCCGTGGTGGCGTCGGCCGTTGAGGAAGAAGGTCGGAGTGCCCAAGACCCCACTGACATCGGCGCTGTCGACGTCCTGGGCGACCCGGGCCGCGCCAGCGTGGCGGCGGAGGTCAGTGGTGAAGCGTTCGACGTCCAGGTCCAGTTGCTGCGCGTAGCCAACCAGGTCCGACGTGAGCAGGTCACCCTGATGGTCGAGCAGGAGGTCGTGCATCGCCCAGAATGCGCCTTGTCGTGAGGCGGCCTCTGCGGCCTCGGCTGCGAACTGCGCGTGTGGATGCACGTCGCGCAGTGGAAGGTGGCGCCACACATACCGAATGTCGCCGAAGTCGGCAAGCAGCTCCCGGACGATCGCCTCGGCCTGGCCGCAGTACGGACATTCGAAGTCTGCGTACTCGACCAGGGTGATGGGCGCCTCGCTGGGACCTCGGACATGGTCACGGTCGGGGTGGACCGGGTCCGCGAGGTCAACGATGGATTCCGCGGTGCCCAGCAAAGCGCGCGCTCGCCGTGCTGGTGGGAGTGCGGCGGTGATGCGGAACAGGACCCAGGTCAGCCCGGCGGCGCCCAGGGCTGCGGTCAGGATGCCGAGCTTGGCTTCCTCAAGGTCGCGTCCCCTGAACGCCAGGGTGGCAAGGAGCAGGCTCACCGTGAAGCCGATGCCGGCGATGGTGCCGCCGCCCGCGACCGCCATCCAGCCCACCGGTGGACGCAGCCGTCCTTTGGTCGCCCGGGTGACGATCCATGACCCGGCCAGGATGCCCACTGGCTTGCCGACCACATAGGCACCGATGATGCCGAGGGTGATCGGCGAACGGTACGCCTGCGACAAGAACTGGCCGTGGATGGAGATGCCGGCGTTGGCCAGCGCGAACAGCGGCACGATGACGTAGCTGGTCCAGGGGTGGAAGGCATCCTGGAGCCGTTCGTTTGGTGAGATGGCTTGCTGCAGACCTGCTCGGGCGGAGCGGGCGAGCTCGGGTGTGGGTTGCTCGCGGAAGTCTCGGAACCTGTCGCTTGCGCGCTCGAGCTCCTCACGGCCGGCAGGGTTCGCGAAGGTCAGCAGACCCATGGCAAGGCCGACGACCACCGGGTCGACCCCAGAGAGGTGCAGCGCGGCCCAGGTGGCGATGCCGACGACGAGGTAGACGACCCCCTGGCGGACGTGCAACCGCAGTAGCACCAGGATTCCCCCAAACAGGGCGAAGGCCACCCCAAGTGCTGCGACGTTGAGCCGGTTTGAGTAGATGGTCGCGATGACAAGCAGCGCGACCATGTCGTCGATGACCACCACGGTGAGCAGGAATGCGCGCAGTCGCTCGGGGAACCGCGGGCCGATGAGGGCGAGCATCCCTAGTGCGAAGGCGGTGTCGGTTGACATGGCCACCCCCCAGCCCCGGGCCGAGGACTCACCAGCGTTGACCACCAGGTACAGCAGGACTGCCATGCTCATGCCAGCGATCCCGGCGGTGACGGGCAGTACCATCCGGCGCCGTTCGCGAAGTTCACCCAGGTCGAACTCGCGACGGGCCTCAAGACCCACGACGAAGAAGAAGAACGTCATCAGGCCGCTGTTCACCCAACCGACCAGATCCATCGTCAGACCCGAGCCACCGAGCTGAACCGACAACGTGGTGTGCCAGACAGCCTGGTATGAGGCGGTGGCGACGTTCGCCCAGACCAGTGCCACGACGGTGGCCGCGAGCAGAACCACCGCACTGCCGCTCTCGGTTGACAGGAACCGGCTCAGCGGCGTTTCGCGGCGCCAGGTCCAGTCGGTGTTACCGGATGCGGTATTCCCGGACGATGGGGGTCGAACCTGTGCCATGCACGTCCTCCTCGTGTTTACGACGCCCGCCGAAGCCGCCGCGCGGCCCGCATCATCTCCAGGAGAACGCCGTCTGCTCACTGTCAGCCGATAAACCGCCGTGCGCATTCCGCAGCCTGGGCCACCCTTCAAGACGTCGCCGACATCAATCGATCAGAGCTGCTCAGCTCGGCAGGCCTGCACCCGCATGCAGATGGCTTGCACGCGCCCTCATCCAATCGTGGCCGCGTAGTCGGCCACCTCGGTCTGCAGGTGGCGTGGCGTGCGGACATAGCCGGTCGGCGGCGGGCGCGGCGGCAGCTTCAGCGGGGGGCGCTCCACGTGCTCGTAGGGAATGCTTGAGAGCAGGTGGGCGATCATGTTGATCCGGGCGCGTCGTTTGTCGTCGCTCTCAACGACGAGCCAGGGGGACTCGTGAATGTCGGTGTGGACGAACATCTCGTCCTTGGCCCGCGAGTAGTCCTCCCAACGGTTCAGTGACTCCACGTCCATCGGCGACAGTTTCCACTGCCGCATCGGGTCCGTCACCCGGGACCGGAACCGGCGCTCCTGCTCGCCGTCGCTGACGGAGAACCAGTATTTGCGCAAGATGATGCCTTCCTCGACTAGCAGCCTCTCGAAGATCGGGCACTGGTGGAGGAATCTCTGGTGTTCCTCGGCGGTGCACAGACCCATGACCCACTCGACACCGGCGCGGTTGTACCAGCTTCGGTCAAACAGCACGATCTCGCCGGCCGCGGGCAGATGCTCGATGTACCGCTGGAAATACCACTGTGTCCTCTCGCGATCGGTGGGAACGGGCAGCGCTGCGATGCGGGCCACCCGGGGGTTGAGGTACTGCGTAACGCGCTTGACGGTGCTGCCCTTGCCCGCGGCGTCGCGTCCCTCAAATATCACGATGACCCGCTTGTTCTTCGCCCGCACCCACTCCTGCAGGACGACGAGCTCGGCTTGCAGGCGGAGAAGCTCTTTCTCGTAGACCCGTTTCTTCACGGCGTCGAGCTCCCGTCATCATCTGACTTCAGTGCCGGTGAGCGCGACCGTGAAGCCATGGGGCAGGTCACAGCCCGCGTGCGATCACTGCAGTGCCGTAGGCGCAGATCTCTGTCCAGGTGCTGCCCAGCTCGCTGGTGTCAAAGCGCATGGCCACAATCGCGTTCCCGCCCCGCCGGGTGGCCTCCTGGACAAGCCGCTCGATCGCCTGCTCACGACCCTGTGCCAACATCGCCGTCATACCCTGCAGCTCGCCGCCGACGAGCGACTTCAAGCCGGCTCCGATCTGAGATCCGAGATTGCGTGACCGCACAGTCAGACCGAAAACCTCACCGAGCACACGCTCGATCTCATGATCCGGAAAGTCGTTCGCAGTCGTGATCAGCATGTCGTCCTCCACCCCGAGTTCACGTGTCACTTAGACCGCACGTTACTCAGGAGATGATTCCGAACGGTGGCTTGAGACGCAAGGGCACAGCTGGGTTGTCAATTCCGCCTTCCACGTCGGACGCGCAGCGGGAGAATCAGTGATCCGGAGGATGCGACGCTCCGCCTGGGGACTCACCTCCGCGCAATCAAGGACGACGGAACCGAATGGCGGCAGACTCTGCCCGGCCAATGATCGTCCGTGCCAAGATCGCCGTCACCTCCGCCTTCGGGGGGCAGCGAATATCCCTACGCACCAGTAACAGCATGAGGGGTAACGAACCGATCTTTCGTACTCGTAGACCTGAGAAAAAGCCCCAAATCTTGCTCATTTGGCGCATGATGCATGCGTGCTGCCTCCGCTGACTCCTGTGACCCTGCTGACTTCCTGGATGTTCGATCCTCTGGGTGCTGTGCTTGCCCTGGCTCTCACCTGCCTGTATGTCGTCTCTCTGGTCCGCACGCGCAGGCTCGGCGCGAAGTGGCACTGGCTGCGGAGCGCGGCGTTCATGATCCTGGGCGTCGGCTCGTTAGTTTTCGGCACATGTGGCGCGCTCGCGGTGTACCGCTCGTCTTTGTTCTGGGTGGCCGCAATCCAGGCGGCCATCCTGTCCTCGGTGACGCCCATGGGCCTGGCGCTCGGGGAACCTATCGCGCTGGCTGAGAAAGCGTTGGGAGCAAGGGGCGTTGGGCACTTGCGTCGTGCGCTGACAGGACCACTCCCCCGGATCCTGATGTTTCCACTGGTGAGCTCGCTGCTGGCTGTGGGGTCGCTCGTAGTCTTCTTCTTCACTGGGTACTTCACATCGTCGCTGTCCAACACGGTGGTGCGTGACGTGCTTTACCTGCAGCTGCTGTTCACGGGCCTGCTGGTCGTCCTGCCCCTGCTGGGTGAGGACTTGCTACCGTCGTGGTGCACCCATCCGGTGCGGGCACTGGTTGCGTTTGTTGATGGGCTGATCGACGCGATCCCAGGCATCCTGGTGATGACCGCCCCGACAATTCTGGCGCCTGGCGTTGCGGGTTTCACCAACCGGACCTGGGGGCCGGAGGCGGCGTTGGACCAGAGGCTCGGCGGAGGCGCCATGATCGCTGTCGCGGAGGTCGTCGGCCTGCCCTTGTTGGCAGCGGTTTTCATATCATGGGTCCGCGCCGACGACGCTGATGCCCGTCAGACGGATGCCTTCCTGGACGCGCACGAGACAGAGACGGCGGAGCCTGTGCTCGACCGACCCTGGTGGGAGACCGATCCCCGCTTCGCCGACCGGCGTCCTTAGCCGTCGATCGGTTCCGAGAAACGTTGTGGATCGGTGTTCCGACCACTTTGTTCATCCCTGGCGCAGCAGGCTCTGTTCATTCCGGGCCCAACGGGAAGAGATGACGGGATGCGGCGCAGCGGCGCCTTCACTTGGCCCACACGTCGAATTCAATCCGGCCAGGAAACGCCATCCGTGGTCGTTGACAGCCTCTGAGGCCGCAGAGGAGCATCATCTGATGTCCTCTTCCCACGGAGGTATCCCGTGTCCCAGTCGACTCCCCCGGTTCCTACCGTCTTCGAAAATGAGGACGCACGTCTGGAGAGCCTCGGCTACAAGCCTCAGCTGAACCGCGTGCTCGGCCTGTTCGCCAACTTCAGCGTCGCTTTCACCTACCTCTCACCCATGGTGGGTATCTACTCGCTCTTCGCCCTGGGCGTCGGCACCGGGGGCCCTGCCTACCTGTGGCTGATGCTGATCCCGGTGATCGGGATGCTGTTCGTCGCGTTGGTGTTCGGGGAGCTCGCCAGCCACTACCCGGTGGCGGGGGCGCTCTACCAATACGGCAAGTTCTCGGTTGGTCCCGGCTACGGCTGGTTCGTCGGCTGGTTCTACGGCATCGCGCTGCTGGTCACCGTCGCAGCCGTGGACACCGGCGTGGTCACCTACGTCGTCTCGCTGAGCAACAACTGGTTCAGCACCAACCTCGACGCAACCAAGCACGCCACGATCCTGGTGGTCACGCTGGTGCTGCTCGCCATCCAGACCACACTCAACATCACCGGCGCCAAGGTCATGGGCCTGGTCGCTCAGTTCGGCGTGTACGTGGAGATTGTGGGCACCCTGGGCATCGCGATCATCCTGGCCATCTCGGGCTTCCACCACGGCCTCGGCTTCCTGTTCTCCAGCGAGGGGGTCACCCACGCAGCCACCAACCCTCTGGGACTCGACTTCGGCGGCAACTGGATCACCGGGGCGGCGCTCATCGCAGTACTCGCCCATGTCTTCATCTTCTACGGCTTCGAGTCGGCCGGGGACATCGCGGAGGAGACCAAGGACGCCGGCCGACAGGTACCGCGCGCCATGCGCCTCGCGTTGATCTGGGGCGGCATCGCGTCGTTCATTCTCGTCGCCGCCCTGCTCCTGGCGATGCCTGCGGGCTCCCACGCTGTCGCTCAGACCGTCAAGGGCGGTGGGGTGCCGTTCATCCTGAGCGAGCTGCCGAGCTGGCTGCAGGACAGCCTGCTCCTGCTGATCATCTTTGCCTTCCTCTCCTGTGGGACGTCTGTTCAGGGGGCAGGCAGCCGGCTGGCGTTCTCCTACGCCCGCGACGGCGCCCTACCGGGGGCAGGTTGGATCTCTCGGGTGAACAAGAAGTTCAAGACCCCGGTGAACGCCCTGCTCGCCGGAGCCGGCGTCACGATCCTGTTCATACTTCTCGTATTCCCTTCCCCCAACCACGACGTGAAGATCGGCTTCATCACCTATCCGGCGAACGTCAACGCACTGGTGGCCTTGGTGTCTTTCGGCGTCAGTGGTATCTACCTGTCGTTCCTCATGACCGTGATCGGTTCGATGGTTGCGCGTGCCCGGGGGTGGGTGCCCGAGGGCCAGTTCCGGCTCGGCCGCTGGGCCTGGCCGGTGAGCATCGCCGGGGTGGTGTACCTCGTCCTGATGCTGGTCAACGTGGTTGCCCCGACCGGTCTGACGAGCCCGCGGGCCTACTTCAACCTGGACTGGATCACGCTGCTCGTCATCTTCATCATTGCGGTTGTCGGGGCGCTGTACTTCTTCATCGTGCGCCCGGACCGAGGAGTAGGCCGGCACCTGCACGACACGGTCGAGCTCACTGGTGCCGAACGAGCAGAGGGGCACTCTTCGAGCACCGAGGCCTAACCGGGGCGACGAGCCGTTGCGGAGTGCGGACGTTGGCACGGCCCATTCTCGTGGTCGCACCAACGTCCGCCTGCCCGCCTCCCCCCGGAGCTTGGTGATTGCAATCTCAGGTCGAGCTCTGGCTGGGCTCATCTCCCAACGACAGTTCGGCCTGACCGCGAGCGTGCTGGACTATGAGTGCCTCTTGGCGTTCCAAGGCGGAAGCGTGCGGGCTGTCTGAGGGGCCCGGCCGGGGGGCTTCGAGTACGGCCCACACGACCTTGCCACCGTCAGAGGTGGGCAGAACCCCGAACGCCCGTGAGAGGCCGGCCACGATAGTGAGCCGTCGGCCGTGCAGGTAGACAGCTGAAGGCCGCTGACCGGGCAGACCAGGGCCGTGGTCTCGAACGGTCAGGCGAAGTGCGCCGAGGTTCCAGGCTACGGAAAGCTCAATGTTGGTGCCGGCATTGATCGTCGAGCTGGCCACGAGCTCGCTGATCACCAGGGTTGCGAAGGGGCTGACCCGACCCAGCCGCCAGTCCAGCAGAGTGCGAGTGACGAACTCCCGAGAGGCGCGCGAGGCGGTCGGATGGGGGGCGAGCTGTAGCCTCGCAACGGTCAGGGTGGGGGTCGCCAGCACGGCGGTCACCGCGGAGAAAAGTGAAGCGGTCACGATCAGGTGACTGCCCAGGGGCTGAGCGCGCAGCCCCTCACGAACCTGCGGGTCTGGGCAAGCAACGGCCACGGGGATGCCGGGCCAGTCGCGAACGTGCCGACCTGCCGTCGCAAGCGCTTCGAGGGCGCCTGGCACGGCTCCCTCGAGGGCTGCCGACAAGTCACACACCACACCGGCGGGCCCCTCGCCCAGAGCGGTCTGGATCGCCAGGTCCAGTTCCTCGACCACATCACTGAGACGGCAGGCAACCTCAAGGACCACTACCTGACGGATGACGTATTTCCTGACCCGTCCCCGCGGTCCAGTGGTCGGACCCATGGCTGACTGCCCAAGGGGCTCGGTCGGGACGTAGGCCGCATACCGGGTTGGCAACTGGACCACGTGGTGGTCTACGCCGGTGGGGAGGTCGAACGCACTGCTCGGTTGCTGCGCCATGGCGAACTCGATTCGGTGGTCCCAGAAAGAAGGACACGGGCCACCGAGGTTCGGGAGTAGCACGAGGATCAACCGACGCCACCATGGGTCTGGAGGGACGCCGCGACCCAGACGTTACACCCCAGACGCCACCCGCACCAAGAACTCGAGTCCGAAGGCCTCCGAGCTCAGACCTGAAGCCCCACAGCGACAATCGCCTCGGCAACGATCCGCAAGCTGGCGTTGTTGTTGCGAGCATGTCTGCGCATTTGCTGGTAGGCCTGATCGATCGTGATGGCGTTCTTGTATGCGGTGATCCCCTTGGCCTGTTCGATGACGACCCGCGACTCAAGGGCCTCCTGCAGTTGCTCGCTCAGCTGCTCCTGCTGGCGCAGTTTGGAGGCGTTGACCACGTAGCTGGTCGCCACGTCGGCCAGCACCCCGGCTACGGCGATGTCCCCATCCGGACACTCTCGCGGCTGGGGCGAGTAGAGGTTGACTGCGCCGATGATCTGATCGTCAAGCCGCATCGGGATCCCGGCGACGCCGGCCACGCTCAGGCGGGTGGCGGTGGCCGAGAACACCGGCCATCGGGCAGACTCCTCCCGTACGTCGGTCACCCTGACCACCTCTCCGGTTTCGTACGCGTCCCGGCACGGACCCGCCTGGTGTTCCTCCTGCACTCGCTCCAGCTCTCCGGAAGCCTGGCTCACGGCAGTCACGAAACGTAGCCGTCCCTCCTCGGCCATCGTGACGCCGCTACCGCTCAGGCTCAACACTGCCGTGACACTCTCCGTGAGCTCAGTAAGAGCTGCCTCAAGGTCATAGCGCGCCGGCAGAACCACGGCGAATCTGGATAACGTTTGCAGAAACAGCGGTTGGTTATAGATCTTGGGCGCCCCTCGGTTTGCGCCGCCGGTTGGCGGCTCATCGCAGCGCGGGACCGAAACCGAAGGATCGAGAGTCACCGCTCAGGCGCCACATGCTCAAAGTGGACACTACTCGGAAAAGCGGCCGGGGGACCCATCGGGCATACAGCACAAATACACCCAAACCGACAACAGCTGACCACGGACTCGTGACGGGTGCCTGATCCACCTCGTCCAGGACCACCGAGGGGTGCGTGAGAGGTGGCACAGGCTCGCGTTTCCGCAGTTCAGGGAGCGTTTGGTGGTCGCGGACCTCAGTCAACCTGGCAAGCTGGTCAGAGCCAGGTCTGATCAAAGTCAGGGTGATCGGAGTGCACAGAGGCGAGCTGTTTCAGAGCTGTCTCGGCGACGGCCCGACCTGGCAGGTCGCCGAGTGCATCGACACGGAGGAACTCGGCGATGACCACACGTGCGGCCTCGCACTGGCGCAGGATCCGGGCAGGGCTGTGCCGGGCTATGTGCGCGGCTTGCTCAGCCATCGGACGTTGGCCGTCGGCGAGTACGACGTAGTGGCCATCGCCGTCTTTGATGTCCCGGTAGGCATAGAACACGTGCCAGTCGGGGGTGCCCTCGATCGCGGCGCTTGCCGTCAGCTCATCCTCGGTGAGTCGCGCCTCGAGGAACTCCACAAGGGTCATGACGTGTTCAGGACTTGATGGAGTGGCGCTTGCCGTTGCTGGTGATCTCGACCTTGTGTGGTTTGGCCTTTTCCGCGACAGGAATGGTCAACCGTAGTACCCCGGCGTCGTATGCGGCTTGCACCCGGTCTGTATCCAGGTTGTCCCCCAGGAACAGTTGCCGGCTGAACACGCCGCGAGGGCGCTCGGCGGCGATCATCTCGGTGTCCTTGGCAGCGAGGACGGGGCGCTCGGCCTTCACGGTGAGCACGTTGCGCTCAACGTCGAGGTCGACGTCTTCAGCTTTCACCCCTGGCAGGTCAAACTCCACAATGAACTCGGGTGCGCGACACAAATGTAGGTCGATGCTGGACGCGTGCTCGTTTTCGGCTAATCTGAGTGTAAACGAACACTCAGAGGAGATCACCGCCCATGACA
>Ga0208850_1000166_pt1 | contig 22085 bp, 16 predicted proteins | sample NGESurshal092012_5_FD_184475 | JGI IMG/M metagenome (GOLD analysis project Ga0208850, IMG submission 184475) | Arctic peat soil microbial communities from Barrow, Alaska - NGEE Surface sample 210-2 shallow-092012 (SPAdes) | ecosystem: Environmental > Terrestrial > Soil > Wetlands > Peat ... | reverse complement strand
AGACACAATTAATACTTAAAGTCGTGTTTCATAGGGGAAATGGGCGTCGGCGTCCTGTTTTTCCAGCGAATCAGGTAGCACTTTGTAGTGAGAAACTCACACGGAAACTCACACGGCATGGCTACACCTGCACACTATTTATTTCACAATGAAAGGAGTGGATGCTTGCGCCTGACCAACGGTAAGACCTCTTGGGTTTTGCGGGTCGCCTAAGTAGACACCGAAAACCACGCGATAGCGACCGGGTCCCATCCGTGGATCGAGAACGGGGTACGTATGGAACGCGGGACTATAACCAGTGACCGGCACTGAAACCACGACTGAGTCCCCCGGAGCTACTGGGGTGAGCCCCTGAGATATACAGTTTGGTGTAAACAGCGTCGTCCAAGTTCCGCCAATATCACGCTGCGCCTGAATGGGGCAAAACACCACCAGAAGCGGGCGCGAATCATCGTTTCGCGCAATCGCTGTCACCGTGAACGAGGTTGCCATAGGGTAACGCCGCAACATTACCGTGTCCTCTACGGTACGAACTGCAAGGCGTAGCGGTGCCGACCGACACCCACCGGCGAACACGGCGGCCAGCAAACCAAACAGGCAGCAACACACCTTAGTCTGGGTCGACATTTAGGCAGGCTGCATTAGTCGAGCGTTACGGCGAGATTGTAAACATCGTTGAAATAAGGACACCCAAACCTTGAGGCGCAAATGGCCAGATTCGCAGGTGTGTTATGTGCCCTTTTTGCTACTGCCTGCGCTTTATCTACGGAGCCGCGACTTAGGTACGAGGGACGCTCTGCCATCGTAGCCACCAGCCCCACAATTGTCGATGCAGTGGTCACGGTGCGAAACACAGGTTCGGCAACGGCAAACATTCCCACGCCGATTTGCCCATTGGGGGTTGCCGTATACGCGACACCAGAGCGCAGTGGTGAGCCGCTTTGGAGGTCCGGAACCGACGAATGCATCTCTACGCTCCCAATACTGCCGCCGATAGCTATCGCGCCGGGCGACTACTATGACTTCACAGCCCGCGCCATACTTCCGACTACGCTTAGCGGCCAGCGTGTGTTCCTCACAATGTCAGTCCCGAGTGTTCAGCCAGTTCCAGTCGGCCAGCTACTAGTTAAGTAGGCGAGTTTTTTTGTTCGTTACACGCGTTCTGCGAGCGTAGAGGCACCATAGAGACACAGGCACCACTCAACCAATCACGACAATCTGTCGGACTTCAGAGGGGAATCGAGCGTCGGTGCCGGTTCTTTCCGATATCAATGTCGGCGTTTGCCGGGAGAAACTGACCCCCAAACTGACCCCCGACTTCACGCTTATCAGGCGACCGAAGGGAGTAACATGTCCGGCAGGAAATCCGTAAATCGTTGACGGATCGATCGGTTGTTCATAGCGAAATCTCTGCCCAACAAACTTACTGATTCGCGACTGTTGTGAAAAAAACACCCCTATCGCCCCATACTAACGGCCTTCTCTACGCGACTAGCGAAGTCTTCGGGAAGAATCCGGCGTTGGTCGAGGTTCCACGCAGTCATTACGGCAACAGTTTGCTTGGTTGGAAGGACGATCAGATACTGACCGCCGTATCCCCAGGCGAAGAATGCCGAGGTATCTCTAACGACATTGCTAGGTGGCGTCCACCAAAGTCTTCCGTAACCATACTTCTTGTCACGGCGGTCAAGTGCGCGACGGGGTTGAGTCACGACTGACTCCTCCACCCACTTAGCAGACACTACTCGACGACCTTGCCAGACGCCACGATCGAGATACAGTTGGCCAAGCTTGGCCAGATCGCTGATCTCGAGATAGAGTCCGCCCTCCGTATCTGTGAGGTCTCCCGCGGAGCGTTTCCAAAGGAAGTGCTTGATACCGAGTGGCGTGAAGAGGTGCTCAGTCGCGTAGTCTTGAATGTCACGTCTGGTGGCCGCCTGGAAGACCGCGGCGAGCAACGCGGCACTCCCGCTACTGTAGCTCCAGACTTCACCGGGCGCCGCTTCCATGGGCTGTTCAAGCACCAGTGAAATCCAGTCGCGGCTCTTCTCCATGCGTCCCGTCAAATCCTCAGCGTTGTCGTAGGTTCCCCCTTCCGGCCATCGGATACCTGAGGTCATCGTCAGAAGGTGCCGGATGGTAATCTGCCGCTTGCGCGGATCAGAGAAGAACCGGGACTGGTCGGTGAAAAATGGCTCAACACGCTGATCAATTGATGACAAGTCACCGCGGTCGAGCGCGATGCCGAATAGGATGGAGGTGACGCTCTTCGTCACTGATTGCAAAGTGTGCAGAGACGTGCCCTGGTAAAACGGGTGCCAGTTCGAATCGTGGTAGTTGAAAGGACCTGGAGGCTCCGTCATTGGATAGACCGAGTCGTAAGTCCGCGAGAACACGCGTTGGAACACCGACCTCCCTTCCCGGATCACCAAGATTCCGTCGATGTAGCCGAACGCTCCCTTACCAATCGAATCGGCGAATGCGGAAAGCGCTGTGGTGTCGGTGACCAGGTTGCCCGGACTGACTGGAATCGTATTCGGGGGCAGCGTCGGACGACAAGCGAACAGCACTCCCAGAATGCCAATTACACTGAAACGCGACGTCAGTGAGCTGGGCACGAGCTCTCCCTAGTTGAAGGTATACATTCAGGATGCATCGGCGTAGTAGAAGGCGGCGCTAAATCCGAGGTGGTTTCCAGCCCCCGAATTGGTGCTCCAACTCCTTCGCGACGGCGAGCACGATGTCTTCTCTCCATGGCCTCCCGACTACTTGTACACCTATGGGTAGACCTTCCAGGGAAGTGCCACAACGTACAGTGGCGGCAGGCCACCCCATAATGTTGATCGGCACGAGGTAGCTGGTGCCGCCGTCCGCCATCGGGTCCACGCCGTGGGGCAGCGCTGGGTGGGTATGCACGGGACAGAGGAGGACATCCCAGTTCCGGAGAAATCCGAGCGAACGCGAACGCAATCGATCGATCTGATCGATAATATCCGTTACTTCGGCTGCGGTCCCGGCTTTGACGGTATCCATCCAATTCAAGAACGGGCCGTGTTCTTTCGTACCCGCACGATCAAGTACGCGTCTGAGTGTCGCACCGGCATCCGAGGTGTAAGCTGCACTGTATAGTCGTGAGGTGAGTTCTGCTTCCGGTAGGGCTGCCTCAGCTACAACCATCCCTGCGCCTCGTAGCGCTCGGCCTGCGTCCTGAACGGTGTGCGCCGTTTCCGCGGTAACCTTGCCGACTCCATTATCAGCAAACATGGCCACGCGCATTGCTCGAAGCTGCACGCGACGATGGTCAGCGAGTGGCATGGGGACGACATGGGGGTCGTGCCAATCGAAGCCGGCAATAATGGGAAGCACAAGAATCAGATCGTCCACCGAGCGCGCGAGTGGCCCAAGATGCGTCCACGAACCCCACGGCCCCTCGAAGTTGATGACGTGCCCCGTCAACGGCACCCGACCCGAAGTCGGTTTGAGACCCGCAACTCCGCAAAAGTGGGCTGGGAGCCGAATGCTTCCGCCACTGTCACTCCCGATGTCGAGCGGTGAGCCGCCCGCCGCGATTATTGCTGCTGCTCCGCCGCTGCTCCCACCCGGTGTTCGGGACCTGTCGTATGGATTATTCGTCCGGCCGTACACGAGATTGTCCGTGACATACGACATCGTGATCTCGGGGGTATTCGTCTTCCCCATCACGATGGCCCCCGCAGCCCTGAGTCTCGCAACAACTGTTGCGTCTTCAGTTGGGACCCGCTTGGCCCAACCCTTGGTCCCGGCAGCAGTAATCATCCCGGTCGTATCCAAGGAGTCCTTGATCGTCATCGGCACCCCGTGAAGCGGTCCGCGACTCTTTCCCTGAGCCAGTTCCTGATCGGCATTGCGCGCTTCGGCACGTGCTTCGTCGGCACGCAATTGGACAACCGCGTTAAGCAAGGGATTGACCGCCTGGATTCGGGCCAGGCAGGCCGAGGTCGCCTCGAGCGATGACAGCTGCTTCTGGCGAATTGCGGCGGCGATTACACTAGCCGAGGCTAAGGTTGGGTCGACAGATCCCAAGGAAGCCTCGCTCTCTACTTCGGACTGCCGAGAGCGCGCGAGGTTCGCACCGAAGCTACCCGCGACTGCGACAGCGACGAATCCGCGACGGGACATTCCGGAGTCGTGCGACATTACTTCGCTCCTTGAGTGCAGGGTTTAGCGGGAAAACGAGAAGCCCACTGCCAAATAAGTAGACACGATCCGAAAAGAACTCACACGCAGCGATCCCTGTGGTTGGTTGCGCTTCGTGGGCGGCCAGAGATGACCGGTTGAGATTTATTCAACTCTTGACAACGACTTGACCGAAGCTTATCGTGGCCCGCTCGATTTCATGTATACCGAATATTGCATCCAGAGCAAGGCTTTGAATAGAGAGCGTTTGTCTATTCAGCCAAGGCTCGGATGACCGCGTGACCGGAGACCCCATTGCTAGCGGCCCCAGCACCAAGTGGGATTGAGACGCCCCAGCGAGAGTCCGAGTGGCCGATGATCGGCGTTGGTACCACCCTCTCCGAAAAGATTTACAGGGTCGTGCGTGAACGGATTCTATCTGGCCAGATGGCGCCGCTAACATCGGTCCGGGAAGAGCAGGTTGCGGAGCTAATGGGGGTCAGTCGAACACCCGTGCGTGAGGCGCTCAGTAGGCTTGCAACCGAGGGGTTTCTTGAGCGCGTTCCCCGGCGAGGCTTTAGGGTCCCTGCACAGGCGGTGGAGGAATTGGTCGACCTTTACCCTATGCTCCAGGCGCTCGAGGTGCTGGCGGGCGAACTCGCTTTCCCCCGGCTAAGACCGCATGACTTAGACGAACTGGAAGGGCTCAACGCCCGATTCGCTCGAGCGGTTGCGGCGAGCGATGTTCCCGGCGCGATCGAGATCAACGACCTGTTTCATCACAACCTGGCGGCCTTGTGCGGTAATTCGGCACTGTGCCGCCTCCTGGAGGATCTGCGGAATCAGGTGCGCCGCCTTGAAGTTCTCGACTTCACCGGCGTCCTGCTCGAGCAAGAGCCCGGTGATCGCAAGTCATTGCGTCCAGATGAATGGGTTAATCAGCACGCTGCATTCCTCGACGCACTGCGCGAAGGACAGCAAGAGCGCGCGCTCAAACTTCTTAGGGAAAATCGCTCCTTGGTGTTTCGCGCCAAGGTCGGTCAAGCGCGTGCGCGTCAGGAAAGTCCGCCGAAACTGTAAAAACCAGCAGCCGATTACTTGATCCCGGAAGGGCACACCATGGAGGTGCTCCTATGATTATGGCGTCGTTAGGGCTAGCGCTGATCGCATCGTTAGCGCACGCCCACCCAGTCTCAGCAGTCTCTGCAGCGCCGAACGTGGAATTTCAGCAGGGCGGGACAATCGTTGGGCAGGTGCTCAGTGCGGACGACAAGAGGCCGATAGAGGGCGCGCGAGTGTACTTGGAAGGTACGAACCGAGTCACCTCCACAGACACTCAGGGGCGCTTTCGAATTGGAGGCGTAAGCGGAGACACTGCTACTCTGAGAGTAGTAATGATCGGGTTCCGCTCCATCAGGCAAGTAACGCCGGTAGGCGGCGCGGGGGTGCAGCTAGCGTTAAACCCCGTCGCGATCTCGATCGAACAAGTTGTGATCACGGGCACTGCTGGGGCCACCGAAAAGCGGACGCTTGGCAACGCGGTGTCCCGTATCGACGCCAGCGAAGTCGTCAAGACGGAAGCGATAACTGACGTCGGGAAGTTGCTACAGAGTAGAGCTGCGGGTGTCGGAGTCACGGAACAGATGGGCATCGCTGGCGGTGGCTCTCGGATCCTGATCCGGGGACCAGGAAGTCTGGCCTTTGATGGAAATCCGATTGTCTACGTCGATGGTGTCCGAATCAACAATGTGCCCAACAACGGGCCCTCATACGATCAGGCGGGCGGCGCTGGGGCACCATCGGCAGTGTCTCGGTTGAACGACATAAATCCGAACGACATCGAGAGTGTGGAAATCATCAAGGGTCCTGCGGCTGCTACGCTGTACGGAACGGAAGCCGCCGCTGGGGTCATTCAGATCATTACCAAGCGGGGGCAGTCTGGGGCGACGAGGGTTACTGCTGGTATTCGAGAGGGCGCCAACTGGTTCAACGATGCCGCGAACCGGATTCCGGTTCCATTCGGGCGAATGGCTGACGGAACGATCGTGTCACACAACTACATCAAGGAAGACGCCGCAGCCGGTAATCCGCTTTTCATAACGGGAAAGCTCCACTCGTATAACGCCGGCGTGTCGGGCGGCAACGACGCGATTCAGTACTATACTGGCCTAGAGTATCAGCTGGACCAGGGCGTCATTCCCCAGAATAATAGCAACAGGGCCAGCGGCCGGCTCAACCTGACACTCCGTCCCAGCGAGAAGCTCGATGCCGACTTGGCAGTCGGGCTGGAGCAAGGGACGACGTACCTGTATCACGCACTTTACCTTGGCTCGTTCATCTACGGGCAGCCGGCCTTTCGCGACACACCCGGCGGCGGCTACCTCGTGGCACCCGCTCAAGCGTGGCGCGATCTCTATCATATGCCGCTGAGCATCAATCGGTCGCAGGGTTCGATCACTTTGAACTATCGGCCGACGTCCTGGTTAAGGCACCGCTTTACGGTAGGTCAGGACCGGAGTGATCAGAGCCAAGACATCCTAGTACCGGACATGCCCGCCCAGTACATACCCTACTTTGGGCCGGCAGGCGCACTCGGCTTCAAGAGCGTTGACAGAGTCACCGGCACCTACACGACCGTCGATTACAGCGCAACTGCCTCTCTTCACCCCTCGGCGAGACTAGGGTCCAACACGTCGGTGGGGGCGCAGTATTACAAGACCTATTTTCAAACTGAAAACCTGAGTGGGCAGCAATTTCCTGCGCCCGGCGTGGAAACCATCTCCGGCACCGCTCTCCGCACCGCCTCAGAGAATTTCGTCGACAACATCACCGCAGGCGGATACCTACAACAGCAGTTCTCCTTGAACGACCGGCTATTCCTCACCGGTGGCCTCCGCGCCGATGCCAACAGTGCCTTCGGCTCTTCGTTCAAGACCGTTCGATACCCCAAGCTCAGTGCGAGCTGGGTCGTCAGCGAAGAGCCCTTTTGGAGAGCCTCCTTCATCAACGAGTTGAAACTGCGCGGTGCGTGGGGGGAATCCGGACTTCAGCCGGCTTCGTTCGCGGCGATCCGCACCTATGCTCCCATCACCGGCGAAAATGATGCGCCGGCGGGCACGCCTCAGTCGCCCGGCAATCCGAAGCTCGGACCAGAACGGAGTTCCGAGATCGAACTGGGCTTTGAGGCCACCACGCTTCGTGAGCGACTAGGGTTCGATTTCACTTTTTACAGCCGCCGGACGAGGGATCTCATCCTTCAGACAAATGTAGCCCCGTCAGCCGGATATTCGGGGACGCAATTCATCAACGCGGGCGTGGTAACGAACAGAGGTTTCGAACTGTTGACGCACGCGCGGCCTGTCGTCGCGAGCAATGTCGGATGGGATCTCACTCTCAACCTCAGTAAGAACAAGAACCAAGTCGTGGATCTCGGGCCGGGCGTGCAGTTCCTAGCAATCGGCTGGATTCCTAACAGGCATCAAGTTGGATTCCCTCTAAACGGCTACTTCCGCAAGAAGATAGTGAGCGCGGATATAGTGAACGGTGCCGCCGTTAATGCCATGTGCGACGGTGGCACCGGAAAACAGGGAGTGGAAGTCGGGGGTACAGCGGTGCCCTGCGCACAAGCGCCTTACCTCTACCTAGGCCACCCGTATCCAGATTGGAACACCTCTCTCGCGTCTACTCTAACTCTGTTCCGAGAGTGGAGAGTGGGCACGACGCTGGACGGGCGATTTGGTGGCGCAATGTTCGAGTCGCTCAACTACTGGAACTGCGCTGCGCTCCTCAACCATGAAATCGATTACTACCCTGCGCGGTTCTCGAACCCGCGCGTCGCAGAATGCCAGCTTGGACTGGACTATATCGGAACCAGTCGTATTCAGAGCACCAACTTTATCAAACTTCGCGAGCTCTCGGTGAGTCACGACTTGCCGGCCGCGTTCAATCGCCTCGCCTTTGGCTCCAAGCGAGGTTCGATAACCCTTGCTGGTCGCAACCTTCATACGTGGACGAAATATGATGGTCTCGATCCCGAAACCTTCACTCCGTCGAATTACATGCTTAGTGCTCATACTGAGCTCATCATGCCGCTGCCACGGACATTTCTGGCCAGCCTCAACCTAGAGTTTTGATTGGAGATCATAACCATGCCAAGCAGATACTACTCATCGCGGCTGGGACCGGAGGGTAAAATGCGGGCTCGACTGATATTTTGCCGGCGCTTGTTCCGCGCAAGTTGGACCATCGGGATCATGTTCGCTTTAGTCCTCGCAGGGTGCAATCTCGACAACGTTATTTCCGTACAAGCGCCTGACCGAATCGTTGGAGACACGTTCGAGACGCCCGGAAACGCGCTCACGCTCATGGCAGGAGCCGTCGGTGATTTCGAGTGTGCGTATGGAGCGTACGTGTTCGCTACCGCCGTTAGCTCCGACGAGATCGCCGTGACCGATGGCCTTCAGGCGCAGGAAGCCTATGACAGGCGGATCTTTGAACCGACCGGGCTGAGGGCGGCGTATGCAAACGGTACGTGCATCCCAAGCGATTTCGAGGGCACGCTGGGCGTCTACCGTCCGTTGTCCGCGGCGCGGTGGCAGGCTGACAACCTGACCAAGCTTCTCGAGAAGTGGACGGATGCTCAGGTACAGAATCGGGAGATGCTCATAGCGAAGGCTGCTGCCTATGCCGGCTACAGCTATCTCTTACTTGGTGAGTCGATGTGCGCAGCTTCGTTCGATCTGAGCGCGCCGCAGACCCCGGCGCAGATGTTCACAGCTGCTGACGATCGATTTAGCAAGGCAATCAGCACAGCGCAGGGCATCGGAAATTCCGAGTTTTTGAACATGGCCCTGGTGGGCCGCGCCAGAGCCAGGTTGGATCTCGGTCGCAAGCCTGAAGCTGCGACTGACGCGAGGGCCGTCCCGAATGGATTCGTCAAGAATGCCGGTTTTTCAGCAGCTGCAGCGCGTCGCTACAACTTCCTTTATAGTGAGCAGACCGATGGCGGGACGCTGTACACTGTGGAGGGGCCCTTCCAGAACCGCCAGCATCAAGGGGTCCAGGATCCGCGCGTACAAGTCGTGAACACCGGTAGAGTTGCTCCTGGTGTGGACATTCCCGTCTGGTATCAAACCAAGTATCCCGCTCGGAACTCGCCGATAGCGATCGCTAGGTACGCCGAAGCGCAGTTGATCATCGCCGAGGCGGATGTAGACGCTGGAAACCTTACTGAGGCAGTTGCGATCATAAACGCACTGCACGCCAGCGCAGGCATCCCGCCTTTCGCAAGCACGGACGGGAACGCAATCATGGCGCACATCATCGATGAGCGCGCCGACGAACTGTTCCTCGAGGGACAGCGATTCGCCGACATCAATCGCTATAACTTGCCGCTCGATCCACCTGCGGGCACACCTTACCACAAGGGCGGAACGTACGGCGACAAGCGTTGCTATCCTTATCCCGGAATAGAAGCCGACAACAACCCGAACGGCAGATGAACCGAGCCATCCTGCACTCGGCTCGAATGAGAATTCCCGCGCTCCTGGGCTTGGGCTTACTTGTCGCTGGTGGCGCGGCATCAGGGCAGGAGCGCGTCGACCTTCTGCTGCGTAACGGAAGGGTTTTCACTGCAGATCCGCTTGTCTCGATGCAGAGCGCGATTGCTATTCGAGACGGGCGAATCGTAGCTGTTGGGGGCGATGAGATCGCCGGGCGTTATAGCGCCGATCGTGTACTCGATCTTCACGGCCGTCTAACCATGCCCGGGTTTATCGACACCCACATCCATATTGCGGGCGATCCGCGCTGGCACGTTGACTTGTCTCACTTCGAGTCTATCGACGACATCAAACAGGCTTTACAACAGAAGGCGCGTGAGGTGGGGCCGGGCAAGTGGATCACGGGTGACGGCTGGGCCGAGGGACTAGTGCGCGAGCGGCGTTCGTTGTACCGGGCCGACTTGGACGCTGCAGCGCCAGACAACCCCGTAGTACTCGCAAGAGCTGGTGGTCACAGCGTGGTCGCGAACAGTCTCGCACTTAAGCTGGCTGGCGTCAGCAGGAGTACACAGAATCCCGAGGGCGGAGTCATCGAGCGAGACGAGCGAGGGGAGCCAAACGGGATCATTCGCGAGCGTATGGACATTATTGGCCGACTAGTACCTGTTGCCCCGCCTGAGGACCTCCGGTCGAGTTTTGTTGCAAAGCTGAAAAATCTCCTCAGCCTTGGAATCACCAGCATCATCGTCGCCGGAGTGATTCCGCAGGACTACGCCGAGTGGGAGACTGTCTGCCGTGCCCACCGCGGGGAGCTGCCGAGGGTGACGACGCAGATCTTCCCGGGCTTGGCGAAGGGCGGGGCGTCGGCGAAAGAGGCAATTCACAGGCTTGAGGCGTTCGGCAAGAAAACCGGTGATGGGGACGAGTGGCTAAGAGTAGGCGCCGTCAAACTCTGGCTCGACGGTGGTTTTGCGGGTCCGGCAGCGTGGACGCTTCAGGCGTACCGCAATCAGCCAACATATTTCGGGATTCAGAACATCGACTCCGCGGACCTCTATACGCTGGCGCGGGCAGCCCATCGCGCCGGTTGGCAGATGGGGTTTCATGCGATCGGCGACGCCGCCATCAAACTTGGCGCTGACGTTCTGGCGGAGGTGATCGAAGAGACGCCGCGCGCAGACCACCGACATTACTTGAACCACTTTACAGTCATGCCGCCAGCTGCAACCATGCGGAAAATGGTGATGGCCAACATCCACGTCTCGCAGCAACCCAACTTTACCTGGTCTCCTACGCTCGAGTCCCGATATGTCGACAACCTTGACGGCGAGCGTCTTGAACGCAACAATCCAATCCGGACGCCCATGTCCCAAGGCATTTTCATGGCGTTTGGCAGCGATAATCATCCCATCGGGCCAATGCCAGGGCTTTATGGCGCGGTAACGAGACGCGGAAGCTCAGGACGTGTCTACGCTGCCGACGAACGCATTTCGATGCCGGAGGCGCTAATCGCCTACACTAGAAACGGCGCCTATTTCACATTTGAGGAAACTAAAAAGGGCACGATCGAACAGGGCAAATTTGCCGACGTGATCGTGCTCTCTGACAACCTCTTGGAAATCGACCCCGCCAAGATTCTCGACACCAAGGTGGACCTGACAATTCTCAACGGAAGAATCGTTTATAAGCGCCCCGGCGTCTCGCTTGACAGTCTCGCGTCCAAACGCTAGACGACCCGCGCGGCATTCCCTGAAGTATCCCTGACAGAATGAGGTACGGCATGAAAACGTTCGTTGGCCTCGAGGTAGACTCACCGAAGATGTTCCGTCTCGCTGCCAGTCGTTTCGTTTGGGTCATGGCACTGCTGTTCGGCACCCTTCCACGCGGTCTGGACGGACAGACTGCCGTCCTGAGTCTACCCGGGGACTGGGAGGTCGGAACTCCGGCTTCGGTTGGCATCGACGGGCAAGTACTGACGGATGTCTCCCGTCGTGCCGCTAACGGCGAATTCGGGCAGGTCAACAGCTTACTGGTTGTTCGAGGCGGGAAACTCGTCTTCGAGGAGTACTATCGCGGCTGGGGGATTTTTCAGATCCATACGATTCAATCCCTTTCGAAGAGTGTAACCTCCTTGCTCGTCGGGATTGCCATTGGTGAGGGTCTGATCAAGAGCGTCGATCAGCGTGTATCGGATTTCTTCCCGGAATATAGGGCGATATTCGACCAGGATCCGCGGAAGCAGCGGCTTACGCTGCGAAACGTGTTAACGATGACGTTTGGGAACGACTGGAAGGAGCGAGCCATTCCCTACTCGAATCCTGCCAACATTGTGTGGCGCATGGCTGCCGCAGACGATTGGATGGGATTCATCTTAGGGCAGCCGATGGTCGAGGAACCAGGGGCGAGGTTCAACTACAGCACTGGATCTGCGCTCCTGCTCTCGGGAATTCTCCAGCATGCGACGGGGATGCACGTGAGTGTCTACGCGGAGCAACGCCTGTTCGATCCGCTCAGTATCCCGGTTTACGGGTGGTACCGGAACATGACGCATCCTCAGCGTTGGACACACACTGGTGGCGGCCTCGGACTCAGGTCTCGTGATCTTGCCAAGATCGGTTACCTCCTGGTGAGCGGCGGGCGTTGGAACGGGAAGCAAGTGGTCCCGGCAGCCTGGATCGAAGAATCCACACGCCCACACGTTCAGGCAGACACGGCTCTCTGGTACGGGTACCAGTGGTGGCTGCAGTCTCTGCCCAATTCCGTTGGATCCGCGGGGGCACACAATGAGGTGATCGAGGGGCGAGGATATGGCGGCCAATATGTGGTTGCCGTCCCGCGTCTTGACTTGGTTGTGGCGGTGACGAGTGGAAGCTTTGAGGACGAGACGGAAGCCCGGCGCGCACTAACTATGGTGCTTCAACACGTTTTGCCGGCGGTGAAGCAGCTACGGTGAACTTTACAACGCCAACAATGGTCGAAAGCGAGAGGACATGATGCGCAACGTGTGGTGGCTCATTCTGGGGGCGTCTCTAGTTGGCAGTCAGGCGGGAAGCCAAGAGGCAGTCGACCTGATCGCCCACAACGGGAAAATCTTCACTGCGGACAACACGATGTCGATTCGTCGCGCCATGGCGATTCGCGACGGGCGGATTGTCGCGGTGGGTGGGGAGGATATAGTCAGTCGATACCGGGCGCCGCGTGTCATCGATCTCCGGGGTCGCCTGGTCATCCCGGGATTTGACGACACGCACATTCACATCCGCGGCAATCCGAAGGGATATGTCGATATGCAGGGCGTTCGGTCCATTGCGGAGTTCCAAGCTCGCCTGCGAGCGAAGGCTGCCAAGTTGGGCGCAGGTGATTGGATTACAGGATGGGGATGGTCGGAGGATGAATTGGTGGAGAAGCGGAAACCGGTGCGAGGGGATCTCGACGCGGCTACTCCGCGGAACCCCGCTGTCATCCAAAGAGCTGGTGGCCATAGCGCAGTGACTAACAGCCTTGCGCTTAAGATGGCCGGGGTGACGCGCGAGACTCCAGATCCTCCGACCGGGATGATCGAGAAGGACGCGAGTGGTGAACCCAACGGAATATTTCGCGAAAACTGGGAAATAGTGGCTCGCCTCATTCCCGCAGCGAATGATGCGGAGCTAAGCCAGAGCTTGAAGGAGAATCTGCAGGCGCTTTTCGCTTACGGCATCACGAGCATCATTGAGGCGATGACGCCCCCTGAGGACTATCCTCGCTGGCAAGAGCTTTACACGCGCTTGAGCGACAGCTTGCCGCGGGCAGCGGTGCAGATCCACCTACCCGTCGGCTTCGGAGAAGGCGAGAAAGCCAGCGCGTTTCTTCGGTCCCTCAAGCTCCGCTCTGGGCAGGGGAACGAGCACCTTCGCGTCGGTGCGTTAAAACTCTTCGTGGACGGCGGGTATACCGGGCCCGCGGCCTGGACGCTGGAGCATTACCGGGATCAGCCCGATTACTACGGAAAGGCCCGCCTAGGTGAGACCGACCTCTACACGGTACTAAAGACGGCGCACGAGCTGGGATGGCAGGTCGCCATGCATGCGATCGGCGACGCTGCTATCAAGATGGCGGTCGACCAGCTGGCGCGAGTGCTCGACGAGCGACCGCGAGTTGACCACCGCGACTACCTCAATCACTTCACAGTCATGCCACCGCGCGCGACGATGGAGAAAATGGCGACGCACGGCATTTTGATCGCGCAGCAGCCGAATTTCACATACACGATCGAGGGAAGGTACGTCGCCTATCTAGTCGGGCAGCGCCTGCAGACCAACAACCCGCTTCGCACCCCACTGAGCCACGGGATCTTCATGGCGCTCGGCTCGGACATCATGCCGATCGGCCCTCTGCTAGGGATCTACTCGGCCGTGACCCGGCGGGGTATGTCGGGAGCTGTCTACGGTGGTGAGGAGCGACTCACGGTTCCCGAGGCAATTGAAGGGTACACGAGAAACGGGGCCTATCTCACCTTCGAAGAGCGAATAAAAGGGACGCTGGAAGCCGGCAAACTTGCGGACTTTGTGGTTCTATCCGAGGACCTAATCGAAATGGACCCCGAGCGGATTTTTTCGGACGCGAAAGTAGATCTCACAGTCCTTGGCGGCAAGGTTGTCTATGACCGCAATCAGCGTGGAGGGGGGAACTGATGCCAGCCCGGAAGGCGGATAGGCGCGCACTAAACGAGGGTGGTGCGGAGTCGGCACAACAAACTGAGAACACTAAAAAAATGACTAAGCGTGCGCACGATCTAAGCGACGTGCATCGTAAGGCACTCTGGACACCTTATCTGCAGATGAAGACGGTCCTCGATCAAGGACCCCTCATCTTCGAGCGCGGAGAAGGGGTGTACCTCTATGACGCCAGCGGGAGGCGCTACCTCGACGGGCACGGAAGCCTTTGGCTGATGAACGTGGGCTTCGGCCGACGCGAAATTGCGGACGCCGTCTACGAGCAAATGCAGAAAATGCATTTCTTCAGCATGTTTGGAGGATTCTCTAACCCTCCGGCCATCGAGCTGGCCGGGTTGCTCCTAGAGTTGGCCGGCCCCGAGGGGATGGGAAAGGTTTTCTACTCTGACAGTGGGTCAGAGGCAGTAGAAACCGCACTCAAGATTGCGCGCCAGTATTGGAGAAATCGTGGGCGCGTTGGAAAGTATAAGTTCATCGCTCTTCGCAATGCGTATCACGGCGTCACTTTCGGAGCCATGTCGGCTTCCGGGATAACCGCTAACAGACGGAACTTCGAGCCGCTCGTCCCTGGATTCGCGCACGTTCCGGAACCGAATTGCTACCGCCACGACTTCGGGCCTGGGCTCTCCGACGATGACATTGCGGTCGCGGCGTCTGAGGCGTTGCGCCGCGCGATCGAATTCGAGGGGCCCGATACGGTTGCTGCCTTCATTGCCGAGCCGGTCCAGGGTGCTGGCGGTGTGGTGATTCCCCCGGCGAGCTATGCGCGCCGCTGCCGCGAAATCTGCACCGGCTACGACGTGCTGTTTATCGCGGACGAAGTTATAACTGGGTTTGGTCGGACTGGGACTTGGTTTGGGTCGCGCACTTTTGGCGTTCGCCCTGACATAATGTGCTTAGCGAAGGCCCTGACAAGCGGCTACGTGCCGATGGGCGCAACGCTCTGCACGAACGAGATCTACGATGCCTTTCTAGGAGCGCCGGGAGACGGCAAGGAGTTCCGTCACGGCAACACCTACAGCGGGCACGCGGTTGCCGCTGCAGCGGCACTGGCCAATCTGGCGATCATCAAAGAGGAGAATCTTCCGGAAAACTCCCGGCGGGTTGGCCTTCACCTGCTCAAAGGGCTAAAGCGCCTCGAACGGCATGACATCGTGGGCGACGTCCGAGGGATTGGCCTGCTCGCGCGGATCGAGTTCGTTGAAGACAAGGCGACGAAGAAGCGGTTCCCTTCGCTTGGGTCTGTCGGCGCGCAAGTGCAGCGGCGCGTCCAAGAGCTCGGTGTGATTTTGCGCAACGTGCACGACGTGCTCACGTTCTCGCCAGCTCTGATTCTGACCGAGGACCAAGCTGATGTCATCGTCGACGCCGTTGACCAAGCGATTGCTGACGTTTCGAGCACGCTCTAGCAGCCTGCACGTGGCTACGCCTTAAGTGCAGCAGAAACCTCAGGAGCACTACGACTGATGAAAATGTACATCGCAGGAAAATGGGCGGAGACACGCACGGTGAGGGAGGTCCGCAGCCCGTTCGACGGAACGGTCGTCGACACTGTTCCGCTCGCGGGCCCTGGCGAGGTCGAGGCGGCGCTCTCCTCGGCGGCGCGAGGTGCACGGGCGATGGCCGCACTGTCAGCCTACCGACGCCACGCGATCTTGCTCAAGACTGCCCAACTGCTGGAAGCACGGGCAGAAGAATTTGCCCGCACGCTGACACGAGAGGTGGGCAAGCCTATCGGAGAGTCGAGAGGTGAGGTCGGCCGAGCGGTCCAAACGCTCACAGTGTCGGCAGAGGAGGCTAGGCGCGTAACGGGGGAAACTATCGCTCTCGACGGAGCTCCCGGGACTGAAGGCAAGTTTGGATTCACGGTGCGGATTCCCTGCGGAGTCGTCGCTGCGATCACACCTTTCAACTTTCCCCTGAATCTTGTGTGTCATAAGGTCGGACCAGCCCTCGCGGCAGGAAACTCCGTAATCCTGAAGCCGGCCTCCGACACACCTCTATCGGCAATCAAACTCACTGAGCTGCTGCTCGAAGCCGGCCTTCCCGCAGAAGGCATTCAGTGCATCACCGGGAGTGGGGCTACTGTGGGAGATGCAATCTGCGCCGATTCACGGGTTCGCAAGATCAGCTTTACCGGTAGTCGTGACGTTGGCGCGCACATTACTAGGACAGCCGGTCTCAAGAAAGTAACGATGGAACTTGGATCGAATTCTCCGCTAATAGTGATGCCGGACGCCAATGTGGCCGCGGTCGCTTCCGCCACTGCCGTGAGCGGCTACGCCAACGCTGGGCAGTCCTGCATCTCGACGCAACGAGTGCTCGTAGATCGCACAATCTACGGAGACTTTCTCGACGCAGTCACGCCGCTCGTCGAAGCGATCGCGACCGGAAATCCGCTTGACGAGTCAGTGCGACTGGGGCCGATGATCAAAGAGGCGGAAGCCGAACGCGTCGGGACTTGGATAGACGAGGCGGTGCAAGGTGGCGCCCGGGTTCTCACCGGTGGCGAGCGACAGGGCGCTATTTACGCGCCGACGGTAGTCGCCGACGTATCTCCAGCTCTTCGTATCGCGGCTGAAGAACTCTTCGGGCCGGCCGTTGCGGTCACACCCTTTGACGGCATCGATGAAGCTCTCGCGCTCGCCAATCACTCACACTATGGGCTCGGCGCAGGAATCTTCACCGAGAATATTCATTGGGCGATGGAGTTCGTTCGACGCATGGAGTCCGGAAACCTGATGGTTAATTGGGCTCCAAACTGGCGAGCCGATCTCATGCCTTACGGCGGGCTCAAGGAGAGCGGCTTCGGCAAGGAAGGACCGAAATACGCTGTCCAGGAGATGACTGAGACGAAGATGGTCGTCTTCCACTAGCAATTCGTAGTGAATTCTCGAATCGCACTCATTCCCGGTGACGGCGTAGGGCCGGAGGTGCTGGAAGCAGCCGTAGAGGTTGCGGACGCGGCACTGGCTCATCACCAGTCGCGATACGAATGGGTACGATTGCCGTGGGGGTCCGATTACTACCTTAGCTCCGGTCGTATGATGCCGGAGGATGGTCTCGAGCAACTTCGGGGATTCGCTGCAATTCTGCTGGGGGCAGTCGGGGACCCTCGGGTGCCGGACCACGTGACGCTGAGTGGTCTATTGTTACCGATCCGGCGGGGCTTCGACCAGTACCTCTGCATCCGTCCCGTTCGACTTTATCACGGCGTAGCGTCACCACTTTCCGGGATCGCCGCTGAAGAGATTGACCTCGTCATTTATCGAGAGAACACCGAGGGTGAATATGCCGATGTCGGTGGCCGTCTGCATCGCGGGAGCGAGGCTGAGATTGCGGTTCAAGCCAACGTGTTCACCCGACGGGGCTGTCGCCGGATCATCGAAGCTGCATTTGTCGGAGCTACAGCTCGGCGCCACCGAGTGACGTCCATCACGAAGTCGAACGCGCAGGGGTACGGGATGGTCCTTTGGGACGAAGTGTTTGAGGAGGTAAGTGCGCAGTATCCACAGGTCGAGACACGCTCGCTGCTTGTCGATGCGGCCGCGATGGACCTCGTGCGCCGTCCCGGTAATTTCGATGTGGTGGTGGCGAGCAATCTGTTCGGCGACATCCTGTCGGATCTCGCCGCCGCGGTCGCGGGCGGGGTCGGATTGGCACCAAGTGGAAACATCAATCCGGGCCGAACGGCGCCAAGCATGTTCGAGCCAGTTCACGGATCTGCGCCGGACATTGCCGGTGAGGGAATCGCTAACCCGGTTGCGGCCGTCCTCTCTGTCGCGATGATGTTCGACCATCTAGGGGAGACCTCGGTGGCGTCCTGCGTACGGGATGCCGTCGAGACAGTACTAGCCGCGGGGACCTTTCTAACTCCGGATCTTGGCGGCCGAGCTACGACGCGGGACGTCACAAGAGCGATCGTTGGCGCACTTCCGGCTTGATCTCTCATACAACAAACCCAGCAACCCATAACGACATGAAAAGCCTCTTGCTGATTTCACTGGGTGTCGTCGCGCTGGTCTATCTCGCGGTGTGGGTGCGCGGAATCAGGCGGTCGCCCGTCGATATCGGTGCCCCGACCTGGCCGCAATCGGGAATCGGGTTCGTGACCAATTTTTTCGACACGCTGGGCATCGGTTCGTTCGCGCCGACCACGGCACTTTTCCGAATGTGGCGGATAGTTCCGGACGAGCGCATTCCGGGCACATTGAACGTGGGACATTCGCTGCCGACGATCGCTCAAGCGTTCATTTATATCGCAATAATCAAGGTTGACGTGTTGACGCTAGTGGTTCTCATTGCCTCATCGACTCTGGGCGCTTGGCTGGGTGCGGGCGTCGTCGCGCGCTGGCCACGTCGGAAAATACAAATCGGAATGGGGCTCGCCCTGCTCGCTGCCAGCGGTCTCTTCGTGGCGACGAATCTGCAGCTAGTTCCAGGGGGCGGCGAAGCGCTGACGCTTCGGGGGCAGATCTTAATGTTGGCTACGTTGGGCAACTTCATTCTTGGTGCACTCATGACGTTGGGAATCGGACTCTATGCCCCGTGCTTAATCATGCTCAGCCTTTTTGGGATGAACCCAAAGGCGGTGTTTCCAATAATGATGGGATCATGCGCGTTCCTCATGCCCATCGCTAGCATCCGCTTTATTCGAGAAGGAGCTTACAGCTTTCGCCCCGCTCTCGGCTTGGCTGTCGCCGGCGTTCCTGCGGTTCTCATTGCGGCCTTCGTTGTGAGGTCGCTTCCACTCACCGCGGTGCGTTGGCTCGTAACAGTTGTGGTGTTATATACCGCGATCACGATGTTAACAGCTGCCTATCGCGAGCCTAGACACTTAGCGGCTGAAAGCCTTCCAGTGGCGAAATAGAAACACCGGCGCCCGCGATGCAAAACGGCTCGATCACGCAACAATCTGTCGAGCCGTTAGTCAGACTATCAAAATGCACTCAAACAGTATCGCATAGCAATTCATGTTGAGTGCTCAGCAGGCGCTGGTGAGCGTCGCGCTCTTGTCCAATTGAAAGGAAATTCATATGAAACGCATCATGTTTTGTAGGTGGTTGGTGTCGCTCTTGGCTGCGGCGGCTGTCCCTTTTGCATCGGCGCAAACTGCCGATCCGGTCAAAGTGGGTGTGATGCTGCCCTTGACTGGGCCCGCGGCGCTCGCTGGTACTTCCATTCTTGAAGGAATTCGTTTTGCAGCCGACGAGGCCAATGCAAAGGGTGGCGTCAATGGCCGGCAGGTTCAATTGTTCATCGAGGACGATGAAGGGTCGTCGACGAAAGGCGTCACTGCGGTGCGCAAGCTGATTGAGTCGGACAAGGTCGTGGCGATAAGTGGCACTTATGTCAGTGCGGTGGCGCTGGCTGCTTCCAAGGTCAGCAAGGAACACAAGGTGCCGATGGTTTCGGCCGGTTCTACAGCATCCAGCGTAACGAGTGCGAACTCTGCGGGCGATCCCTGGTTTTTTCGAGCCTTCCCCGGTACCGATGAGCAGGCTGAACAGTCGGCTCGGGACATTGTGAAGAAGCTCAATGCCAAGAAGGTGGTGATCATCCGGGAGAACTCGATCTATGGCTCTTCCCTGACCGACCAGATGAAGAGGATGGTCCCGTCGTTTGGTGGCGAGATCGTCGGGGTGGAAAGCTACAACCCCGATGAGCGCGACTTCTACTCCGTGCTGACCAGGATCCGTGCCAGGGGGCCGGACGCGATCTACGTCGCGGGCTTGATGGACGCCGGAGTGCAGATCATCCGTCAATCCCGTGAAGTGGGCATGAAAACGCAGATCGTCGGTTCAGGGTCGATGATGAGCGACAAGCTGATCGAACTGGCGGGCCCAGCGTCGGAAGGCTTTGCGGTCTCTTCGATGTTCGAGCCATCCACGCCCAACCGATTCGGCCAAGCTTTTGCGCGGGCGTTCCGTGGCAAATTCAAGAAAGAACCGGACGTCTACAGCGCACTGGGTTATGACTCCATGCATCTAATCATTGAAGCCGCGCGCCGTACAAAGAAGGTGGATGGCAGTGCTATACAAGCCGCCCTGAAGTCCATGAATAACGTTCCGTTGACGCAAGGTCCAGAGGGCACCGTGGCCAAGTTCGATGCCCAGGGCAGTGTCTCGTTCAAGGTCGGCCTAGCCATTGTCCGCCATGGCAAGCGCGAATGGCTGCCGTTTGACTGATTCCCTGTGGCTGCCGTGATGAATTCGTTGAACCTCTTTCTGCAGTTTCTGGCGAATGGTGTCGTCACTGGGGCCGCCTATGTGCTGGTAGCAATCGGTCTGACGCTGATTTTCGGCATCCTCAACGTCGTGAATTTTGCTCATGGTGAGTTCTACATGCTGGGGGGATATGCCGCCGTCACGGCATCGGCCGTACTAGGCTTTCCTTTGATACCGACGCTGGTGGTGACGGTGGTCTTCTTGGCCGCCTTTGGCATGGCTGCTGAATGGCTCGTGTTCCGGCCGATTAGCGGCCGCGATCCTAACAACGCCATTATTGCGTCTTTCGGTCTCTCGATTTTGTTGCAAAACGGTGCGCTGGTCGTTTTCGGCGCGCAGCCACAAACCTGGAAGACCGATCTGGCCGAACTGCCGGTACAACTCGGGCCGGTTTTCCTGACCGGGCAGCGGGTGCTGATCGTGCTTATCACCGTTGTGCTCGTGGCTGCACTTCTCCTGGTGTTGCGCTACACATGGACCGGGCGAGCTCTGCGCGCGATGGCCCAGCACCCGGTTATAGCCCAAATCAGCGGGGTCAATGTGCGCAAGGTCGCCGTCGTCACGTTTGCCATTGCCTCGGCCTTATCGGGTATCGCAGGGGCACTGATGTCATCGGTGTTCATGGTTCAGCCCACTTCCGGGGCCATGCTTGTGATGAAGGCCTTCACTGTGGTGATTTTAGGTGGCATGGGCAGCATCGGCGGGACGGTGCTTGCGGGCTTGGGGCTGGGGACGGTCGAGGCCATGGTGTCTGGATATGTAGGCAACGAGATCCGCGACATGATCGGTTTCCTTCTGGTGATTCTGATGCTTTTGGTGCGGCCGCGGGGTCTTTTTGGCCAATCCACGGAGCGTTCCTGACCTGCGCAAGGCTCTAGTTCTTCTATTCCTGCTATGCGCGCTCGCCCTACTGCCGTTTCTTGGCTTGGGTGGATATTTGCTCAACATCATGGTGATGATCTTTATCTACGTCGTGTTGGCAGTCAGTCTTGATCTGGTCATGGGGTGGGCCGGGCAAGTTTCTTTTGCCCATGCAGCCTTCTTCGGCATTGGCGCCTATACGACGGCCATCATGCAGCGTGATTTTGGGACGGGATTTTGGCTCAATCTGCCGGCGGCAATGGTCATGGCCGGCCTTTGTGGCTTCCTGCTTGGGCTGCCTGCCCTGCGTCTGCGAGGACATTTCCTGGCCATCGTGACCATTGCTTTCCAGACTATTGTCTACTTGGCACTGTCCCAATGGACGTCGTTTACGGGGGGGCAGTATGGGATAGAGGTCAGCTCGGTCTCTGGTTTCGCCTCAATTGAGCGTTTCTATTACCTGGCCTTCGGACTGAGCCTTGCCACCGTTGTGGTCAGCTGGCTAGTCACGCACTCGCGCCTGGGCATGGCCTGGCAGGCTGTTCGGGACGACGAGGTGCTGGCCCAGGCCATCGGGCTCAATACGACAGCCAGCAAGCTGGCGGCATTTGTACTGGCCGCAGCGT
>Ga0208850_1000154_pt1 | contig 23184 bp, 19 predicted proteins | sample NGESurshal092012_5_FD_184475 | JGI IMG/M metagenome (GOLD analysis project Ga0208850, IMG submission 184475) | Arctic peat soil microbial communities from Barrow, Alaska - NGEE Surface sample 210-2 shallow-092012 (SPAdes) | ecosystem: Environmental > Terrestrial > Soil > Wetlands > Peat ... | reverse complement strand
GAACGGGCGTGGTTCGTGGCCGGCTCTCCAGTGCACGCTGCCTGCGGTGACGCCATGGGCGTCGACCCAGATCTTCAGTGCGACCATTCGACGGATGAGGTGGGTGTCGAGATCGCCAATGTCGCGCTGATGGGTGACAAGCCATGCAAGGTCATACAGATCCCTGGCTGTCGTCGTGCGGTTGAGGCGTGAGATCTTCTCGGCGATGTTCTCCTCCAGTCGCACCACCTGAAGCTCCGGCAGAGGTGGCACGCCGTACGTGGCATGGATCGGCATCCGAACCCAGCCGCGGCGAACAGGTTCGAGCCACGGCGGCGGCGAGACGTCGAGCTTGCTCGACAGCGTGGACTCGTCTGCCCCGAAGGGGCTCTGGATCGTCAGCGACCACTTGCCCCGTCGTTCGGTCACGCCGTAGGTGAACGGTCCGATAGTCGTTCCGTCGATGGCGCTGACAAGTTGGAGCACGACGGTATCGGCGTCGCTCGCGGGGTCGGCGACGCTGAAGTCGAGATCCAGGGAGAACCGTCCTTGATTGCCTGCGTACAGCTTGCGCAGCGACGTGCCGCCCTTGAAGACCAGCGCGTCAAGGCTGCCTCGTTCGTGCAGATCGCGCAGGAGCAGGTCCTGGGCAATGTCGATGACCGCGGCGTCGCGACCATCGACTCCGGCACCGGGTGGGGTGTGCCGGCCGATCCACCCGACCGTCAATGTGATGGGCCCCACGGTCATCCGACAGCCTCCAAACCGCGCGGGTCGAAGGGAAGCAAGGTGTCCGCGATCTGCCAGGCACTGTCGTGTCGGACCAGCTTGCGCCGCGGGCCGAACCACGTCTTGGTCGAGGGAACGGTGAGCTGATCGGCGATGTCCGGGCGCAGCCCTTGGAGTAGATAACCCACACGGGCGGAGACTGTTGCGGGACGCCCGTCCAGCTCAGCGAGCACGTCCTTGACGGCGACTTCCGCGGTGACGTCGGGGAACCATTCCAGCGCGCTTGACCACGAGCGTACGCGTCCCGGGGACGCGGCCATATGCACCAGAAGGCTCGTCGGGTGCAGGACCGGGACGCCCTTGGCGGCTAGGTACTTCAGTTTCGGCGCGAACACCGACACGTCAAGGGCCTGCGGCAGGCGACGGGCATCCCGCGCGCTTGCCGCCGCAACCTCGATGCGGGACGGAGCCCGGTCCGCCAAGTTCAGTGCCCACGCGGCCGCTTGGAAGGTCAAACCACAGGCGATGTCACTTCGAGCGAGGACCGAACGCAGCAGTCGCGTGTGCCCGCCGCGACTGTAGGCGCCGGCCACCGCTGCCGGCGCGAACTCCCACACGCCGCGTTGACCGGTCGGCAACAACCAGCCACGCTCACGCAGGCGGGTCGCGACAGTCCGGGTAGCGGTACGGATACCGGCTGTGCGGACCAGCTCGTCGAGCCGCGCGGTGGTGACCAGGTCCGCTTGGTATAGCTCCAACTGCTCCAGCACGGGCGCCAGAGAATGCGGGATGGTGCGTGTCATGTCCAACCACTCTGCCTCAGGATTGGATGTAAGTGAGGTGTCCTTGACACCAGTGTGACTGGTGCTGTGACTTGGTGTCAACACGAGCATGTTTGCATCTAAGTTTGAGGCAAAGAGGTTGCGTCTGACACTCAGATCGGTCGGAGGGCGACTGCTGCGAAGGCTCGGGCAGTACGGGCATGGCACCGCAGCTCTGCTCACCCACGACATGAGCGTGGTCGCCGACATCGCGGACGAAGGTGGTCGTCATGTCTGCCGGACGCATCGCGCCGCGCCGCTGATGTGAAGCAGTCTCTGGCGCGGATCGCGGCCAACCCATTCATCCCGCACAAGGACCAGGTGCGCGGCTTTGTCTACTCCGTGACCGATGCGTCGCTCACCGAAATCACCTGAAGGACCGACCTGGAGCTCCCACCGAGCACCGTTGGATGCTCTGCCAGGGCTCTGCGGCCGGCGGCTACTCGCTCGATCAAGGACGGCAGGCTCCATTACATCCACAACTACGTCGGCCGAGCGCTCTACCGGGGTTTCCTCCCCCGAGGCGCTCTCTGCGGGCACCCACGACCTGCGCGTCGAGTTCGAGCCGACCCGGACCACCGGACATGCCACACGGCAAGGGAGCCCCAGGGCGACGTCATCAAGGGCCGTATGCGGTAGGTGGACATCCCACATATGCAGCAGTTGGGTCTCCGTCATTTACAGGTTTTACCGGTACCGCCCCGACTCCATCGTTATACAAGTTGTTCCATGCGCCGGGTCAACCGGTGCCATGACGTGGTGGAGAGAGGGGTTGGCCGTGGGCGTTCTTGAAGGTTTGGGAGACGAGCCTGTACCAGCATTGGAGTCTGCGCATCAAAGACGTCTGCCGGTGAGCCCACTCGGGTTTGAGAACGACCTGCGTCCTCGAGCTCAGGACGACGACCGACCGTGGTTGATGAACCTCGTGACTGAGCCCGAGTGGCAACTCTTGCGGTGCATCGTGGATGGGCTGACTACTGACCAGATGACCAATCAGCTTGGTGTGCGGCGGAGTACGGCCAGCACTCACGTGCAGAACTTGCTCACCGATCTCGGCGTGTACTCGCGCCGCCGTGCGGCAGCGCTGATGACTGCCCAAGCCTCGGATAAGACCTGGCCGGTCCATATGCGGACTGGCGTTCGCGGTCTCCGGCATCTGACGTGGAGAGCGAGGCTTTCGTGATGCAACAGAAGCGCATCCGCATCGCGGTGATCGATGACGATCGCGTGTTCGCGGATGCCTTGGCTGGTCGGCTCTCCGATGAGCCTGATCTGCAAGTCGTCGGGACCGTTGGGTCATCCGTGGGCGCCCTTGAACTGATCTCACACAACAAGGTTGACGTGGTTGCCCTGGATCTGGACCTCGCTGGTGAGGACGGGTTGGCGGTCGGACGGCAACTGCTTGAACGATCGCCCGGCCTGCGGATAGTGGTTATCGCTGCCGCGGCCGACCCCGTCCGGGTCGCCGAGGCGGCGCAGATGGGTGTCCGGGGCTGGGTGGCCAAGCAAACTGCCATCGACGGGTTGCTCAGCGCGGTCGGGGGGGCGGCACGAGGCGAGATGTACCTGCCAGCGTCGCTGCTGACGCGGGCGCTGAATTCGTTGTCGGATAGATTTGCGACGTTCACACCCGAGGCCGAAGCGATAGGGCTCCTCGCCGCGCGGGAGCTAATCGTCCTGCGGTGCTTGGTAGAAGGCATGTCCCGTAACGAGATTGCGACGTTGTTGCACATCTCCCCACATACGGTCCGTACCCACATCCAGAGCATCCTGAACAAGCTCGAGGTCCATTCTGCTTTGACGGCCGTGGCGTTTGCCCGACGAGCCGGCGTCCTTGGCTTCCGTGAGGAGGACGTGTCTCCCCAGGACGAAGTGTCTCCCCAGGATGACGTTGTGCGGGTTCGCCCGCAGGAAGGGTTCATCGGCCAGCAATTACTCGTGGGTTCAACTCTATTGATGAGCTCGAGGGGAGGTCGATTGGCATGAGTGGGATCGCCAATAGTCAGCAGACACAACAAGAGTCGAAGCCTGTGTCTCGTGTTCCGTTCACACGCACAGAAATCTGCGATGAAGCCCGTGTGGCCGTTCAACGGGTGCTGGCTTCGGGTTGGGTCACGAGCGGCCAGGAGGTTGTCGAGTTCGAGAAGGAGTTCGCCGAGTACATCGGATCACGACGCGCTATCGCCGTCAGCTCCTGTACCGCAGCTCTGGAGCTTGCACTGCGGGCGTTGCGGCTGCCGCTCGGGTCAAAGGTTCTGATGTCCACCATCACCTTCTGCGGTGCAGCCTCGGCCATCGTGCATTCAGGACTTCAGCCAGTGCTGGCCGATGTCGATCCCATCACCGCAATGCCATCCCCCGCGACCGTGGCCGCCGCTGCCCGGGCCGTCGGAGGAGTCCAGGCCATGGTCGTGGTCCACCTCGGAGGCTTGCCAACTCAGGTCCAGGAGCTCGCACAGGCAGCGGGAGTTGCTCTCGACCACGTGGTGGAGGACGCGGCCCACGCGCTGGGCACGGTTGTCGGCGACCAAGTCGTCGGCACCATCTCCAGAGCGACCTGCTTTAGCTTCTATGCGACCAAGAACCTCGCAATCGGTGAGGGCGGCATGCTGACCACCGACGACGACGAGCTCGCGGATGCAGTGGGCAGAGCTCGGCTGCACGGGATGTCCAAGGATGCCTGGCGTCGTTACCTGCCCGGCGCCGGCTGGCGATACGACGTCGAGGACGACGGGCTCAAGGCGAACATGACTGATGTCCAGGCGGCTATCGGGCGGGCCCAGCTCCGCCGGTTCGAGTCGACCCAGGAGCGACGGGCGGACACGGCCGCGCGATACGACTCACTCATCGTGGACATCCCCGGACTGACTTTGCCGCCGCGACCCATGTCGGGCAGACACGCGTGGCACCTCTATGCAGTACGCGTACGTCCGAGCTTCGGCGTAAGTCGCGACGACCTGATCGCCGCGCTGAGCGAGCGCGGGATTGGCACCTCCGTGCACTTCATACCGATCCATCGACTCACCTGGTATAGCCAGATCTGCCTTCAAGAGCCGTGCGGATTCCCCGGCGCAGAAGGCGTTTTCGAACAGACGCTGTCCCTTCCCATGGACCAGGTCATGACAGATGACGACGTTGTCACCGTATGCACCGCACTGGCGGAGATTGGAGTTTCGCGATGAGCACCGCGATCGCCTTGGACTGGCAGCCCACGGACATCGGGTACCTGCCGACAACCCAGCCGGGTCTTCGGACGCTGATCGTCGGGGCCGGTCAGGCAGGCCGCGCGTTGGCGCGGGACCTGAAGCATGTCGGCTCCTTCGGGCTGGCACCGATCGGCTTCCTGGACGACCATCGCGACAGGCAGGTGGTTCGTCGACTCCCGGTCCTGGGGACCCTCGAAGACCTGCTATCGGTGGCAACCACGCAGCGTGTCGAAGTGGTGGTCCTGGCCATCCCAGGCCTGCCGTGGACAAAGGTGCGTGACATGGCGACCGCCGCGTCGAGGGTTGGCGCGAGCGTTCGTCACCTTCCGTCGTTCGTGGCTCTCCTGCAACGCGACGTGGTCGGCACCGACCTGCGCGACCTGCAGGTCGGCCCCCTGATCGGCCGCAACGAGATGCACGTGGTCTCGCCCGGGGTCCTGGCGACCCTGCACGGCAAACGAGTTCTCGTGACGGGAGCCGGGGGCTCCATCGGCAGCGAGCTCTGCCGCCAGATCGAAGGTTTCGAGCCGAGCCAGCTAATGATGCTGGACCACGATGAGTCGAACCTGCACCGGTTGTTGCTCGAGCTATCCGGCGAGGCGCTGCTGGACACCGAGGACATCATCGTGGCGGATATCCGTGATCGCGAGCGCATGAACCAGATCATGCGAGACCTGAGGCCCGAGATCGTCTTTCACGCCGCTGCTTTGAAGCACCTGCCGATGTTGGAGCGCTACCCGTGTGAAGGCGTGAAGTCCAACGTCAAGGGCACCGAGAACGTCGTCCAGGCTGCCATCGCGCACGGTGTGGAGCGCTTCGTACTCATCTCCACGGACAAGGCCGCCGACCCGACCTCGGTCCTCGGAGCGACCAAGCAGCTGGCCGAGCTCGTCGTGAAGTCCTCCGCCGGCGCCTCGACCATTGTCTCCGCAGTGCGCTTCGGCAATGTGCTGGGAAGTCGCGGCTCACTGCTTGCGGTTCTCGCCGAGCAGCTGCGCAACGGCGTGGCCGTCACGGTGACGCACCCCGATGTCACCCGCTACTTCATGACCATCGAGGAGGCTGTGGGCTTGGTCCTCGAGGCCGCCAGGATTGCCAAGGGCGGCGAGACCTTCGTGCTCGACATGGGCAAGCCCGTACGGATCGTCGACCTCGTGACCAACTTCGCGAACCACATGAAGCTCGAGGCAGCCGACATCCGCTACACCGGGCTGCGGCCCGGTGAGAAGCTGCACGAGGCGCTGTTCAGCGAATCCGAGCAGTGCCTACCCACCGCGCACCCCCGGATCTACAGCACCGCGCAGGCGGAGTTCGAGGACGGCTTCGAGGACCTCCTGACCAGCCTCTACGGCGCCGCGGACCACAACGCGCCCGACGAGGTCCGGCACCTTCTGTCACGCCTGTTGTCGAACTACAGCTGCTCGGCAGGCACCCCGGCGCTGACGATCGCCGCACCGTATCCGGACGACTACTGAGCGTCGATCATGGCAAGTCGCGCCGGCGACGCTCCGGTTGTGATCCGAAGAGCTGGTGGGCTATGGCGGTGAAGACGCTCGCGAATATCCCAAAACACGAGCATTCATCACAAGCAATGAGGGGCGAGTAGGACGATGGAGGTTAACGAAGCGTTTCGCAGGATCATCCCTGGACACTGGGTCGTACTGCTCCTTGCCCTCATCCTGCCGGTCTCAGTGGTTGGGGTCATGGCTTCGCAGAAGCCCGCGTCATACGTGTCGTCGGCGCGCATCCAGGCGTCGAGCACGCCACCGGGATCCGACACCGAAGCCGACTCGGTTCTGAACCGTGTCAAGGGAATCGCCACGAGTACGTCGATCGTCACTCGTGCGCTGTCGAAGGTTAAGGGCCCAACTCGTTCCCCGACCCAGGTGGCAGCTTCCGAAGTCGATGTGTCAAGGCTCGGCAGCTCGGCGGTGTTCGACCTCTCCGTGACAGACACAGACCCAGTGCTGGCGCAGGCGCTGACCAAGGAGCTCACGAAGACGGTGGTGGACTTCCTCAACCAGTCGGGAATCCAGCACGCTGACGCGCTCATCACAGACCTCCAGAATCGCCAGCAGCAAGCGATCTCGAAGCGACAGGAGACTGCGGCAACCCTGGGTGTGACCAAGGCACCCGTGGTGGTCGCCGACCTGACTGCTCAGCTTGGCACGCTGGATCAGGAGATCACCGACCTGTCGACCTCCTTGCGTCAGCTCCAACTCAGCGATGCCACGGCGACGACGGCGGCACTGATCTCCGACGCATCCCCTGCCAAGCTCGTCGCGCCGCATATGTCCACTGACCTGGCGCTCGCGCTCGTGGCCGGGCTTGTCGTGGGACTGATGATCAGCACGTTGTTGGAGGTGGTCCGACCCCGGGTGGCAGACGCCCACGCGTTTGCGCGAGAGCTGGGTACACCGATGCTGGGTCCGCTGTTGGGGAACGGACGTGGGACCACCGAGTCCCAGGATCTTGACTCGGTGGTCCCACGAGAGGTTCTGGTCGCCGTGGGCGGCGCGGCGCTGCGCGCCGCTGTCGGCACTCTTGTGATGACAGGGAGCGTCTCGCCTGAGCGGATGCTGAGGATCGTCGCGGGGCTGGAGAGGCAGCTCAACCCCGTCAACGTGACTGCCGGCCGCAACACCGATGATCGCCCGCCCTTGAACGGAGACCGGTCAACCGCCACCCGCGCACCGGTTAGGCAGGGATCGGTGAAGGTTAGGCAGGGAGCGGTGAAGGTTTTGGCGCCAAGCCCCGTGCTCGCACCAGCGCCCGCGCATCCGCGTCTGGACGTCGTTCAGCTCGCGGATCTCGAAGAAGAGCCGACCACAGGCCCCTTCGGCCTGGTTGTCGTGGCCGGGACGCTCACTCCATATTCGGATCTGCGCCGGGTCCGCGACCTGGTCGCCGCCACAGGATGGCCGGTCATCGGAGTCCTCGCGCACCACCGGACCAGGGGGGACCGGCGAGCATGAACGCCATCGAACAGGTCCAAGGAGGACCCATGAACGTTGAGATCATTGGCCGTCTCGTGGACGCCCAAGAACCGGCCAAGCATGCGGCGAGGGGTCTGACGGTCTTCGACAGCGCCGCCATGCCGGCGGACCCCGGTCTCCTGGCCCGCTTGCGCGAGGGAACGGCGGATGCCGACCTGGCAGCGCCGCCGGTGGTGCTGCCGGACTTCTGCCACAAGGACAAGTCGGAGATGCCGTCAAGCATCGCGGTCGCGACCAGGGGAGCCATCCGTCCCGCGCTGACCGACGCGGCACTCAACTGCGGCATGGCGCTGGCAACCCTGGATACTCCGAGGCCGAGCGAGGCTGCGGTGAGCGACTTCTACCGTCGGGTGCGTGAGCGCTTTCCGAACCCACCTGGATGGTCGCGCGAGCTGAGCAGCAAGGACGTGCTTCGTGCCGCCGTGGAAGGGGCCGACTTCGCGGCGGAACGCTATGGCCTCGACGCCCGCGAGCTCGACCGGGTGGAGGAGTTCGGGCGGCTCTCCGTCGAGGAGTTCGGCGGGGCGGCGCGTGCCCGCAAGGAGCTGCCTTGGGTGGTGGTGCAGATGGCGCGGCTGCGATTCGCCGGCATCGGGCCCAGCACGCACTTCCTCGAGCTCCAGGAGGTGGAAGAGATCATGGAGCCCGAGATCGCCATGCAGCTGGGCGTCCATCTTGGACAGGTCACGCTGCAGTTCCACAACGGCGGCGGAGTTCTCACCGGACAGATCGGTGAGATGTACGCCCGCCGAAAGTCCGCCTCGCGGCTGCTGCGGACCGAGATGGCGATGGTCAAGCCGTTGGCCCATCTGCGCCCCCGCTCGCTCTCACACGCTCGAGCCCGCTACGACGCCTACTTTCGCGCGGGGTGTCCCTCGATCCCTATCGAAGGCGACGAGGGTCGCAGGGTCATGCTCGCGCAGCGACTGTCCATGAACTATGGCTTCGCATACCGGATGGCGACGTATGCCGTGTTGCGGCAGTTCGCGCAGGAGGCCCTGGGCGCTGTCATCAACCTGGTCGTGGACTCGCCGCACAACTCGGTCTACGAGGAGATGGTGGACGGTGCGCCCGCGTTCGTCCACCGACACAACGCTGCTCGTGCGTGGACCCCCGAGCTGATGGCCGGCCATCCGGCGTTCGCCTCGACGGGACAGCCGCTGCTCGTGCCGGGCACGAACCGAACGTCGTCGTTCTTGTGCGTCCCCGCGCCGGAGGCGCACCGCAGTCTGTACAGCGCCTGTCACGGCACCGGCAGCGTCATCAAGGAGTTCGAGCGCGATGGTCGCTCCGGCCTCGACCCGCACCATCGGCAGACGCTGACCTACGGGTACTCAGATGCGGCGCCGACGGCGGTCAACCAGCTCGACGATCGGGGGGTCGACGCTGCGCTCGCGATCCTGACCACCAACGGACTTGTGCGACCCGTAGCACGGTTGCGTCCCTTTGCGGTGCTGTCGTGAGGGGTGCCCTGCCGTGACCAAGCTCGCTCCAACCGCGTTGTCCGTGGGGTTCGAAACCCCTCGGACAGGCGGTGCCGGGCGGCCACGTCTGCGCATGAACGAGGGCTTGGCCATTGGGGTTCTGTCGTTGACAGTCGTATGCCAACCCTTGCTTCACCCTGCTGGACCGGGTAACACATCGCCGGTTGACCTTCTTGTCCTGCTGACCCTGCTAATGACGGCGCTGTGGGCCAGCACCAGCGGGTTGCCCCTTCGTGCTCCGTATGTCGTCCCGGTGGCAGTGAGCGTTCTGGCCGGCACCCTGGCGGCTCTGGCGAGTTCCATGCCCATGAGCGGACTGTTGGCGGTCATCCAGGACATGGTTCTTCTGGCTTGGTGCACCGCGATCGTGAACCTCGCCCGATCTCCCGGCGCGCTGCGCACCATCGGACGTGCCTGGGCCATCTCCTCGATCTGCTGGGCCGGTGTGCTCGTGACCGCCTCGCTACTCCACATCTCCGCGTTGGAGGGGATTCGGCCCCAAGACGGCAATCGCCTCATGTTCACGTTCGGTGACCCCAACTACGCGGGCGCCTACTGGGTCATCTCCTTGTTCGTCGTCTACGCGACCCGTGCTCCCAACCGGACCTGGCTGCGGCGCGTGGGCTACCTGTTGCTCAGCTGGTCCTTCGTCCTCAGCGAGTCCAATGGCGCGGCTGTCGAGCTGATGGCGGGAGTCGGCCTCATTGTCTGTGTGGGCATCTACCGCAAGCACGGGTTGGTCAACGCCATCGCCCTGCTGGTGACGGCCGTGGTCGCGGTGGTGATCGTCCTGCAGGTGATACCGATCGCGACCGTCCAGACATGGGCACGTGACTCGGGTCAGTCGCTGCTGGTTAACACCCTCGGTCGCAGCAACGGCAGCAGTGCCCAGCGCGGCGCACTCATCGACGAGGCCCTGAGCCTCTACGCCAGCAACAGCCTGTTGGGCTCCGGGCCCTCGACCACCAAGGCTCTGCTCCTCGAGCGGCAGTACCCCTACGCGAAGGAAGCCCACGACGACTACCTCGCGGCGCTCGTCGAGCGCGGGCCGTTGGGCGTCATCGGGGTCGTGCTGCTCGTGTTCAGTGCCGCCTGGCGGGCCAAGACCGTCTTGAGGGGCCCCCCGAGCCCAGACTTCGCTGCCCAGATCCCTCGGCCGGTCGGTCTGGTCGCAGCCTTGGCTGCGATGGGAGTGGCCGGCGCGTACTACGAGGTGATGCACTTCCGCTTCCTGTGGCTCCTGCTGGCACTGGTGGCCGTTCTGGCATCAGGGCCCGAACCGCAGCCGCACGCAGACGAGAACGGGCTGGGTCGATGACTCCCGTGCTACGAAAAGCGCGATGGGCGCCGGCGACACCGCCACTGGGACGCAGGTCAGCAGTGTCCAATCTGGGTGCCCAGGGCGGCGCCCTGTTGTGCCTGTCCGTCGCCAGCCTCGCGGTCGCCCGGCTGGCCGGTCCAGCAGTTCTGGGGGAGTATGCGCTGCTGCGGGTGCTCCCTTGGCTCACGGGTGTCGTCGTGAGCCTCGGGCTGCCGGTCGCGTCGGCATACTTCCTGGCGGGCGAGCGTGACAGAGACCCTCAGCTGCGCACGACCTTGAGCGTTATGGCCTTGTTGGCGTCCGCCCTGGGCGCGACGATCTGGCTCGTCGCTTCACCCCTGATGCACCGCTGGCTCTTCGCTGGGGTGCCGACCAGCTTGCTCGCGGTCATGGCCGTGACGGTCGCCACCCAACTGCTCACCGTCTGGGCGAAGGCCTGCTGCCAGGGCCGAGCCGACATGTTCGGCTCAAATCTGGTCATCGTCACCGAAGAGCTGTGGTTCCTGCCCGCGTACGCAGCTGCGCTGCTCCTGGGTGGACGGGGGATCGTTGCTGTGGGCGCCGCCCTGATCGCAGGAGGCGTCCTGGCCACCGTTACGGCACTCGGACGCCTCGCCTACACCGGCTACGGGCTGGGACGTGGCAGACCATCCGTGGCGAAGGCCAAGCCCATCGCTGCGTATGGCGCACGAGCCCAGCTGGGCAACCTGTTGTGGCTGGTCAACCTGCGGCTGGACTTCCTGGTGCTGAGCGCACTCGCAGGCCCGGCCGTCCTGGGTATCTATGCAGTGGCTTCCAAATTCGCCGAGCTCATGAGACTGCCCGCCACAGCCGTCAACTACGTGCTCTATCCGCGGTTCGCCCGGCTGGGCCCGGCGCAGGCAGGCCATGAGGCGAGCCGGCTGTTACCTCGCGCCCTCGGGCTCACCGTGCTCGCGACGCCGCTGGTCGCCGGGGCAGCTGTGGTGGCTTTGCCCCTGTTGTATGGCGAGCAGTTCCGCTCGGCGATCGTGCCTGCATGCGTACTGCTCGTGGGTCTGGCTGTGGAAGGCGCCGCTGCGGTGTCCTCGGCCTTCCTGTGGGGGATCGGCCGACCTGGTGCGAACTCCTGGGCGATGGGGATCGGGGTCCTGATCACGGTCGCCCTGGACTTCCTGCTGATCCCCCGTCACGGCGCGCTGGGCGCGGCCATCGCTTCGAGCGCAGCGTACTTGGCGACCACGACCTTGTTGACGGCATTCACCCGCAGGATCTCGGCACGCGCGTTGCGCGCGGACGAGCTGTTACCACTCGAAAGAGGCATCAGGACATGAGATCGCGAATTCAGGCATGCTGGTCAGTCGCCGTTCTGGTTGTTGCGATTGCCGCCAGTTTTACCCAGGTGCCCACCGCTACTGCGGCAACGGGGACCTGCGGCAGCTCGACGAGCCCGACCGGATACAACGTCACGCTCTGCATCACCGCCCCCGGGTCGGGAAGCACAGTCTCAGGGCCGGTGGCGGTGACGGCCACCGTCCAGGTCGTCGGCACGGCCCCAGCGGTCAACGGGATCAACTACACGCTGGATGGCAAGGTCCTGCTCTTCGACCCGCAGTCGCCCTACCTGTTCACCTTGCACACGTATCTGTACGCGCCGGGTCTTCACACGCTGAGTGGATATGTGAGGTTCAGCGGTGGGTATGACGCAAAACCCGTCAATGTCCCGCTCAGGTTTCTTGCCTCAACGGCTCCGGCACCCCGGCACCGTTCACGCCGCGACTGGGCACGCCCACGAGCCCGGGAGCTCCGGTGACCGTCGCCGTCGTCGGAGACGGGCCCAGTGGTCTCAACGCAGAACAACAGGTCGTGAACCTGATCGGATCCTGGAACCCCAATCTGGTGCTTTCGCTCGGTGACGTCTACGCAGAAGGCAGCGTCGAGGAGTTCAGCAACTGGTATGGCGAGAACGGCTCCTACTACAACCGTTTCTTCTCCATCACGAACCCAGCGGTCGGCAACCACGAGTACACCAACGACCCGAATGCACTGGCGTTCTTCAGGTACTGGGGCAACGCCCCCCACTACTACAGCTACACCATCGGCAACTGGCACTTCGTGAGCCTCGACAACACGACTCAGTTCGGCCAGACCACCAGCAGCTCGGCGCAGTACCAGTGGCTCGTGGCGGATCTGGCTGCCAATGCTGCGCCCTGCACCATCGTGGCCTACCACCGCCCGGTATACGCCGTTGACCCCGGCGACGCGGCCCCGGACTTCTCCGCCTACTGGCAGCTGCTGGCGTCGCGCCATGTTGCGCTCGTGGTCAGCGGCCACGCTCACAACTACCAGCGATACGTGCTGCTGGACGGCAACGGGAATCCCTCGCCGGGAGGGCCCACCGAGATCATCGCCGGTACCGGGGGGCAGTGGATCAGCCCGTTCACTCATACGGACTCCCGTCTGGCGGCAGGTTTCGACACGACGGCAACCGCCTGGGGTGCCGCACGACTGCAGCTGAAACCCAACGGAGCCACCTACAGCTTTGTCAACATCTCGGGTAGGACGATGGACTACGCCTCTTCCTCCTGCGGTCCTGACACGGTCGCGCCGAACGCACCGACAGGAGTTACGGCCAAGGCTGCCAGCGGCCGCGAGGTCGACCTGAGCTGGGTGGCGGCGACCGACAACGCCGGAATGGCCTCATACCAGGTTCAGCGCGACGGTGCAACGATCGCCACGCTGCGAGGGGACGCCACTGTGTTCCAGGACACCACCGTCCCCGCGGCAACGTCCATGTCCTACTCGCTCGTGGCCATTGACGCCGCCGGCAACCGGTCTGCAGCATCCACGCCGGTGCTCGTGTCGACTCCCACGCCGGCACCTACCTTCGTCCAGTCCGGTGCCAACTCAACCGGAAGTCGCGTGACGTCGATGACGATCCCGATCGCCACGTCTGTCCATGCCGGTGACCTTCTCGTGGGCTGGTTCGGCCAGTACGACGCGAGCGGCCAGGTCCGGGTGAGCGACAACGTCAACGGCGCCTGGACCCGTGTGGGTGGTCAGACCTTCTCCAACGGTAAGGGTGATCTTGCGCTCTACTACGTCCCTGCTTCGGCCGCCGCCGCTTCGGGTCTGACCGTGACGGTCTCGGCCGGAACGGCCACCTACCTGAGTGGGACGGCTGCGGAGTATTGGGGTGTGGCGGCCGCTGGGTCGCTGTCGACGTATGCGCTCGGGAAGGGCCAGGGCGTGTCAGCCACCTCCGGCACGACGACCAGCGTGCCGGCCGGCTCCTTGGTGTTCTCGGGTCTGATCACCGGTGGTAGTCCGGGCTCGGTGGCTCCGGGCTCAAGCGCCGGCGTCCCGTTCGTCCTCCGCTCAGCCAACGGCAGTAGCTCGGTCGTCGCCGAGGACGTGACCTCGAGCGCTGCGGGTCCGCAGCTGGCGGCGTTCACGTTGGGTGCTGCCACGGACTGGTATGCGGCCAGTGCCGTGTTCCGGGCGCCGTCGTTGGGGGACACCGTGGCTCCGTCGACTCCGACCGGGGTCTCGGCGTCGCCGACGAGCTCGACGACGGTCAGAGTGGGCTGGTTGGCGTCAACGGAAAACGTTGGGGTGACCGGATATTCGATCTACCGTGACGGTGTCTGGTTGGCGGACGTGAACGACACTCAGCTGTCGTACGTTGACGGGACGGCTGCGGCGGGCGTCACGTACTCGTACACCGTTGTGGCCTTTGATGCGGCCAACAACCGGTCGGCGCCCTCTGTGGCTGCCAGTGTCACGATGCCGGCGAGTGCGGCCGGCTATGTTCAGTCCGCGACCATGTCGACCGGGTCGCGGGTGACGTCGGTGGGTGCGCGACTGGCGTCGCCGGTGGCTGCCGGCGATCTGTTGGTGGGTTGGTTCGGTCAGTACGACGCGACCGGCACGGTCGCCGTCTCCGATGACGTCAACGGTGCCTGGACCCGGGTCCCGGGCACGACGTTCTCCAGTGGTAGCGGTGATATCGCCTTGTACTACAAGGAGAATTCTGCAGCTGCGCCCAATGGTGTCACGGTCACAATGTCGGCCGGTGCTGCGACATACCTGCAGGCTGTTGTCGATGACTACGGTGGCGTTTCTGCCAGCGGCAGCCTGTTGGCGTCCTCGGTGGCCAAGGGATACGGGACGGCGGTGGGCTCTGGTGCCACGGCGGCGGTTCCGGCGGGGTCGCTGGTGGTCGCGGCGATGATGACCGGTGGTAGCCCGGGCACGGTGACGCCGGGTTCGAGCAACGGTACCGCGCTGGTCTCCAGGATCGTCTCTCCCAGTGGTGCTCTTGCGTCGGCCGATGTCCTCCTGCCGTCCGCGGGTCAGCAGCGGGCCACGTTCACCTTGGGCGCTGCCACGGACTGGTATGCGGCCAGCGCGGTGTTCCGGGCGGGTCCGCGATGAACCTGTGCACCCGCTCGGCGGGACTCACGATTGGGGTGACGACCGGCTCGGCAAGGTGGCAGAGCTTTGTTCGAGAGGCCTTCGCAGGGCACGAGTTGAAGGACGCCCAGGCCGACGACCTGCACGTGGTGATTGCTGAGAGCTCAGAGCGGTTCTCGCTGCGGGGCATGGATACCCTCGCGCGCGGTGCCTGGAGTGACGGCTCATCGGTGGTGATCGAGAACGCCTGCAGCAGTGGTGTCGACCTGAGGGTGTGGGCGGACGGTGGCCGACTCGAGGTCGAGGCGCGCTCTCGCCCAGGCTGGTCGACCCGAGGCCTGGCGACGGTCGCCCGGGCGCGGGCTCAGTTGCTGCTGCGATCCGCCATCTTGCAGTACCCGGCAATGTGGTGGGCCGGGGTCTCGGGCGCGGTGCCAATGCACGTTTCCGGTGTCAGAACCGCAGGCGTGAGCGTAGCCATTGCCGGACCCGGCGGTGTGGGCAAGTCGACGTTGCTGCGCGACGCCATGAGCCAGGGCGCGCGAGGGGTGAGCGACAACCTCTGTGTGGGCCGAGGCCTCGTGATTCATGGTGTGCTCGAACCCCTGCGTACAGATGGTGGCGAGGGCAGACGGATGCCGCACGGGCGGCGCGAGTCCGTCTGGCCCGATCGTCTGGACAGCATCGACGTGGAGCAGATACTCGTCCTGCGACGCGGCTCGGGCAGCAGCGTCGTGGTCCGGCCCCTGGATGCGCAGGCCGCCGCGCGCGTGATCGTAGGCGGTACGTACGCGGCGGGGGAGCTGCGCAGGTACTGGGCCTTTGCGGCAACGCTCGCGCTCGGCACCGGCCTGGGCCCCGCCCACCCGCCGATCACCGACGCCGCAACGTTTCTGGCTCGGGCCGTGCCGTGCACCGAGGTCATCCTCCCCGGGAGGCCCGGCACCCGGCTGTCAGACGTGATCGGTATCTCGCAGGCGTATGCCGACGAGCTGAGTAGCGAGGGATGAGGCCATGGCGATCCGAGTTGCACACATCATCACGCGTTGTATCGCCGGCGCCGGCGGCGTGGCGGTCCGCGGCGCTGTCAGTCTGGATCCGGACGAGTACACGGGCACTCTCATCACCGGTTCCGGTGGCCCGTTGCTTGATGTGGCGCGCTCGCACGGGCTGGAGGTGCTGGTCGTTCCGACGCTGGTCTCACCTATCAGCCCCCGAAATGACGCGATGGCACTGGCCACGCTCACCAAGATCCTGCGCCAGCGCGAGATCGAGATCGTCCACACCCACAGCGCCAAGGCGGGTGCACTCGGGCGGGTGGCGGCGCACCGGGCAGGCGCTTCTCGCATCGTCCACACCCTGCATGGTTTTCCCTTCCATGAGTTCCAGCCGCGAGCGACACGCAGTCTCTACGTCGAGATCGAGCGCAGGCTCTCGCACATTACGGACATGTTCCTGGCGACCGGGACGGCTGTGGCGGTCGAGGCCATCCGGCGCGGGATCGCCAGGCCGGAGCAGATCCGCACCATCGGGCCAGCAGTCGAGGCCCGCTGCGTGCAGCTGTCGCCGGCCACCCGAATGCGTGCCAGGCAGATCCTGGGCCTGCCGGCAGACGCAGAGGTGATCGGAACCGTAGGACGTCTGGACTTCCAGAAGGCTCCCGAGGTCCTCATCGAGGCTTTGGCACGGATGAGACGGCCCGCCGTCCTGGTGTGGGCTGGCGACGGGCCCCTGATGGACCAGGCGCGCCGCCAGGTTGCGCGAATGCGGCTCGGGGATCGTGTTCTGTTGTTGGGCAACAGAACTGACGTACCCGACATCCTGCCGGCCTTCGACGTGTTCGCCATGTCGAGCCGCTACGAAGGGCTCCCTTGCGTCATCGTGGAGGCGCAGGCATGTGGCATCCCCGTGGTCGCTACGGCGGTCAACGCCGTTCCGGACGTCGTGGTTCCGGGTGAGTCAGGGCTCCTGGTCCCTCCCGGCCGTGCCGACCTCCTGGCCAGCGCCATGGACTTTGCCCTGGACAACCCCCACTCGGCAGCGTCCTGGGCGCAGACGGCTCGGACGCGTCTGGGATCGCGGTACTCGGCCTCCACGCTTGGCGCGGTGCTGTCCGAGGTCTACCGACCCGGTGACCTCGAATCACGATTCGAGCCATTGCCCGTGAGCCGGTTGGAGTCGACATGAACCCTCTGCCGCCTGGGGTCAGCATGTTGCTTGACCCGGCGTCGATCGTGATCAGGCCGTCGTCGATGCGTCGCCGGCGCGCGAACAGTCCCGTCGGCCGGCTGAACCAGGTACCCCACGAGACGCCGATCGTGTTGATCGGTAGTCGGATCGGCGCCCGTGGTCAACTTCGCCGAGTCGCTGCAAGGTCAGGTCTTCGCATCGAGCGAGAGTATGTCGTTCTGCCGGGCTGGCGCAGCCCGTCCTTCGTGGTGGAGGACAACGTCAACACGCTGAGGTGGCTCTGGTCCACATTCGCGACAGTGCCGCCCGGGATGAACCGTTGGGGGCGAGCAGCAGACTTGGCTCTGCGCCTTGGCAGACGTGGCCCGCTACTGGCTCTGCTGGGGTGGCTGGCACCGGGTCGCGTCCTGATCGCGGCACGCCGATGACCGGGGTGACCTTGATGGGCGCCAACGTCCAGAAGTCGATACGGTCCCTTGCCAGGGATCACCTTGGTGGACGGAAGATCCGCCTTGTCGTGCTCGCCATGTCCAAGGACGAAAACCCGAAGGCCTTGGTTCTGGTGTTTGCCGATGGTGGTGACCAACCGTCGCTTGCCATCAAGGTGGGCTTGACCGCGGCGGCATCGGCGGCGGTCCGCAAAGAGGCGCAGTTCCTCTCCGTGGTTGCCCAGGTTGACCCGGGTCGCGTGAACGGCACGGTCCCACGCGTTGTCGAGTTGCGCGAGGTGGGCTCGACGGCGTTGCTTGCGATGACCGCTCACCCAGGCACCCCGCTGTCCGTCGACTACCACCGTTGGGGGCACACATCCCGCGCCGAGCGTGTCGCGGAAGACTTCTGGTTGTCGGCAGGTTGGTTGGTCGCGGTGGCCGCCCTGCCTGTGGTTCCGGTGCTGGCTTGTGGCTGGGCCGACAAGCTGAGCCTGAGGTGGGCGGACCACGGCGCGTGCGCAGCCGCCTCAGCTGTCACAGAGGCACTGGAGCAGCGACTGCTGATCGAGCGTGCTCCCGGGCTGATGCACGGTGACTTCTGGTGCGGCAACGTGCTCCGCGCGGAAGGTCGCATCTCCGGGGTGGTCGACTGGGAGCACGCTTTGCTCGGCGGGGACCCCCTGCGGGATCGTGTGAGGTTCGCACTTGCCTACTCCCTGTATCTGGACCGCCACACCCCGCCAGCTACGCCGGTCAGGGGTCACCCGGGCTTCCGGGCAAACGCATGGGGAGACGGCATCCGTTATGCGCTCGGTGGGCAGGGGTGGTATTCCGCGCTCGTTCGGGAGTATGTCGGGGCGGGGCTTGCTTCAACGGGACGCTCGGCGCAGGCCTGGCGCGATGCCCTGCTGCTGGGGTTGTCCGAGATCGCGGTGCTCAGCGACCAGGACGACTTCGCGCGTCGACACCTGGAGCTTCTTGCGGAGCTGACCTCATGAGCGACGTTCGGTTCCCGCTCCGGTTCGGGCACAGTGCCTCAGGCAAGCTGAGCGGGGCCCATCGGCCCACCGGGATCGCAGCAGGACGCCGCGCGCTTGACGTGACGTGCGCCATCGTTGGTCTGGCGTTGCTCTGTCCGCTGATGGCCATCATCGGGGCCGCCATCAAGCTGACCAGTCCAGGCCCGGTGCTCTTCCGTCAGCGCCGGATCGGCCAGGGCAACGAGGAGTTCACGATCCTCAAGTTCCGGACAATGAGGAAACTACCCGGAGGCCCCGACGTTACGACCGATCGAGACGCGCGTATTACCTGGGTGGGGTCTTTTTTTCGCCGAACCAGCCTTGATGAGCTGCCACAGCTCATGAACGTCCTGCGCGGGGAGATGACCTTGGTCGGCCCCCGCCCAGAAACTCCCTCACTCGCGTCCCGGTATCCCGAAAGCTGCCAGTGGGTGCTGCAACACCGTCCGGGGCTGACGGGGCCTACGCAGATACGTCCGAAGGACTACAACGCCGTGCCCTCGGGCGCCCAGGATGCCGAGCAGTGGTATCTCAGCCACCTCGTTGTGCAGCGAGTTGCCAGCGACGCCACCTTCCTGGACAACCCGACCTTGGCAGCGACCATATCCGTGGTCGGGGAGACCGTGCGCTATCTGGTCGCACGCCATAGCGCCATCGGATCGGACTCAGCGGCGGCGCAGCAGCAACCCAGTTGAGCCGTTTTGTCACTTGTACGTGCAGATCACCGTCTGTCCTACGACCGGATTTGGTACGAAGGGGTAACTGAGGATCGGTACCTGCGGCGGGGTCGTGGTCGTCGGCGGGGTCGTGGTTGGTGAAGGAGCTGTGAGACTGTTGTGCGCCGACATCACGGACTGCCAGTCGGTGCGTGTGCTCAGCGAGTCGGTCAGGTACCCGGACTGCGTGCTCCACGAGTACGCGTAGTCCATCGGTGGGTCCGGGACGACTGCCTTCCAGCTACTCAGGATCAGCTGCAGTTGAGCCACAGTCGGCGGATCCCAGCCGGCTCCGCCAAAGTCCTGGAACGTCGGCACAATGGTCGCAAGCGGGATGCCTGCTGCCTCGGCTGCATTGACCTCGCGCGCGATCTCGGAGTAGGTGCACGTTCCGGAGTGACACGGATACGGGTCAAGACCGACCAGGTCAACATCGGTCTTGCTCGGCGCGTACTGGCCGTAGGTCCCAGGCCAGTCGGTCAGGACGATGAACGCTTTTTTGCCCGGTGCGTGGGCGTGAATATAGTCCGCGTGGGCCTTGATGCTCGCCACGCAGTTGCCGTTGGCGGGTTCATCCATCAGGTAGTACCCGAACAGCTTGGGGTTAGACGCATTCGCGGTAACGAAGCTCTTGAAAGCCGACGAAGGCGCGGGACAGGCGCTGCCGTCGACACCAACCCAGGCCATTCCCTCGGTGCCAGCGGGCAATGCACTGGCCTCACCTGCGCTCATGCCAATGTCATGGACGTTGTACCCGAGCGCCGTCGTTGTGGAGTATGCACCGGACTCGTTGGCAACGAAGTGCTTGGTCACCGTTGCTGGAGGTGCGGTTGTCGTTGTGGAAGGGGGCGTCGTCGTCGTCGTTGTTGGCGGCGCCGTCGTGGTCGTGGTGGTCGTTGGCTGTGTCGTGGTCACGGTCGTTGTGGGGCTGGGCCCGACCGTCTTGTTGGTCACGTCAGTACCAGAGTCCACCACGACACCGTTGCGTCCGGTGTCGATGTGGGTGCCGTTCTGGAATCCTCGGCCCGCCTCAACGAACCCCCAGTCGTAGGAGTTCGCGTGAAGGGTCAGCTTGAGCACACCATAGTCAGTGTCATTGTGGAATTGAGAGTTAGCTGCGGCGCTGGTGATCGGGTACGTCTGATTGCCGCCGGCACCAGCAATGAAGGAACGGATGCCAGTAGCATCAACAGCGCCGTTGCCGTTCATCTTTGCGAATCGCTCATAGAAGTGATTGTGCCCCTGCATGACAATGTCTGTCCCGGCACCTACGAGCACATCCCAAATTGCGGCCTCGTCAGTTCTCGGGCCATGCTCTCCCAGTGAGGTGAAGCGTGGCTGGTGCCACATGGCGAGATAGTGCAGATTAGGGTTGGCGGCGAGATCATGCTTCAGCCACGTCACCTGGGCACTAGAAGCACTCATGTCGATTTCGGAGTTCAAGGCATATCCACGCCAGCCGTTACCGATATCCCAGGCGTAGTAGGCGCCACCGTCCACGGGGTTGGTGACATTTGCCGCGCCGAAATAGCCGAGGTACCCACTTGGAGGATCTGAGGTGTACTCATGGTTTCCTGGCACCGACTTGGTGATGGATTTGAACGAACCCCAGGTAGGATCGTACTTGGTGCTGAAGTCCGTCGCGCTTCCGTGAGGGTAGGCCTCGTCGCCCAGAGTGAAAGCAAAGGTGGGAGCCGCCGCTCTGATGAGATCACCGGTCGAGGTAGCGTTGGCCATTGTCGATGTGCCTGATTCCGCAATATCCCCTGAGCCCATGATCAGCACTGGTGTGTCCACGGACACTGCTTGCACCGAGGCGACCGCGAGACTCGCGGAACCCGCCAATAGAAGCAATGCAGCGGCAGCAAGTCTCGGTATTCGCTTCATTTTGCCATCCCTTTTCTTCGCTTGATGCTTACGAGTCGTCAACACTTCGCGTCCCTCGTGAAATGAGGTGGCTGTACTTGTTTGAGGGCGAGGTGTTGAGCTCCTAACTTCGGGTCCGCGTTGTTGGGCTCAGTCGTTGCCGCCCAGAAGTTCGCGATTCCGATGTTTGCGGTGCGGCCGTAGAAGGACGCGAATGTCGCTCCAAACTGTCGCACAGGAAGCGCATCAGATAGCCTTAGACGCACTTCCAAGATATGACGCACAGGATCATATCGGCACTAGACAAGAAAACTTGCTGTCGCTCCGTCAGATGGGGTAGTCACGAATACACCAGATGGCGACGGTGCAGACCATCGTATGGTCAATGCGATTCGATTGAAATACGTAAAAAGACGTAGATGTCCCAAATGCGGATTTCGCGCCTGGTCCAACTTGGGACCTGTCTGTTCTAGCCTCGATCTTTCACGCCTCGGGTGTTGAGCGTTGTTGCGGCTGCAGGTCGCCGGCTGGTGGTGATTTTGTCATTGGGGTGTGACGGTGGCCCGAGTGTCGTCTCGGGTGGGCGCCGGTTCCATGTGGCCGGGGGTCGCGCGGTGGTTGTCGGGACGGGCGGGGTGAACATCAACCAGGGACGGCCAGAGCTCGTAGCCGCCGAACGCCTTCGTTGACGAGGTCGACCCAGGGGGCTTTGGTCGCGAGGTGAAGGCGGACCTGCCGGCCGGTGCGCGCGATCGTCGCCGGGAGGGTGAACAGGCGTAGCCGCAACCGTTTTGGTTCCCACCGCCTGGCTTGGTGCCCGTTCAGGGCGAGCATCTGCATCCACGCGGTGATCTCCACGGCCAGAGCCACGATGGCGCACCAGATCCGATTCTGGGCAAACCCTTGAAGGCAGGTTCATCACGCCGGTGTCTTTCGAGACCCTGATCCGGTCCTCGCACCTGGCTCGGCGGCGGTGGCGCAGATCCAGGTCGGGCAGCTGGGTGCCGGGGCCGCCGGTCTTGGTGTTGGTCGCGAACGCGGTGACCCGGTGTCCGTCGACGTCGGTGATCCGCAGCTGCGCACCGGGGTGTGGTCGTTCCTTGCGGACGATCACGCGCATGCCTGCCGGCCACCCGGTCATGTCCAACAGGGCGGTCAGCTCGGCGACCCACGCGCCGTCACGGATCTGATCGTGGGCGTCATAGGCCGGGGTCCACACGCCGGCCGGGATCAGCTCCAACAACTCAGAAGTGTTGTGGGGCAACGGGAACCCGACCGAGTACGACAGACGTTGGCCGCTCATCCAGGTCAGGACCTTGTGGGTGCACCCGGCGCCGTCGGTCCGGATCAGCACCTTGCGGCCCGCACGTCTGCCCGGATGATGGGCGGGCAGCTGGGCCAGGGCGGCCTTGATCACCGCGATGTGATCGGTCGCCGTATTGGAACCGGCGTTGCCCGGGCGCAGCAGCACCGACAACGGTTCACCGGTCCCCGCCGCGCCGTGGTCGACGAAGGACCACAACGGGTGAAAACCGAAGCCCCGCTTATTCTCTGAACTTGCTCTCAGGGTCGGGCCTGGGTCGGGATACCGAGTCCGATCGGGCTTCTGGTGGTGAGTTGGTCGAGTTGTAGGAGTTTGGAGCGGGCTCCGTTGAGGCTGATCTGCAGGCCTTCGACTTCTCCGAGCCATCCTTCGTTACGGGCCTCGTCGATGCGGGCGATGAGGTTGTCGCGGATGTCGAGGAGGCGGTGTCGTTGGGCTGGGTCCGGGCGTAGGAGAGGGCAGCGGCGTCGACGAAGTGCCGTGGCGTAAGGGCCACTCGTACCTCACTTTGGTGAGCTCGCATGCGACCGGGCGGTTCGTGTGGGGCAAGGCGGGCAAGGACACCGAGACCCTGGACTGCTTCTTCGACGAGCTCGGCCCGGAGCGTTCTGCGGCTATCGAGGCGGTCTCGATGGACATGGGTCCCGCGTTCGACAAGTCCGCCCGCAAACCTGGGCACGCCACCAACGCGGTCATCTGCTACGACC
>Ga0208850_1000149_pt1 | contig 23752 bp, 20 predicted proteins | sample NGESurshal092012_5_FD_184475 | JGI IMG/M metagenome (GOLD analysis project Ga0208850, IMG submission 184475) | Arctic peat soil microbial communities from Barrow, Alaska - NGEE Surface sample 210-2 shallow-092012 (SPAdes) | ecosystem: Environmental > Terrestrial > Soil > Wetlands > Peat ... | reverse complement strand
ATGTGGGTCAGCAGCACAGCCACCGCTGCGAGGCTGCTGAGGAACCATCCAATGGCGTAGGCCCTGTGCTGCGAAGTGGCAAGGACGGCGGAGCCCGTGAGTGTCAGCAGTGCCAGGCAGATGGCGGCCAGTGTCAGACCTGCGAGAAGTCGCCCATCGACCCGGTAGTCCCGTCCGAAGAACGCGATCATGATGAGCGGCCCGATGAGGTAGGCGCCGGCCGCGCCGAGTGCTCCCACGCCGAGGACCGCAGCGGCCGGGCGGAGCAGCATAGGAATTCCTCGGCGGCGTTCGCTGAGGAAGTGCGCGATGGCGACACCCTGGTAGGCCTGCAGGGGCATCAGAAGAGGGGCTCGGGTCAGACTGATGGCGAGCAGCAGCGGGGCCGCGTTAACCCACTCGAGGTTCGAGCTGGTGAGCCGGAGCAGGAAGGGGAAGCCGACGACGAGCACGGCCGTCGAGGCAGCCGCGACCATGGCGTGGCCGGTGCGGTTCAGGAACTGACCGCGGTCACCGTCACCCGTGGCGCCGGCCGCCCGACGTCCGGCGCGGGACACGACGATGAAGACGACCCACACCGTGGCAGCCGCCGCGCTCGCGACCTCGAACCCCAGCGCCTTAGCGCCGGCGAAAGCCACCAGCCCCACGAGAAGGAGTCTGAGTGTGGCCTCCGAGGAGATGAGCGCCGCGCTTGCGTACCATGACCGCTGGCCGTTCAGCGCACCAACCGTTGTTGACTGACCCGCGTATGCGGGAACGGCGAGACAGAGGACGACGACCAACGGCCACGAACGCGAACCGAGGGCCGTAGCGCTCCACAAGGGCGAGGTTGCTCCGATTACCAGGGCGGCTCCGATACCGACGAGCAGGCCGACAGGCAGCACATGCACGGGTCGTTGAGCAGGCACAGGGCTGAGGTCTGCCGACCGCACCGCACGCGTCGTCTCTGGCTGAAGTCCTCCGACGATGCCGAACATGGCGAACAGCAGCGACCAGAACACAATGAAGTCCGCGTTTCTGACAGGTCCGAGTGTGCGTGCCGCGATGACAAGGATCACGTACCCCGACAAACCGGACAGGACGGAAGCGACTCCGATCACTGCCGCCCCCCTGGGGGTGATCGTGCGTTGCACTGCGCTCGGCTTACTCACCTGTAGTGAGCGGTCGGGCGACCGGCGAGGTGGGAGCTGTACTCAGGGTTCGCGGGACCTTTCACGCGTGCGAAGCTGGTCACCACCTGGGAGACCTTGCGGGCGCGTCACTCGTCTGCTCAGGTCTTGGGTCCTCGTAAGTGCCGCCCTGCGCACGAAATCCCACGCATCCAGGAGTCAGCCGGACGCGCCCGTGCGGAGCCAGGGTGCCAGAGCCACCGGCACGAAAGATTCGGCGCATCCAAGCATCCTGCATCACTGACGTGGACTGGTCGTGGCCGAGTCCACGGTCGTGGTGTGTGAAGCGGTCACCCCATGATCCGGTGGTTGCACTTTGGGCGGTCAGGCCTGCGGGTGTCATGGGGTCTTTCACCTCCTCGGTGTGTTGGTCGTCGACGGGGGTGCGGGACCAGGCTATGACGTCGAGGCCGAGGTAGCGTCGTCCTTCGATCAAGTCTCGTGTTGCTCGGCCCGACGGCGCCGACGAGGCGGATCAGCGAGTCGCGGGCTGGGAAGATGCCTACGACACCGGTTCTGCGGCGGATCTCTTTGTTGAGTCGAAAGCTCCAGGCCGGTTACGCCCTCGCAGCCGCCCGCAAAAGGCGTCATGTCGCGTGGCAAATCACCACACCGTCCCTAGGTTTGACAGGAAGGTCGTGGCTGCCGCGAGGACGTCGGCCGGGGCCTTGGTGAACGAGTGAGCGCCCCGGGCCTGGATGACCTCGGCCCCGGCCCCCAGGGCACTGCTGACCTCCGGGGGACTTCCGAAGGGGTCTTTCTCCCCCTGTATGACCGCCAGCGGCGTCCCGGCGTCCGTCACCATCAGTGCCTCGCCCGCCCGGGACTTCTCGGGCCTTCCCGGCGGATGCAACGGGAACGACAGCGCCAGCACGCCATCAGCCCGGACGGCCCCGGCCGTCCGACAGGCCACTCGCGCTCCGGAGCTTCGCCCGCCGACCACCCACGGCCGCGGAAGCCCACCACGCCCGGAGGTAAGCGCGGCCATCACCGCCAGCCACGCCACATCCAGCTGAGCGGGCGGCGTGGCCACTTTGCGCCCGGCCACCCGCCACGGCTGCTCGACCAGCACCACCAGCCAGCCATGGGCGGTCAGGGATGTCAGAGCCTGCAGGTCGCCCGACCAAGACGACCCCCCTGCGCCGTGCCCCAGAACCAGGGCGCCACAGGGGTGTGGCGGGCGCCAGAAATGCGCACGCGCCATACCGACCGGGGTGTCAATCTCCTTGACACTCTTGCGAACTGGCACCCGGCTCACTCCCCGATGATCTCGCCGGTGGCTGGGTCCACCACTCCCATCAGGTCTGAGCGAGCTAGCGGCTCGAGCAGCCCAGCACCGTTGTTGCGCGTGGAGTTGACGGCCGTGGAGACCGGGTAAGCGTCGAAACGCCCGGGTGCGAAGGACTCCAGATGGGCCTTGACCCCAGCGAGATCGGTTGCCCTCGGGTCGAGCCAGTCGTCCCAGTGCTCACGCTCGAGGACCAGTGGCTGCCGGTCATGAATCCGGTCAAGGCCCGGCTCGGCCGCGGTCGTGATGATGGCATACGTCGTCAGCCACGCGTCGGGGTCGTCCTCGGCAAGGGACTTGTCGCGCCAGAACTCGTACAACCCGGCCATCGCAATCGGCCCGCCATCGTTGCGATGCAGGAAGAATGGCTGCTTGCGCGGTTTGCCCTTGGCGTCCACGACCGTGGGACTCACCTGCCATTCGTACCAACCATCGGCAGGAACCAGACACCGACGCGAAGCAGCGGCCCGGGCGAACGACGACTTGCCCAGGAGCGACTCGGAACGGGCGTTGGTCATCCGCAGCCCGACCTTGGCGTCCGGGGCCCAGCTCGGCACCAACCCCCACGTCAGCAGGCGCAGCTGGCGCGTCGGCTCACCGTCGCCGTCGCCGCGAGGAGCCCGGGTCAGCACCACCGGGGCCGCCTTGGTCGGTGCCATGTTGAAGTCGGGCTGACCGGCCGGCGGGGTCTGCGCAGTCACCAGGATGCTCCGCACCCGCTCCCCGGTGCGGTCCTGCTCGACGTCGAACTCCTCAACCAGGTCCTCGGGGCGCGAACTGGACGCGTATCGACCGCACATACCCACAGCCTAGATACGCACAGGGGGCTGCGAACAACTACCGTATGAACTGTATAGAACCAGACCCGAGGAGATTTCAAATGACTGTGGTTCGACGGATTGCCCGACCCATGTTGGCCGCCATCTTCGTGACCAGTGGCCTGGACGCCCTGCTCCACCCGGCCGAGCGGGCCAAGATTGCCGCGCCGTTGGTCACGAAGCTGTCCGGACCCCTGAACTTGCCCGACGACCCCGAGCTGATGGTCCGCGCCAACGGCGCCACAATGGTGGCGGCAGGGACGATGCTGGGGTTGGGCAGGTTCCCCCGGGTGGCGGCAATGGCCCTGGCCGGTGCCCTCGTGCCGACCACCTACACCGCACACGCCTTCTGGACCATCACGGACCCCGCGGTCCGGGCGCAGCAGAAGGTCCACTTCCTGAAGAACGTTGGCCTGCTCGGGGGCGTCCTGCTCGCCTCGGTGGACACCGCCGGAAAGCCGGGGCTGGCCTACCGCACCAGATACGCCCAGGCGCACGCACGCAGGCAGGCCGCCCTGACCAAGCGCGAGGCACGACGCGCCACCAAGGGCGCCCGACGCTTCGCCAGGCACGCTCTTGACTGACTGGCAATCCCCCCACGCGAACGGTCCAGTCGCCGCCACCGTTGCGTTGCCGGGGAGCAAGTCGCTGACCAACCGTTATCTCGTGCTCGCGGCTCTGGCCAGCGACGCCTCGCGCCTGCGCAAGCCCTTGCGTTCACGCGACACCCTGCTCATGGCCGCTGCACTGCGTTCCCTGGGCACCTCGATCATCGACGTGCCCGGCAGTGACCCCGACTGCGACGACTGGCTCGTCGGTCCGGCGTCCCTGACCGGGGCAGCGTCCGTGGACTGCGGACTGGCCGGCACCGTGATGCGCTTCCTGCCACCGGTGGCCGCCCTTGGCGACGGCCCTGTCGCTTTCGACGGAGACCCCCGCGCCCGACAACGTCCGATGGCCCAGGTCATCGACTCGCTGCGCGCCCTGGGCGCGACGATCAATGACGAAGGTCGCGGAACGCTCCCGTTCACTGTGGAGGGATCGGGCCGTGTACCGGGTGGATCGGTCACCATCGATGCCTCTGCGTCCTCCCAGTTCATCTCAGCGCTGCTCCTGGCCGGGTCGCGGTTCGAGCAGGGCGTGACGGTCCATCACGCCGGCAAGCCGGTCCCCAGCGAGCCACACATCGCCATGACCGTGGAGGTGCTGCGCGACTGCGGTGTCGTCGTGGACGATTCGCAGGCCAACACGTGGAGGGTCGAGCCGTCACAGATCCGCGCCCTCGATGTCGAGGTCGAACCCGACCTGTCCAACGCCGCCGCCTTCCTGGCCGCGGCCGTCGTCACCGGTGGGACGCTTCGCATCCCGGGGTGGCCGCAACACACCACGCAGGCCGGCGACGCGATCCGCGACATCTTCGACGCGATGGGGGCCGACGTACTGCTCGAGCGCTCGGGCCTGACCGTGCGGGGCAACCAGCAGATCAGTGGGCTCGATGTCGACCTGCACGGCGCGGGCGAGCTGACACCCGTCATCGTCGCGGTCGCGGCGCTGGCCGACTCCCCCTCACGGATCCGTGGCATCGCTCACCTGCGCGGACATGAAACCGACCGCCTGAGCGCCCTCTTTACCGAGCTCAATTCTCTGGGAGGATCCGTCGAAGAGACCGATGATGGCTTGAAGATCACGCCAAAGCCGTTGCAGGGCAAGCTCTTCCACACCTATGACGACCACCGGATGGCGATGGCGGCTGCCGTACTCGGCCTGCGGGTGCCGGGGGTCGTCATCGAGAACGTCGAGACCACGGCCAAGACGCTGCCACAGTTCACCGACCGATGGACCCGCATGCTTGACGGTGACGGTGACGGTGACGGTGACAACGGCGGAGACGGACACGGCGACGAAGGCAGGGACGACGACGGCAGGGGCGACGACGGCAGGGGCGACGACGACGGATGAGTCCGCGCGCACGCACGTATGACGAGAGCGACATCCGGATCCGGCCGAACCCCCGCGGCTCACGGCCACGCACCAAGGATCGCCCCTCACATGAAGATGCCATCCTGGGGTTCGTCACTGGCGTTGACCGCGGTCGCTACACGCTGATCCTGGATGGCGGCGCTGGCGAGCGCGTGGTCGTTGCCATGAAGGCCCGCGAGCTAGGGCGCAAGAGTGTCGTTGTCGGCGACGAGGTGGCCCTGGTCGGTGACACCTCAGGTGGCCCAGACTCGCTAGCCAGGATCGTGCGGGTCGAGCCACGTCGCACCGTCCTTCGCCGGACCGCTGACGACACCGACCCTGTCGAGCGCATTATTGTGGCCAACGCCGAGCAGCTGGTCATCGTGACGGCGCTGGTCGACCCGGAGCCGCGACCTCGGATGATCGACCGTTGCCTGGTGGCTGCTTACGACGCTGGGATGGCGCCGCTCCTGGTCCTGACCAAGGCCGACCTGATCGACCCGACCCCGTTCTTGGCCCACTACGCGATGCTGCAGGTGCCCCACCTGGTCACCTCACGCGATCCTGCGACCGGGCAGTGGGTCGGGCTCGAACCCCTGCGGAAGATGCTGGTTGAGCGCATCAGCGTGTTCATCGGCCATTCCGGTGTGGGCAAGTCCACCCTGGTCAACGCGCTGGTCCCCGGTGCCGCACGAGCCGTGGGCGTGGTCAACGAGGTGACGGGACGTGGCCGGCATACCTCGTCGTCGGCGGTCTCCCTGAGGCTGCCCGAGGGCAACGGCTGGGTAGTGGACACCCCCGGCGTGCGCTCGTTCGGTCTCGCGCACGTCGACCTTGCCAGGATCATCGGGCACTTCCCCGACCTCGAGCCCGGTACCGAGCAGTGTCCCCGAGGGTGCACCCATGACGAAGAGGAATGCGCACTCGATGCCTGGGTGGAGTCGGGCCGGGCAGGCGCCGCCGGGGGGTCCCGCCTGGACTCGCTTCGTCGGCTCTTGCGTGCTCGCTCCCCGCAGTCCGAGGACTAGCTCGGAATGCACCGAGCCGCTACGGACCACGCAGCGCTATGCGGAGACGGGTTTTCCTTTGGGCGTGTACCAGATGACCAGTGCGCCAGTAACGAAGTAGACGACCTGCAGAAAATGGAAACCACGAATAGAGGCAATCTCCCCGACTATCCACAAGAGCATGATCACCCCGGCCAGAATGCTGGACAACTGCCACCCGTAGGCACCCTTCATCATCGCCAAGGCGCCGATCAAGGAGCTCCCTCCAACAATAGCCATGAGAATGACACCGGGAAAATATTGGCTACCGAAATCTGTGTGCCGAATCCAGGGTGCTTGCTTGGGGATGACGCCGGTCATGAGAGCAATGCCCCCGCCGACCGCCGATATGCCATTAAAGAGCAGCAACCCGAGCAGAATCCTGGCGTTTCTGTTCATGGCGAAACTATATAGCTGCGCCAGGCCAAAGTGGCGATCGGACGGGGCGCCGATGGGGACCAGCGCAGAACCTCCACAGAGCCACCGCAGCACTACACCCGGCGGTCGGGGCCGGCCAGGTAACCCGGCGCACCCCTTTCATCTTGGTCCTTTGGGCCCGATTGACTCCCGACGTCGGGAGCATCATCAATCAAATGTCGCAATCCATGAGCACCCATTGATGACTGATGCTTGTCCGTTGTTGGCCGGGTCAAGGCGGACGTACCACTTTGCGTTTGTCTGAGGGCGCATCCTCGCTGGCATTGAGATTGAGAACGGACCGGGTCCAGTGCCCAAGGAGATATTCGAGAGACCGCTAGCCTTGTCACCCGCGACGAGCGCGAAAGCCAGGCTGGCGCAGTCATCGCCTGTGTCAGATTTGCCGCTTAGTTTCACGCTCACGCCCCAAGGGCCAGGCGTTGTGAACGGGCCGATGTAAACAGCGCCGGTTCCCTCGACGCAGGCGCCCGCTTGATAGGAGAAACCCTTGCCGGACAGGCAACTCGCTGGGGCCGTCGTCGGCGTCGCGGTCGCTGCCGTTGCCGACGTTGGGGCAGACGTCCCCGAGGTCGACCCGCCCCCACATGCGGCCAAGCCCATGACCAGCAAACCGCTCGCTACCATCAACGACGACCTTCGCGCTCCACCCATGGGGCTGAGAATTCCACCAAGACCGCTCACGGGAAAAAGGACGAAGGTCCCGATTCTGGCCAGAGCCGGTAACCCTGGTACACCGTGACAGTTGCGCTCTTGTTACCCAATACCGCTAGCGTGGCGGCGTGCCTGCCTATGACGATGACCTGCGCCTTGCGCACGTGCTTGCCGATGCCGTGGAGCGGATCACCACGGCGCGCTTTCGGGCCGACGATCTCGTGGTCGAGTCCAAACCCGATCTGACGCTGGTCAGCGACGCCGACAAGGCGGCCGAGCAGGTCGTTCGTCACCAGCTCAAACGCACCCGACCCCGGGATGCGGTCGAGGGCGAGGAGTTCGAGACCACCGGCCACGGCCCGCGACGCTGGGTCATCGACCCCATCGACGGGACCCACAACTTCATCCGCGGTGTCCCGGTCTGGGCCACTCTGATCGCACTCGTCGATGACGGCCAACCCGTTCTGGGCCTCGTCGCAGCCCCCGCGCTCAATCGGCGCTGGTGGGCCGCGAACGGCTCCGGCGCGTGGTGTGGACGCAGCCTTTCCAGTGCGAAGAGGATTGGTGTCTCGAAGGTCTCGCAGATCGCGGACGCTTCGTTGTCCTACTCCAGCATGCGCGGCTGGAGGAAGCATGACCGGTACGAAGCATTCCTGGGCCTGGCCGATGACTGCTGGCGGTCGCGGGCCTATGGGGACTTCTGGTCGTACATGCTCGTCGCCGAGGGAGCCGTCGACATTGCCGTCGAGCCAGACTTGCAGGTCTATGACATGGCCGCGCTCGTGCCCATCGTCACCGAAGCCGGCGGTAGATTCACCTCACTGGCCGGGGAGCCCGGCCCCTGGGGCGGGAGCGCAGTGGCGACCAACGGCGTCCTGCACGACGAGGTGCTGTCCCGCCTCGGCTGAGAGCGCCACCGGCTTCTGGACCCTCAAGCGGGCAGGACGCTGACCTCGCCGCGGTCCAGGCCGCGCACACCCTCGGCATACAGGCTGGCATCCCCCACGACGACCACGGTCCACTCACCGTTGACATAGCGGCCGTAGGCCGCGGCCAGAGAAGCGGCATCGACCTCCGCGAGCGCCAGCAGGTTTTCCGTCGTGAAATCTGTGGTCAGGCCCTCCAGGGAGAGCCCGGCGGCCTCCTCCGCAACGGCGTCGGCGGTGGCATAGCGGCCCGGGGCGGTTCTGCCGATGAAGTCGACACCGGCCTTGGTCTCCTGCGCAGTGAAGCCCTCGCGAGCTGTGTCCAGGATGTCGAGCAGCAGACCCAGCGCCTCGACGGTGGAGTCGGCGCGCACCGAGCCGCTGGTCAAGAACATGCCTCCGCGCCGGCGCGGCCGAAAGCCCGAACGGATGCCGTAGGTGAATCCCTTTTCCTCGCGCAGAACGGCGTCGACCCTGGCGCTGGGGGAACCGCCAACCACGAAACCCAGCACCTGGTATGGCGCCCAGCCGTCTTCGACGCTGTGGTCCGGTCCGGGGCAACCGACGTAGAACTCGGTCTGCACAGAGCCGGGACGGTCCAGGAACACGACCCGTGTGGCCTCCAGTGCCCGGGCCGCCTCGCGTGGCTCGACCGGTTCGGCTGCCCCGCCGCTCCAGGAACCCAGTGCCTGCTCGATCTCGGAGGCGACATCCAGATCGCTCAGGTCCCCGGCGATGGCCACCGTGGCACCAGAGGGCACCACGTTGGCGGCGTGGAAAGCCACCAGATCCGCCGGCGTGATCACCGAGACCGTCGCCTTGGTGCCCGCGGTCGGCCGTGATGCCCGCTCGTCAGCGTCGAAGTACGTCGCGATGAACTCGATGGCCGCACGTTGGCCGGGCACGGCCCGCTCCTGGTCGATCTCTGCCAAGCGGATCTTGATGTGGCGCGATACCTCGTCTGCAGGGAACGCGGGCTCTCTCACGGCCTGGCTGAGCAGGTCGAGCGCCTCGCTCAGGTGCCGCTTGGACACGTCGAGATTCACCACCAGGCCGGCGTCGCTGACCCCGGCACCCAGGGCAATACCCTTGCGTTCCAGAAGTTCTGCGAACTCCTCAGCCGTGTGCAGCGCCGTTCCCTCATCCAGGGTTCGCGCCATGATCGTGGCGATACCTTCGCGATCGCGTGGCTCGCGCTCAAGGGGCATCGGCACCGCAAGGCACACCGAGATGACGTACTGGCCCGGGATGTCGTAGCTGACCACGCCCAGCCCGTTTGCGAGCTCGGACCGTTGCGCTTCCGGGAACGCCCACGGCTCGGGTGGGCTCACCTGCGGCCGCGCGAGCACGCTCTCCTGGGAGGTCACTTGGTATCTCCGTCCTGCTTGAGGTAGGCCACGACGGCGCGGGACCCGGGCATGAGCCACTTGGCGGCGGCCTGCTGCACCTGGGCTGGCGTCACCTCGCCAACACGGTCAAGGTAGGTGTTGATGTAGCTGGAGTCGCCTTGGAGCGTCGCGAAATGGCAGATGTGGTCGGCGCGCTCTTCCTGGCTGGCCAGGGATGAGAGCCAGCTTCGCTCGGTCTGGGCCATTGCCGACTCCATCTCGATCTCGGTCGGCCCCTGCTCGGCAAACCGGACGAGCTCCTCGCAGGCGGCCGCCTCGACGGCGTCGGCGCTGACACCCTCGGCGACGTCAATCATCATGAACCCCAATGAGATCCCGTCCACGAAGCCCATCGCGTGGGCCGAGACGCCGCTGGCACTCTGCTCACGCCGGACCAGCCGCCGGCTCAGCCGGGAGGTCGCCAGGCCACCGATGACATCCATCGCCAGGGATGAGGCGAAGAACTCCGGGGTGTGGTCGACCGGAAGCCGAAAGGCGATGTACAGATGGTCGGAGGGGACATCCTCGATGTGCTCGTCACGAACCGGCTCGGACAACGGGGCCAACGACTCGACCGGATCGCGACGGGCGTCCGCGGTGGCCGGCAACGGGCCGAAATACCGCTGCGCCGCCGCGAATCCCTCGTCCGGGGTGAGGTCACCAACAAGGGCAAGCACGGTGTTGTTGGGGCCGTAGTGGGCGCGGAAGAACTCGTGCACGTCCTGCACGCTCGCCGCGTCAAGATCTGCCATGGAACCGATGGTCGCGTGGTGGTAGGGGTGGCCCTTGGGGAAGATCGCTGCGTAGATGTCGATCAAGGCGTTGCCATAGGGCATGTTGTCGTAGCGCTGCCGCTTCTCCTCCTTGACCACGTCGCGCTGGTTGTCGAGGTTCTCCTGGTTGACCGCGTCCAGCAGCCGGCCGTGCCGGTCGGCCTCCATCCACAGGGCCAGGTCCATGGCGCCGCGCGGCACCGTCTCGAAGTAGTTCGTGCGATCGAACCAGGTCGTGGCGTTCAGGCGCCCTCCCGCCGCCATAAGCGCGGAGAAGTGCTCACCGGAGGCCACGTTGAGCGAACCCTGGAACATCAGGTGCTCGAACAGGTGCGCGAAACCGGTGCGCCCCCCGACCTCGTGGCGTGAGCCCACATTGACCCACAGATTGACGGTGACGTTGGGGACGCTGTGGTCCTCACTGACGATGACCCGCAAGCCATTGGCCAGCGTACGTTCGGCGATCTTGTAGTCCAGCGGCATGCGCCCAGACTAGGGGACGGCGGGCACGGCGACGACGTGACCTTGCCATGACCTCCGCCGACGGCTCAGGACGCAGGATCTTGTCCGGGTCGCGCAGACAGTGTCGGGGAGAACTCCTCGCCCAGCTGGTCGAAAGCCTGGCGGGCAAAGATCTGCTGCTGGGTTACCGTCCGCTCGGAACGCCCGCGTCCCACGAAGCTCACCGCCCAGTGCAGCAACGTGGTGAGCCGGTTCTTGAACCCGATCAGGTAGACGAGGTGGACGACCAGCCACATCAGCCAGGCGATGAACCCGCTGACCCGGAGCCGGCCGATGCTGGCGACCGCGCTGAAGCGCGAGATCGTCGCCATACTGCCCTTGTCGTGGTACTTGAAGGCCTGACCATCGGGTTTCCCGGCCAGTCGGGCCCTTATCTGACGCCCCACATGACGACCGCCCTGGATGGCGACCTGAGCCACCCCGGGCAGCCCGTCCAGCGCGATCATGTCACCCACCACGAAGACCTCGCGATGGCCTGGCAACGTCAGGTCCGGCGCAACCTCGACTCGCCCCGCGCGGTCCAGTCCGGCTCCGGACTGCTGCGCGAGCTGGCGGCCGCGCGGGCTCGCAGAGACGCCGGCGGCCCAGACCTTGCATACGGACTCGATACGGCGAGGTCCCTGGGCGTCCTCGACCTCGATCCCGGTCCCGTCCACTCCCACCACCTTGGTTCCCAGCTGTACCTCCACCCCGATCCGGTCCAGCTTGGCCATTGCCTTGGCGCCCAGATGGTCGCCGAAAGAGCCCAGCACCGAGGGAGCCGCATCCAGCAGGATGACGCGGGCCCGACGAGGGTCGATGCCACGAAACTCGCGACGCAGCGTGCGGTGCGCCAGCTCGGCGATCTGTCCGGCCATCTCCACGCCGGTCGGGCCTGCACCAACAACCACGAAGGTCAGCAGCCGGGCGCGCAGTTCCTCGTCCTCGACCAGCTCGGCCATCTCGAAGCTGCCGAAGATACGCCCGCGCAGCTCAAGGGCGTCGTCGATGCTCTTCATCCCCGGCGCGAAACGCGCGAACTGGTCGTTGCCGAAGTACGACTGGCCGGCCCCCGCTGCGACCACGAGCGAGTCGTAGGCCGTGACCCTGGTCTGGTCCAGCACCGTGGAGGTGACGGTCCCCTCGGTGAGGTTGATGTCGGTCACGGCGCCGAGCAGGACTCGTGCATTGCGTTGGCGCCGCAGGATCTCACGGGTCGCGGGTGCGATCTCCCCCTCGGACAGGATGCCCGTGGCGAACTGGTAGAGCAGCGGCTGGAACAGGTGATGGGTCGTCTCGGCGATGACAGTGATGTCGACGTCGGCACCCTTGAGCGACTGCGTGGTGAACAACCCACCGAAGCCGGAACCGATCACCACCACCCGGTGTCGACGGCCTGCCTCATCCCCATGTGCTGTTCTGTGATCCACGACCCCACGATACCCAACGGCGCGATACTCACATTCGCGCCAGCACCCATGAGAGGACGGCCAGTGCCAGCGCGTTTATCCCCACCATCAGCCACACGACCATCGTGATGCTCTGGTCGTAGGCCAGCCCCAGGACCACCCCGGCCAGCAGCAGGCCGAGGCCGCGGGCCAGAGCCAGCCAGCCGAAGGCGATGGATCGTCCGGCTGGTTCGACGAGCTCGGTGACCACGGCTTTGACGGTCGAGTCCAGGACGCCGTTGACCACTCCCCAGATCGCCACTCCGACCCAGACCAGGGTCGCGTTGTCAGTGAAGGCGATGGCGCTCATGCCCGCGGCGACCGGCACCGCGAGCAGGACCAGGGGTCCGCGCCGGTCGTAGAACCGGCCCATCAGCAGACCGCTCAGGCCGTCAACGGCCATGGCGAGGGCAAACAGCAACGGCACCTGGGCAGCCGTGAGCAGAGTCTGGGTCTGGGCGTGGTAGGCAAGCAGGGGGAACGCGGCAATCCCCAGGGACAGCAGGCCCACGGCGCCGATGTACTGCCACACCAATGGCGGCAGAGCGGCCCGGGCGGCCGGCTCGCCGTGTCCGTGCGAGGTCTCCGGAGGCGCTGATAGCGCCGACGCCGCGATCTCGTAGGCCGCTGGGTCCGGGACGCGATGTCGCAGCCAGAACAGCAATGCCAGCACGATCACGCCCGGAACGATCAGGACGGCGAAAGCCAGGCGATAGTTGCCCGCATGTTGCCACAGGACCGCCGCCAGCAGCAGAGGCCCCGCCACGGCGCCGGTCTGGTCCATCGCCTGGTGGACCCCGAACGCGCTGCCTCGGCCGGTCTGGGTGGAGGCGTGGGACAACAGCGTGTCCTTGGCCGGGGAACGAACCGCCTTGCCCAGCCGCTCGGTGCCGTAGAGCAGCAGTGCCGGGGCGATCACGTTGGTGGAGCCGATCAGCGGGACGCTGAGCACCGTCAGCGCATACCCGGTGATGGTCCACGTCCAGTAGTGCCCGCGGCGCTGGACCAGGTACCCGGAGGCCACCCGCAGGCCGTAACCGATGAACTCCCCCACACCGGCAACGGCTCCGACCACTGCCGCCGAGGCCCCGAGGGTCCCGAGGTAGGGCCCGATGATGCTGCGTGCGCCCTCATAGACCATGTCGGCGAACAGGCTGACCAAGCCGAAGAAGATAACGAAATACCACGGTCGCAGCTGGGGGCGACTGCTAACTGGGGGCGTCTGCGACTCTGCCAAGGATCCGGCGCTGGATGCGAAGCTCGTCGCGGATGCCGTACGGCACCGGCAGATTGCGGGCATTCAGCTCGGCGGTGTAGGCCTCCAGGGCCAGCAACAGGCGGGCTCTGGGCGCGTCCACCAGACGCGATCTGCCCAACGGTGCACGACGGGCGACCCTCATCGCGGCTCGCGCGCCGATGACCTCTTGGAACAGCTCCATCAGGTGGTCGAACCCGAAGCTTGGATCCAATTCCGGAGAGGAAGCCATCGGTTCAACCCCCTACGTGTGTCGGTCACAGCCTCGTCGACCGACGAACCACGGCCGGCAATATTGACACTACGCCAGCGGCGGCCCTCAGCGGAGGTTGGCAAGGTATGGCTTGTGTCAACTTCTCACAGAGTCTGGCGACCACCGGGATCGCGGGAGCCGTCCCGTTCGTCCCGTTCAGCCCACTCCAGCAGGGTCTGCAGCGAGTACGGCGCGTCGTCGATGCCCGCGTGCAGGTCACCCAGGGCGGCGAACCGCGCCGGGACGGTCGCGATGGTGCAGTCGGCCGGCAGGACGTCCTGCACCTCGTCCCAGGTGATCGGGGTTGACACCGTCGCCTCGGGAAGGCCGCGCACGGAGTAGGCGCTGGCGATCGTGTGATCCCGGGCGTTCTGGTTGTAGTCGACGAACACGGCCCGAGGATCGCGATCCTTGCGCCACCACGTGGTGGTCACCTGCGCCGGCGCCCGGCGTTCGACCTCTCGCGCGAAAGCCAGCGCCGCCCGGCGTACGTCCGCGAAACCCCACCGCGGCTCGATCCGCACATAGATGTGCATCCCCGAACCGCCCGAGGTCTTTGGCCAACCGGTGGCGCCGAGCTCGTGGAGCACCTCGCGCGCGAGGTGGGCCACGCTGCGAACCCGCTCGAAGCCGCACTGCGGCATAGGGTCCAGGTCGATGCGCCACTCGTCGGGACGTTCGGTGTCGGCGCGCCGGCAGTTCCACGGGTGGAACTCGACCGTGGACATCTGCACCGCCCAGATCACGGCGGCCAGCTCGGTGACACACAACTCGTCCGCGAACCGGTTGTATCGCGGGAAGCCCACCCGGACGGTCTGGACCCAGGCCGGGGCGCCGCCCGGGAGCCGCTTCTGGTGCACCTTCTCGCCGCCGACTCCTTCGGGGAACCGGTGCAACATGGTGGGCCGCTCTGCCAGCCCGCGAACGATCCCGTCACCGACGCTGAGGTAGTAGAGGGCCAGGTCGAGCTTCGTCTCCCCCCGCGCCGGGAAGTAGACCCGGTCCGGATGGGAGATGCGCACGATCCGGTCCCCGACGACCAGCTCGGCGGCTGGGGCCGCGCTTGCCTTGGTAGCCATGGAAATCAACCTAACGACGTTCTACCCTTCGGTCCAAAGATAAGATGACTAGTTTCCGGTATAGTCAACTGATCGAACCTTGTGAGGTACTTGCCCGGTTCCTCTCGGGTGGGTGCTTCCAAAGCTGAAGGGCAGGACGCGATGCCAGAACCGATCGACAAGCTGAAGGCCGAGTTCTTCAAGACCCTTGGGCACCCGGCACGGATCCGGATTCTGGAGCTGCTCTCCGAGGATGAGCACTCCGTAGGCGAGCTGATGCCCAAGCTCGGGCTCGAGTCCTCCCACCTTTCCCAGCAGCTCGCCGTGCTGCGAAGGACCGGCATGGTCGTGGCCCGCAAGCAGGGCAACAACGTGATCTACTCGATCGCCTCCAAAGACATGTCTGAACTGCTCCTGCTGGCCCGCAAGGTGCTGACCGGGCTGCTCACCGACCAGATGGATCTCCTGCGCGATCTGCAGGCCAACGGCCAGGCCGGGGAGCGGGCGAACCACCGATGAGTGTGGTCACCACCGGTCGTGGCAGGGGCAACGCCAGGGAGCTGGACCAATGAGCTGGATCGCCAAGATCGCCCGAGTCGGACGCATCGTCGAGCCAGCCCTGGACGCCCCTAAAACCACCGTTGTCCCGCCCACCGGCATCGCGGGCTCACTGCAGCTACGGCACGTGGACGCCGGCTCCTGCAACGGTTGTGAGCTCGAGATAGCGGGCGCCTTCTCCCCGGTGTATGACGCGGAGCGGTTCGGGGCCCGAATGGTCGCCTCGCCCCGGCACGCCGACGGACTGCTCGCCAGTGGTGTGGTGACCCACAACATGCACCAGCCGTTGCTCAATACCCTCAACTCGGTTCCGCAGCCTCGGGTCGTCATCGCTGTCGGCGACTGCGCCTGCAATGGTGCTGCCTTCGCGGGAGGCTACGGCGTGGTGGGTTCGGTCACCGACGTCATACCCGTGGACGTTGAAGTACCTGGCTGTCCGCCCACCCCCCAGCAGATCATCACGGCGCTGCGCACGGTGACGGGCCGGTGAGCGCTGCTCACACGGCTCTTCACGACTCCCCCGGCGTTCCCGCTCCTGATGTGGGCAGCCCCGCCTCGGGTCGGGCGCGCGGGCTCGCGGTCCTGTCCGGAGGGCTCACCACGGCCCTGGGAGCGGTCGGTGTGGCACTCGGCCTCAGCGTCATCTTCGGGGCGCCCCGGCATCTGCGGATCGGGTGGCTGCTGCCGCTGGTCGGGGTCACCTTCGATCTGGGCCCGCTCGGCGGGTTCTTTGTTGCCGCCACCGGCGCGGTCTCGATCGCCGTGGGGATCTACGTCGTCGGGTACGCCCAACGGGAACACTGGGTCCGATTCTCCCTGGCCATGCTCCCGCTGTTCGTGGCAGCCATGCTCCTGGTTCCGGCAGCGGGATCGGTCACCACGTTCCTGCTGGCCTGGGAGCTGATGGCGGCGGCCTCACTGGTCCTGGTGCTGACCGAGCACCATCGCGGCGAGGTCCGGTCCGCTGGTGGCTTCTACGCGGTGATGACCCAGCTGGGCTTTGCGGCAATCCTGCTGGCTCTGGTGGTGCTGTCCGCAGCCGGGCGCGGCGACGCCTTCGCCACCATCGCCGCGCACTCAGGTGGCATCTCGACCGGCACTCGCACGGCGGTGTTCCTGCTGACCCTGATGGGATTCGGGTCCAAGGCCGGCCTGCTTCCGCTGCACGCGTGGTTGCCCCGGGCCCATCCCGAGGCGCCCAGTCCGGTCTCAGCGTTGATGAGCGCGGCGATGGTCAACATGGGCATTTACGGCATCATCCGCATCGACGTGCAGATCCTCGGTCCCGGCCCGCACTGGTGGGGGCTGACGCTGATGATCTTCGGCGCCTTGTCGGCGGTGTTCGGAGTCCTTCAAGCCTCCGTGGCGACCGACCTGAAACGGCTTCTGGCCTACTCAACCACCGAGAACATGGGCCTGATCACGCTGGCGCTGGGCGCGGCGACACTCCTGTCCTCCTACGGAGCGCATCAGGTGGCCGCCCTGGCGATGACCGCGGCCCTGCTGCTCATACTCAGTCACAGCGCCTTCAAGACACTCGCCTTCCTTGCCGCCGGGTCTGTGCTGGCCGCCACCGGCCTGCGCGACCTGGACAAGCTCGGTGGGCTGGCCCGCCGGATGCCCGGCACCACCGTGATGTTCGGAATCGCTGCGCTCGGCGCGTCAGGCCTGCCGCTGGGTGCCGGCTTCGTTGGCGAATGGCTCCTGCTGCAGTCCCTCATCCACTCACCCCACGACAACAACACCCTGCTCGCGCTGACGATGCCCTTGTCTGTGGGCGCCGTCGCGCTCACCACCGGGCTGGGGATCGCGGCCATGGTCAAGGCCTTCGGGGTCGGGTTCTTGGCGCGGCCACGCTCAGCCGCCGCCAGCGCCGCACGGGAGGCTCCCGCCACCATGATGACCGGAATGGCGATAGCCGCGGCGGCATGTGCCGTGTTCGCCCTCGCCCCGGTGCTGCTCAGCCCAGTTCTGAGGCAGGTTCTGGCCGCAGTACCGACCGTGGGTGGCGCTGCCGCGGGCCCGGTTCTTGGCGCGTATCTGCGACTGCCCGGGCTCGCCGGGTCGATGTCGCCGGGCCTGATTGCCGCCGCCCTGCTCATCGCGGTGCTGATCGCGCTCGGCCTGGCTCGCTGGGGCGGGCGCCGCCGGCCCGCTTCCGCCGTGGCCCCCCTCTGGGCCTGTGGCGCAGACTCGCTCAGCCCGAGGATGCAGTACACAGCCACGTCCTTCGCAGAACCCCTACAACGCGTCTTCGACAACGTGCTGCAGCCCGACACCGACGTAGAGGTCACCCATTTTGCGGAGTCGCAGTACCTGATCGAGAAGGTCACCTACCGAACCCTGCTGGCCGACCCCGTGGAACAGCGCCTCTACCTGCCCGTGGTCCGCGCGGTGACCACCTGGGCGCAGTGGGTGCGTCGCGCACATCCCGGCAGCGTCCACCTCTACCTGGCATACGGCGCGCTGGGGCTGCTGATCGTGCTCGTGATCGCCCGATGAACGCAACGACCGAGCTCGCCGGGCTGGCCGCAACCACCCTTCAGGTACTCGCTGTGGTGGCCGGAGCGCCGCTGATTGTGGGCGGGATGCGACAGGTACGCGCCCGGCTGGAGGGGCGGGCCGGCGGCGGCATCGGGCAGCCCTGGCGGGACCTGCGCAAGCAGCTCCGCAAGCAAGCGATCACCCCGGCGGGAACCACCGTGGTGTTCGGGTTCGCACCGGCGGTCGTGGCCGGCAGCACACTGCTGATCGCCGCCATCCTGCCGCTCATCGCCCTGGGCTCTCCGCTGGACTCGGCCGCGGACCTCTTCGGTGTGGTGGGTCTGCTGTTCCTGGGAACGGTCGCCCTGACCCTGGCCGGTCTGGACACCGGTACCGCATTCGGCGGCATGGGGTCCAGCCGCGAGATCACCATCGCCGCCCTGGTCGAACCCACCATCTTGCTCGCGGTGTTCGCCTTGTCGGTTCCCGGACATTCGGCCAACCTGGCTGCCATCGTCTCGGCGACGGCGGAGCACCCCGGGCAGCTGGTCTCGCCGGGAAGCCTGCTGGCGTTCGTGGCGCTGGCCATCGTGATCATCGCCGAGACCGGGCGGCTGCCGGTGGACAACCCCTCGACCCACCTCGAGCTGACGATGATTCACGAGGCGATGGTCCTGGAGTATGCCGGTCCCAGGCTGGCACTGGTCGAGTGGGCCAGCGGCATGCGTCTGACAGTCCTCCTGGGGCTGATGGCAAACCTGTTCCTGCCGTGGGGGATCGCCGGGGCCCACCCGTCAGTGCTCGCGATACTCATCGGCCTGGTGGCGATCACCGTCAAGGTGGCCGTGTTGGCCGGTGTGCTCGCCGCAGGTGAGGTCTTCATCGCCAAGCTTCGGTACTTCCGGATCCCCGAACTGCTGGCCGGCTCCTTCCTGCTGGCCCTGCTGGCCGTAACCGCGTCCTACTTCTTCGCCACCGCGACCAACTGAACGCCAGGACATGAACCCCGACGTGAACAGGCCACGACATGAACAGAAGAGCAAATGACCCAAGCCATCTATAACGGCGTGCTCAATCTCGCAGCAGGAGCGTTTCTGCTCGGCGCTGTGCTCATCGTGTGGCGCCGTGAGCTCGCCTCCATCGTTGCGCTACTGGCCTGGCAGGGCCTGGCCCTGGCAGCGATCCCCCTCACCGAGGGCATCTACCACCATGACGCGGCCCTGATCATCGTCGGCGTCGTCGTGCTCGTGCTGCGGGCGGGCATCCTGCCGCTTCTGCTCGCGCGAGCCGTCGGCACCGAGGCTAACGAACGCCGCGAGAGCACGCCGCTGGTCAACACCACCACCTCACTGCTGGTCACCGCGGGCCTGACCATGCTGGCCTACGCAGTGACCCGGCCGATCATCGCGCTAGACCCCTCTCCGGCCACCCGCGCCGTGCCGGCCGCCTTCGCGGTGATCCTGATTGCCATCTTCGTCATGGTCAGCCGTCGCCGTGCCGTCTCCCAGGCCGTGGGCTTCATGATGCTGGACAACGGCATCGCGGCCACCGCGTTCCTGATCACAGCCGGTGTCCCGCTCATCGTCGAGCTCGGCGCGTCGCTGGACGTGATGTTCGCCGTGCTCGTACTAGGTCTGCTCACCGGGCACATGCGCCGCACCTTCGGCGGCACCGACCTCGACCAGCTCAGACAGCTGCGCGGCTGATGAGCTTCCTGTTGTTGGTACCCATCCTCGCTCCGCTCGGTGCGGCAGCGCTCGCGCTCGTTCTCGGCTGGCGACCCCTGACCTCGTCGGTGACCGTCCTGGCCGCTCTGTGTGTGCTGGTCAGCGCCGCCATCCTCGGCTTCACCAGCGGATCCGGGACTCGTTTCGGGATCGGGAACCTGTTTCGGGCCGACGCCCTGAGCGTGGCCATGCTCGTGGTCATCGGCACAGTGGGCACCCTGGCCACCTGGGCCAGCATCGGCTACATCGACGCCGAGCTCGCCCACGGGCACACCGACCGCAAGGGCGCGAACCTCTACGCAGTGCTGGTTCCGGTCTTCCTCGCCGCGATGGCCAGCGCGGTCCTGGCCAACAACATCGGCGTGATGTGGGTGGCCATCGAAGCCACGACCGTGGCCACCGCCTTCCTGGTCGGACACCGCCGGACCCGCGACGCGCTGGAGGCTACCTGGAAGTACGTCGTCATCTGCTCGGTCGGTATCGCTCTGGCGTTCCTGGGCACCGTACTTGTGTACTTCGCCAGTCTGCACGCCGGCGCCGCCAGCGGCGACGCCCTGAACATCGACGTGCTGCTCGCCCATGCCAGCCGGCTCGACCCCGCAGTAACCCGTCTGGGCGCCGGGTTACTGCTGCTGGGATACGGCGCCAAGGCAGGACTCGTCCCGTTCCACACGTGGCTGGCCGACGCGCACAGCCAGGCGCCGGCGCCGGTCTCGGCGCTGATGAGTGGAGTGCTGCTGTCCGTGGCGTTCTACGCGCTGCTGCGCGTCAAGTCCGTTGTCGACCTGGCGGTAGGCACCGGATTCCTACGTACCGGCCTGCTCATCGTCGGACTCCTCACGCTGCTGATCGCCGCGTCGCTGCTCGTGGTCCAGACCGACTTCAAACGGATGCTGGCCTACTCCTCCATGGAGAACATGGGCCTCGTCGCGGTCGCCGCGGCCGCCGGCACCAGACTGGCAATCGCCGCCCTGCTGCTGCATGTCCTGGCCCACGGGATCGCCAAGACGCTGGTGTTCCTCGGCTCCGGACAGCTGCAGGCCGCGCACGACTCCACCCGGATCAGCGACGTCACCGGCGTGCTGGCCCGCTCCCCGATGATCGGCATCACCTTCCTGGTTGGGCTGGCGATCCTACTGGGCCTGCCGCCGTTGGCCATGTTCGCCAGTGAGCTGTCCATCTCCCGCGCGCTTGCCGGCGCCGGCCTCGGGTGGGTGCTTGGTGCCGCACTGCTGTTCGTCGTGATCTCCTTCGCCGCCCTGGTCCGCAACGGCGCCCGGATGCTGCTGGGCCCACCAGATGCGCGATCACCGGCGATCACCGTGCCGCGCTCCGTCTCTGCGGCGCTGGTCACCGGCGTCATCCTGAGTGTTGTGCTGGGCCTGACCGCCGGACCGCTCCTTGATCTCTTCCAGAGCGCGGCCACCCAACTCGGAGGCACCCGTTGACCCACAACCCCGGCTCGGCCGACAACCCCGAGTACAACGGCGTGCCAGCCGGTGTGCACCGCATCGCCCTCACCCTGGAACCAGCCGAGCTCAGCGAACAGGCCGCAGCACTGTTGGAGGATGGCTTCCGCCTTGGCCTGGTCGCGGCCCACGACGACGGTCCCACCCTGCGCGTGGTCTACCTGTTCCTGGCCGGCCCCCCGGACCGCCGCATCGAGCTAGAAGTCACCCTGCCCGCCGACGACCCCGCGCTGCCCTCCCTGGCCTCACTGTCCTTCCCCGCCTCACGCTTCGAACGTGAGATGCACGACCTGTTCGGGATCGAGCCCGTCAATCACCCCCTGCCCCGCCGACTGGTCCGGCACGCTCACTGGCCCGCCGGCTGGTACCCGATGCGCCACAACGCCGGGCCGCATCCGCCGTTCACCGAACGCCAGGCATACCCCTTTCTGGCAGTGGTCGGCGATGGGGTCTATGAGATCCCCGTCGGACCCGTCCACGCCGGCATCATCGAACCCGGACACTTCCGCCTCTCCGTGGTCGGGGAGAGCATCCTCAAGCTCAAGGCCCGACTCTGGTTCACCCACCGTGGAGTTGAGAAGCTCTTCGAGGGGCTCGGCGCCACTGGCGCCATCCATCTCGCCGAACGCATCAGCGGTGACACCTCCGCCGGCCACGCGCTGGCACACAGCATGGCCGTCGAAGACGCCCTCGGCATCACCATGAGCGAGCCGGCCCATCGGCTGCGGGCCCTGGTCCTGGAGCTCGAACGCCTCTACAACCATGCCGCCGACCTGGGCGCGCTGGCCAACGACGTCGGCTTCTCCCTGGCCAACGCCCACGCGCTACGGATCCGCGAAGAGCTGCTCAGGATCAACAACGCCACCACCGGCCACCGGCTTCTGCGGCACGCCATCAGCCCCGGCAGGGTCGAGCTGCTCAGCCTGCCCGATCCCGGGCAGCTGGCCCGGCTCGCCGAAGACCTTGGCGAGGTCGCCCAGCTCACGCTGGACAACACCGTCATCCGTGATCGCTTCACCGGCACCGCGGTCCTCACCCACGAACAGGCCCACGACCTCGGATGCCTGGGCTATGTCGCCCGCGCCAGCGCCCTGGAAACAGATGCACGCATCGAGCACCCCGCGTGCGACTTGCCCGTCACAGCGCTGACCAGGACCAGCGGGGATGTCCTGGCCCGGTTCACCCTGCGGGCGGGCGAGTTCGCTGCCTCCACCCAGCTTGCCACCCACCTGATCAACACCGCCGACCTGCTCAGCTTCGCCGGCACCGCGGCGCAGGGGTCAGCCCACGAATCCGACAGTGGCCTGCGCAGCGGAGTCGGCATCGTCGAAGGCTGGCGCGGCACCATCGTCCACCGCGTCGAGGTAGACGCCCACGGGCGCCTCACCCGGGTCAAGATCGTGGACCCCTCGTGGTTCAACTGGCCCGCGTTGCCGCTGGCCCTGGCGGGCACGATCGTGCCCGACTTCCCCGTCACCAACAAGAGCTTCAACCTCTCGTATGCGGGCAATGACCTGTAGCCGCTGACCTCGAACCGACCTGCCGATACGAGTCTGGCCGGTGCTCCTGGGCCAGGTTCGGCAGCGTTGCAGAGCACGCGCCATCAACACAGGCACGTGCCCGCCGTGAGTCCGTGCCACGGCGGGCACCTCGGTAGGCATGCGCAGGCCAGTCGCCTCTGTGCAGGACCGCCGACCTAGCCTGCTTCAACGACGGTGCATACCGCCGTTGAAGTGCTGCCCCCGATGTTCAGGGTCGCAAAGCGCCTGGCGCCCGGGACCTGGTAACCCGTGGCCTGCCCGGTCACCTGCAGGTAGCTGTCCAGCAGCATCCGCACCCCGGTCGCCCCGACCGGGTGACCCACACCGATAAGACCCCCGCTCGGGTTCATCGGCATGGCGCCGTCACGGGCGGTGATGCCACTGTCGATCGCGTCCCCGCTGCACCCGGGCTTGGTGAGGCCGAAGTGGTCGATCGCCATGTACTGCGAGATGGTGAAGCAGTCATGGGTCTCGATACCGTCCAGCGCGAAGACATCCTGGACCCCCGCCCGGGAGAAGGCGTCGGTGATCGCGTCACGAACGTGGGGGAAGAGGTAGTCAGCGTGTGCGCTGGCATCGAACTTGTCCTGCAGGCTCAGGGACGCGTTGCGATGTCCCCAGCCCGCGATCCGGGCAACCGGGGCCCCCAGCGTCCCCCGGTTCTCACCCATCCAGCGGTCAGAGACCAGCACGATGCCGGCCCCACCATCGGTGACCTGGCTGCAGTCATAGCGCCGCACCCGCCCAACCACCTGCGGGTTTGCCGCCTCATCGGCGCTGAAGCACTCTGGTGGCGTCGCCCAGCCGCGAGTCTGCGCCTTGGGATTGGTCTTGGCGTTGGCAAAGTTCTGAGCCGAGATGCAGCGCAGATGCTCATCACGCAAGCCGTACCGCCGGTCGTACTCATGCGCGATCTCGGAGAACGTGTAGGGCCAGACGAAGTCCTGCCCCTGCCCCTCATGCCCGACCCAGGCAGCGGACGCGAGGTAGCCGGCTCCGACA
>Ga0208850_1000148_pt1 | contig 23795 bp, 21 predicted proteins | sample NGESurshal092012_5_FD_184475 | JGI IMG/M metagenome (GOLD analysis project Ga0208850, IMG submission 184475) | Arctic peat soil microbial communities from Barrow, Alaska - NGEE Surface sample 210-2 shallow-092012 (SPAdes) | ecosystem: Environmental > Terrestrial > Soil > Wetlands > Peat ... | reverse complement strand
CCACCGCTCGGCGAGGCACAACTCTAGAAGAGCGCCCCGCCGAGCATAAGTTTGTGGAATATAATCCTATTAGCTGCGCATGTCAAGTTCGCGCTATGATTTGGCAGGTGGAGAGGAGTTGTTCACATGGGCCCTATGCGACGGCGCGAGTTCATTACGCTTTTCGGCGGCGCGGCGGCGGCGTGGCCGCTCACGGTGCGTGCGCAACAGCCGGCGATGCCAGTGGTCGGATTTCTCCGCAGCACGTCGCTCGCTGACTCGGCGCCCCACGCGACCGCGTTCCGCCAGGGCCTGAAGGAAGCCGGCTTCGTCGAGGGCCAGAACGTCGCGATCGAATTTCGCTGGGCGGACAATCAAGCTGACCGATTGCCGGCTCTGGCGGCTGATTTGATCAGCCGGCAGGTGGCCGTGATCGTCGGGGACGCCATTGCGATGCTCGTGGTCAAGAAGGCAACCACGACGGTACCAATCCTCTTCACGGCCGGGGGCGATCCGGTCGCGGAAGGCCTGGTCGCCAGTCTGAACCGGCCGGGCGGCAACGTCACGGGCGTGCACTTTTTCGGCGGGGTGGTAGGGGCGAAGCGGCTGGAGTTGCTGCGCCAGATGGTGCCCAAGGCCACGATAATTGCCATGCTGGTGAAGCCAAACACGGCGAATACCGAGGCGGAACGAAGAGACGTGCAGGCCGCGGCGCGAGCGCTCGGGCAGCAACTCGTCGTTCTCGATGCCGACAGCGACCGCGACATCGAGACAGCGTTTGCAACGTTGGTCCAGCGCGGGGCCGGTGCGCTGCTCGTCGGCTCCAGCGCGTTCTTTGCCTCGAAGCGGGAACGTTTGGTTGCGCTAGCAGTTCGCCATGCGCTGGCGGCGAGCTATCACTTGAAGCAGTTTGTCACGGCTGGCGGCCTGATGAGCTACGGCGCAAGCATAACCGATGCCTATCGCCAGGTCGGCATCTACACCGGGCGGATTCTCAAAGGCGAAAAGCCGGGCGAACTGCCGGTCATGCGCTCCACCAAATTCGAGTTCGTGCTCAACCTCAAGACCGCCAAGACACTCGGCCTCGAAATACCGCCAACGCTGCTGGCACTCACCGACGAGGTGATCGAATAGGATTGCCCCTACCAATCGCTTCTTGAATCAAAAAGCCCGGCATCGCTGCCGGGCTTTTCGTTATTCGTTGGTACCGCGATCGCGGGGCCGTCAGGCCGCCTCTTCCTCGGCGGCGGGTTCCGCCTCCGCTTCCTCGGCGGGCTTCGGCCCACGCCTAGGGCCCTTGGCGAGCGCGCCTTCGATCTCCTTGATCGCTTCGGTCTCGGTGATTTTCTGCACCGCCGCGATTTCGCGCGACAGCCGGTCGAGGGCGGCTTCGTAGAGCTGCCGCTCGGAATAGGACTGCTCCGGCTGGGTCTCCGACCGGTACAGGTCGCGCACCACCTCGGCGATGGCGACGATGTCGCCCGAATTGATCTTGGCTTCGTATTCCTGCGCCCGGCGCGACCACATGGTGCGCTTGATGCGCGCGCGGCCCTTGAGCGTCTCGAGCGCGCGCTTGACCAGCGGGGCTTCCGCCAGCTTGCGCATGCCGACCGACACGATCTTGGCGGTCGGAACCCGCAGCGTCATCTTGTCCTTGATGAAGTTGATGACGAACAACTCGAGCTTGGCGCCGGCGATCTCTTGCTCCTCGATGGCCAAGATCTGGCCGACCCCATGGGCCGGATAGACGATGAACTCGTTGGTCTTGAAGCCTTGGCGTTGAGTAGTCTTCTTGTTTGGCATTCCGGGCAAAACTCCTTCACCGGCGCCTTTGCGGCTGCCGGCCATTTTGGCTGCGAGAGCCCCATTGCGGACGGCGCCGCGCGGGGCATGAGTGGTCCGCCGCGCGTCGGCAGACTTTTTCGTTCCCCGGCTCATGCCGATGGAACCTTTCTTAGCTTTTTGACGCGTTTTTCCTGCCACTGCTCACGCGTGGAATTCACGCCCTCTTACAAGACCCTTGGGTGTAGCCGCGAAAAATAAGGCTCCCGCGAGGGGGAGCACATCCGTTAGCGGCGTTTTTCATCTTCATCGGATTTTGGCTTATATAGCACATTTTTGGCCAAAATCAAAGCCTTATCGCGTCGCAAAAGCGCAATTCCGAGGGTAACCAGCCTGCAATTTTGGCATATCGTTAACGCCGGCACCGGACCGGCCGTTCCCGGCTACCCCGAAAGGTGGCCAAATACGGTGAAGCGCGGCTTAATCGCCGGTTCCGCCCTTGGGCGAGAAGAACTTCTTGAATTTGTCCGGCACGCCGTCCCATTCCTTGGCGTCGGCCGGCGGGTCCCTTTTGACCGTGATATTCGGCCAGACCTTGGCGTATTCGGCGTTCAATTCCAGCCATTTTTCGAGGCCGGGTTCGGTATCCGGCTTGATGGCGTCGATCGGGCATTCCGGCTCGCAGACCCCGCAATCGATGCATTCATCCGGGTGGATGACCAGCATGTTTTCGCCTTCGTAGAAGCAGTCCACCGGACACACCTCCACGCAGTCCATGTATTTGCACTTAATGCAGCTTTCGTTGACGACGTAGGTCATTCCGGCTCCGGACTTGAATTCAGCAGCGCTGCCTATCGTAACGTTAGTTAGGCCGCAAGCCATGCTCTTGCCACGCCAGGGCCCGGTTTAGCGGCCATTTCCGGGCGACACCTTAGGCGGAAGGCCGGCAAAAATGCAGGCCTTAATTTGGGAAGCCTTGGCCCCGGAACTCGTTGTCAAATCACGGTAAAGCGCGCGGGCGGCGGGCGCGGCCCCGCGCTTTTCGCAAAAGCCCTCGACCTGGATCACCTTGACCGCGCGGTCGAGCGCCAGCGTCACCACGTCGCCGATGCGCACCAAGTGGCTCGGCGCGGTCACCCGCTTGCCGTTGAGCCGCACGAAGCCTGCCTCCGTCAGCGCGGCGGCGTCGCCGCGCGTGCGCACCATGCGCGCGTGCCAGAGCCATTTATCGATGCGTTGGCGGTCCAAGGCTTTTAAAACTTGCGCATGATCTTGTCCGAAAACCGTTACCCATCCCCGATCGGGGTCGAGCACATGCTTTTCGGGATCATGCGCGTCAGGATTCTTTGGTGTTCTGTTCGAGCTGCTGCTTGAGGGCGGCGAGCTTGGCGAACGGCGAATTGGGATCCGGCTGCTTGTCGCGGCGCTCAGAATGGCTGCCGTGCGGCTTGGCGTAATACTGCTCGCGCTCGGCCCGCTCGACGCGGTCGCCCTTGTCGCGGCGGGGCGGACGGTCGCGCCGTGGCGGCCCGCTGCCTTGCCGCTCGGCCCGTTGGCCCTGGCGCTCCATGCGCTGCTGGCGCTCGTGGCGGTCCTGGCGCTGCTGGCGGTCCTTGCGCTCGGCAAACGGAACGCTTGATTTTTCAGTGGTCTCGGCAGGCGTGGCAGCCGGCGAAACATCGGCCGGCGCAGCGGCTACGGTTTCGCCCGTTGCGGCGGGCGCAGCGGCTTGCACGGGCGCTTTTGGCGTGCGTGGCGGACGGCGCGGACGATTTACCCGCTTCTCGAAGCGGCCGGCCGGGCGCCAGACCTCGATGAAGGCCGGCTCCGCGGCAACGGCAGAACTTGTCGGAGCTTCGCTGTTCTTCTGCTCGACATGTTGCGGAGCATCTCCGGTTCCCTGCGGAGCAAGCTGTTCTTCTGATTTCTCTTCCGTTTTTAGTTCTGGCTCGGGCGCCGCCACTTCTGTCGGCGGGGATTCGACCTGCGGCGGCTCGGCCGGCGCGGTCACCAACTCCGGCTCCGGCAGCGACGCGGCCGAACTGGGCGCGGCAACTTCGGCCACCGGCAGTTCGGCGGCGGGCGTCTCTACTGACGCGGCGGCCTCGCTTGCCGGCGCAGCCGCGGACGGCGCCGCCACCGGCTCGACCGGCTTGACCTCAGCCGGCTCCGCCGGTTTGGGTCGCCGGTCCAGGCGATAGCCGAGCGAGCGCAGGATGGAGGCGAAGTCTTCGCCCGACGCGCCGGTGAGCGAGGTCATCGCGCCGGTGACCAAAAAACCGCGGCCGTCGAACACGCCGTCCGGCTTGGGGCCGGGCGAGGTTTCGCGCCAGGACAACGCCGGGCGGATGAGATCGGCGAGCCGCTCCAGAATATCGACGCGCACCGCGCGCTCGCCCGCCACGCGATAGCCGGCGGTGCGGTAGAGCGGTTTCGGTGTCTCCTTGTCCACCGGGATCGAGGTTCGCCCGCTGGCGGCGAGATGCAGCAATTCGCCGACGCCTTTGGCGTCCGGGCTCTCGTGTTTAAGCGCCCACAGTTGCGTCGCCAGCGCGCGCGGCGCCGGCTTGAGCAGGATCGGCAGATAGATGTGATAGGCGCCGAAGCGCACGCCGTATTTGCGCAAGGTCGCGCGCGCCGGCTGGTCGAGGCCCTTGACCTCCTCGGCCACCTTCTGGCGCTCCAGCACGCCGAGCGATTCCACCAATTGGAACGCGATGCCGCGCGCCATGCCGGTCACGTCATCGGCGGCGGTGAGCGAGAACAGCGGCGCCAGCAGCTTCTCGATATGGGTCTTGAGCCAGAGATCGAGCCGCGTCTGCACCAGCTCGCGCGCCGGCCCGGTCAATTGCTCGTCGGCAACGATGCGCACGCGCGGGCGCAGCACGTCGTCGCCGGCGATCAGCTTGCCGACCACGTCGCCGGTCCAGCGCAAGGCGCCGTCGCTCGCCAGCACGATCTGATCGTTCGATGCCTGCGACAGTTTGGTGGCGCGCGTCTCGATCTCGCCGGCCAGCGCCTTCTGCGCCGCGGCGTTGAGCGCCTTGGCCTCGGAACCGGCGGCGGAGGCATCGGGTGCGAACATGAATCCTTCGAGGCGGCCGATCACATGGCCTTCGACGGTGACTTCGCCAGTCTTTCCGATTTCGGTTTCCAACATCGTGTTCTCTCGCAGCCGCCGCATCAGCACGCTGGTACGGCGGTCCACGAAGCGTTCGGCCAGGCGTTCGTGCAGCGCATCGGACAGCTTGTCTTCGATCGCGCGGGTGACGCCCTGCCAGTGCTCCGGGTCGGCCAGCCAATCCGGGCGGTTGGCAATGAAAGTCCAGGTCCTGACATGCGCGATCCGGTTGGAGAGGGTGTCGATGCCGCCGTCGGTCCGGTCGGCTTGCGCCACCTGCTGAGCGAACCAATCGATGGGGATGTTACCCTCTCGCATCAGGAATCCATAGAGGGTGACCACCAGTTCGGCATGGGTGGCGGGCGCGATCTTGCGATAATCGGGAACCTGGCAGGCATCCCACAACCGCGCGACGGCCGCCGGCTTGACCGCCAGCGCGCGCACGTGTTCATCACGCGCGGCGTGTTCCAAAACGAGAATATCTTCCGCGGTCGGCGCGCGCGTGAGCCCCGGCTCGGTCGGCGACGCCGCAAGCGAGGCCTGCAAGGCGCCGATCGAGGCGAAATCGAGATCGGGATTGCGCCATTGCAGCATGCGGATCGGCTCGAAGCTGTGGCTCTCCAGGGCCTGCACCAGTTCCGGTTCGAATGGATCGCAACGTCCGGTGGTGCCGAACGTGCCGTCGCGGGTAGCTCTACCGGCGCGGCCGGCGATCTGCGCCAGCTCGGCGGGGTTGAGCTTGCGGAATTGATAGCCGTCGAATTTGCGGTCGGCCGCGAAGGCGACGTGATCGACGTCGAGATTGAGCCCCATGCCGATGGCGTCGGTGGCCACCAAGTAATCCACATCGCCGGACTGATAAAGCGCGACTTGCGCGTTTCTGGTGCGCGGCGACAGCGCGCCCAGCACCACCGCGGCGCCGCCGCGCTGGCGGCGGATCAATTCGGCGACGGCGTAAACTTCTTCCGCCGAAAACGCGACGATGGCCGAGCGCGGCGGCAGCCGGGTGAGCTTCTTCTCGCCGGCATAAGTGAGCATCGACAGCCGTGGCCGGCTGACGATGTGCGCGCCGGGCAGCAATCTCTCCACCATCGGGCGGACGGTGGCCGCGCCCAGCACCAGCGTTTCCTCGCGCGCGCGCATGTTCAGCATGCGGTCGGTGAACACGTGGCCGCGCTCGAAGTCGGCGCCGAGCTGGACCTCGTCGATCGCCAGGAACGCCACGTCGAGATCGCGCGGCATGGCTTCGACGGTGGAGACCCAGAAGCGCGGGTTCGCCGGCTTGATCTTCTCCTCGCCGGTGATCAGCGCCACCGCGCCGGCACCGACCCGATCGACCACCTTGTTGTAGACCTCGCGCGCCAGCAGGCGCAGCGGCAGCCCGATCATGCCGCTGGAATGCGCCAGCATGCGCTCGATGGCGAGATGGGTCTTGCCGGTATTGGTGGGCCCCAGCACCGCGGTGACGCCGGCGCCGCGGGCACGCGATGCCCGGTTGGGCTGCGGGGAAAAGGAGATGGCCATTACGCGTCCAGACTGGCGGCAGGGGGTTTTTCAGCCCTAGCAAAGGCTTCCTGTATCACAATGCGACGACAGGCAAGGGCGCGGTTAAGCATTAGAACGAGTCTGGAACGAACCGCGCCCGAATCGCTGACTCGGGGGTTGTACGGCTTCGTTCACGGCGACATCTGGCAAGCGGTGCCCCTGGCGGCACAAGATCGGGTAGCGCGGGGCGGATTCAAGGGCCGTTAGGCCCCTCTAAACGTTAACACGGGCAAGCGTCGGCTCCCGCGCGAGAGTCAAGCATCGATTCTGTCATTGCGTCTTCAGGCCATTGGCGGAGGCCCGGGTCGGGATCGGAACCGAGACGAACTGGTTGGCTTCGAGCACGAACTTGCCGATCGGCGTCGGCCCTTGCATGCGGAATGGCACCAGCACGCGGGTGCCGGCGATGGGCGCCAGCCAGACTTCGATCTCGCGCAGCTTGGACACGTAGCGGATGGCCGCGCGCGACGAGATGTAGCCGGCGATCGGCGAGAAATAGACCGCGCAGACCACCACCGGACCGGCATAGCCCTTGTCCGCCTTCACCTTGTCCATGCGTTTGAAGGCGAATTGCAGGTCGTAGCGCAGCCGCCCGTCGAAGATCGCCACCGTGCGCTGGCAGGCTTCCGGCGACAGTGGATTACCGGTGCCTGGCGTGCGCATCAGCGATGCGGTCATCGGGTCGAGGATGCCTTTGCGGTTCTCATCGGTGATCGGCACGCGATCCGGCTCGGTTTCGAGCGGCGGATCGAGCCTGGATTCCGTGACGATGCCGTTGGCGACCGTAAGGCTGACGTCGTCGGTCTTGTGGCTGGCGGCAATGGTGGAGGCGAAGATCGAGGACATTGGCTGGCCGGCTTGCAGCGTGCCATGTGCGGCGCTGGTGCCCTCGCCGCCGGTGAAGGCGTGCATCAGGCCGGTGGTGACGCCGTTGGCCGCCGCCATGTATTGGGTATCGGTGATATCGATCACCCAACTGCCCTTGCCGATCTGGATGCCGGCCAGCGTCGCCGAGTAGCGCGCTTCCAGCTTGCCCTGCGCGCGAACGGCGGCCGGCGTTGCGGCGGCCAGCACGACGGCAAGCATCAGCACGAGGCGGAAATGGCGGCGCAGTGCCAACACGAACTTTCATCCTCTCTCGCACCGGGGCAAACGTTTCACCCGGTGTCGGCCGATGCCGAATATATAGCCGGCGGTTGCAACCGGCTTGCAAGAGACGCGCCAGTCCGCCCGCCTATTGCCCCACAAGAAAGCGTCGAAACCGCCGGGGTTCGATGTGTCTTAAGTCGGCGTCGAATAAGTCGAATGTTTGATCGCCGGCGGTTCCCGAGCCTGGCGGGAGGCGTATAGCCGGCCCATAAAAACGGGCTTTTTGCTGGCGCATGATCTTATCCGAAAACCGGTTCCCACTTTTCGGGATCATGCGCTAAAACCGCCTGAATGGCTCGGCTTGACGCTCGTTACCCCGCTCTCTATACGTCCGGCCGACTTCCACGATCAACGACCTGACCGGCGCTGCATGCGCCGGCGCATTTTCGAGGGATGAGCCATGGCATGGCGTTGCGATCTGACCGGCAAGAAGCCGCTGGTCGGGCACAAAGTGAGCCACTCCAATATCAAGACCTTGCGGCGGTTCATGCCGAACCTGCGCAATGTCACGCTGATTTCCGATTCGCTTAAGCGCAAAGTGCGGGTGCGGATTTCGGCCAACGCGCTCAAGACCGTCGACCATCGCGGCGGGCTCGACGCCTTCCTGCTCAAGGCCAAGGACGGCGAGCTGGCGCCCAAGATGCTCGAGCTCAAACGGGCGATCGTGAAGAAGCGGGCGAAAGCCGAAGCCGCGCCAGCGGCGTAAGCTGAGTTTCACTCGCTTAGCATTTCAGTCGTCATGCCCGGCCTTGTGCCGGGCATCTCGTTTAGGGACGCACCGTGCCAACCTAAGCGGGATCACCGGGACAAGTCCGGTGATGACAGAATTAGGCGACGTTGATTATGGATTCCGGGTTCGCGGGCTTCGCCCGCGCCCCGAAATGACAAAAAACTATTCCCCCACCAGCGCGAATTGCAGCAGCAGATTGCGCTGCAAGATGGAAAAATTGTCATCCGACACCAGCGTGAGGATGGTTTCGCCGGCGGCGTTGGTATGCACCGCGATACCTTCCATGTTGTCGATCTGGTAGGCGAGATCGGCCACGATCAGCGGCTTACCGTCGATCAGCGTATCCGGCTTGATGCTGACGAGCGGGATGCGGCGGATGCGCATGGCGAGGCCGCGCAGCAGCGAAAAGCGGCGCTCGAGCAGCAGCAAATCCGCCGGCGGCAGGATGGTGCAGTCGCTGACGTCGAAATCGTCGCTGCGCTTGACGGAAAAGTGCGCGACCCGATTGCCGTCGAGAATATAAGAGCGATGATTGCCTTGCGCGTCGAGGCTGTGCTCGGTGACGACGATCAGTTGGCCGGCGAGCGGCGAACCCTTCGGCGGCGCCGCCAGGCATTCCAGGCTCTTGTTGTAGGTGAAGGTCTTGAAATCGTCCGGTACCTTGATCGGCTTGCCGCGCGCGGCGAGGCCGTCGCGGCGATAGTCGAAGCGCACGATCTTTTCGACTCGCTCGATGCCGACATAGAGCTGCCCGTCGAGCTCGGTGAGCGATTCGGCGTCGTACCAGCGATGCGCGGCCAGCGGCTTGCCGTCCCAGGCGAGCATGGGCGCCATCTCGGCGTCGGCGATGCCGACGGGCTTGCCGTCGCGATAGACGATGCGGCCGCGCAACCAGGCACCGTGGTCAGTGAGCGCCAGGAAATGGGCGCCGTCCGCCTCCATGCGGAGGGCGGAAATGCCGCCGAAGGCCCGATAGTCGGAGGTCAGCACCAGGCCGCCGCGGAATTCCAGTGCGCCGAAACGAATTTGCGTGGGATCGCGATTGTCGAAGGCGTCGATCGGCGTCGCCGCAATCGCGATGCGCGTAACCGTAGCGCTGGTGCGCGGCGCCTGGGCCACCGCGAACGAGCCGACGATCAGGATCAGCGCGGCGATCAGCGTGCCGGCGGTGAGCCAGCGGCGGGAAATCGGCCTCAAGCGACGCGTCTCCGCCGCAGCGGGCGCGGCCGCTCGACGGCGGCGTTCTCCTCGAACAGTTCGGCGAGCTTGTCGGTCATGGCGCCGCCGAGCTCCTCGGCATCGACGATGGTGACGGCGCGCCGATAGTAACGCGTCACGTCGTGGCCGATGCCGATGGCGATCAACTCCACCGGCGAACGGGTTTCGATCTCCTCGATCACCCAGCGCAGATGGCGCTCGAGATAATTTCCGGCGTTGACCGAGAGCGTCGAATCGTCGACCGGCGCGCCGTCGGAGATCATCATCAGGATCTTGCGCTGCTCGGTGCGCGCCAACAGCCGCTTATGCGCCCAGTCGAGCGCCTCGCCGTCGATGTTTTCCTTGAGCAGGCCCTCGCGCATCATCAAGCCGAGATTCTTGCGCGCGCGTCGCCACGGCGCATCGGCCGACTTGTAGATGATGTGGCGCAGGTCGTTGAGCCGGCCGGGATTGGCCGGCTTGCCGGCGGTGAGCCATTGCTCGCGCGACTGCCCGCCCTTCCAGGCGCGCGTGGTGAAGCCGAGGATCTCGACCTTGACGCCGCAGCGCTCGAGCGTGCGCGCCAGGATGTCGGCGCAGGTGGCGGCGACCGTGATCGGGCGCCCGCGCATGGAGCCGGAATTGTCCAAGAGCAGCGTCACCACGGTGTCGCGGAACTGCATCTCCTTCTCGGCCTTGAACGAGAGCGGATGCAGGGGATCGATGACAATGCGCGACAGGCGGGCCGGATCGAGCACGCCTTCCTCAAGATCGAACTCCCAGGAGCGGTTCTGCTGCGCCATCAGCCGGCGTTGCAGGCGATTGGCGAGGCGGGCGACCACGCCCTGCAGATTGGAGAGCTGCTTGTCGAGATAGCCGCGCAACCGGTCCAGTTCCTCCGGCTCGCACAGCTCCTCGGCGGCGATGGTTTCGTCGAACTTGACGGTGAAGGCGCGATAATCCGGACCGCGCGGCTCGTTGGCGCCGAAATGACGCGGCCGCTGCGGCTCGCCCGGGGTTTCGGCGTCGCCCATATCGGTGTCGTCGGCCATGTCGGCGGTCGGCGCATCGGCCGCCTCGGCGGCGGCATCCGGCATGTCCTCGGCGGACACTTGGCTGTCCTCCGTGCTCATGCGCTGCATCTCGTCGCTGTCGGCGGCGTCGCCGTCCTCGCCGGAATCCTGCTTGCGGCGATCCTCCTCGCCGTCCTCGTCTTCGTCCTCGGAGTCGCGGCTGCGGTCGTCGCCCATCTCTAACGCGTCGAGCAGGTCATGCACCGCGTCGCCGAACTGGCGCTGGTCCTCGAGCACGGTTTCCAGCCGGTCGAGATCGCGCCCGGCGCGGTCCTCGATCAGCGGACGCCAGAGATCGACCAGCTTCTTGGCCGCCGGCGGCGGCGCCAGGCCGGTGAGGCGCTCGCGCACCAAGAGCGCCAGCGCGTCCTCGATCGGCGCGTCGGCGCGCTCGGTGATCTCGTCGAATTTTCCGCGGTGGAAGCGCTCGTCCAGCATGGCGGACAGATTCTTGGCGACGCCGTCCATGCGCCGCGCACCGATCGCCTCGACGCGCGCCTGCTCGACCGCCTCGAACACCGCGCGCCCCTGCTGGCCGGCCGGCTGCAGGCGGCGATGCACCGCCGGATCGTGGCAGGCAATTCTCAATGCAATAGCATCGGCATGGCCGCGCACGATCGCCGCCTCGCCCTTGCTGAGCTTGCGCGGCGGCTCCGGCAGCCGCACTTTCCCACTTATCAGGCCGGGACGCTCGGCGGCGAACGACACTTCGAGATCGGGCTTGCGCGCGATCGCGCGCAAGCAGCCGGCGACCGCCCGCTTGAACGGCTCGATCGGCGAGTCCTTCGACGACGGTTTGCTTCTGATATTCGAGGCCATGGTTTTTCTCCCTCTCCCGCTTGCAGGGAGAGGCAAACCTAGCTCAGCGCCACGTTGACTGAACTCTCCGGCAGCTCGACGCCGAAGCAGCGCTGATAGAACTCGGCCACGATCGGCCGCTCCAGCTCGTCGCACTTGTTCAGGAAGGTGAGCCGGAACGCGAAACCGATATCGTTGAAGATTTCGGAATTCTCCGCCCAGGTGATCACCGTGCGCGGGCTCATCACCGTCGAGATGTCGCCGTTCATGAAAGCGTTGCGCGTCAAGTCGGCGACGCGCACCATCTTGTTGACGATGTCGCGGCCCTGCTCGTTGCGATAGTGCTTGGCCTTGGCCAGCACGATCTCGACCTCGTTGTCGTGCGGCAGATAATTCAGCGTGGTGACGATCGACCAGCGGTCCATCTGGCCCTGGTTGATCTGCTGGGTGCCGTGATAGAGGCCCGAGGTGTCGCCGAGGCCGACCGTGTTGGCGGTGGCGAACAGGCGGAAATAGGGATGCGGCTTGATCACCTTGCTCTGGTCGAGCAGCGTCAGGCGGCCGGAGGCTTCCAGCACGCGCTGGATCACGAACATCACGTCCGGCCGGCCGGCGTCGTATTCATCGAAGCAGAGCGCCACATTGTTTTGCAGCGCCCATGGCAAGATGCCTTCGCGGAACTCGGTGATCTGCTGGTTATCCTTGATGACGATGGCATCCTTGCCGATCAGATCGATGCGGCTGATATGGCTGTCGAGATTGACGCGCACCAAGGGCCAGTTGAGTCGCGCCGCCACCTGCTCGATATGGGTGGACTTGCCGGTGCCGTGATAGCCGGTCACGATGACGCGGCGGTTCCTGGCGAAGCCGGCGAGAATCGCGAGCGTGGTCGGCGGGTCGAACCGGTAATCGGGGTCGATGTCGGGCACGTGCTCATCGGGCTTGGAATAGGCCGGCACTTCCATGTCGCTATCGATGCCGAATTGCTGCCGGATCGACACCTTCATGTCGGGCAAGTTTTCGTAAGGTTTGCCGGCGATTTCCTCAGTTGCAGCAGTCAATTGAACCTCCGTGGCTTCGCGTTCCCCCGAAGCCTGTTACGCCCCGACTCGTCCGGTCCGGCTGATAGGCCGGCAACTTAGCAGAGCCGGGCCCTGCAAAAAACCCGCCAGCGGCGAATAGCACCATCAATGATATCAATGAGATAGGTACGATCGGGCCTGAGCGGAAGGCGGGGCTGGGTTGCGTTGGCAGTTGCGCGGTTAGGGCGTGTCCTCATAAAACACGCTGTGCGCTATGTCCGCTATTCGCCAAAAAGCAGACATCCACCAACGCGATGGGTACGTCCGCTAAGTGCGAGAAGCGGACTCTTCCGTTGCGGTATCCTAACGGATTGGCAACTGCGCCGCCTCGGCAATGCTCGTTCCATAGGCGATTTAACCATGCCAGCCCGCGCCAACCCCTCATGCGGGCCGATAAAATCCTTGATCGGGGTCAATGACTCTTGATCGGGGTCAATGATACGAAATCCAAAGAAATGCCGTGATAGATGCTCTTTCGGGAACCAGAACCACCCCGTCTGCGGTTAAGGCGGGCAACAAGCCTTCGTCGCCCGCAACAGATCTTGAACGAGGAGATTTCCTTTGCAGCGCACATTTGGCCGCTTTTCGCCCGCCGCCCTGCTCGTCTGCTGTCTAGTCGCCCTGGTCTCCGCGTTCTTCATCCCACTACTGCCCACAGCGGCGGCCACGGGACCCTTTGCCGATTTCAGCGGCACCTGGTCCGGAACGGGAACCGTCCGGACCGGCGGCAATGCCCCCGAACGCATCCGTTGCAACGCGAATTACCGCCAGCGCGGCAGCAGTCAGCATGAAGTCGATCTGCAACTGCGCTGCGCCAGCGACAGCTATAATTTCGATCTCGCCGGCCAGTTCACGGCCGACGATCGCAACGAGATCACCGGACAATGGACCGAACGCAGCCGCAATACCGGCGGCACGGCCATCGGCCGTGCGAACGGCGAGCGCCTGGACGTTCACGTCGAAAGTGGGGGCTTCGCCGCCGATCTGGTAATGGTGACCCGCAACCGGCGGCAAAGCGTGACCATCGATTCGCAGGGTGGCGGACAGACCGTGAAGGCGTCCATTTCCCTCAGCCGGAACTGATCGGCCCGCGCGCGGCGCGCAAGGGCTTTAGAGCCTTGACTGGAACGGCATCATGGAGACCCGCGCCCGCTACATCCTGATCGGCTCCTTCGCGCTGGCCGTTCTCCTGGCCGGCTTCGGCTTTGTCTATTGGATCAAGACCCTCGGCGGTTTCGGACAGCGGGCGGTCTACGATGTCCGCTTCGAGCAGCCGGTGTCCGGGCTAACCGCAGGCGCGGGCGTCCTGTTCAACGGCATCCGCGCCGGCACCGTGACACGCATCGATCTTAATCCCAACAATCCGAAGCAAGTCAACGCCGCGATCTCCGTCGATCCGCAGACGCCCATCCGCGCCGACACCCAGGTGGACATCACCTATCTGGGATTCACCGGCGCCCCGGCGATCGCGCTGAAAGGCGGCTCGGCGCAGGCGCCGCGGCTGACGTCTGAAAACGGGCATCCAGCGGTCCTTATCGCGGCGCCCGATGCCGGCCGCAGCCTGACCGAGTCGGCGCAGGAGACGCTGCGCCGTGTCGACGACATCCTGAAGCAGAATGCGGAGCCGCTGCACACGGCGATAACGGGTATCGCGACCTTCGCCGATATGCTTGGGCGCAATTCGCAGCGCGTCGAAGGCCTCATCGGCGGACTGGAGAACCTAGCCGGTACCGGCGCGCCGAAGCAGGGCCCGGCGATCTACGACCTCGCGGCGGCGACCGCCTTTCCGCAGATCGCGAAGACCATCAAGGGCCACCTCGTCGTGCCCGACCCCAGCGCCATTATTCTGTTCGACACGCAGAAGATCCTGATCCGCAGCGGCGCGGGCACCTACACAAACGTCAACGCTGCGCAGTGGGCCGACAACCTGCCGAAGCTGTTCCAGGCGAGGATCGTGCAGAGCTTCGAGAATGCGCATCAGCTCAGCGCCGTGAGCCGGCCGCTCGAGCAGCTCACGGCGGAATACCGGCTGGAGCTGGCGATCCGCAGCTTCCAGATCACGTTGGAACCGTCACCGAATGCGGTGGTCGACGTCACGGCGCGGCTCGTCAGCGACAAGGGAGTGGTCGCCGGCGCGCGCATGTTCACGGCAAGCATCCCCGCCAAAAGCACCGAGGCAGCGGATGCGGTCGCGGCGCTCAACCAGGCGTTCTCACAGGTGGCCGGAGAGATCGTGGTCTGGACGGTCGGAGCGATTTAGCGGCCGTTGCGCGTCCGCGTGCTCGATGACGGTCGCGCCATTGCCGGAGGCATTGCTGAGATCATTCGACCCGATCCAACCGTGCCCTTTGTTCAGCCGAACCCGGCCGATTTCAGGTAGTTGTACGCTTGGATGACCTCGACCAGCCGATCCTCGGTCGAGCGATCGCCGCCATTGGCGTCGGGATGAAACTGCTTCACCAGTTCCTTGAAGCGCATCTTCACTTGATGCGGGGTGGCGCCGATGTCGAGCCCGAGCCTATCGAGCGCCTTGCGCTCGGCGTTGCGGATCGGCCGAGCGGTCTCCGCGCGCGCCTGCTGCTCGCCGCGCAGGCCTTCGCCGAACAGGCTGAACGGATCGCCACCGCTGCCGATGCCGTGAAAATCCGCCCGCGCATGGGCCTTGCCGGTTCCCATCTTCCAGGTCGGGCGGTGGCCGGTAATGGCGTCCTTCTGGTAGGCCATCACCGCGGCGTCGTTCATGCCCTTGAAGAAATTGTACGACTGATTGTATTGCCGCACGTGCTCGAGGCAGAAGCGCCAGTAGTCCTTCTCGTTCTCCCGCCCCTTGGGCGCGCGGTGACTGGCCTTCTCCTTGCAGCCCGACCATTGGCAAGCCGGCCCGCCGGTTTTTACCCGGCGATCCTTGCCCGGTTTGACGCGGACGCTATCAAAAAGAGGCGAGTCGAATTTCATGACCGATCATTATGCGCTTTTGCGCATGCTACCTTCAAGACTTGACATTGCTGCGATGCCCCTGAATCGCCGCGAAGTAGGCATTGACCCACGCCCCGCCCTCTCCTAATCGAGGGCAGCATGCGAACCGCCGATCTCATCACAAAGAAGCTGACCGAGGCTTTCACGCCGCAAAGCCTCAAGGTGGTGGACGAATCGCACCAGCACGAAGGCCATGCCGGCTCCCGGCCGGGCGGGCAAACTCATTACCGGGTTTATATCGTGTCGGAGGCGTTCAAAGGTAAGACCCGGATCGAGCGCCACCGCATGATTAATGGGGCGCTTTCGGGTGAACTCGCCGGTGGCGTGCATGCGCTCGCCATCCACGCCGCCGCGCCGGGGGAAGGCGGGGCTTCCTAGGGCTCGGACTCAGGCCGTCTGAACCGAAGCTGCGAGGGCCGCATAGCCCTGCATGCTGTTGGCGGCTATGGCCTGGCGCTGGCACAGATGGAAAATGCAATTCGTGGCGAGGTCGAAAGATCAGTAGCAATGATGTGCGATGATGGCGAGATGCTTTAGCTGCTCGTCGCTCATGCGCTGCGGTTGCGTGAAATCACGGACATAGACCATATCGGCCTCAAGCAACTGATTCAGCGCAGCATAGGGATTCCGCTCATCAAACAGTGGCGCAATCATGCGTCGATTAATTGCGGCGAATGTGTGCGGAATGAATCCAAGCGTGCGCAACACTTGATCGATTTCCGCAAATGTCGGCTGTTTCTCGTATAGCGATAAAAAGGAAACCTCTGTTTGTATTGTGACGGCAGACGCAAGACAGTGCCGGCCATTTTCGATTGCGGTCAACTCGCCACCCTGAACGTCAATCTTCAGAAAATCGAGCGCATCCTCGGCGATCACATCGTCGAGCCGGCTTGTCGATACCGGAATTTCCTTAATAACCGTTCCCCATTCCGGAAAGCTACGAAAGTGATTGAGCATTTGGGCAGCCGGCTTGTAGAGGCTCGTCATGCCCGGTGCCCGACATATGTGCAGCATCGCCGACTTGCCATCGGCGATGACATTAGGGAGATATGTCTCGAGGTCGCTTTTGCGTGTATTGAGAACCGCCAGCGCCTCGGCCTGTGGTTCAAAGCCGGTCACGCGACATAAGCGTTTTTGCAGCAAGGTTTTATAGGGCGGATCACCGTCGATCGGATTGGCGCCGACATCGACCACGGCGGTGAGCCGCTTGGGCCTCAAGAGTTTCAGCAGCGGATCATCGGACATGACGCGACCCTAACCCGCCTTCGCGGCCGGCTTGCGCGGCAGCGGCTGGATGCGCAGCGCGGTGATGCGATTGCGCTCGCGGCGCAGCACCCGGAAACGGAAACCGTGGAAGGTGAAGCTCTGGCCCACTTCCGGGATCGAGCGCGCCTCGTGGATGACCAAGCCGGCGATGGTGGTCGCCTCCTGGTCCGGCAAATTCCAGTCCATGATGCGGTTGAGATCGCGGATCGGCACGGCGCCGTCCACATTGGCTGAGCCATCCGGCTGGCGCCGCACGCCCGGTATGGCGACATCGTGCTCGTCGGTGATGTCGCCGACGATTTCTTCCAAAATATCCTCGAGCGTGACCAGGCCTTCGACCTCGCCATATTCGTCCACCACCAGCGCGATCTGCGTCTTGCGGCGGCGGAACGCCTTGAGCTGCTCCGAAACGGGGCGCATATCTGGCACGAACCAGGGCGGCGTCATCAACGCGGCAATGTCGACCTTGGCGGCATCGCCGTCCACCGCATGCAGCGCGCGCAACAGATCCTTCACGTGCAGGATGCCGACGATGTTTTCCGGATTGCCGCGCCAGAGCGGCAGCCGCGTCACCGGCGAGGCGATCACCGCGTTGACCAGGTCTTCGGACGAATCGTCTGCGTTCAAGGTGATCATGCCGGTGCGGTGGATCATCACGTCGGACACCACCAGGTCGCGCAGATCGAGCACGCCGCCGAACATGTCACGGTCGAGCGTCTCCACGTCGCCTTCACTGTGCAGCAAATCGACGGCGCCGCGCAATTCCTCGCGCGCCGACAGCACCTCCTGATCTTCACCGACCGTCATGCCGATCTGCTTGAGCAGCCAGCGCACCAGCGCCTCGACCGCCATCAGCACCGGGCCGAACAATTTGACGAACCAATACATCGGGCGTGCAACCGCGAGCGCGATGCGGTCGGGCGCGTTGAACGCGGCGGTTTTCGGTAGCACTTCGGAGAACACGACGACGATGATCGTCATTACCACCGTGGCATAGAGCACGCCGGCATGGCCAAACCAGGTCAGCAGCACGCCGGTCGCCAGCGCCGAGGCTGCGATGTTGACCGCGTTGTTGCCGAACAGCAGCGCGCCGAGCAGCCGCTCGCGCTGCTCAAGCAGGCGATTGACGATGCCGGCGCGGCGGTTTCCCTGTTTCTCCAGCCGCGCCATGCTGGCGCGCGAGGAGGCGGTGAGCGCGGTCTCGCTGCCGGCAAAGAACGCCGATAGCAGCAGCAACACGAACACGGTGATGATTGCGAGCCAGTCGTGGGCGTCCATCAGTTTAGACTCTGATCCGTTGAGTTTGAATCAGCGTGACAGGCTTTCAGGATCACGCGTTAAGTTTATCGGTGAGGAAGGCGCGCACCTCGGCCGCACTGACGTCATTCTCGACGAAGGCCGCTCCGATGCCGCGCACCAGGATAAAGGTGAGCTTGCCGCGCTTCACTTTCTTGTCCTGCGCGATCAGGTCCATCAGCGCGTCGATGCCCGGCACGCCGCCGGGGACATCTTTCAATTGGGTGGGCAGACCGACCGCCGCAAGATGAGCGCGCGCCCGCGCGGCGTCCGCTTCACCGATCAGGCCCTTGCGGGCGGAGAATTCGAACGCCAGCGCCGTGCCGAGCGCCACCGCCTCGCCATGCAGCAGCCGGCCGGAGAAGCCGGCGCCGGCCTCCAGCGCGTGACCGAGGGTGTGGCCGAGATTGAGCAGCGCGCGCTCGCCGGTTTCGCGCTCGTCGCGCGCCACGATACCGGCCTTGCCGCGACAGCAGACCGCGATGGCGTGCTCGCGCGCGGCAGCGCCTGCAAAAATGTCCTGCCAGTTGGCCTCCAGCCAGGAGAAGAACGCGGCGTCGCCGAGCAGGCCGAATTTGGCGACCTCGGCATAGCCGGCGCGGAATTCGCGTTTCGGCAGCGTATCGAGCAGCGCGGTGTCGGCGACCACCAGGATCGGCTGATGGAAGGCGCCGACCAGGTTCTTGCCGTGGCGGGAATTGATGCCGGTCTTGCCGCCGACCGATGAATCGACTTGTGCGAGGAGAGTTGTCGGCACCTGCACGAAGTCGAGCCCGCGCCGCGCGCTCGCCGCTGCGAAGCCGGCGAGATCGCCGATCACGCCGCCGCCGAGCGCGATCACCAGATCGCCGCGCTCGATATGGGCCGCGACGATGGCCTCACACACGGTCTCGAACGTCGCGTAGCTCTTGGAGCCCTCGCCTTCCGGCACCACGATGGCCGAGCTCTCGATGCCGGCCGATTTCAGCGCGGCCTCGGTGGCGGCGAGATGGCGCTTGGCCACGGTGGCGTCGGTGACAACCGCTACCTTGGCGCCCGGCCGCAGCGCCGCGATGCGCTCGCCCAGGCTCGCGATCAGCCCGCGGCCGATGACGATGTCGTAGGCGCGCGTCCCCAGCGCGACCGGCACCACGATCGGCTCGGCAGGAGAGCCGGCTTGGCGCAGCGGCGCGGTCATGGCTTGCCCTCCGCGTCGGCCGCGATGCCGAGCGGCTTTTGCAACAGGACGATGATTTCGTCGACGATGGTGTCGTGCGGCTCGTCGCGCGACTGCACGACGATATCGGACTGCGCATAGACCGGCTCGCGCAGCGGCAGCAACTCCTTGATCTTTTCCGCCAGCGGGCGGTCGCTGCGCCGCATGGTGCGCTTCATCAGCACGTCGAGATCGGCCTTCAGCCAGACCGAGATGCCTTTGATGTGGATCAGGTCGCGGGTGTTCTGGTCCATGATCGAGCCGCCGCCGGTCGCCAGCACCTGCGGGCCGTTGTCCAGCAACCGGGCGATCACGCGCGCCTCGCCGGAGCGAAAATAGCTCTCGCCGTGCTTGTCGAAGATTTCCGGAATGGTCATGCCGGCGGCGCTTTCGATCTCGCTATCGGCATCGACAAAGGGAATCGCGAGCCGGACGGCGAGCCGGCGGCCGACCGACGACTTGCCGGCGCCCATCATGCCGACCAGCACGATGGAACGGGCCCCGAGCGCGCGCACGATCGCCGATTCCGGGCCGTTTTCCGCCGTTTTTTGAATGGCACTGTTAGCCATGCTAGAGTTCCAAATCGACGCCACGGTTCCATATACCAGCAATTGAGACAACCGCGGGGGCGGGTCTTGCCCCTGGTTAAGGGAACCGGCCTAGACACGCGAAATTCGCCCGTTTGGCGCGGGCCGCCGCCGGATCTCGATCATGCCGAGTCTGTTCAGATTTCTGGTTTTCGTCGGCCTTATCGGCGGGATCGGCTATGTCGCGGTGTTCGCGCTCGCCAATTTCGTGAAGTACCAGCCGCGCGAGATCGTGGTGACGATTCCGCCCGACAAATTCCTCAAGAACCACTAGCGCCAGAACCGCGCAAGGCGATGGCCCGCCGGCGACAAGCATCCGACGAAGCGCTGGTCGAGCTGTTCCTCGACATGCTGGCGGCCGAGCGCGGCGCCGGCGAAAATACCCTCGCCGCCTATCGCAACGACCTCGCCGATCTCACCGCGCATCTGCGCGCCGCCGGCCGCACGATTGCCGACGCCGACACCGACGACCTGCGCGGATTTCTCAAGAGCCTGGTCGAGCGCGGCTTCAAAGCCTCGTCGCTGGCGCGGCGCTTGTCGGCGGTGCGTCAGCTTTATCGTTTCCTCTACGCGGAAGGAAAGTGCAGCGACGATCCAGCCGCCGTGCTGGAAGGGCCCAAGCGCGGGCGCGCACTGCCGAAGGTTCTCTCCATCGCGGAAGTCGACGGTCTGCTGGCGCAGGCGCGCAAAAACATGGAAGACGCCGAGCAGCCGCCGGCCGGCCGCCTGCGCGCGGCGCGACTGCTCTGCCTGCTCGAAGTCGTTTACGCCACTGGCTTGCGGGTGTCCGAGCTGGTGGCGCTGCCGGCTTCCGCCGCGCGGCGCGATCAAAGAATGTTGGTGGTGCGCGGCAAGGGCGGCAAAGAGCGGCTGGTGCCGCTCAACCAGGCCGCCAAGCGCGCCATGGCGGAATACCTCAAGCTGTACGCCGATGCCGGCAGCGATGCGCCGTCGAAATGGCTGTTCCCGTCGTTCGGCGAACAGGGCCACCTCACCCGCCAGCACTTCGCGCGCGAATTGAAGGCGCTCGGCTCATCCTGCGGCATCGCGCCGGCGCGGCTGAGCCCGCACGTGCTGCGGCATGCATTTGCCAGCCACCTGCTCCATAACGGCGCCGACCTGCGCGTGGTGCAGACCCTGCTCGGGCACGCCGATATCTCGACCACGCAGATCTACACCCACGTACTGGAAGAACGGCTGAAAGCGCTGGTGCGCGACCTGCACCCGCTGACGGACGGCTAGCACCGAGCGGCCGTAAGAACCATATTAACCCGATTGCTTGACTAAAAGGCTTCGTCCGCGTCACTACGCCCCGATCATCACCAACCCCGGATCCCATGCGCAGCTATCTCGATTTCGAAAAGCCGGTGGCCGAATTGGAGGCCAAGGTCGAGGAGCTGCGCGCCGTGGCGGAGACCGGCAGCGCCGTCTCGGTCGGCGACGAAATCAATCGCCTCGAGGTGAAGGCGGCGATCGCGCTCAAGGAGCTCTATGCCGACCTCACCCCCTGGCAGAAGACGCAGGTGGCGCGCCATCCGCAGCGGCCGCATTGCCTCGACTATGTCGCGGGCCTGATCGGCAATTTCGTCCCGCTCGCCGGCGATCGCAAATTCGGTGACGATGCGGCCATCGTCGGCGGCTTCGGCCGCTTCCGCGGCGAGAGTGTCTGCATCATCGGCCACGAGAAAGGCTCCGATACCGAGAGCCGGATCAAGCACAATTTCGGCATGGCGCGCCCGGAAGGCTACCGCAAGGCGGTGCGGCTGATGGAAATGGCCGACCGCTTCGGCATTCCGGTGATCGCGCTGGTGGACACCGCCGGCGCCTATCCCGGCATCGGCGCGGAAGAGCGCGGCCAAGCCGAGGCCATCGCGCGCTCGACCGACGCCTGCCTTGCGCTCGGCGTGCCCAATGTTGCTGTCATTCTTGGCGAAGGCGGCTCGGGCGGTGCCATCGCCATCGCCACCGCCAACCGCGTGCTGATGCTGGAGCACGCCATCTATTCCGTAATCTCGCCGGAAGGCGCCGCCTCCATCCTGTGGCGCGACACCGCCAAGGCGCAGGAGGCAGCGACCAACATGAAGATCACCGCCCAGGACATGGTGCGCTTCGGGGTGATCGACACCGTGGTGCCTGAGCCGACCGGCGGCGCCCACCGCGATTCCGCCGCCGCCATCGCCGTCACCGGCGAGGCGATCGCCAATGCGCTGGCCGAGTTGCGGCCGCTCGACCGGGAAACGGTGCGCCGGCAGCGGCGCGAGAAGTTCCTCGCGATGGGCCGCACGCCCGCCTAGACCGCCCGTGGCAGCGTCTGGCATTGCGTTTCAGCCGCCCCAGAGGACTGAATCCGCATGGCTTTTGAGGTATTTACTTCCGGTTCACCATAGGCTTACCGGTAATCACAGGCGTCCTGGTTTGCCTTGCGGATGCCACATCTTATGGATAACGATATCCCAATGAGGGCCCGCCCCTTCGGGGAGTACCGCGTTTGAATCGACCCTTTGTACGCACCCTGGTCGCGTCGGCGGCTGTTGCCGCAGCGATTGCGCTTGCAGGCTGCGACCCCGAAAGCATTACCCCCACCGGCCGCTCCCTGGCCCCACTTTCCGAGAAGACGCTCGCCGAAATCGACGCGAAGCAAATGGACAAGGATTCGCCGATCCTGGTCCGCATCTTCAAGGAAGAAGCGGAGATGGAGGTCTGGAAGAAGAACCGCAACGGCGAATTCGCGCTGCTGAAGACCTATCCGATCTGCCGCTGGTCGGGCGATCTCGGGCCCAAGGTGAAGGAAGGCGACCGCCAGGCGCCCGAGGGCTTCTATACGATCACGCCCGGGCAGATGAATCCAAATTCCAATTACTACCTCGCCTTCAACACCGGCTATCCGAACGCCTTTGACCGCGCCTGGAACCGCACCGGCTCCGAGCTGATGGTGCATGGCGACTGCTCGTCGCGCGGCTGCTACGCCATGACTGACGAACAGATCCAGGAAATCTATGCGCTGGCGCGCGAGTCGTTCTTCGGCGGGCAGAAGGACTTTCAGCTCGCGGCCTTTCCATTCCGCATGACCGCGCTGAACATGGCCAAGCACCGCAACAATCCGAACTTCGCGTTCTGGAAGATGATCAAGGAAGGCTACGATCATTTCGAAGCCACCCACCAGGAGCCGAAGGTCGCGGTCTGCGAGAAGCGCTACGTGTTCGACCCGGCCCAGCCTGAAAATGCTTCGAGGCCGCTCAAGTTCGACGCGCGCGGCCAATGCCCGGTATTCCAGCTCGACCCGACCATCGCCGACGCAGTGCTCGATCACCACCGGCAAGAGCAGGTTCAGATGGCCAACTATATCGCGCACGACGTCGCGACCGTGCCGTTCCGCGTCGGCGACGGCGGCATGAACCCTGTATTTGCGGCCAAGCTCGCCGCGCATGATACATTCGACAATAACGGCCGCGCCTATCAGGTCGCCGGCAGTTCGCAGGCGCCCGGCGCGTTGCCGCGCACGCCCAATCCGCCGGCCGTGACTGCGCAGCCGGCGCCGGCCAGCCAGCCCTTGGTGATGGCGAGCGTGCCGATGCCGCAGCCGGCGCCGCAAGCGAAGGAAGGCGACGCGCCGCCGGAGAAGCCGAAGTCGATCGCCGGATTGCTTGGCAATCTGTTCAGCGACTCGCAAGCCAAGCCGACCGAGCCGGCGCAGAGCCAGACTGTTGCCTTACGCGGCAGCAATACCGAAATGGCCGCCAAGCCGAAACGCGCCACCCCGGTGCACACTGCCTCGGCGCCGGCCGTGCCGCATGCCAAGCCGCAGGACGCCGCGCCCGCCAAACCGACGGCGGTGGCGAAAAATGCACCGGCTCCGGCGCCGGCCGTGCAGCAAGCCCGCAAGGACGACAAGTCGCCCGCGCCGGAAATGCGCACCGCCTATTCGGCGCCGCCGCCCGCGAGCAACAACGGCTTGTTGCAGGGCGCGCAGCCGGTGGTTCCGGCCGGTTCGTTCGAGAGCCGCTGGACCGCGCTACGCT
>Ga0208850_1000146_pt1 | contig 24222 bp, 20 predicted proteins | sample NGESurshal092012_5_FD_184475 | JGI IMG/M metagenome (GOLD analysis project Ga0208850, IMG submission 184475) | Arctic peat soil microbial communities from Barrow, Alaska - NGEE Surface sample 210-2 shallow-092012 (SPAdes) | ecosystem: Environmental > Terrestrial > Soil > Wetlands > Peat ... | reverse complement strand
GAAGAACCTGGCCCAAGTAACTAAAGGAAAGGTCAAGGAGGTTGCCGGGAGGACCACTGGCGACAAAAAACTCGAGACCAAAGGAAAGACCGACCAGGCTAAGGGCAACCTGAAGCAAGCTGGTGAGAAGGTCAAGGATGCTTTCAAGAAGTAGACCTGATAGCCACGCATTAAGCACCAAACATTTCTCGTCGACGAGGACGGAGAAACCCTCCTTGGTCCTCGGCGACGGCAAGAAACAAACGAGAAATGCCACGAACGCCAATGAAGAATCCACATTGGTGCCTGATTGGCCGCAGCTTCCTTGGGCCCGCGGGCCACTTAGCGCTTCGGTGATTTCTGCGCTCCAGGGGGCACCGGGAACTCTTGGTCCCACTCCTCCTGTGTCAGGGATTGACGCATTGAGCGACGATGATTTTGCGTTGGCCCTTTATCTTTGTTACGAAGTCCACTATCGCGCCGTCACTGACGCCGGCTGGGAATGGGATCCGGGCCTACTCACGTTCCGCGCCGAATTAGAACGCGCTTTCGAGGATCGACTACGTGATGAAGTCGAAGTCATCCAACCTCGTTTCCCCTTTGAAGTGGTCTCGGCGCTCGAAGAATTGATTCGAGCGCCGTCCGGTCCGTCACTCTCGAAGTATCTCCTCGAATCGGGGACGTTGGACCAACTCCGCGAGTTTTGCATGCATCGGTCCGCGTATCAGTTGAAGGAGGCCGACCCTCACACGTTCTGCATTCCGAGGCTGACGGGCGAAGCCAAGGCCGCCATGGTGGAGATTCAGTATGAAGAGTATGGATCTGGTGACGCCGCCGAGATGCACTCCGTTCTCTTTGCCAAAACTATGAACGCGCTGGGCCTCGACTCCTCCATTGGTTCGTACGTAGAAGTCTTGCCAGGAACAACACTGGCCACGGTCAATTTGGTTTCAATGTTCGCGCTCCACCAACGCTGGCGTGCGGCCCTTGTTGGGCACCTCGCGGTATTCGAGATGACGTCGGTCGAACCCATGGGACGCTACAGCAACGCGCTCGCCCGCTTCGGGATTGGTCCCGAGGGTCGGCGCTTTTACGACGTGCACGTGATAGCAGACGAGCGCCACGCCTTAATTGCCCGCGACCGCATGGTCGCCGGATTGATCCGCGTCGAGCCGGGACTGGGTCCGGACTTGCTTTTTGGAGCTGCGGCCATCTTGATGCTCGAACAACGATTCGCGACGCATCTTCTCGACGCGTGGGCGGACAACCGTTCATCTCTTGTTCCACGGCAGTTGAACGCAAGTTAAGGAGTCCTGCGGATGTTGTTGGTGAACACGGTGCCGTCGGCTTGGACGACTAAGGACCTCGATGGCGCCAGACTGACTGGCGCAGACCTGTCCGCGACGTTGTCTTAAGAGCAGACTTTTCCCGACGCGCAAACTAACGAGTCAGCGAATTTCAGTTCGGCGTGCTTTTGCGTGTGGGTGCGCTCCCTGTATCACAGCACCTGCGGGTTCAGATGGTCGACGACCGATTCAAGCGAGCTTGGGTATTTCTCGCTACGCTGTCGCCACGATCTACTGATCGGAGAACATTATGGCCGGTCTCGTTCGCAAGAGCCTTGATTCACCCGAGGAGACTCGACTCTTTGAGGGAGGTAAGGGCAAAGTTGAAATCGTGAATATTGAGGGCGGCACGGTAGGGCGTGCGACGTTCCAGCCAGGGTGGAAATGGTCTGAACACGTGAAGCCGATCGCCAAGACAGACAGTTGCCAAGTAGCCCACATGGGCTACTTCATCTCCGGTCGGATGAAGATCGTGATGGACAACGGCGAGGAAATGGAGTTCGGTCCAGGCGACTTCATGACTGCCGCTCCTGGGCACGATGCGTGGATTGTTGGAGATGAGCCATGCGTCACCATCGACTCGCAGGGATCCGCCGACTACGCGAAGAGATAACGCGAAACGGTTGTTCGCAGACCTGACATGACAGGTCTGCTACCACCCACTGGCGTTTAGTCGCTCAATTCAATCTGGTGTCGGAGAGCCGACGTCAACCATCTCCGACTGGAGACTGCGGCCGTGGAAAAAGCCCCAAAGGTGAACTATTGTTCCGGACCATGGATGAACAGACGGTGGCTTATGTTCTGCAACGGTTGCATGAGGTCGAGACTGCTCTAATTGAGATGGAGACCAGGATTGAAGATTCTTTTGAAAAGGCGGATGCCAGACGATCGTTGGGCCAAGCACAAAAATCTCTGAAATCGGCTCTCAAGAAGCTTGATCCCGGCGCCGAGGTGTAGACGCGCGCCGCGTGTTCGCCGTAGAAAGGCCGCTCTATATGCCCGAAGATAAGTGGCTTGAGCGTGCCTCAGCGATGATCGGAGGCATTTTCGAGTGCTCGCGGAAATTCGACGCATGGAAAAATTGGGAGTGGGACGTAAACAAATCGGACGAAGCGAACGCCGCAGAAGCTCGTTCGCTCCATCTAAATTTCGTGAGGTCATTTGAACTCATTCTTGATTTCGATGCAATTTGGGAGGAGGCTAGTGACGCTGAGCGGAGAATCCTATTTCAGGATCTAGTCGATGAAGTTCGGATTTTTCCTGATTTCATAACGGTTCAGGTTGCGGGCGCGCCTCCGATCTCTGTTCTTCCGAAAGAAGTCCGTCTGCGCGCTAGTAGTAGATCGTTGGTGTCGGAGACGGGACTTGAACCCACACGCCCCTAAGGGCACCAGCCCCTCAAGCTGGCGCGTCTGCCTATTCCGCCACTCCGACGCGGTTTCCACTCTAGCCGTTGACGAACAATGGCTTTTCCCTAACTTTGTGGTGGCACCGATGTAATTGACCACGTCGGAAGTTGATCAACGAATCCCGGCACCGAGAACGTGTTCAGCACCGTGGCGAGAGAACTTGACCACACCGCAAGCGACGGCGCCGCGAAAAGTGGTCGAACCCAGTAGTGCGTCATGATGATTTGATCGATTCGCAGCCACGTCGCTGACGCCGTAACCGGATTGAAGATGGCCGTTGCCTGATTGAAGAGTGCGGTAATCGCCGGAATGCGAACGCCACTCGGGAAGGTGTTTGGATACGGCGCGCCCACCCAAGAGCGCGCCGCGTACGAAGGCGCGGACAAGGTGGGACGCGAAAAGACCGCGGCGTCGACGCTGTTGGTAGCGGCGGCGAGCGCGGTGGCCGCTTCACCGCGTACGTTCACCTTCACGGTTGCAATGCCAATAGCGGTCCAGTCACTAGCGATGATTTTGGCGACGGCCTGATCAAGTGCGCTCGATCCCACGGCGAGACGAATCGAGAGCGGTGTACCGGCGCTGTTCAACCAACCGGCACTGGTGCGGCGGAGTCCTTCATCTCTCAGTGTCGCCACCGCGCAGGTAACGCAGTCGCTAAGACCGTCGACCGTCGTTGGCAACGGTGACGTCGTCGTGGTTGGCTGATTGGGCGGTCCCGTACCGCTCGTGCCCGGGTACTGCGCTTGTCCCTGGGAGTACACCGCCGACGCCGCGACGGACGTTGAATACGTCACCGCACCAAAGAGTTGGTTCACTAGTTGCTGGCGAGTAATGGACCAACTCAGCGCTTTGCGAACAGCGAGATTGGCCGTCGAAGGACGTCGCGGCGCGAACGTCAACTCCTCGATGCTGTTCGATGATGCGATACGACTCAACATTGTTGGGTAGGAACTGATCGTTTGCACTTGCGCTCGGTTCACCCCGCGTGAGTAGTCGGCGAAAATCGTCGTGGCGCTCGTGGGCAACGTCGTCGCGTCGCTGATGACGACGCGCCCGAATCGATTGGCGTCAAGTGGCCACTGTCGATTCATGACCAACACGACGCGACTTGGCGTGGCGGACGTGACGCGATAGGGCCCGAGCGACGGTCGCGTCGTCAAGTTGGCGATTCCACAGCCGAGCGACGTTCCCCTCGCCTCGACGTCGCGGAAGAGCAAATTCCAGTCGGCGTAGGGCTTGGCGAAGACGGCCGTGACGACTAGGCCGTCCGACGACACGTTGAGGGTCTTGATCGCGCGATAGCCGTCACTCGTGACGCTCGCCAGTGACTTTGCTCGTTGCCACCACGTCACTAAGTCGTTGCCGGTAAAGGGAAGGCCATTACTCCAGACCTTGTCGGCGCTGAGGGTGTAGCGCACCGTCTCTGGCTGAAGCGAGGTCAACTCCGCAGAAGCGATTGCTCCGTTCTCGCCCGCCAGGACGCCGTTGGCGTTCGTAATGAAGGCCGAAGGACGGACCAGGTCAAGGATTGCGCCGGTCGTCGGATTGGCGCCAGTGTCGAGGAACGTGCACCCGTTGAAGGGCCCCGGCAACGAAAGCACCAGTGTGCGGGCGTTTTCGTTGGCGTTGACTGTGCTTTGCAGCGCACCAGAGAACGAGACGGGTACTACGAATGCCCCGATACTCACTATCGACACCACCAGCGCGCGTCCGCCTCGACGCGAGATCATCGTCGTTACTGCAGGCGCAAGTCGAGCGTCAACGTAGCGAAGGTAAAGACCAGCGCGACTGCGATCGTGATGCGGTCCAAATTGCGTTCTACGACGGTCGATCCGGTCGCCGCGGCACCCATGGAGCCACCCATAAGGTCTGAGATACCTCCTCCACGCCCGGAGTGCAAGAGGACGAGAAAGATCAACGCCACGGCGGAAACTGCCTCAATTGTAATGATTGCCCAGGTAAGCAAAGGGTCCTCCGATTAGCGCTTTATAGCGTAGCAGTCGTCGCACGCCTGGAGAATGGCGTAGAACGATTCTGCTTTCAGGGAGGCTCCCCCTACGAGGAAACCGTCCACGTCACTCTCTCGCACGATCGACGCGGCGTTCTCCGCGTTCACCGAGCCGCCATAAAGCACCTGGGGCGACGAGAACGACAGTGATCGCAAGACCCCACGCAGAAACGTTGTCATTTCGCGTACCTGTTCCGACGTGGCGTTGACGCCGGTGCCAATGGCCCACAGTGGCTCGTACGCGACACTCACGAGCGCGAGATACTTCTCGTCGAGACCACCGAGGGCACTTCGCAGTTGCGCTTCGACGAAGGCCTCGTGAGCACCGCTTTCTCGAATCGAAAGCTCCTCACCTACGCAGAGCACCGCGTGTTGTCCCGCGCGCACGACGGCCGACAGCGTCTGGGTCACGATGGCGTCAATCATGGCGTAGTGCACCCGCCGTTCAGAGTGTCCAACGAGGACCCACTCAACGTTGAGCCGCTTGAGCATCGACGTGCTGATCTCACCGGTGTGCGCACCGTTCTCGTTGGGATTCACGTGTTGTGCACCAAGACCAATGTCGAGGCGCTCGGAGTCGATGATCGAGCTCACGGTGCGAAGGTCCACAAAGGGAACCGCGACCACGACGTCGGTGTGTTCGACGGGACGGTTCTTCATCAACACGCCAAGTTGTTGGACCAGGTGAAGTCCTTCGACAAAGTCAAGGTTCATCTTCCAATTACCAATGACGAGAGGACGTCGAGCGCTCATTTAGTTCCACGGACTTTCTCGAAGTGCCAGAAGTCCGGGCAGATCACCGAGCTCGACGAGCTCTAGGGACGCGCCGCCGCCCGTGGAGACAAAACTCACGGCGTCGCTTAGTCCATAGGACGCCAGCGCGGCGACGGAGTCACCACCACCCACCACACTGATCGCCGACGAAGACGCGATGGCTCGAGCCACCATCTCGGTCCCTTCGCCAAAGCGAGGGTCTTCAAAAACGCCCATCGGTCCGTTCCAGAGAATTGTCGAAGCGCCATTGATCGCGGCTAGAAAGACCTCAACTGAGACCGGGCCAATATCAAGACCCACGAAGCCATCAGGAATGTCCTCGCCGAAATCCACCACGTCATCGGGTCCACCCGCGTCGCCAAATGACGCGCCCACTTTTAAACCACGCGCGTCGACGGGTATCAAGACATTGCCGCGTTCGAGCAGAGCGGCGCACTCATCAACGAACGTTGCGTCAAAGAGTGACGCGCCAATAGTGCGACCTTCGGCAGCGGCAAAGGTGTAGGCCATGCCACCGCCGACGATGACGGCGTCGGCCTTTTCAGCGAGCACCTTCATGATGCCGAGCTTGTCCTTCACCTTGGCACCGCCAACGACCGCCACAAATGGACGCTCTGGGTTCTGAAGTAGCGAAAGGAGTGTCGCGACTTCGCGGTGCAGATTCGGTCCCCCCGCGCTCGGCAATATCGTCGGAGGAATCATGATTGAAGCGTGAGCACGGTGCGACGCGCCAAAGGCTTCGTTGACGTAGTAGTCGAAACCTTCGCAGAGTGACGCACCAAAGGTCGGATCGTTCGCCTCTTCGCCTGCGTGAAATCGCAGATTCTCCATCAGCTCAACGTCGGGGCGCAGTTGCGAGAGGCGTTGTCGTATCGGCTCGACGTCGTAACGCGGGTCCGCCACGCCCTCGGGCCGTCCAAAGTGCGTCGCCGCGACAACCGTCGCGCCGCGCTCGTTCAGCGCGTCAAACAGTGGGAGCGCCGAGCGGAGGCGAAAGTCGTCGCTCACCGTGCGTACGCCGTCGATCTCGACAACGGGCACGTTGAAATCAACGCGCACGAGCACGCGTTTATTCGTGAGACTCCCCCACCGATCGATTGACGGCAGGCCCGTGGACACGGCGCTACTGACCAAGGTGCACGGTGAGGTCGACGAGGCGACACGAGTAGCCCCATTCGTTGTCGTACCAACCAAAGACCTTCACGAGGCTCTTGGCGTCGTCGATGCGCTGCACCATGGTCATCAGCGAATCAAAAGTACACGACGCGGAACTACCAATTATGTCCGACGACACGATCGGTTCGTCGGTGTACACAAGAATGCCCTTCAAGGGACCTTCCGCCGCCGCCTCAAAGGCCGCGTTGATCTCTACAACGCTCGTCGAGCGAACTATCGCCGTGAAGTCGGTGATGCTGCCCACGGGGACTGGTACGCGCAGCGAGGTCCCGTCCAGTCGACCCTTCATTGACGCCATGACGAGACTCGTCGCGCGCGCCGCGCCCGTCGTCGCTGGCACAATGTTCGTCGCGGCGGCGCGCGCTCGACGAAGGTCACCGTGGGCGAGGTCGAGGAGGTTCTGATCGTTGGTGTAGGCGTGCACGGTCGTCATCAGTCCAACGTCGACGCTCAACGCGTCGTCAAGGACCTTTACCATTGGCACGAAACAGTTCGTCGTGCACGACGCGTTGCTCACGACAAAGTGAACGTCAGGGTCGTAGGAGTCCTCGTTCACGCCCACCACGAACATCGCGTCCGCGTCGCTCGAGGGTGCCGAGATGATGACGCGCTTCGCGCCAGCACTGAGGTGTTGTGCTGCGTCAGCGCGGCTCGTGAAGCGTCCCGTTGATTCGATGACGACGTCGACGCCGAGCTCGCCCCAGGGCAGTTCGGTCGGGTTGCGCTCCGCCAAGACCTTGACGGTGTGGTCGCCGACACTCAGACCTTCAGCGGTCACGCGCACGGGACGATCGAGCGTGCCGTGGGTCGAGTCGTACTTCAAGAGGTGGGCGTTGGTCTCCGGAGAGACGAGGTCGTTGATTGCCACGATGTCGATCGCGGGGTTGCCCAGCGACGCGCGCAGAAAATTCCGCCCAATTCGACCAAACCCGTTAATTCCTACCCGTGTCGCCACTGGCGTCTCCTTCATTTTGTCGGTCCACTATCTTCGCACTTCTGCCAAGACGGCCGTAGCCAATTTTTGCACATCGTGCACGAGACCATTCTCGGCCGCAATGTCAACGACGCTCAAAGGAAGCATGCAATGTTCGTTCCCAAAGGTCGACGATTCGTCGACCATGACAAGATCGGGCACGACCCCGTGGCGTTCGAGCGCGTCCACGTGGTCTTGCAGCGTAAATCCTTCGGTCTCTGGTCGCTGTGGGCGCAAGTTGGCGACGTAGATCTTTTTCGCCCGCGTTCCGGCGAGCGCTTGTGTAATACCGGGCACCACGCACGCCGCCAACACGCTGGTGAAGAGCGATCCCGGACCAATCAAGATGACGTCGGCGCGTTCTATTGTTTCCACTGCCGCGATTGGGGCGGCCGGATTCGCCGGCTCCAAGCTGATACGACGAATCGACGACGAACGCGCCACTTCGCTCTGGCCCCGCGTGGGACCCTCTTCGGTGATGGCGAGTAAAACGACGCCCTCGCAACTGGCCGGCACGATGGTGCCCGTGACGCCCATTACCTGGGCTAGGGCGCGCACCGACTCTTCGAGGTCACCCGTCGCGTCGATAAGGCCAACGAGCAAGAGATTGCCCACCGCGTGACCACTGAGTTCGCCGACACTGAAACGGTGTTCAAAAGACGCCGTGAGAGGATTATCGGGATCGGCGAGGGCGACCAAACACTTTCGAAGGTCTCCCACGGCGGCGACGTTCAACATGGCGCGTAAGCGTCCCGTCGAACCCCCGTCGTCGGCGACCGACACGACGCCAGTCACGTCCTTTGAGAGCCGCTTGAGTGCGCGAAGGGACACCGCAGTACCGTGACCGCCTCCGACGGCGACGACCTTCATCGGGCGATGTCGCGGTGAAACACGGCGTTCTCAATATCGAGTCGCCGACGAATCTCCTCCGCGAGAGCGACACTGCGGTGGCGACCACCGGTGCAGCCAATCGCGATCGAAAGATACGACTTACCCTCCTTGGCAAAGGCCGGAATCTGCCACTGCAACAACGCGACGACGTCGCGCAAGAAGTGCTCCGCAGGTTCTTGTGCCAGTACGTAGTGCGCGACGGGCTCGTCGAGACCGGTGAGCGGTCGAAGCTCTTCCACCCAGTGTGGATTGGGGAGGAATCGACAGTCGAAAACGAGGTCGACGTCACGGGGAATGCCGTAGGCGTAGCCAAAGGAGACGAGCGATACGCGAAGCGACTCCATCGCACTCGCGTCAGTAAACGTCTCAACAATGCGTCGACGAAGTTGATTGGTGTTAATCGATCCGGTGTCGATGACGAGGTCGGCGGCGTCACGGATCGACAACAACAGAGCACGCTCTCCAGCAATGGATTCGGCCAGCGTGGCGGCGGCGAAGGGGTGACGGCGGCGATTGCCTTCGAAGCGATGGATGAGAACCTCATCGGGAGCGTCGAGAAAGAGGATCTTGGCGTTGTCGTGACGTTGTTGAAGTTCTCGCTCCACGGCCAACAACGCCTCGGGCTGCACCGCGCCCGAGCGTCCGAGGATAAACGCCACGCCCGCGTAATCGTTCGAGCCCACGGACGCTAATTCGCCAACTCGAACGACGAGTTCGAGAGGCAGATTGTCAATGACGAACCAGCCCAGGTCCTCGAGGGCGGCTGAGACCGTCGAGCGCCCCGCGCCCGACATGCCCGTCACCAACAACACCTCACTCATCGTCCGTACTCCCCTTTGTGGGTTTGGGCACCGGGGGCGCCTGTAGATGATCGTAGAGCCTCGTCGCCACGTCACTGGGCAGCCAGGCCAACGCGTCGAGTTCATCGAAGGTCGCCGATCGAAGTGCGTTCAGCGAGCCGAACTGTTGGAGCAGTCGTTCGCGTCGCGCAGGTCCGAGCCCCTCGACACCTTCGAGCGACGACGCCACCATGGACTTACCCCGCTTTGATCGGTGGAACGTGATGGCGAAGCGGTGCGCTTCGTCTCGTAGGCGCTGGACGAGGTAGAGACTTTCCGACCCACGTTCTAACGCAATGGGCGTCGAGCTACCCGGTCGATACAAGAGCTCTTCGCGTTTGGCGAGCGCGACGAACTCCACGAGACCACCGAGTTGTAACGAGCGCGCGGCTTTTTCAGCCGCGTGAAGTTGCGGCAGACCTCCGTCAATGATGATGAGGTCGGGACGGCGAAACTTCGACGTTCCCTGGTGTTCTTCCCAATGGGTGAGGCGCCGGCGAACGACCTCTTCCATCGCACCCACGTCGTCGTTACCGAGGACTTCTTTGACGTTGAAGTGTCGGTAGTCACTCTTCACTGCAAGCGCGTCCTCGAAGACCACCATCGAGCCCACGTAGTTCGTACCCTGGAGGTGGCTCATGTCAAAGCACTCCACACGATACGGCGGCTGCTCGAGTCCGAGGGCCGCGCCGAGCTCTTGTAGTGCGCGAGAGCGCACGTTGTGGTCAGCCTGACGGCGAAGCGAGTCGCGGTTGATGACCGAAAGTGCGTCGTGCGCCGCGAGTTCGACAGCGCGGCGACGCTTGCCGCGTTGCGCGGCGACGACCTCGACGGCCTTGCCACGAACGTCGCTGAGAAACTGCGTTATGAGCGGCGTCGCGAGTGTCGCGCGCTCCACTACGACGACGTCCGGAACGGACTCGACGTCGAGGTACATGTCGGTCATGGCGTTCTCTAATATTTCGCGGTCGTCCTCGTCCATTGATCGATCCACTAGGTGCACCGTACGGCCGATGATGCGACCGAAGCGCACGCGAAAGCGCACGACGGCTGAGCGACTGCCCTCACTCGCCAGGGCGATGACGTCAAGATTGGAGTGATCGTCGAGCACGACGCTCTGAGCACTCGCGGCACGCTCGAGCGCGGCTAGACCGTCGCGCGCCTTCGCGGCTGCTTCGTAGTGTTTCTTTTCCGACGCTTCGTCCATCTGGTGCTGCAACAGGTCGCGGAGCTGGCGAACGTCGCCTTCAAGGAAACGGGCCCACGACTGCACGAGTTGTTGGTAGCCGTCGGTATCAATCGCGCCCACGCACGGTCCCGAGCACTTTCCGATGTCGTAGAGCAGACAGGGGCGGTTAATGCGCTGTTGGTAATTGAACTTGTGACGAGAACACGAGCGAAGCGGAAAGGCCTGCAGTAACTCGTCCATCGTCACGCGGAGCGCGCGCACGTCGACGAAGGGGCCAAAGTACCGCACGCCGCGCTGGTGTTGACCCCGGGTGATGTACGGCGCGGCAAAAGGTGTGCGCGAATCAAGGGCCACGAAAGGAAAACTCTTGTCGTCCTTGAGGCGCATGTTGTAGCGCGGCAGGTTCTCCTTGATCAGCTCATTTTCAAGAATCAACGCGTCGAGCTCACTCGGCGTGACGATCCACTCGACGGACCTCGCCTCACTCATTAAGAGCTGCGTCTTTAGGGTCAGACCTTCACTTCGTTGGAAGTAGCTCGAGAGCCGTTGGGCGAGCACGCGGGCCTTGCCGACGTAGATGACGGCGCCGTGTTCATTGCGAAAGAGATAACAGCCGCTCTGACGCGGGATGCCCGAGGGCTTGGTCAGCATTAGGTACGACCGTGACCGGCGAGCACCTCTTTAAGAACCGTTCCCGTCGCCGTGTCGAGTTTCGCAATCTCTTCTGGCGTTCCCTCGCCAACGACGAGTCCGCCCCGGCGTCCACCTTCGGGTCCTAAATCAATGACCCAGTCCGCGGTCTTGACGACGTCAAGATTGTGCTCAATCACGAGCACGGTGTTGCCTTGGTCGACGAGACGGTGGAGCACGTGCAGCAGTCGATTGACGTCGTCAAAGTGCAGCCCCGTCGTGGGCTCGTCCAACACGTAGAGCGTATGTCCGGTCGGGCGACGAGCAAGCTCCGTCGCTAACTTCACGCGTTGCGCCTCTCCTCCCGAAAGGGTGGGCGCGGGTTGACCGAGTCGCACGTACCCGAGTCCCACGTCCACCAGGCTCTGTACGTGGCGCAGAATCGACGGCTGGCGATCAAAGAACTCGAGGGCGTCGGCGATCGACATGTCGAGCACGTCAGCGACCGTCTTGCCGCGGTAGAGGATTTCCAGCGTTTCGCGGTTGTAACGCGCGCCGTTACAGACTTCGCAGTTCACGTAGACGTCGGGCAAGAAGTGCATCTCGATCTTGATCGTGCCGTCACCCGCACAGGCATCGCAGCGCCCGCCCTTCACGTTGAAGGAGAATCGTCCGGGCTGATACCCGCGAATCTTGGACTCTTGGACCTCGGCAAAGAGTCTGCGGATCTTGTCAAAGACCCCCGTGTACGTTGCGGCGTTCGAGCGTGGCGTGCGGCCGATGGGCTGTTGGTCAACGGCCACGACCTTGTCGAGGAACTTCACGCCCGTGATCGTGTCGTGTTCGGCGGCCTTGGTCTTGGCGCGATTGATCTGACGTTCAAGTGACGCCAGCAGAATTGCGTTGATGAGTGACGACTTGCCCGATCCCGACACGCCCGTGATCGCCACGAAGTCACCGAGGGGGATGTCGACGGTGATGTTCTGTAAATTGTTCGCCCGCGCACCCTTGATCGTCAGCTTCTTGCCGTCACCGGCGCGTCGCGTCGAAGGCACCTCAATGGACTTAGCGCCCGATAAGTACTGCCCCGTCACAGAACGCTTGTTCTTTAACAGCGCTTCGTAGGTGCCGGCGTGCACGACTTCGCCACCAAACTCACCCGCGCCCGGTCCAATGTCGACGATAAAGTCCGCCAGTCGGATCGTCTCTTCGTCGTGTTCAACGACAATGACCGAATTTCCGAGGTCACGAAGGCGCTCGAGCGTCGCGATGAGACGGCGATTGTCGCGCTGGTGCAATCCAATAGAGGGTTCGTCGAGTACGTACAGCACGCCCACCAGGTAACTGCCGATCTGACTCGCCAAGCGAATGCGCTGGGCTTCGCCGCCCGAGAGCGTCGCCGAAGCGCGACTCAAGGTCAGATAGTCCAGGCCCACGTCAAGCAGGAACGTGAGTCGCTCGACAATCTCTTTGACGACTTGATGGGCGATCGTCTCTTCACGCTTGGTGAGCTGCAACGTGGCGAAGTAGTCAATTGCTTCGTCGATCGTCAAGGCGTTCACGTCGGCGATGTTGCGGTCGTGCACGCGCACCGCGAGCACCTCGGGCTTGAGGCGTTTTCCGTGGCACGCCGTGCATTCAACCTCACGCATGAACTGCTCGGCCTGTTCTCGCGACCAGTCCCCGTCGGCCTCGTTGCGCTTGCGTTCGAGCCACTCAACGATGCCGTTGTAGCTGGTCTCGTATGAGCGCACGCGACCGTAGCGATTTCTGTACTTAACCGGTACCGACTTCGACTCGACACCGTAGAGCACGAGCTTTCGGTCCTTGGCCTTCAACTTCTTCCACGGTGTCGTCACTTCGAAGCCGCCCATCGTGGCGATGCCGCCAATTAAACGTTCGAAGTATTTGAATCGTGCGCCGGCCCACGGCGCGAGCGCGCCATCAGCCAGTGAGAGAGAGTCGTCCGGTATAACGAGATCGGGATCGACCTCGTAGCGCGTACCGAGACCCGTACAGACGGGACAGGCTCCGTAGGGCGAGTTGAAGGAGAAGTCCCGTGGCGCAAGTTCGCTAAAACTGATGCCACAGTCACTACAGGCCATCTTCTCGGAGAACTGCACAGTCTCGTCATCATCGAGGAAGAGGAACTTCACGACACCCTTCGTGAGTTTCAACGCTGCTTCGACGGATTCCGTGAGGCGTTGGCGATTGGTCGCCTTGACCGTTAAGCGATCCAAAATCACGTCAATGGTGTGTTGCTCGTAACGCGCCAGGGTGAGCTCGTCGCGGTCCGCGAGCTCGGTGACGACGCCGTCGACACGCACGCGAGAGAATCCCTGTCCCGCCAATTCATTCAGCAACGTGCTGTACTCGCCCTTACGGCCTTCGACGACCGTCGCGAGTACGAGAAAACGCTCACCCGTACTTCGTGCCAATACTTGGTCGACGATCTTTTGTGGGGACTGGCTGGCGATCGCCTTGCCACAGTTGGGACAGTAGGGCACGCCAATTCGCGCGAACAGCAGCCGCAAGTAGTCGTGGATCTCGGTAATCGTCCCTACGGTCGAGCGCGGATTCCTCGAGGCGGTCTTTTGGTCGATGGAGATCGCCGGCGAGAGTCCTTCGATGAAATCAACGTCGGGCTTGTCCATTTGGCCCAGAAACTGGCGAGCGTACGCCGAAAGGCTCTCGACGTAACGACGTTGGCCCTCGGCGTAGATCGTGTCAAAGGCCAAGGAAGACTTCCCCGATCCCGAAAGCCCAGTAAATACCACCAATTGGTCGCGCGGAATCTCCACGGAGAGGTTCTTGAGGTTATGAACCCGCGCTCCTTGGACTCGGATCGACTTAGACATAGTCGGAATCTACCGGTTACTCGACACTTATCAGGTCGTCGCTCGTCGCGATGGCTTGGCGTTGGAGGTTTTGGAGCGTGTCACGCAACACCGCCGCCTCCTCGAAGCGAAGCTCACCGGCGGCGAGCAACATTGCTTCTTCAACGCGTGCAATTTCGAGGCTCAAATCGTCGGGCAAGACTCCATCGAGTGACGAGATCCCATGAACCTTGGACGTGACTTCACGGGGCGATTCGCTGCGCAAACGATTCAAAATATCGGCCACGTTCTTCATCACCGTCCGTGGCTCTATTCCGTGCTCTTCGTTGTAGGCCATCTGCAACAGGCGACGACGTTCCGTGAGTGAGATCGCGGCTCGCATGGAGTCGGTCATCCGATCGGCGTAGAGAATGGCGCGGCCGTTGGAGTTGCGCGCCGCTCGTCCAATGGTCTGGATGAGCGCGCTGCGTGAACGGAGGAATCCCTCTTTATCGGCGTCGAGTATCGCGACGAGCGACACCTCAGGCAGGTCAAGCCCTTCTCGCAAAAGATTGATGCCCACGAGAATGTCGAATTCGCCAAGACGCAATGAGCGAAGAATCTCGATGCGTTGAATAGTGTCGATATCGCTGTGCAGATACTGCACGCGATAGCCACCCTTGGCAAGATAGGTCGTTAGGTCCTCGGCCATGCGCTTGGTGAGAGTAGTAATCAACACGCGCTCGTTTCTCGCTACTACCTCGTCGAGTCGCGCGCGCAAGTCGTCGATCTGATTTTTCGTCGGTACGACGAACACTTCGGGATCTAAGAGCCCCGTTGGACGAATTACCTGTTCGACGACCTGGTCGGACTGTTCTATTTCGTAGGGCCCGGGCGTCGCGGACACGAACACCATTTGCGGCACTAGTTCGATGAACTCATCAAAGTTCAACGGACGGTTATCGAGCGCACTGGGGAGTCGAAAGCCGTGCTCAACGAGGGTCAACTTTCTCGATCGGTCCCCCGCGTTCTGTCCACGGACCTGGGGAATGGCGACGTGCGACTCGTCAACAACGACGAGAAAGTCGTCGGGAAAGAAATCCAACAACGTGAATGGTCGCTCGCCGGGTTTACGACCGTCGAGGTGCGCTGAGTAGTTCTCGATGCCCGCACAGATCCCCGTCTGTTCGAGCATCTCGAGGTCGTGCTCGGTGCGTGAACGAAGTCGCTGCGCCTCGAGAAGTTTCCCCTCGCGTTGAAAGATCGCCAACTGCTCACCGAGTTCCACTTCTATCGAACGACACGCCCGCTCAAGGGTGGCGACGCTCGTGGCGTAGTGCGACGCCGCGAATAGCGTGAACTCATTCACCTTGCCGCGGCTCTCTTGCGTAACGGGATTAAAGAAGGAGATCTCTTCGACCGCGTCGTCGAAGAACGATACCCGCACAGCTTCGTTGGAGTAGGCCGGCTGCACTTCGAGCGTGTCACCCTTCATTCGAAAGGTGCCTCGGTCGAGGACCAACTCATTGCGGTTGTACTGCATTTCTACTAGTCGCCGCAGTAAGGCTCGTTGATCGAAAGACTGACCCACCTCGAGGGGCAACATTCGTTCGCGGTATTCGGCTGGTGAACCGAGACCGTAAATGCACGAGACCGACGCCACGACAATGGTGTCGCGGTGGGTTAGCAGCGACGACGTTGCGGCGTGGCGAAGGCGATCGATCTCCTCATTAACCGAGCTGTCCTTTTCAATGTAGGTATCGGTCCGAGGGACGTACGCCTCGGGTTGGTAGTAGTCGTAATACGAGACAAAGAACTCAACTCGATTCTTGGGCAGCATGTCGCGCAGCTCCGAAGCCAATTGCGCCGCGAGTGATTTGTTCGGTTCGAGAATCAACGTAGGTCGCTGGATCTTCTCGACCAACCACGCGATCGTCGCGGTCTTGCCACTACCGGTAATACCTTCGAGCGTTTGGTAGCGAAGTCCGTCTTGCACGCCTTGGGTCAAGGCGGCGATGGCCTCTGGTTGGTCACCGGCTGGTTGGAACGGCGACTCGACGAGAAAGTCAGTCACGACGTATCCCGAGATCCTCTAGCGCGACTTCCAATTGCGCGTACAACTCCTCGAACGTTCCCTCATTCCACAACACTCGATCGACCAATCGTGCGCGTTCGTCATTGCTCATCTGTGCGGCCAGGCGCGCTCTGGCGTCCTCCTCATCAAAACCTCGCAACTCACAGAGTCGACTCAGCGCCGTCGACGGATCGACCTGGACGGCCCAGACCTCATCGAGGTCGAAGAGTCCGCGATGTTCAGGGCGAAAAAGCGGTATCGCCACGAAGACGACTCGCGCCTGCGTCGCGTTGAGCTCCCGGACGATCTCGCGCCCGATAGGGCCGTGCGTTATGTGATTCAATCGGCGAAGCGCACTGGCATCGTGAAACACGACGTCAGCGACAAATTTTCTATCGAGCTCGTCGTGGGGGCCGAGTACGGCGGCGCCGAACGCGTCGCGCAGCGCGATCCACGCTGGTTCACCTGGTTCGACGACCCGACGGGCGATGTCGTCCGCGTCAATTACGGGCCACCCGAGCGCCGAGAGGCGCTGCGCGACGGCCGTCTTCCCCGCGCCGATACCACCCGCGACGGCAACTCTTTTCACACGACCACGGTACTCATAGGGACCCACACGCCAATCGGCGCGCGGTGCGAGTGAACCTTCGGTACCACGTGGGTTGACTAATGTCCATACAGGTCTCGTAGGGGGAACTTTGGCTCGATATTTGGTACGACGACTGATAATGCTTCTCGGCATCGTCTTCGTCATCACGGTGGGGGCCTTCTATCTCATTCACCTACTTCCCGGGGACCCGGCCGTGGTCATTTTGGGTACCGGTGATAGCCCGCTCAATCGGGCCAAGCTCTTCGCGCAACTTGGTCTCAACAAGCCAATCTACGAGCAGTATTTCGTGTGGATGGGCAACATAATTCACGGAAATCTAGGGACCTCCTTCATCTCCCAGACGCCGGTCTGGGGCACTATCAAGTCCGCGTTACCGATCGATCTCGAACTTATGGTGATTAGCCAAATTCTTGCCTTCGCCGCAGCGATTCCCCTGGCGATGCGCAGCGCCAAGAAGCCCGACGGGTGGCTCGACCGAATTCTGAGCGCGGGCAGTTTCACGTTGCTCTCCATTCCTTCGTTCATCGCGATCGTGCTGCTGGTGTTATTCGTCGCCATCGACCTGGGCGTACCGCACACCGGCGTCTCTTCGTACGTCGGTCTAAGTACCGACTGGATTGGCAACCTGGAAAGCCTCTCGCTGCCATCTTTCGTCCTAGCGGTTGGCAGTTTCGTCGTCTACTACCGCGTCCTTCGCAGTGACCTCATCGCCACGTTGCAAGAGGAGTACATCACGATGGCCCGCTCCAAGGGCATCAGTCAACGGCGCATTCTGTGGCGTCACGCGTTGCGCCCCTCGTCCGTCGCGTTGTTGGGCACCGCGGGTGTCAACATCGGTGGTCTCTTGGCCGGTGGATTTATCGTGCAGTATCTTCTCGACATTCCCGGCCTCGGCTACACCTTGATCTCCGCCATTGGACTGAGCGACTATCTCGTCGTCCAGGGCATCGTGCTCGTAGTGTGCGTGGGCGTGATCTTGATCAACTTCTTCTTTGACTTTGTCATCAATATCGTCGATCCGAGGATTAGCCGTGAGTAGCTCCCCCCTTGTGCGTGAAATGATCGAAGACGCGACAGTTCGCGACACGCCGCCGCGAAAGCGGCGCCTCGGTATTCTGTTCTGGGCGTGCGTCGGGTGGTTAATTCTCAACTTGTTGGCCGCCATCCTCGCCAACGTCCTGCCGATGAAGAATCCTTTCTTCCAGGACTACGCCGTCGTTAACGCCTCGCCGTCACTCCATCACCTCTTTGGCACCGACGATCTGGGACGTGACATATTCTCCCGAGTCGTGTTTGGATCACGAGTCTCCATCGAGGTTGGCCTCGGCGCAATGTTCATCGGTTTTGGTTTTGGAGGACCGCTGGGGATGCTGGCGGCGTACCGGCGAGGAAAATTCGACACGTTCTTGACCACGTTCATGTACATATTTCTCGCCTTTCCGGCCATCATCGCCACCATCGCGGTGCTCTCCTTTTGGACGCCGCGTTCGCTGTTGAAGATCATCGTCGTGGTGGGCATTGCCTCAGTCCCGATCATCTACCGCGTGATCCGTACCGCGACGATGAACATCGCCACCAAGGACTACGTCATCGCCGCCAAGGTTCAAGGCGCCACCGACCGACGAATCCTTGTCAAGGAGTTACTCCCCAACGTGGCACCCATTGGTGTTTCTTTTCTCCTCATTGGCGTCGCGACCGTCATCACTCTTGAAGGTTCTCTGGCGTTTCTTGGCCTGTCAGTAAATCCACCGACGCCGTCGTGGGGCAACATGATCAACGAGAGTCGCGCCATCTTGCAGACCAACCCGTGGCTCGCAATTTTTCCGTCGGTCGCGATGTGTCTGTTCTTGTTGTGCTTGAACTTCATCGGTGACCGACTTCGTTCGCACTTTGACGTCACCGAGGTCAAACTGTGAGCCAAGAACAGAAACTCCTCGTCGTCAAGGATCTCAACACGACGTTTCAGACCCCAGCGGGTCCTTTACCCGCCGTCGGCGGCGTCTCGTTTGATCTCAATAAGAATGAAACTCTCGGCATCGTCGGTGAATCAGGTTCGGGAAAGACGGTGCTGTCGCGAACGATCATGGGCCTGCAACCGCGGACCAACGTCACCGTCAGTGGTTCAGTCCTCTTGAACGGATTCGAGGTCGTGGGCGCCAGCGAAGAGGAGAAACGAAAGATCTGGGGTCTCCAAGTTGCCATGGTCTTCCAGGACCCGATGACGTCGCTGAATCCAGTGACGCGCGTGGGCAAGCAGATTGATGAGATACTCCGCGTGCGAATGGGCATGGATCGTCAATCGGCCAAAGCGCGGGCGATCGAATTACTCGAACTTGTGGGTATCCCTTCGCCGAGCCAGCGGTACCGCGTCTTCCCCGGTGAACTGTCGGGCGGCATGCGCCAACGCGTCGTCATCGCCACCGCCCTCGCGGGTTCGCCCCAACTCTTGATGGCCGACGAACCAACGACTGGTTTGGACGTGACGATACAAGCGCAGATCTTGAACCTCCTCGAAGAGATAAAAGAGCGACTAAAGATGTCGGTCGTGCTCGTCACGCACGACCTTGGCGTCGTTGCTACGCGTACGTCGAGAATCATCGTGATGTACGCCGGGCGGATCGTCGAGATCGGGTCAACGCGCGAAGTCTTCGCCCATCACCGCATGCCCTACACACGGGCTCTCCTCGACGGTTCGCCAAAGGTGTCGAACCCTTCGCACACGCGGCTCATGGCCATTCCCGGGCGACCGCCGAATCTCCAAGACCTTCCACCTGGTTGCAGTTTCGCGCCGCGTTGTTCCTACGCCACCGATCGCTGTCACCAGGAACGCCCGGAACTGGAACCAAGCGGTGCGCCCGGTCACTTCTTTGCCTGTTGGAATCCCCTTCCCACGACCCGAGGGGTCCCCGCGTGAGTGACACCCGCCAACCACTATTGAAAGTTCGCGACCTCACCGTCACGTTCGGTTCCCATCGACAAAAGTTGAGCGCGGTCGCCGGCGTTAGTTTTGACATCTTCGAGGGCGAGACGCTCGGACTCGTGGGTGAGTCGGGATGTGGCAAATCGACGACCGGGCGGGCGCTGATGCGAATCGTCGAGCCCACGAGTGGATCCATTGAACTCGACGGAATCGAGATCACGACCCAAAAGGGCAAGGCCCTGCGCAATCTTCGCACTCGCATGCAGATGATCTTCCAGGACCCCATTAGCTCTCTCAATCCACGACGTCGTGCCAAGGACATCGTCGCCGAACCACTGGACTGCTGGAAAACCATGGAGGGCGAAGAGCGATCGTCACTCGTCAATGACTTACTCAACAAAGTAGGCATCGACCCCTTCGTGTACGGCGAACGCTACGCGCGCCAGTTCTCCGGAGGGCAGTGCCAGCGCATCTCCATCGCGCGCTCACTCGCGATGCGGCCAAAGTTGTTGATCTGTGACGAGATGGTCTCCGCGCTCGACGTCTCGGTGCAAGCGCAGATTCTTAACCTGCTCGAAGATCTCAAGACCGAATACGGATTGACCTTGTTGTTCATCGCGCACGACCTGGCCGTGGTCAAGAACGTGTCGGACCGCGTGGCGGTCATGTACTTAGGCAAGATATGCGAGATTGGACCGGCCGACACGCTCTACGACGATCCCGAACATCCCTACACCAGCTTCCTCCTGGGCGCCGCGCTCGAAGCAGACCCCGACTCGCCCCAACACGGCGAAGTACTGGACGGCGAACCACCAAGTCCGATGAATCCACCGAGTGGATGTCGTTTTCGCACGCGATGTCCGTACGCCACCGACAAGTGCGCGGCCGAAGAACCCCAACTCGTGGAGATCGCTTCGGGACATCAAGTGGCGTGCCACTACCCACTCTCGCTCTCACGCAAATAGCCCGCCGCTCTTCAAATCGGGCGACGGGCTATTTACAAAGACGGTTGTTATTCGTTCGGGACTTTGTCACCTTCGTTGTTCGCAACAACCTCGACGACTTCGGCGACTTCTGACGCGTCAGTTACCTCAGTGGCGTCGAGCAATGGTGCAGCGTCGGTCGCGTCGGTCTCCTCAGCAGGCTTCGCCGTGACTTCGGTCGCGTACTCCGCCCATGCTGCCTGCGCTTCGGTCTCGGGGGTGAACTCGCCGTATTCAAGGGAACCGATGTAGTTGCCCTCGTTGTCGTAGGCGTGTGAGCCAAAGGCCTCGCGATACTCTTCGGAGACTTCACCACCCTCGGCCGCTTGCTTAATCGACAGACTGATGCGTCGACGAGCGGTGTCGAGTTCGATGATCTTGACCCAGAGCTCTTCGCCAGCCGTGACCACCTGATCGGGCGACTCGACGTGGTGCGCGGCCATCTCTGAGATGTGCACGAGTCCTTCAATCCCCTCGCCCACTTGGATAAAGGCGCCAAAGGGAACCAGCTTGGTGACGCGGCCATAGACCAGCTGGTCAACGGCGTGACTATCGGCAAAGACTTGCCATGGATCGGACTGGGTGGCCTTGAGGGAAAGAGAAATGCGCTCTTTCGAGAAGTCGACGTCCAATACCTCAACGTCGACCTCATCACCAACGGCGACGACTTGGCTCGGGTGATCAATGTGCTTCCAACTGAGTTCGGAGACGTGAATGAGTCCGTCCATCCCGCCTAGGTCGACGAAGGCACCGAAGTTCACGACCGAGGAGATGACGCCGTGTCGGCGTTCGCCCGGCTTCAGGTTCGACAGGAAGTCGCCGCGCTGTTCTTTCTGGGTCTCTTCGAGCCAGGCGCGTCGCGACAACACGACGTTGTTGCGGTTGCGGTCGAGCTCGATGATCTTCGCCTCGACGGTCTTGCCGATGTAGGGCTGCAGTTCGCGCACGCGACGTAACTCAACGAGCGACGCCGGCAGGAAGCCGCGAAGCCCGATGTCGACGATGAGTCCACCCTTGACGACTTCGATCACGACGCCCTTGACGACCTCGTCGCGGTTCTTTAGCTCTTCGATATTGGCCCACGCCTTTTCGTACTGCGCGCGCTTCTTCGACAGAACAAGTCGACCTTCTTTGTCTTCTTTCTGCAGGACGAGGCACTCAATGCGCTCGCCCATGGACACGATTTCCGAGGGGTCGACGTCGTTACGGATGGAGAGTTCCCTCGAGGGGATAACGCCCTCGGACTTGAAGCCGATGTCGAGCAGGACCTCGTCGCGGTCGATCTTGACGACGGTGCCGATGACCAGGTCGCCGTCTTCGAATTCGAGGACACTGTCGCCCACCAACGCGGTGAGATCAGTGCCGATCAGGTTGTCTTCAGTGATGACGCGAGGAATGTATTTTCCGTCTTCGTCAAAGGTGCCCATTTGCTGGGTGGAGAGGAGGCTCGTGCCGTCCGACATTCGTACTTCTTTCGTTTGACCACACCGGGATCTAACTAGTCAGTAGAGCTGGGTCGCCGGTGTTAACCCAGGTGAGCACTCTAGCACTCCGCCTTTTATCCCTTGGCGGCCGCCCAGTTGTCGCCCCAGTTCAGTGAGACCTCAAGTGGCACGCTCAAGGTCGCCGCGTTGGTCAACGAGTCGATCATGATCGAACTCACCTGGTCTTTCTCCTTCGCCGGAGCTTCAACGAGAACTTCGTCATGCACTTGAAGGATGAGACGCGCGTCGAGTTTCTCCTCAGTGAGTCGTCGATCGAGGCGCACCAACGCGGACTTAAACACGTCGGCGGCCAATCCTTGAATTCCGGCGTTCATCGCCTGTCGTTCTGCGCCCTGGCGCTGAGGACCGACGGCCGTCGCGAGATCGGGAAACGGTCGGATTCGACCGAACTCGGTGCGCGAGTAACCCTTGCTACGAATCTCTTTTATGGTGCTCTCCATGTACTCACGCAGACTCGGAAAGCCCGCAAAGTAACGGTCCATGATCTCGCGCGCGGCGCTGACCGTCAGGCCCAAGCGCTGACTCAGGCCGTAAGCCTCCATCCCGTACGCGAGACCGTACGAGACGGCCTTGGCCTGCTCGCGCTGTTGCGACGTGACGTTTTCTGGCGCGACGCCAAAGACTGACGCCGCGATCGTGCGGTGCACGTCCTCGTGTGACGCAAAGGCCGCTAAGAGACCTTGGTCTTGGGAGAGATGCGCGAGGATGCGAAGTTCGATCTGGTTGTAGTCCGACACCGCGAGCAGCCAGCCCTTGGTGGGCACGAAGGCGTAACGCAGTCGGCGGCCTTCCTTGGATCGAACAGGAATGTTGTGGAGGTTCGGATTCTCCGAAGAGAGTCGACCCGTGCGCGCGACGACCTGATTGAAGGTGGCGTGGATACGTCCATCGTCCGCCACGGCGTCAATAAGCGGCGCGCCGTAGGTACTTCGCAACTTTTCGACTTCGCGGTAACGCAAGATAAGTGCGACGATGCGATGTTCGTCCTCAATCGCTTCGAGGCTCGTCGCGTCGGTAGAAAATCCCGATTTAATCTTCTTCACTGGCGTCAGCCCCAACTCGTTAAAAAGCACGGTCTGGAGCTGTTGGGGCGAGTTCACTTTGAAGGGGTGTCCGGCGACTTTTTGAATCTCCGCCTCGAGTTCTTTGGCTTCGACACTGAACTCCTCTGCGATGGTCGTCAGTAGCGCCACGTCGACTCGAATACCCCGGGCCTCCATTCGTCCAAGCACCTTGACCAGGGGCAGCTCAACTTCCTCGTAGACACGATTCAGTTCCCAGCGATCAATCTCGGCGCGCAACGTGTCGCGTAGACGCGCGATCAGTCGAACGTCGCGCACCAAGGTTTCGTCACTCGACGCGTCGAAGAGCGAGGGTCGCTTGTCATCGATCGTCTCGTTCAAGAATCGCAGGACGACGTCACCGAGTTCGTAGTGTCCACTCGTCGCGTCGACAAGAAACGCCATGATCGACGTGTCGTCGGCCGGCTCGCAGAGCGCAAGCCCTCGCTCGTCGGCGAAACGAAAGAGACCCTTCACGTCATGACCAGCAAACGCCGTGTCACCAACGCCGTTGAGAAACTCATCTAGGTCGACCAGCGCGAGCGATCCCGACCCGGCGTCTAGTACCGCGATCCGTTCACGATTGAACGCGACGACGGGTTCTGTCGAGTGCGACAGCACAGTCTTAAGCGTCGCTTCGTGCGTTGCCGCAGCAGCCTTGGTCACCGGCGCGCTCTTTGCGGGCTCGTCCGGCGTGGCCGGTTCACCCAACCGTCCGTCTTGCATCAGTTTGTTCACCCGCGAACGCAGGGAATTCATCTCGTATCGCTCGAAAAAGGCGTTGACTTCTTGACGGTGCCATCCACCAAGCACGAGATCCTCCAACGTGAATTCCAAGGGCACGTCGCGAATGAGGCGCATGACTATTTCATTGTTGCGAGCTCGCTCTTCGAAGGCCGCGAGGTTTTCGCGCAGCTTTGGCGTCAACGAATCTAAGTGGCTATACAGTTCGTCAAAATCGTGGTACTGCGCGAAAAGTTTTGCCGCGGTCTTCTCGCCTACTCCGGGGACGCCGGGCAGATTGTCCGACGTGTCACCA
>Ga0208850_1000141_pt1 | contig 24882 bp, 22 predicted proteins | sample NGESurshal092012_5_FD_184475 | JGI IMG/M metagenome (GOLD analysis project Ga0208850, IMG submission 184475) | Arctic peat soil microbial communities from Barrow, Alaska - NGEE Surface sample 210-2 shallow-092012 (SPAdes) | ecosystem: Environmental > Terrestrial > Soil > Wetlands > Peat ... | reverse complement strand
GAATCAGCAGGACCGATGGTCAGGGCAATTCATCGACACTGTGGGCTGGGCCAGAGTGTTCCGGTAACCGGTCGGCTATCGGACAGCCTGGTCCGGTCACCGTTCCTCTATCGAGAAGCCCGCGTGGACTGCACCATGAGCGGCCCGTTGCTGGGAGAATCAGCCGCGGAGGAGCCCACGTGGCTCGCAACTACTCGCGGCCCACCATCAAGACCTGGTTCGCCCAAGCAAACTCGTGCGCTTACCCGGGATGTGCTGAACCGCTCGTATTTGAGGTCAGGAATGTCACGACCGTCGTAGCGCAGATTGCGCACATCCATTGAACGAATCTTCAAGACGAGGTCGGCGCTACGCCGGCGAAGGAGGAGACCGCATGACGAAGTCAGTCCTCTACATGTCGATGTCGCTCGACGGGTTTATCACCGGCCCGGGCGACGGCCCGGGCAACGGGCTCGGGACCGGTGGCGACCGGCTGCACAAGTGGCTCGGCGAGCCCGTCTCCGAGTTCCCGCACTTCGACCCGCCGGGGCTGAGCGGGCAGGTGTTCGCCGAGTTGATGGCGACGGGTGCGGTCGTCGTCGGCCGCAAGACGTTCGACTACGCCGGTCACTGGTGCGGCGACCACCACGGCGTACCGATCTTCGTGCCTACGCGTGGCACCCCGCCGGCGCCGCAGAGCGGCTGGGTCCACTACGTGCCCGACGCCGCGACCGCGATGCGCGAGGCCAAGGCAGCCGCAGTCGACAAGGAGGTGATGGTGCACGGCGCCGGCCTCGCGCAGTCGCTGCTGCGCGAGGGTCTGCTCGACGAGCTGGAGCTCCACCTGATCCCGGTCGTGCTCGGCGATGGGCGGCGGCTGTTCGGCGCAGACCGCATCGAGGTCGAGCTGACGCGCGTGCTCGACGCGCCCGGCGTCACGCACCTGCGCTATCGAGTGGCGTCGGGAGCTGCCGTAGGTTGATCCTGCTGATGTCGGTCTCGATGGGCGGCTCCGCCGGCCGCCCCACGGGACGATCGACTGGCCCACAGCCCCGTCCCTGACCACGGCGACCAACGCCATGGCCTCGATCTTGCTCGGCCTCGAAGTGTTGATAATCGTCGACATCATTCGGACCATCGTCGTCGACCCGTCGCTCCAGAGCGTCAGGGTGCTGGGGGTGACCGTGTTGATTAGGATTGTGTTGAGCGTCTCGCTGGAAGCCGAGATCGATGGGACTTGGCCATGGAACCGGTGGCGCCTCCAATCGGCAGGCCAGGCAACGAAAACGTGCCCTGACGTCGAGGACTGAGCGCACCGGCCACGCCCGAATCGGGAAGTTCGATCGGCAGGTGAACGACGCAGCCCCCGGGTTCGTTCGGAACTTGAGCCGATGGTGCTCGTTACTTGACTCGCCGCGGCGCCGAGGGCGTCGTCGTGGAGCCCACAGCATGCACCCCGAAAAGTCGATCAGCGGGGTTGTTCTATGTGGTTTCGCAGGATCCATGACCAGCCCGAGTCAGGGCGCGAGCGAGGCTCCCACGTCGCGCTCGTGGAAGCGCCGGGCGCGAGTTGGATCACGCGGTCGCCGGTCTGGAACGCGTTGGGTGGGCAAGTCATGGGTTCGGTGCCCAGGCCGAGGCGGCGCCGGTCGGTGGAGAGCGTGTCGCCGGTGTAGATCTCGACGATTGGGTAGGCGCCATCGACCCAGAGCTGGGCGGCGCGGCCGTCCGTGCGGGTGAGCCGGACCCAGGCCCGGTTATTGGTGTCTCGGTGCAGGTCGGTGAATGCGAAGTCGAGCTTGAGGTCGCCGAGTCTCGTGCCGTCGCGGAAGTCGTAGGGAGTGCCGGCCACGCTTTGGACTCCTATGGGCAGCTGGCGGTCCGGGTCGGTGAGGATGCGGGTGTCTGCTTCGAGCTGGAGGGTGCAGTCGTCGATGAGTCCTTCACCGGGGGAAAGGTAGGGATGCTGTCCGCAGCCGTAGGGGCTCGGTTGGTCGCCGATGTTGGTGGCCGTGGTCGTGACGCTCAGGCCGCCCTCGTCGAGGTGGTAGTCGATGCGAAGGTCGAGGGCGAATGGATATCCCTGTAGCGGGAACAGCGTGGCCGCCATGACGACACGGTCAGGTTGGTGGTCGACGGGTTGCCACGGGCGCCAGCGCAGGAAGCCGTGGATGGCGTTGTTCTTGTCCGGTTCGGTGAGGGCGACCTGGTAGTCCGACCCTTCGGAACGGTAGCGACCGTCCGCCAGGCGGTTGGGCCAAGGGATCAGGGGCGCGCCATGCGCGCCGTCACACATCTGGTCCAGGGCATAGGGCTGTATGACGTCGCTGTTGCCGACGCGGTACTCGCGGACCCCGCCGCCGACCTCGACGATCGTCGCGCTCTGCTCACCGAAATTGATCTCGAACTGGCGCCCGGACGGTGCATAGCTCATGGGATGCCTTTCTGTAGGTGCGGGCGCGCGCCGGTGGGACCGGTCACCAGTGTGGCGGTCGCCGGGATCGGAACAGCCGCATCGCGATCGAGCGGACAAGAAGCGCCGTCGCGGCGCCAGTCAGCGCGGCCCCACGACGGCTCTGTCTGACCTGGGAACCCGCCCGGGCCGCGGTGATCGGTTTCCCGGCGGGCAGGTGGCCGTCTTGTTGGGCGACCAAGGCTCGCCCGAGGGGCGCAGGCACCGCGGCGACCATCGGCCGGTAGCGGGTGGTCTCGAGGATCTCCTGCGCGGAGGCGCCGGGGCCGCGACCGGTCAACAACGCCGCGCGGAGCTGGGCGATCCGATCCGACGGGTCCTGTTCGCCAGCGCTCACGTAACTGCTCCGTCTCATCGCGACTCGTTGAGAGGGACAGCCTGACACATTTGATTGCGTAAGCGCAAGCATTGCGTTCCTCGAGAGGCTGCTCGACCAGGATGAAGGCGACCAGCAGGACCAGGCCGGCCACGCCGAGGCCCCAGATGGTCGACGAGTTCCATGGGTAGCTGGTGCTGCAACCCTCACATGCATGACATGCAAGCTTGCGTAGTGCGCATGTATCGGTTAAGCCGAGCAGGACACATCTATTTGCATAAGCGCAATGATTGCGTATACGCTGACATATAGCGGGTCGGAACGGCTGGTGCATCCGAGTGACCAGCCGCGATCCCGGCCCGCGCCAGACCTTTGGAGATTCGCGCCAGACCTTGGAGAGGAGCCGGTGCGTGCCTGAGTTCTTCCCGTTCTGGATCGTGATCACCCACTTCCTGAATATCTTCTTCATGCTGTTGCTGTTCCGGTCGGGAATCGAGGTCCTCTCGGCGTTCCCGAAGCTCTACTGGCACGACGACTGCCCACCTGGACGAGAGTGGCTGCGGCTGTCGAAGAAGATGTACGGCGCCGACTCGCGCAGGCCGTGGACCTCGCTGGACGAGGAAGAGTCCTGGTCATCGGTGGTAGCACTCCCGGGCAAGAAGAATCTCGGCCTCGGACGGCACTGGCACTTCATGACCATCCAGTTCTGGATACTGACCGGCTTGGTCTACCTCAGCCTGGTTTTTGCGACCGGCTACTGGCACTATCTGATCCCCAGCCATTGGTCGCTGGTCCCGGACTCGATCAAGTCCATCGGCACCTACCTGCGTTTCGAGATTCCGGCCAAGATCCCCGGGCAGCCCTTCGAGCCGGCACAGAAGCTTGCCTACTTCGTCGTGATCTTTGTGCTCGCGCCGTTGCAGATCGCGACCGGTGCGGCGATGTCGCCATCACTGTTGGCGCGCTTCCCTTGGTACGGCAAGCTGTTCGGCGGCAAGCAGGGAGCGCGCAGCCTGCACTTCTTGGGCATGTGCGCCTTCGGCGTGTTCATCGTCGTGCACGTGTCCATGGTGATCGTGCACGGGGTGCCCAAGGAGTTCGCCGCGATCGTGCTAGGTGACCCGCACGGTGACCGACGCCTTGCTCTGGGCATCGGACTGGCCGGGCTGTTCGCGATCCTGCTCTTTCATGTGGTGATCACCTGGTTCTCGCTGCGCTACCGCCGCCGCGCCCAGCGACTCCTCGGCTTCGTGGTCGACCCGTTCGAGAAGGTCATCTCCGGGCTGTTCACCTCCCGCCAACACTTTCGCCGCAAGGACATCTCGCCATACCACCGGGTCAACGGCTACCCGCCCACCGGGCAGGAGTACCAGGCGATGGCAGCTACCAGTTTCCGTGACTACCGGCTCAGCGTCGGCGGCCTGGTCGCGCGTCCGATGAGCCTGTCGCTGGACGAGCTGCGGGCCTTGGGCGAAGAGCGCCAGATCACCAAACACCACTGCATCCAGGGGTGGACGGCGGTGGCCGAATGGGCCGGTGTTCCCCTTGCCGCCCTGATCGCCGAGGTCCGGCCGGCCAAGTCAGCGCGCTACGTCGTGTTCTACGCCATGGACGACAAGGGTCTGACTGAGGGTGAGGGACGCTACGGCTTCTTCTACGGCACCATCCCGATCCACCTGGCCAGGAACCCCCAGACCATCTTGGCCCTGGAGATGAACGGCGCCCCGCTGCCGGTCGAGCACGGCGCCCCGGTGCGGGTGAGGATCGAGACCCAGCTCGGTTTCAAGATGGTCAAGTGGATCGCCGGTATCGAGTTCGTCGCCGACGTCGCCGACATCGGCATGGGCATGGGCGGCTGGCGCGAGGACCAGCAGTTCTACGCCAATGCCGCCGGAATCTAGGAGCGAGGACCTTATGGCAGGCGCAAGGATCGACGACAGCGACGCGCCGCAGTACCCGCTGCATGTCCTGCGCGAGTACGCCCTGCTGGCCGACGGAGAACGTGGTGCACTGGTCGGCCCGCGCGGCGATCTGGTGTGGATGAGTGCGCCGCGCTGGGACAGCGACGCGGTGTTCTCGTCGCTGATCGGCGGCGCCGGTATCTACGCGGTCACGCCCGCCGATGCCCGGTTCGTGTGGGGCGGCTACTACGAGGACGGGTCGCTGATCTGGCACTCCCGCTGGATCACCGAGAGCGGGGTCGTCGAGTGCCGCGAGGCGCTCGCGTTCCCCGGTGACGCTGACCGGGCCGTCGTGCTGCGCCGCATCATCGCCATCCGGGGTGATGCCCGGGTGAGGGTGCGCCTTGATGCCTGTGCGGGTTTTGGCCAGCACCAGCTCGGCCACCTGGAGCGCGACAGCGGCACGTGGACCGGTAAGTCGGGCAAGCTGCACCTGCGCTGGTCTGGGGCTGACGCGGCCAGGCCCGGCAGCGGTTCGACCGGTGCGCACGTCTTGGCCTTGGACCTCACCGTGCCTGCCGGCAGCCACCACGACCTTGTCCTGGAGCTGTCCGAGCACGCCCTTCCCGACCAGCCGCCGGACCCGGAACGGGCCTGGACCGCGACCGAACGCACCTGGCGCGACGGCGTACCGGAGTTCACCGACACCATCGCCCCGCACGACACCCGCCATGCCTATGCCGTGTTGCGCGGGCTGACCAGCTCCGGGGGAGGCATGGTCGCGGCTGCCACCATGGGCCTGCCCGAACGTGCCGGCCAGGGCCGTAACTACGACTACCGCTACGTGTGGATCCGTGACCAGTGCTTCACAGGCGAGGCGATCGCCGCCGCCGGACCGTACCCCCTAATGGATGACGCGGTCCGCTTCGTCGCCGCCCGGCTACTCGACGACGGACCCAACCTGAGCCCGGCCTACACCACCATCGGGGGGCGTGTCCCGGACCAGCGGTCGCTGCACCTGCCGGGCTACCCCGGCGGGCACGACATCGTCGGCAACCACGTCAACGCCCAGTTCCAGCTCGACGCGTTCGGCGAGTCGTTGTTGCTTCTTGCTGCCGCCGCCCGGCATGACCATCTCGACGCCGACGGCTGGCGGGCTGTGGAGATCGCCGCCGACGCGATCGCCACCCGGTGGGGTGAGCCCGAGGCCGGGATCTGGGAGCTGGACGACCAGCAGTGGAGCCAGAGTCGGCTGATCTGCGTCGCCGGGCTGCGCGCGGTCAGCCGAGCCCCCGGCGCCCCGGCCCGGCGCATCGGTGAGGGGTTGGCCCTTGCCAAGGCGATCCTGGCAGAGACTGCCGCTCACTGCACCCATCCCTCTGGTCGCTGGCAGCGCGCGCCCGGCGACGAGCGGGTCGATGCCGCGCTGCTGCTGCCCGGCATCCGCGGCGCCCTGCCTACCGGAGATCCCCGCACCGCCGCCACCCTCGCCGCCGTGCGCAACGAGCTGGACCAGGAGGGTTACGTCTACCGCTTCCGTCAGCAGCCCGGCCCGCTCGGTGACGCCGAAGGCGCCTTCATCCTTTGCGGCTTCCTCACCGCCCTTGCCACGCACCAGCAGGGCAACCCGCTCGACGCGATCCGGTACTTCGAACGCAACCGAGCCGCCTGCGGCCCTCCCGCGCTGTACTCCGAGGAGTACGACGTCACCCAGCGTCAGCTGCGCGGCAACCTGCCCCAGGCATTCGTGCACGCCCTGATGTTCGAAGCATCGGTGCGCCTGGCCCAGCCGTGGGACGCCGACCAGTGACCGCGCACCCGGCGAAACCCCGGACCGTTGGGGCCGCGACGCTGCTGGAAGTGGTGCGCGGCGGATACGGGGCCCTGCAGCTCGCCGCGCCCGGGCTGGTCGCCGGCCTGCTGCTCAGCCGTCGGCTCGACACCCGCACGCGGGCTGTCGTCCGTGTGCTCGGCACCCGGCAGCTCGCCCAGGCTTTGGCCTCCGGAGGCTCGCCGAGCTACCCGGTGCTGGCTCTGGGCGTCGAGGTCGACCTGCTGCATGCGGGCAGCATGGTCGCCCTGGGTATCGCCGACCACCGGCGCCGGAGCGTGGCGCTGCTCGATGCACTGATCGCCGCCTCGTTCGCACTGGCCGGCACCCTGGCCGCCACCCTGGTGAGTGGCGCCGACCAGCAGAGGGCGCCGGTCGGCGGCGCACTGGACTGGTTGCGCGCGAACTGGGCAGAGCGACTCGCCGGCGTACTGGTGCCCGGATACGCGAGGCGATCGACCCCACAGCGGCGTACCCCACACCTGAGCGGATTGATGCAGGGCACCGTTCTGCACGCAGTTTCGAGCGAGAAGCCAAAGAGATGAGGAAGCGATGACATCAGCAACAGGACGCAAGGTCGCGGTCGTGACCGGCGGCTCCGGCGGGGTAGGAAGGGCAACGGTGCAGGCCTTCGCCGCCGCCGGATACGACGTCGCGGTCCTGGCCCGCGGACAGGCCGGCCTGGACGGCGCCACCAAGGACGTCGCGGCCGCCGGCGGGCGCGGCGTGGGAATCGCGACCGACGTCGCCGACGCCGATGCCGTGCAGCGGGCAGCCGACCAGGTCGGGGCCGAGCTCGGCGAGATCGACGTGTGGGTCAACGTCGCCTTCAGCGGCTCGCTGGCCTTCTCCTGGGACACCTCCAACGAGGAGTTCCGCCGGATGACCGAGGTCACCTACTACGGCCAGGTGTACGGCACCCAGGTGGCGCTGGGACACATGCGGCCACGCGACAGGGGCGTGATCATCAACGTCGGATCGGCGCTGGCCTACCGGTCGATCCCGCTGCAGGCCGCTTACTGCGGCGCCAAGCACGCGGTCGTCGGCTACACCCAGTCGGTGGTGACCGAGCTCGCGGCCGAGAAGAGCGACGTCAGGCTGTGCACCGTCCAGCTGCCGGGGCTGAACACGCCGCAGTTCAACTGGAACCTCAACCAGATGGAGGGCCACCCGATGCCCGTGGCGCCGGTCTTCCAGCCCGAGCTGCCCGCAAAGGCGATCGTCTACCTCGCCGAGCACCCACGGCGCAACATGTGGGTCGGCATCTCCACCGCCTACACCATCCTCGGGGAGCGAGTCGCACCGAAGCTGCTGGACCTCTACCTCGGCCGCACCGGCGTGAAGTCACAGCAGAGCGACAAAGACCTGCCCCGGTGGGGATCAAACGTCTTCGAGCCCCAAGACGCCGACGTAGACCGCGGCGCGCACGGGGCGTTCGACAGCACCGCCCACTCGCGTGACCCGTGGCTCTGGGCCTCGATGCATCGCGCGCCCCTGCTGGGTGGGCTGGCCGGGGCAGTGGGTGTCATCCTCGCCGGACGTGGCGCGGTCCGTGCGCTTGATCGGTAGCCCGACACTGCGCCCCGCGGCCAGGACCTGGTGGCCTCAGTCTTGCCAGCCAAGCTTCCAGGCGTCACCGGCCGACCCCTTGTCGGCGACCTGCCCGAACGTGCGCATCGCGCTGACCAACGCACGCCGGCGGCGCTCCGGCACCCGCTCGAGCACCGCCGCGATGGCCGCACGGCGGCGCTCCATGAGTACGTCGATCAGCCCCCGACCCTTCTCGGTGAGCTCGAGGACCAGGTTGCGACGATCGACCGAGGATTCGGTGCGACGTATCAAACCGGCCGCCACGAGGCGGTCACAGGACCGGCTGGCGTTGGAAGGATGGATGTCCATCGCCTCGGCCAAGGCGTTGAGGTTCATCGTGCCGCGGCTCGCGATCAGCACGAGGACCCGAAGCTGCGGCAGCGTCACCCGATCCTCGACCTGGGTCACCGACTGCGCTGCGAGGCCCACCAGCGCCTGTAGGGCGAGCATCATCGCATCGACCTGCTCAGAGGTGACCGTCCCCGTGCCCGTTCCCTGCGCTCTCGTCCCCATGGGCGAAGTGTGCCTCGATAGTTGTGCTATAGCAAACGTTGCGGTTATGCTTGCGTATGCGCAAACGTATACCGGTTATCCGCCGAGCCTGCGGCGTGAGCCCTCAGAACACACAGAAACGTAATCACCCGCAAGTGGCAGCCATCACTGAACCCGCCACGGTCGTCGACCCGGTCAGGCACGGGATCGACCGGATGGTGCGCAATGTGGAGACCGGACGTTTCGAGCGCAGCCTCTCGGCGTTGACCGCGGCCGGTGCGCTGGTGACCGCGGCCGAGATCTACTTCGAGCACGACTCGGCCAGCTTCGGCAACAAGATGATGTGGCTACCGGTCGTGTTGGGGCCGGTCGGCGCCGTAGCGGGTGTGGCGGGGTTCTTCAGCCACCGGATGGCCAAGACCGCGCTCCCGGTGGCCTCGGCTGCGATCGTCGCCAACGGGCTCCAGGGCACCTACCTGCACGCTCGAGGGATCGCGCAGAAGCCGGGCGGCTGGCACAACGCCCGGTACAACATGGAGATGGGACCGCCGCTGCTCGCGCCGCTCCTGGTCACTTTGGTCGGCGGTATGGGCCTGCTCGCCTCAGTGCTGCGGCGGGAGAAGTGAGCCGCGCCGCGCCGCGCTCAAAGCACGACCGGTTCCCTGGCTTCGACGTTCTGGCCCAGAGCAAGCATTGGGACCCGGTGACGACCGGTGTAGTGATGTCTCGGATCGGGAGGGCCCCCGACATCCGCTTCTTCACCCCGGCCGAGCAGGCCGTGGCCACGGCACTGTGCGACCAGCTGCTCGACCAGCACGGAGACGCGAAGGTGCCAGTGGTGAACCTGATCGACGCCCGGCTGGCGGAACAGCAGACCGACGGCTGGCACTACCACGACATGCCCCAGGACAGCCGGGCCTGGCGCGACACGCTGGCATGGCTCGACCAAGACGCCACCGACCGCTTCGGGGCCGGCTTCGCGACCTGCCCGGCCGACCAGCAGACGACGCTGATCCAGGCCGTCCAAGACCTCGGTTCAGACCAGTGGCATGGGCAGTGCGCCAAGCACGTGTGGAGCCTGTGGACCCGCTACGCCTGCACCGCCTTCTACTCCCACCCCTCGGCCTGGAACGAGATCGGCTTTCCGGGCCCCGCATACCCGCGCGGCTACAAGAACCCCGGGCTCGACTCCCGCGAGCCGTTCGAGGTGCGCGACGCGGAACCTGGCGACGACCCGGCGCGGGGGCAGTGATGAGCACGGTGCGCGAGCGCAACGAATCGGCATGGCTGCTGCCCAACGACGGCACCCGCACCAACCACCGACTACGCAATGATATGCGCCGCTTCGCCGACACCGAGGAGGTCGACCTTCTCGTCGTCGGCTGCGGAGCCGGAGGATCGACCATGATCCAGCGGCTGGCTCGCGCCGGCTGGAAGGTCGTTGCCCTGGACGCCGGCCCGTTCTGGGACCCCGACACCGACTGGGTCAGCGACGAGGCCGGCTCCCACCACCTGTTCTGGACCGAGCCGCGGGTGATCTCCGGGAAGGACCCGGTCCCGCTGGGCTCGAACAACTCCGGCCGCGGGGTCGGTGGATCGATGGTCCACTACGCCGGGTATGCCCCGCGCTTCCACCCCAGCGACTTCGAGACGTTCACCCGCGACGGAGTCGGCGCCGACTGGCCCTTGGACTACACGGACCTGAAGGCGTACTACCAGGAGATCGAGGAAGAGCTACCCGTCGCGGGGGAGAAGTGGCCATGGGGCGACCCACACTCCTACCCGTATCGTCCGCACCCGGTGGGCGGCAACGGTGAGATCTTCCTGCGCGGCGCCGACAAGCTGGGGATCATCGCGAAGGTCGGCCCGGTGGCCATCGTCAACGGACGCTTCGGCAACCGGGCGCACTGCATCTACCGCGGCTTCTGCCTGCAAGGCTGCAAGGTCAACGCCAAGGCATCACCGCTGATCACCCACATTCCTGACGCGCTGGCCCACGGCGCGGAAGTACGCCCCGACTCCATGGTCACCCGAGTCGAGATCGACCAGCGCACCGGCCGCGCCACCGGGGTTCACTACGTCCGCGACGGCGTCGCCCGCTTCCAGAAGGCCAAGTTCGTCGCGATTGCCGGCTACTCCATCGAGACGCCGCGCCTGCTGCTCAACTCCACCTCGACCCGCTTCCCGAACGGGCTGTGCAACGACTTCGACCAGGTCGGCCGATACCTGATGGTCCAAGGCGCCCCGCAAACCGCAGGCCGCTTCGACGCCGAGGTTCGCATGTACAAGTCGCCGCCCCCAGAAGTCAGCAGCGAAGCCTTCTACGAGACCGACCCGAGCAAGCCGTACAAGCGAGGGTTCTCCATCCAGACCGTGTCGCCGCTGCCCATCACCTGGGCCGAACACGTCGCCGCCCAGGGCCATTGGGGCGCCGCGCTGCGCGACTACATGAGCGACTACGTGCACTGGTCCTGCCTGGGAGCGTTATGCGAGTTTGTACCCCAGCCGGAGAACCGGGTGACCCTGGCCGAGGAGAAGGACCGGCACGGCCTACCCGTCGCCCACTTCTCCTACACCCAGTGCGCCAACGACACCGAGCTGATGAAGGCCGCCCAGAGCGTCATGGAGGACATCCTGCACGCCGCAGGCGCGGACGAGGTCATCACCATCGACCGCTTCGCCCATCTCATCGGGGGCGCCCGGATGGCGGCCGACGAAAAGCACGGCGTCGTCGACTCCGAGTGCCGCAGCTTCGCGGTGCCCAACCTCTACATCACCGACGGCAGCGTTCTACCCACCCAGGGCAGCGCCAACCCCGCGCTGACGATCATGGCTGTCGCCGCCCGAGCCGCCGACCGGCTCGCCTCCGGACGCTCACGGCCGGACTGACCAGTCGCAGCCACGGGGACCGCCATCGGCCAGTCACAACCGAATCCCAGCTCAACACCAAGGAGAAGATCGATGTCATCGAAGAACGTTGCCGACTATCTGCTCGAGCGCCTGCGCGACTGGGGTGTGGACAAGGTGTTCGCGTTCCCCGGCGACGGCATCAACGCCATCCTCGCTGCCTGGGCTCGCGCAGACGACAACCCGATGTTCATCCAGTCCAGGCACGAGGAGATGAGCGCGTTCGAGGCGGTCGGCTACGCCAAGTTCACCGGCCGCCTCGGCGTGTGCATGGCAACCTCCGGGCCTGGTGCCATCCACCTGCTCAACGGCCTCTACGACGCCAAGCTGGACCACGTCCCGGTCGTCGCCATCGTCGGGCAGACCAACCGGTCGGCGATGGGCGGTTCATACCAGCAGGAGGTCGACCTGCTGTCCCTGTTCAAGGACGTCGCCAGCGAGTACGTCCAGATGGTCACCGTGCCCGAGCAGCTGCCCAACGTCCTGGACCGCGCCATCCGGGTCGCGTTGGCCGAACGTGCCCCAACCGCGATCATCATCCCCTCCGACGTCCAGGAGCTCGAATACTCTGCGCCCACCCACGCGTTCAAGATGGTGCCCTCCAGCATCGGCGTCGACTGGCCCACCGCAGTGGCCGACGACGCCGCCATCGCCCGCGCCGCCGAGGTGCTCAACGCCGGCAGCAAGGTCGCGATCCTGGCCGGGTCGGGTGCCCGCGGTGCTCGCGCAGAGCTCGTCGAGATCGCCGCGCTGCTCGGCGCCGGCGTGGCGAAACCGCTGCTGGGCAAGGACGTGCTCTCCGACGACCTGCCCTACGTGACCGGCTCGATCGGACTGCTGGGCACCCGCCCGAGCTACGAGTTGATGATGGACTGCGACACGCTGCTCACCGTCGGCTCCAGCTTCCCCTACACCCAGTTCATGCCCGACTTCGGTCAGGCCCGCGCGGTGCAGATCGACATCGACGCCAAGTACATCGGCATGCGGTACCCCTACGAGGTCAACCTGGTCGGCGACGCCGCCGCGACCTTGCGCGCGCTCATCCCTCATCTGACGCGCAAGGAAGACCGGTCCTGGCAAGAGAAGATCGAGTCCAACGTCGCGCGCTGGTGGGAGGTGATGGACGCTGAAGCCATGGTCTCGGCCGACCCGATCAACCCGATGCGGTTGTTCTCCGAGCTCTCCTCGCGACTGCCAGAGAATGCGATTGTCACTGCTGACTCCGGGTCATCGGCCAACTGGTACGCCCGGCAGCTGAAGTTTCGTGGCGAAATGCGGGGCTCCCTGTCGGGGAACCTAGCCACCATGGGCCCCGGCGTCCCCTACGGCATCGGCGCGAAGTTCGGCTGCCCAGAACGTCCGGTAATCGTGTTCGCCGGAGACGGCGCGATGCAGATGAACGGTATGGCCGAGCTGATCACGATCAAGCACTACTGGCAACATTGGAGCGACCCTCGGCTGATCATCGCGGTGCTACACAACAACGACCTCAACCAGGTCACCTGGGAGATGCGCGCGATGGAGGGATCCCCGAAGTTCGCGAAATCCCAGACGCTGCCCGACGTCGACTTCGCCAGCTTCGCGGCGAGCCTGGGCCTGCAGGCAATCACGGTAACCACTCCTGATGAGGTCGGTCCGGCCTGGGACCGCGCGCTCTCGGCGGACCGGCCGACGGTGATCGACTTCCATACCGATCCGAACGTGCCGCCCATTCCTCCGCACGCGACCTTCGAGCAGATGAAGGACGCCGCCGAGGCGATGCTCAAGGGCGACGAGGACCGGTGGGGCATCATCAAGGAAGGCTTCAAGACCAAGGCCCAAGAGTTTCTTCCACACGGACGAGACTGAGTCGTGAGGCACTCATCGCGCGTGAGCGAGCGGTTTCCGCGTTGCGATGTGGCGCTGCGTCTGGATCACCCGGGTTGTTCTGCTGGCCGCGATCGCCGCCTCGGTGTCTCGGGGCACTGGGCACTTCCCCCTGGGCGGCGATCGCGTCGCCGCAGGTTCACCATTTACGCCATCGGCAACGACTCTAGGTTCGGGACCGGATCGAGTGGGTGTTTGCCCAGGAACCCTGGACGGCTACCAGCGGCTGCTTTCCGGCGGTTTCCACGCAGGCTTGGACGTGGACTCAAACCAGCAGCTCGCCCCACCGAGGGATGTCGAGTGTCGCGACGGACGACCTGTCTCGGGATGAATATCGCCCCTACGCGCGGCGGTAGATGGGCACGAGAGAAGGAGACGGATGAGATGAGGCCACATCGCGTGCTTGCGTTCGACCCTGTGGACGCTGAAGGGAGCTCACGTCAACGAGAGCGCGGACCCGGACGCGGATCGATTGGCCGAGAGCCGTCAACACGAGGCGGAGCAGAATGTGCGTGCACGCAGGGGACGTCGCCTGGTGCGAGAGCGAACCTGTGTGCGTCGGTATCGACCAGGGCCCGGCCATGTGTCGGCCTCGCCAGGCATGGCCGTCACGTCGCCATTACCGCCCCAGCAGCTCGACTCGGAGATCTGGGCGGTCGAGCAGGCGCTCGAAGCCAACGGGGCGACCGAAAGACAGCTGGCGCAAACGTGGGCGCACGATACTGGGGCCCTGGAGTCTTCCGAGAAGCGCTACGCCAAGCTCTTGTCGCCGGGACCGTACTGCGCATGTCACGCTCAACATTCGCGCTCCGCGACAACGAGTGAGCGAGCCACCGATGTTGCCGAACACGCAAGGTGCCCCAAATGGCGCCGGCTCGTCTTCTCACCGGCTGGCGCGTCCCATTGGGCGAGCTCGCCCTGATCTGAACCGGGTCGGGATGCGCCGCAACGCCAACGTGATGGCCGAGTTCCTCCGCACGCGTCGGTGCCGGCTCTGGCCACTGGAGAACCTGAACGCTGACCCCGCGATGCGGCGCCGGGTCGTCCTTGCACACGGGCTCGATTGGGTCCGACCCTTCAGCCTGGGTCAGACCTTCGATCCCGTCTGGTGCCACGCATTGGTTTGTCCGAACGCTCCAAGCGGTGCTTGTTCTTGCGGCTTGGCCCCGGCTGACCTGCGCCACCTGTGCCGTGTCCGTCCGCATGCCCGCCACCCCAAGGAGATCAGATGATAGACGCAACCATCGACTCGATCGAAGTCAGTGTCTACACCGTCCCCACCGACGGCCCAGAGGCCGACGGAACACTGAACTGGGACTCCACCACCATGGTGCTGGTCACCGCGACCTCCGGTGATACCCGTGGCATCGGCTGGACCTACGGCCCGAAGGCGTGCGCCACGATGATCACTGACAAGCTGGCCGGCATCGTGGTGGGCCGCGACGCGATGGACGTGGGTGGCTGCTTCGACGCGATGGTCAAGGCAGTGCGCAACGCCGGCCGTCCCGGCGCCGTCGGCTACGCCATCTCGGCGGTCGACGTCGCGCTGTGGGACCTCAAGGCCCGGCTGCTGGACCTGCCGCTGCACCACCTGCTTGGGGCGGTGCGCGAGAAGGTCCCGATCTACGGCAGCGGCGGGTTCATCACTTACGACGAGGCGCAGTTGGGTGAGCAGTTGACGCGCTGGGCAGTCGAGCAACGCATCCCGCGCGTCAAGATCAAGATCGGGCAGTCCTGGGGCACCGACCCGGCTCGCGACCTGGATCGCATGCGGCAGGCCCGGTCGGTGATCGGCGAGGCGACCGAGTTGTTCGTTGACGCTAACGGCGGCTACAGCCGCAAGCAGGCGATCCGGGTCATGACCGCCGCCGCGGACTACGACGTCCGCTGGCTCGAGGAGCCGGTCTCCTCCGATGACCTCGAGGGGCTACGCGAGATCCGCGATGCCGTCTCGCCCGATGTCACCGCAGGGGAGTACGGCTATGACCTTTACTACTTCCGGCGCATGTGCGCTGCCGGCTCCATCGACTGCCTACAGGCCGACGTGTCCCGCTGCGGCGGGATCAGTGAGTGGCTGCGAGTGGCGGCGGTCGCCGCGTCCTTCGGCCTAGAGATCTCCGGGCACTGCGGACCGCACCTTCACGCCCACGCCGCCGCCGCCATCCCCAATTTGCGGCACCTGGAGTGGTTCCACGACCACGTCCGGATCGAGTCGATGTTCTTCGAGGGCACCCTTGACCCCACCGGCGGCACGATCACACCTGATTCGCACGCGCCCGGCAACGGACTGACCCTCCGTAGCCTCGACGTGGCCGGCTACCAGATCGGCTGATCGGTCTCGGCCTCAAGAACCGCCGAGGTATCGGCTGTCTCGATCTGCTCCGCGATCCGCCGATGACGGTCGGCGCTGAAGTAGAGCCCTGCGGCGAGGTCGGTCTGAGTCACCGATAAGTATTCGGCCTGCTCGGCGTCGGTCAGGTCCAACGCGGCCACCTCCCGCTGGTAGCGGGCCTCCTGGACCTTCAAGCCAACTCGGGGTACTTCGCCTTCGCCAGGGGTGCCGGGGCACTCGACACGCTCGCATCCGACACCAAGCCCTCCAATCATCGTCTCCGCATTTCCGGGCGAAGCGCTCCACGGTCGTTGGGCGCCATCTGCCACGATCCGCTGGAGGTACCCCATGTCAGTCGCCGCAAACCCACTCGAGGCGCCGCGCGTGTCGGTGCCTGCGAGAAAAATGCTCAAGCGTTCTTGTGCAACCAGGCCTTGGATCGTCAGCTGACGCAGAACTCGTTGCCCTCCGGTCGTGCATGACGACGAAGTAGAACGGCTCCTCCGGGTCGTCGCCTCGGGTGCGGCGCTGCACGCTCGCGCCCAGCCTGACCAGCTCGGACACCTTCGCCTCGACGATCTCGATCCGCCGCCCCAGCGCCAGAACGTCATCGCGGCCAGTGGGGTAGATGTCTATGTGGAGCCCGTTATTCCCGCCTTCGTCGCCGGCACCTGCTGGAACCAGATCGGCGGACCCAGCCCGGCGGGTAGAAGAGCCAGCCGTCGAAGGCCGCGTCGTCCCCGAGCCGGGCGCGGTAGCTCGCGTGCCAGGTGGTCTCCGGCTTAGCCGGCGGCACCGGCAGGTAGCTCAGCGCCTGGGCCCAGAACCGCGAAAGCCCGGCGGGGTCGTTCGCATCGATTGTCAGCTGCCAGAACACCACGCCACAACGCTAGACGTCGTCCCCGACACCGCGCTCATCGGTCGCAGTCAACACCACGATCACGCGGCTAATGCCGCTGACCAGGCGATCGGTCTACGGGACACCGAGCCTTGGCAGTTGATGCGTCCGCTCGTCGTTCCTCACCCGCGACGACCGACGCAGGGGCACTGGGCCTCACCAGCGGTTACTGAGTGAGTCCCGATAACGGGATCCATCTCCGGACACCGAGACTGGGCTCCGATGCGTCCGGTCAGCGTTCGGCTTGCGGGAACGCTGGCGGGCTCCCCGGGACGGTGTGAGAACCGCCGCAGAATGCCTAAGCCAGGTCGTTGATCAGCCGGTTCGACCCGCGCATGTGAAGAGTGCGGGCGACCCGCAGGACAAGATCAACGGCGTTGCCATCTCGCCAGCGATAGCGCGGTTTCAGGGTGGAGCCAAGGTGATGGCTACCTGCCTCGAGTCGCCAGGAGGGTGCTGGCCGGCGAGCACCTCGTTGATCTTCTGCCCGAACAGCCGCGAACTCATGGACTCGTTGGCGGTCACAACATTGCCATCCGCGGTGACGCCAGGCCCGGTGTACGTCGCTCCGCAGGCCTCGATGGGCCTTTGCCTGAGTTCCGGCGACGGTAGCCCGCTTGCCCGCCAGCACATCTGCACGAGCGACCGACGGGATCGGCAGTAGATCGTCGTCTTGGCGACGCCGGAACGGGCGGAGACAGCCTCCACCGTGACCGCACCCGTCCCCGCCGTGCGCAGCAGGTCGACGGTGGCCCGGAACACCTTCTCGTCCATGCGCTCCTTCCGCGTCTGTGCGATGCGCGGACTGGCCATGGGGTACCTCTCCTCGACGGGCGTCGTCCCCCGGGGCGACGCCCCCGCTTCGGGACCAATGTCCGGGATGACCACGGCACTGATTAACGCTACGGTGAGCGTCGCGTTAATGTCTAGCCAGGAACAGCGAGGGAATCCGATGGCTGGTCTCCACCTGGGCCTGGACATCGGATCGACGACTGTCAAGCTCGTGCTCCTCGACGGGACCGAGACGGTCCGGACCGTCTATCGCCGCCACCACACCGACGTGCACGCCGAGGTTGCCCGCCTGCTGGCCGAGCTGTCGGAGGACTTCCCCGAAGCCGCTGCGGTCTCGGCTGTGACCGGATCGGCGGGGCTCGGCCTGGCCGAGCACCTGGGGCTGCGATTCGTCCAGGAGGTGATCGCAGGCACGGCTGCGGTCCGACATCTGGTGCCGGAGGCGGACGTCGTCATCGAGCTGGGCGGCGAAGACGCGAAGATCACGTACCTGAAGCCGACACCCGAACAACGCATGAACGGTACGTGCGCGGGCGGGACGGGCGCATTCATCGACCAGATGGCGACCCTGCTGCGGACCGACGCCGTCGGCCTGGACGCCCTGGCGGCAGGGCACCACCACCTCTACGGCATCGCGTCGAGATGCGGGGTGTTCGCCAAGAGCGACCTCCAACCTCTGATCAACGAGGGCGCTCGCCGCGAGGACCTGGCCGCCTCGATCTTCCAGGCGGTGGCGACGCAGACGATCGCCGGGCTGGCATGCGGACGGCCGATCCGCGGAGCTGTCGTGCTCCTTGGCGGTCCGCTTCACTTCCTACCTCAGCTCCGGGCAGCGTTCGCGCGGTCGCTGGGAGACCGAGTGAGCTCGTTCGTCGTCCCTCCCGACGCGCAGCTCACCGTTGCGCACGGCGCCGCGCTGCTGGCCACCGGTGACGCGGTTGACCTCGCCGAACTCGCGGCGCGCGCGCGTGATCGTTGTCCTGACACTGACTCCGGTCCGCGCCTGCCACCCCTCTTCGCAGACGACGAGGCGAGGGCGGAGTTCGACGCACGGCACGCGAGGACGAGAGTCCCGCGCGTGGAGACCGCCCGGGCGAGCGGGGCGTGCTTCCTCGGCATCGACGCCGGCTCGACGACGATCAAGGCGGTGCTCATCGACGACGAGCGGCGCATCGTCTGGTCCCACTACGAGGCCAACGGTGGCGACCCGGTCGGAGCAGCGGCGGAGATCGTCCGCCGGGTCCGCCGGGCACTGCCCGGCACGGCAGTGCTGGCCCGTGCCTGCGCCACGGGATACGGCGAGGGTCTGGTCAGAGCCGCACTTCACGTCGACGACGGAGAGGTCGAGACGATCGCCCACTATCGCGCGGCCGAGCACGTCGCCCCAGGGGTCACGTCTGTGATCGACATCGGCGGGCAGGACATGAAGTACCTCCGGGTGCGCGACGACGTCATCGACTCGATCACTGTTAACGAGGCCTGCTCGTCGGGCTGCGGCTCGTTCCTGCAGACGTTCGCCGCGACAATGGGTCTGGACCTCGAGCGGTTCACCGACGCCGCTCTCGCATCGTTCGCACCCGTCGACCTGGGCTCACGCTGCACGGTCTTCATGAACTCGTCGGTCAAGCAGGCGCAGAAGCAGGGTGCAAGCGTGGGCGACATCTCCGCTGGGCTCGCCTACGCCGTCGTCCGCAACGCCCTGTTCAAGGTGATTAGGCTCAAGGACGCCTCGCAGCTCGGGGAGACGGTCGTCGTGCAGGGCGGCACCTTCTGCAACGACGCAGTGCTGCGGGCGTTCGAGCTGCTCACGGGTGTCCAGGTGGTACGACCTGACATCGCTGCACTCATGGGTGCGTTCGGCGCTGCCCTGATTGCGCGCTCGAACTTCGTCCTCGGGCGTCCCAGCACCGTCCTGTCGGTCGCCCAGCTGAGCGGTCTGCGGGTGGAGACCGCTCAGACCACGTGCCAGCTGTGCCAGAACCACTGCAGCTGCACGGTCTCCACCTTCAACGACGGCGAGCGGCACATGTCCGGCAACCGGTGCGAGCGAGGTGGGGACTCGACGCGACCCAAGAGCGACCTGCCCAACCTCGTCGACTACACCTACAAGCGACTGTTCGGCTACCGCCGGCTCACGCAGGCCCGCGCGACACGCGGGGATATTGGCATCCCTCGTGCCCTGAACATGTACGAGAACTACCCCCTGTGGTTCACGACCCTCACCGCGCTCGGCTTCCGCGTGATCGTCTCGGGCCACTCAAGCCACCAGACGTTCGAGGCGGGTATGGAGTCCATCGCCTCGGAGAACGTCTGCTACCCGGCGAAGCTCGTCCACGGGCACGTGATCGACCTGGTCAAGCGCGGAGTGGGAACCATCTTCCTTCCGTCCGTGAGCTATGAGCAAGAGCTCGTCGCGGGAGCGGACAACCACTACAGCTGCCCGGTCGTCGCCGGGTACCCGCAGGTCATCGCCAACAACGTCTCGCAGCTGAGCGAGGCGGGCGTGCGGTTCCTCAACCCGTTCCTCAACCTGGCGAACCGCCAAAGCCTTGCCCGGCGACTTGCCGAGGTGTTCGCCGACGACGGGGTCACCGAGGCGGAGGCGGCCGCCGCACTCGAGCTGGGTTTCGCAGAGGACGCCAAGGTCAAGGCGGACATCCGCGCCGAGGGCGCTCGCGCGATCGAGCACCTGCGCGCGACAGGCACACGCGGGATCGTGCTGGCCGGGCGCCCGTACCACGTCGACCCCGAGGTCAACCACGGCATCCCGGAGCTCATCACGGGGCTCGGAATGGCGGTCCTCACCGAAGCCAGCGTTCTCGGCCTGCCCGAGGGCGGCGAGCTCGACCGACCCCTGCGGGTGCGCGACCAGTGGGCCTACCACTCGCGCACGTACGCGGCGGCCGACGTCGTGGCTCGACACCCGGAGCTGCAGCTCGTCCAGCTCACCTCGTTCGGCTGCGGACTGGACGCGATCGCCTCCGACCAGGTCGCCGAGATCCTCCGCGCTCGTGACGACGTGTACACCGCGCTGAAGATCGACGAGGCATCGGGTCTTGGCGCGGCCCGCATCCGGCTGCGCTCTCTTGCCGCCGCGACGCGCGAACGAGCCGCCCGCGCGCGCCGCCAGGCGGCGGCGGACGACGAGCGGCCGGTGAAGGCCACGAGCCGTGTGCCGTTCACGCGGGCGATGCGCCGCGAGCACACGATCCTGTCCCCCCAAATGTCGCCGGTTCACTTCCGGCTGCTCGCGCCTGCCCTGCGCCGATCCGGCTACCGCGTGGAGGTCCTGGAGACGGTCAGCGCGCGAGACGTGGACACCGGGCTCACGTTCGTCAACAACGATGCGTGCTACCCGGCGGTGATGGTCGTCGGTCAGCTGGTCGAGGCGCTCGCCTCGGGGCGGTACGACCTCGCGGGCACCTCTGTGCTCATCACCCAGACGGGCGGCATGTGCCGCGCCACCAACTACGCCGGACTGCTACGCAAGGGGCTGCGTGACGCCGGCTACGCACAGGTGCCGGTGCTCGCGCTGTCCACGAACGGCATCGAGAAGAACCCTGGCTTCTCCTGGACCCCCGGCCTGGTCCATCACCTCATCCAGGCAGTTGTCCTCGGCGATCTGCTCCACGGGTGTCTGCTGCGAGTCAGGCCCTACGAGGCGGAACCGGGCGCCGCCACGAGGCTCTACGAGCGGTGGGACGTCATCCTGCGCGAGTACCTGGAGCGCGGTCGTTCGGCCGCCTTCGGGCGCCGCACTGGCTACCGGCGCCTCGTCCGGGCGCTCGTCAGCGAGTTCGACGCGTTGCCCCTGCGCCCGGAGCCGCGCCGGCCCCGCGTCGGGGTGGTCGGCGAGATCCTGGTCAAGTTTCACCCGGATGCGAACAACCACCTGGTCGACGTCATCGAGGAGCAGGGGTGCGAGGCCGTCGTGCCCGGCCTGACCGACTTCTTGCTCAACGGCATGTACTCGACCGAGTGGAACTACGCCAATCTCGGCACCGACAAGTACAGTCGGTGGATCAAGAAGACGTTGCGCCGAGTGCTGGAGGCGTACCGGCGGCCGGTCCGCCGAGCCCTGGCCCGGACCGGCGGTCGGTTCTCGGTGCCCGGTGACCTGGCGACGATGGCGCGGCGGGCCTCGACCATCGCCTCCTTGGGAAACCAGGCGGGCGAGGGATGGCTTCTCACCGCTGAGATCCTCGATCTGCTTCACGACGGTGTGCCGAACGTGGTGTGCGCCCAGCCGTTCGCCTGCCTGCCCAACCACATCACCGGCAAGGGCATGTTCGGCGAGATCCGCCGTCGCTACCCCGAGGCCAACATCACCGTCGTGGAGTACGACCCCGGAGCCAGCGAGGTCAACCAGCTCAACCGCATCACGCTGCTCATCGCCGCAGCACTGACGGCCCCGGCTCCCGCGGCCGAAGCGTCTGGGGCGCCGCTCGTGCTGAGCGGATCGTCCGAGCCCTCATAAACCGATCCGTCGATCCGTAGTGCGCGGGTGTCGACGGCAACTTGGCCCGCGCATCGGTCGCGCACCGGCTGAGCAACGCCTGCACTCTCTACCCGATGGCCCCGGCCTTCCCCATGGGAGAGCTGGCGGACGTCCGGAGCGCGCAGGGTCTGCTGCTGATGCCGCCGAGCATGTTCACTCTCGCCGGCGAGCTCACACCGGCAGTACTGCACGTGTCCACCCAGGCCGTGGCTACAGACGCACTGTGCATCGTCGGGAACCACTCGGACGTGATGGCCGCGCGCACCCGGCACGAGACATCGATGCCGGAATGCAGCCCGGGATGAGCGGTGCCGAGTCGCACCCAGCCTTCCGGGGCGACCAGGCGGCTTCGCCGACGACCTCCACATCACGCCCCGTCGATCGACCACCACGTGCCCGACGACCACTCGCGCCCCTGCCACAGCCTTCGCTGCGCTCCGCGCGGGTCGCGCTCGACGCGGTGCCCGTCCTGCGAGATGAGCATGGTCGTCCGAAGCGCCGAGTCGTACCGGGGCCACGTCGGGAGAGCCGGTTTCGGGGCGGCCATCGCGGACGAAAGTGCCGAACATCGCGAAGAACGCGTCTCCGGCCGGACCGGTTCCGTTCCAGAACCCTGCGATGTCCGAACCGCGGGTCGCAGGAAGGGGCCCTTCGGGTGCGTCGTCGAACGGGAGAGACGCCAGCGAGCCGTCGAAACGCGAACGCCACACCGGCGCATGACGACGATCACGCCTCACCACCCGTCCGGACGCCCTTGCCGGTGGTAGGGGACGACACCGAGCCGGACGAAATTGTGCTCGTCCTCGGTTGCAGGTCAAGCTCACGCGGACGGCTGAGGCTGATGCAGCGATGGTGCACTCGCATCGCTGTGCGCTCCACGGAGGTGCCTGCGGCGCGGTTCGTATTCACCGGTGCTCCAACGCGAGGAGGTGCCTCGGAAGCCTCCCTCATGGCCGACTACGCAGTGAGTGCACTCAGTGTCCCCAGGGAGAATGTCGTGCTCGAAGAGTGCGCACGAACGACCTGGGAGAACATCGCCTACTCGATCCCGCTCATCGAGCAGGCGCCGTCGATAAAGATCGCGTCCAACACCTTCCATGCCCGCAGAGCACGCAAGTACCTCGCGAAGCAGTCACCATTGCTCGCAGCCCGTCTCCATCGTGCCCGCGATTACGTTCCCGGCGAACTAGTGCTGGCGAGGCTCCTACTGGCGCTCTATGAGTGGCGCCGGTCGCGGCGTGAGCGACGCGGATAGCTCCCAACGTTCTCGTCTCATCGTCGGACGACCATCGTCACGCGGGTCAAGATGACGAGCTGCTCGAGCCCGGCAGCGATCTCCGTATGGGGATCCGCTTGCGGAGACCTAGGTCAGGCTGCCGAGGGCAGCCGCTCATCCCCGGTTGCCACCCGGATTACGCGACCACTCGACACCGCCAGATCGTCGACTCTGCACGGCTCAATCGCAATGATCGATGTCAAGTGGCGCTCAGAACACGCCGGAAGCGGTGATCACGCATGAGTCTCACGTCGCCCGCAAGGCCCGCGCATCGGCTGCGATGCTAGCCGTCCGTTCGTGCGTCGCGGTCAAGATGTGAGTGAGCCTCTGACGGCGGGCACACCAGGAAACGATGGCGGCCGGGCCCTGCGTGTCGCCGAGCGACCCGTCGCAACAGGTTGCTAGTTACGGTGGTCGTGGGTGAGCAGCCAGGTGGCTGACGGCGCGAGCGTCGCGGCCATCGCGGCGGTGCCTGCCAGCGAGGGGTGCAGCACGTTGAACCCACCACCGCCGGGGACCACGGGCTCCACCCACCGGGTACTTTCCGGTGAGCAGGCCGAGTGTGGTAACGACGCGCGGTAGATATCGGTGTAGCTTTCGCCACTGTCGCGTGTGGCCTCAGCGATCTCACGGTCAAGTCGCTGCTGGAGGCGTGCCAGGAACGGCACGTCGGTGTCGGTGAACGGGAACGCCGACGTCAGCGGCGCCCCGTTGACAAAGGTCAGCGGGATCTTGTTCGCCTTGAAGCAGCCGCCGAGTGGAGTGTTGCCCGCGTTGGGTGCGATCGCGGGGTAGGCGATGACAAGGACCCTGGCGTGCGGGTCGGCTTTGTGCACGGCTTTGAGTGCGGCCAGGACCTTGGAACCCACTGCCGCGAGCCGGGCGTAGGGGTTGTCTGCAGACCCGGCAGCCGAAGCGAAATAGGCAGTGCACGAGGCGAAGGTCGGATGGAGGAACAGCGGTCCGGCCGGCGATGCGGCCAGGCAGGTCTGAGCGATAGAGGTGAAGCCGAGGTCATTGCCACCGATGGTCACCGTCACCAGATTGGGCTGCAACGCCTTGACGACATTCAGCTGTGCCGGAGGCATCGGGCCCACGGGGACGGTCTGCGGGGTGTAGAAGTCGGCGGTGGTCGCGCCGCTGCAGCTGGCGTCGGTCAGCTGAAGCTTCAGTCGCGCGGCGAGGCGTTGCGGGTAGTCCAACGAGGTCTGGGCACAGCCGGGGAAATCCGACCGGGTCGGCGTTGCCGGCGCCGGCAGTCCGAACCCGGCTGCGTAGGAGTCGCCGAGGGCCACATAGGTCCTACCGACAGTGCCACCGGCGGTATGGGCCCCCGCTGGGGGCGCGGCTGCGACGGTGGCAGTCAAGGCCGTCACAGCCACGGCGGCTGCGATCAGGCTGGAAACGCTGCGACGAAGCGGCATTGTGCACTCACCTTCGAGTCGACAAGTTTGGTCCTGCGGACTGTAACCGCGCGAGCGGTGCGAGTGGAAGGGGTCGTCACATCTCAGCTGCCAGAGAACAGCTGACGCCGCAGTCCGCGAATCTCGACCGCGAGGACGAAAGAAGCGGACACCAAACGCCATGAGAACGGCGAATGCCTCGGTCCGAACCGAATGGGTAAAGACGGCCGGCACACCCGAGGCTGTATCGGGCGGGGCCGTCTCGTAGACGGATCGGCTTGCGGTGACCAGTGCATGGACGTCACGTGGTTGGCGGCGGTGAGACGCT
>Ga0208850_1000135_pt1 | contig 25746 bp, 23 predicted proteins | sample NGESurshal092012_5_FD_184475 | JGI IMG/M metagenome (GOLD analysis project Ga0208850, IMG submission 184475) | Arctic peat soil microbial communities from Barrow, Alaska - NGEE Surface sample 210-2 shallow-092012 (SPAdes) | ecosystem: Environmental > Terrestrial > Soil > Wetlands > Peat ... | reverse complement strand
ACACCTTGGCCCGTTTCACCTCACGATGTGCCGCTGTCAAGGACCGGGCCGGCACCGTCAACGCCTCGCGCTGACCAGCAGACATGACCAACGGGGCTGTAGTCTTGTTCATGCGAACAGCCAGCCAAAACACGGCTACGCATTGTGGAGACACGCCACTAGATCTCGCGGATGGCTCGCGCAGGGTTCCCCACGGCCAGGACGTTCGCAGCAAGGTCCCTAGTGACCACAGCACCCGCGCCCACCACCGCGTTCTCACCAATCGTCACGCCAGGACACACGATGGCGCCACCGCCCAGCCAGACGTTGTTTCCTATGCTGATCGGCTTGCCAGCCTCAAGCTTGTTGCGTCGCGGCTCGGGCTCGACGGGGTGAATCGGCGTCAACAACTGGACATTCGGACCAATCTGTACGTCGTGGCCGATCGTGATCTCAGCAACATCGAGGGCGACCAGACCAAAGTTCGCGAATGTGCGCGCACCCACCTGGATATGCACGCCGTAGTCGACGTACAACGGCGGGCGAACGACGGTGTGCTCCCCCAACGACCCGAGCAAGTCGCCGAGGACCTCTCGTGCCGCGGTGGGATCGGTCTTCCACATCTCGGCGTATCGTTCGGCGAGCTTCTGCGCCCGCTGCATCAGCGCACGGAGTTCTTCGTCATCAGGGGTGTACCAGTCACCGGCCAGCATCCGCTCGCGCTGGCTCCGTGGCTCTTCGCTCATGCGCACAAACGTACACAACGAACCAGGCCATGACGTCTGACTGACACTATGACCAGCATGGAAACCGGGAAGAGGCCAAGCGCCTTGATCGCGCGGTACACGACCGATGCCGGCGAGTACCTGGACCACGTTGGCGTGTTCCTCCGACGGCGGCCGGTCGAACACAGTGTGCTGCTCAGCACCGTAGCAACCCGCCTCCGCAAGGAGGCCTCCGAGGCAGGGTCAAACCTGTGGCTGTGGGTGGAGGACGACGTAGAGGCGGTCGCCACCGCACAACACACCCCTCCGCACGGGGTATACCTGTCCACCGGTCCGGCCGAGGCGATGCGCGCGCTCGCACGGATCCTGTGGCGGCTACGCCCTGGCCTGGTTGGGGTGGCGGGTCCGGACAGCGCGCCGCAGGAGTTCGCGACCGAATGGCTGGCCCGCGGTGGCCCACAGGCCAGGCCCACCATGCGGCTGGGCTTGTATGCCGCAGATGAGGTCAGCATTCCGCCCGGCGTCGCCGGTCGGCTTCGAATGGCCATCCACGACGATGCACCGCTGCTGCGGGGATGGGTAAGAGAGTTGATCGCTGAGGCTGGCTTGACGTCCACCGGAAATGACGAGACGGGCCGCGTATCGACACTGGGCTGTTGGCCGTCTGGGAGGCCGACGGGGCTGTGGTATCGATGGCCGCAGTCACCGTCGCGCAAGGCGGGGTCAGCCGGGTCCAACTCGTCTACACCCCTCCGGAGAACCGCAAGCGTGGGTATGCGAGTGCCTGCGTCGCATCACTGACCGCCCGTGAGCTCGCCACGCCAGGACGGACCTGCATGCTGAACACGGACCTTGCCAACCCCACGTCAAACGGCATCTACCAGGCGATCGGCTACCGCCGCGTTGGAGAAGCAGAGTAGCTCAGGTTCGACCCCCCGAACCCAAGCCGGGGTTGACGCCACAGAATGGCCACGTCAGCCTGTTCTGAAGCGGACCGTTCCCTCAAGCGCCTCGTGCTATTCGACCTCGACAAGACGCTGGTCGACCATGAGGGCGCGGCAACGGAAGGTGTCGAGCAGTGGCTGGAGCCCAAAGGTTGGGCAGACGCAGGGACCATCGCGAGCCTCGTCTCGGACTGGGCAGCCATCGCAGAGCGGCACTTGCCGCCATGCCTGGCATGAAGGACGTCGTTTCAGGTAAGCGCCGGCTACGGCTGCAGGGCCGATAGGTATCCAGGGCTGGTAACAGCTCAGCTTGTGTGCCCGGTGTTGCTGTCCGGGCGAACGGAGTCGCGCAGTGGACCCGCCAGCCATTGATCGACCTCCCGTTGGCGCCGTAGCCGCACGACGCTGAGATCCTCTCGTGAGGTGACAGCGGCCGCCACCCTCTGGGCGTTTTCGTGACGTGTCCGCCAGGCCCAACGAACGATGTGGTCACGGTCCGTGAAAAAGGTCGACAGCGGCGGTTCGAGGTTGCCGTTCCAGAGGGCCGTCCTGGTGAGTCGGCGCTGCGCAGTGCGCCCAACGACGCGTCGCATCACAACTGAGCGCGGCAGGTCGAGCCAAACCAGCAGGTCCGCACGCCGCAGGAGCAATGGCCTCGCCTTGCCGTACTGCCATTCGGTCACCCACGTTGGCTGAGCAGCGAAGGCAGCCACGTCGTGCATGAAACTGTCGCGCGGAGTCCAGTTGGGCCCGTGGTACAGAGCATCAATCTCCGTATGCGGTACGCCCACCGTGGTGGCGATCCGTCGGGCGAGCGTCGTCTTGCCCGAGCCGGATGTGCCCGCGACGAGGATTCGCTGGGGGGCGGAGTGCAGAGGCTCCTGGGCTGTCAGCACCCAGCCACGCTAGCCGAACAACTCGGTCTCGTTGGATACCAACGCGCCCTGGCTTCACACGCCTGCCCGCGAAAGGCGAGCACCCGCCAGTGCGTCCCGAAGCCGCCCGATTGCCAGGGGACCGACACTGTGCAACCGGGAAAGGTCGGACTCGGCTACCTCCACGAACTGCGTCAGCCGCGTGAAGCCCGCCCGTGCAAGGGCTCTCTGCGCCGGCTCAGACAGCTTGGGAAGGTCAGACGGAATCGAGTCCCAGCTACTGGACCGTGTCGGATGTGAGTCGGTCATCATCGAATTGCCTACGATCGCTTCCGGACGCATCCGAGGCTAGCGCTTGACGTCACGGCTGGGCCAAGCTGGCCTAGCATCATTGTCATGGTGTTCACCGAGACCGAGATCCTCTATCTGGCCAGCCAGCGTCTGGGCCCTCTCGCCACTGTCCAACCCAACGGAACCCTCCAAGTCAGCCCGGTGGGATTCTCTTACAACCCTGCTGCCGCAACGATTGACATCAACGGATACAACTTGGCCAAGAGCCAGAAGTTTCGCAACATCGCTGACAATGGTCGCGCTGCCTTCGTCGTCGATGACCTCGCCTCAGTCCAACCGTGGCGCGTGAGATGTATCGAGATCCGCGGCGTGGCAGAGGCACTCACCACCGAGAGCAGCGCGCTCATCCGGCTCCATCCTAAGCGGATCATCTCCTTCGGCATCGACGAGCCAGACACCGAAGCGCACAGCCTGACGTCCAACAATCGAGACGTCAAGTAAGCCGAAAGACGCACATAGTGGTGTTGAGCGCTGTTGTGTTGAGGCGGGCGAAAGCTTGCGGCGCATGACAACTCGGGTGCGCGACCGGCGTATGACCTCGGTGAAGCCCGCCCGCTCATACAGGGATCGCGACCCGAAGAACATGAAGTCATCATGGCTGCGCTCTGGTTTGTCGACCGGATATGCCTCCAGGATCCGGACCCCACGCTCTCTCGCGTAACGGACTGCCGCGTCCAGGAGCCGATGTTGAACGCCCTGACCACGGTGACGCCTGGCGACGTACGTGCACACGACAGACCACACTCGGCTGTCGTCGACCGGCTTCATGATCCGCGAGCGCTGCAGCTTGAGGTAGTCCTCGCGTGGGCCGAGGCTGATCCACCCGGCCGGGACCCCGTCCACGTGCCCCACGAGGCCAGGAACGACGCCGTTGTCGACCAGCTCGCACAGTTGCTTCTTGTTGTCCGCGCCAGCTTGGCTGTTGACCAGAACCTTTCCGCTCTTTCGGTAGTACATGCACCAGCAGCCACGGACGATCGAACCGCCCGGCAGGTCGAACAGTGCCTCGAGATCCGCCCAGGTCCGCGGTGTCAGCGGCCGGGACTCAAACGAATACCCCATGACAGCCAAGGTAGTACGGGCACGGCCTACTGGAACCGCGCCGGATCCCCCATTCCGACCCTCACGACCTCCGGGTACCCCTCGGACCAGTCCACGATCGTGGTGAGCTCCTTGCTGCACTCGCCGGCGTCCACCACAGCGTCGATCATATGGCCGAGCTCGTCCTGGATCTGCCAACCGTCGGTCATCGGCTCCTCGGCGTCAGGGAGCAGCAGGGTGCTGGACAGCAGCGGCTCACCCAGTTCGCGCAACAGGGCCCGCACGACCGGGTGGTGCGGGATCCGCACGCCGACGGTCCGCTTCTTCGGATGCGCCAGCCGCCGTGGTACGTCTCTGGTCGCAGGCAGGATGAACGTGTAAGGGCCAGGGGTCGCCACCTTGATGGCGCGGAACGCGGCGTTGTTCAGGTCGACCAGCTGACCGAGCTGAGCGAAGTCCGCGCACACCAGGGTGAAATGGTGCCTCTCGTCCAGGCCCCGGAGCCGGCGGATGCGCTCCGCCCCCGTCGGGTTGCCCATTTGGCAACCCAGTGCATAGCAGGCGTCGGTGGGATAGGCGATGAGGGCGTCATCCCGCAGCAGGGCCACCACCTGCGCGATGCTGTGCGGTTGCGGATCCAGCGGGTGAACGTCGAAATACCGGGCCATAACTGCAGAGTACTGGTTGAGCTAGGCGGCCTGCGGCAGTCGTAGGTCGCCCAGCTCATCCTCGGCCGCCGGCTCGCCCGGAGCCGCTGGTATGCCGCTTTGCCGAATCAGGCGCGAGCCCTTGAGGAGGGCACGCAACCGGAGCGCCGCGAATACGGCAATGAGGCTGATCCCCACGTGCACGGCAAGGAACAGCGAACCGTGCCCGGCGCTCAGGGCAACGCCTGCGAGAAGCGGACCCGCCGCCGACACGCCTGTCTGTAGTGCGGCGAAGATGCCCAATGTGGTACCGACCATGCCGGATGGAGCCAGGCTGGCAGTAAGGGGGTTGAGCACCGGCGCGTACATCGTCTCGCCGACGGCAAAGACTCCGTACACCCCGACAAACATCGCTCCGGCCAGCGCCGGCATGAAGGAGGCGGCGGCCAGCAATAGCCATGAGAACACCCAGATCGAGCCGACAGCCACGAGCAGCGACGGGGACGAGCGCTTGGCAGTCCACTTCATCACCGCCATCTGCAGTGCGACGATCACCAGGCAGTTGACCGCCGCAGCCGTGCCGATCGTGCGCTCGGAGACCCCGAGCACCGTGATGGCATAAGCCGGCAGGCCGGACTCGAACTGGGCATAGAAGCCGAGCGCCAGTGTGACGGTGATGGCCGCGGTCCACCGCAGAGCCGGCGTCTTGGCGATGATTCGGATCGCGGCCCCCGCCGAGGGACTTGGCGCATCCTGCGGCGCCGGGACCTCGTCCGCGGGCGCGCCACGGCCGGCGATGCCGATCACGGTGGCGGAGACGAGGAAGCCGATGGCTGCGGTCGCGAACGCCGGCCACATGCCGTCGATCGCTCTGAGATTGACCAGGAATCCGGCGGTGAACGCTCCGATGGCCATGCCGATCGCCGAACCGGTGAACAGGAGCGCAAAGACCCGTCGGCGCGCAGCGGAGTCGACCCAGCGAAGCACCAAGATCGTCTGGACCGGAATCGCCGCGGTGATACCGGCACCGAAGACGAACATGCCCAACAGGAACAGCACCGGCGTCCCAGCGAGGATGAGGAACGCACAGGCGAGGGCGGCGACGATCTGCGCGACGACGACGACCCGCGCAGGGTTGAAACGATCGGCCAGTCGGCCTCCGATCGGGGCCGCCACGAGGGCACCGATGGAGAACAAGCTGGAAGCGGCGGCCGCGACGAGCCCACCCCAGTGGCGGGTGTGCGCCGCGTAGGCGTACTGGTAGGGCAAAATGGCGCCCCATCCCAGCATGCTCACCGTCGAGGCAAGCATCAGCAACCGCGCGCGCTTCATCGGATCCTCCGCTCGTTGTGCATTTCGTAGTCTTGCATCTCGTAGTTTTAGATATCGAATAGTTTGATGTCGAAATTCTAGCATGGCAGAATGTTCCCCATGACGACACCCAGGCCAGCGACGAAAGGCGCCACTCGGAGCGCCGTGCAGAGCCCCGAACGCGCCCAACCGAGCGCCGAGGAGGAATACCGGGCAGATGTGGCGGCGTACGTCGCCGCCGGTGGGGACGAGTCGGTGCAGCGCGTGATCACAGCCGTGCACGGTCTGGCCCGAAAGCTCGACCAGTGGTACACGCGGCAGCTGGCCGACCTCGACCTCTCCGCGGGCGAGTGGGCCGTCCTGTCACAACTGGCCCGCAGCGACGAGGATCAGGCCCTCACGCCGACTCAGCTCGCCGAGGTCAGCTGTGTCGCGCCGTCCTCGATGACCCATCGTCTTGACCGGATGGCCCAGCGAAATCTGATCGCCAGGGCCGCCGACCCGGACAACCGCACGCGTGTGCTGATCACGCTCACCGACGAGGGCTGGCAGACCTTCAAGGCGGCAGTGCGCGAGTCCGACATGGTGGAGTCCGACGTGCTGGGGCCGCTCTCCCGCCATCAGCGCGAGGACCTCGCCTCACTCCTCGAGCTCCTCATCAAGGGCCTTGACTAGACCGACACCCGACTGGTCAGGCGAGCTCGAAGACACGCAGCCAGGCCGGACTGCGGCATCCGCGCCCGAGCCTCAGACGAGCTCAGCGACGCAGCCAGGCCGGACTGCGGCATCCGCGCCCGAGGCTCAGACGAGCCCAGGGAACCAGATGCCGATCTCGCGCTCGGACGACTCCGGTGAGTCGGACCCGTGAACGATGTTCTGCTGAACCTTCGTGCCCAAGTCACAGCCGAGATCGCCGCGAATCGTGCCAGGCAACGCCACGGTCGGGTCGGTGGCACCGGCCAGGGCGCGGAAGCCCTCTATGCAGCGCTCGCCTTGGATCACCACGGCGGTCACCTGGCCGCTGGACATGAAATCCAGCAGCGGCTCGTAGAACGGCTTGCCCTCGTGCTCGGCGTAGTGCCTCGCCAGCCGCGCGCGGTCAGGAGTGAAGATCGACAGGGTCACGAGCGTGTAGCCCTTGGCTTCGATCCGGCGCAGGACCTCACCGGAGAGACCGCGTTTGAAGCCGTCGGGCTTGACCAGGACCAGCGAACGTTGCGTCTGTGTCGTCACATCCACAACCCTATCCGTCCTGGGGGGACGTCTTTGGCTCCGACGGCTGTGGCGCGGACGTCTCCTGGCTGGCATGCCACAGCGCGTCCACCCGGCTGGTGTGCTCGTCCATGTTGCGTCCCTGGACAAGGGCCGTCAGCCACAGCGCTCCGAACAAGAGCCCGACCAGCAGCATCACCGGGACGATGAGCACGCAGGTAAGGGTCGCGATCTGCAGGACCCAGCCCACCGTGATACCCCACGGCTGACGCAGCAGGCCGGCATCCAGGATGCACAGAACCGCCAGAAGCGAGCCGACGATCAGGAACGAGCTAGAGGTGTGCGAGCCTTTGGCTGCAGCCAGAGCCCGGGCCACGAGGGCACCGAAGAACACGACCAGGCCCTGGGTGCCAATGACGACGCCGGCCAGACGCCGGGTCATCTTGCCCGGTACGCCGTAAAGGGTCATGGCGCTCATCCGGCTCATCCGTCCGTGACACCCAGAAGCATGCGGATCTCCGCCGCGGTGGTGATCGAGCCGGTTGCCAGCACTCCCCCGCCGATACCTCCTTCGTCGGCCATTTCCGCGGCCAGGTCAAGAGCGTCGGGCAGGTTGGCGACGACGGTCACCCGGCCCTCTCCATAAATCTCCACGGCAATCTGACCCAGGCGTTCGGGGTTGATCGCCCGCGGTGATGTCGTGCGCGACACCACGATCTCGTTCAGCACAGGCTCAAGGATCTCGAGCATCGTTGACGCCTCCTTGTCCTCCAGGATCGCAATGACACCAACGAGCTTGGCGAAATTGAAGGAGTCCTCGATCGCCGCTCGCAGGGCCAACGCACCGGCCGGGTTGTGAGCTGCGTCCACCAGGACGGTCGGCGAGCGCCGGACGACCTCCAGACGTCCCGGTGACGTCACCCCGGCCAGCCCGGCGCGGACAATGTCGATGTCGAGTCGATGCTCTCCCCCGCCGACAAAAGCTTCGACAGCCGCCAGCGCAAGCGCAGCGTTTTGGCCTTGGTGGGGCCCGTGCAGCGGAAGGAAGAGGTCGTCATAGTCACCGCCAAGTCCGCGTACGGCGAGCTGCTGGCCACCGACCGCGACCTCGCGGCTGAGGATGCCGAACTCATTGCCCTCGAAGGCCAGCGACGTGCCAAGCTTCTGGGCGAGCCCGACCAGGATCTCGGCCACTTCCGGCTCCTGCATAGCACTGACCACCAGGGAGCCAGCCTTGAAGATACCTGCCTTCTCGATGGCGATGCCCTCCAGCGAGGAGCCAAGGAACCGCTCATGGTCAAGCGCGATCGGTGTCACGACGGCAACCTGGGCGTTGACGACGTTTGTGGCATCCCACGAACCGCCCATGCCCACCTCCACCACGGCCACATCGATGGGCGCGTCGGCGAACGAGGCATACGCGACGGCCACCAGGACCTCGAAGTAGGTCATCTGCGGGCCACCCTCGGCAGCCGACCTGGCGTCGACTATGTCGATGAAGGGAAGTACGTCCTCATAGGAGGCGATGAACTTCTCGACGTCGATCGGGTCGCCGTTCAGCGCAATTCGCTCGCGGATGTTGTGAAGGTGGGGTGAGGTGAACCGTCCTGTGGACAGACCCATCTCGCGCAGCATTCGCTCGATCATCCGCGTGGTCGACGTCTTGCCATTGGTTCCGGTGACGTGAATCACCGGGAAGGCAATCTGGGGGTCCCCGAGCAGCTCCATCACGGCGGCGATGCGATCCAGTGACGGGTCGAGGTCGTGCTCCGGCGCGCGCAGCATGATCGACTGCTCGATCTCGCGCATCCGTTTGCGGATCTCCAGCTTGTGCTCTGCATCCCTCTGGGCTGCGTCGGGACGTCCACTCATTACTGCTCCTTCGGGTCGAGCTCGAGCTGCATCCAGACGCTTTCGGGGATGCCGTCGCCGCCGGACTCGCGGCCGATCTCGACGAAGCCCTTACCACGGTAGAAAGCCTCGGCCAGGGTGTTCCCGTAGAGATAGGACAGCCGGATCTCGGGATGCACACCCCTTGCCGAAGCCACTACCGACTCCATCAACGCCGAGCCGATCGACTTCCCCTGGTGCTCGGGAAGCACATAGAGCTTCCACAGGACCAGGTGGTTCTCGTGTGGACCCACGACCGCGATACCGACCACAGTGCCATCAACTTCGGCGACCGTGACCCGGCCAGCCCGGACAGCCGGAATGGTGGCGTCCTCCGTCCACCACTTGGCCAGACCCATCGCCACATAGTCCTCACCGGCAATAGGCTCGTAGGTCACCGGCCAGGTGCGACGCCCCACGTCGACAATGGCCATGAGGTCGTTACCGTCGGCCACCCGGATGATGAGCGTCATCGGATCTTCTTCACGAGGATGCGGACCGGCTGGTTGTCGCCGACGACGGCTTTCACGCCCTGGTCTTCGGGTAGGGCGTGTGCCGAACCCGCCGAACCGAACTGGGTGGCCAAGGTCTCCAGCATGATCAGCTCCTGGTGGGCCACCGTGGCCGCCCAGACGTCGTCGTCGCCGCTCACCGTGAGGCTGATCCGGTCGCTGACGTCCAGACCGGCATCACGACGCGCCTGCTGGACGGCACGGATGACATCCCTGGCCAGCCCCTCGGCGGCCAGCTCCGGCGTGACAGTCGTATCCAGGACGACGAAACCATTGTTCGGCAGCATTGCGGTGACCCGCGATGATCCCGACCAGGTGTTGGTGCTGCCATCGCGTGCCGTGTTATCAGCGACCACGGTCTCAAGGGAGTACTCACCTTCGACGAGGGCCAGCCCACCGGCCGAGACCGTGCCGTCATCGGACACCGCCCAGTCCCCCTTCTTGCTTCCCTTGATGGCGAGCTGAACGTCCTTGCCCAGCCGTGGACCTGCCGCCCGGGCGTTAACGGTGAGCTTTGTCGAGATGCCGAAGTCGGCCTGTCGCGCCGAACCGAGGTCCACCAAGGTGACGGTGCGGACATTGACCTCCTCGGCCACGATCGCACCGAAGGGCTCCAGTGCCGCGGCGTCGTTCGTGACGACGGTGAGGTCCGCAAGGGGCAGGCGATTCCGAAGGCCGCCCGCCTTGCGCAAGCCTGCGGCCACCGAACAGATCTCGCGAGCGCGGTCCATGGCCACCACCAGATCATCGTCCTCGGGCAGGTCGGACGCGTCCGGCCAGTCCGTCAGGTGCACCGAACGGGCTCCGGTCAGGCCGCGCCAGATCTCTTCGGTCGTGAACGGGAGCAGCGGGGCGGTAACCCGGGTGACAACTTCGAGCGTCGTGTACAGAGTGTCAAAGGCGTTGTCACGCGACTCACTCGCTGTGTTGGCCGTATCCCAGAACCGGTCCCGCGAGCGACGGATGTACCAGTTGGAGAGCACGTCAAGGAAGCCGCGCACCGACTCGCACGCGGAGGCCACGTCATAGGTGTCCAGGTCGGCTTGCACCGCCTCGACGAAGCGGCGCAGTTTGGCCAGGAGGTAGCGATCCAGGATGTCCTGCGACGACGTGGACCACTTGGCCTCGTAACCGGCCCCGCTTTGTGCAGCGTTGGCGTATAGAGAGAAGAAGTACCACGAGCTCCACAGCGGGAGCAGCACCTGGCGCACGCCGTCGCGGATGCCGCGCTCGGTGACGATAAGGTTGCCCCCCCTCAGGATGGGGCTCGACATGAGGAACCAGCGCATGGCGTCGGCGCCGTCGCGGTCAAACACCTCAGAGACGTTCGGGTAGTTGTTCAGCGACTTGCTCATCTTCTGGCCGTCGCTGCCCAGCACGATGCCGTGGCTGACGCAGGAGGAGAACGCCGGCCGGTCGAACAGCGCGGTTGCCAGGACGTGCATCGTGTAGAACCAGCCACGGGTCTGGCCGATGTACTCGACGATGAAGTCACCGGGGAAGTGATTCTCGAACCACTGGGCGTTCTCGAACGGGTAGTGCACCTGGGCGAACGACATCGAGCCGGAGTCGAACCACACGTCCAGCACTTCGGGGACTCGGCGCATCGTCGAGCGACCGGTCGGGTCGTCGGGGTTGGGCCTGGTCAGCCGGTCGATGAACGGCTTGTGCAGGTCGGTGACCTCGACCCCGAAGTCAGCCTCGAGCTCCGCGAATGAGCCGTAGACGTCGGTCCGCGGGTAGGTCTGGTCGTCGGAGCGCCACACAGGGATGGGACTGCCCCAGAATCGGTTCCGGCTGATCGACCAGTCGCGCGCGTTGGACAGCCACTTGCCGAACTGCCCGTGTTTGACGTGCTCGGGCACCCAGGTGATCTGCTCGTTGAGCTCGACCATGCGGTCCCGGACCTTGGTCACCTCGACGAACCAGCTCGACACCGCCATGTAGATCAGCGGTTTGCGGCAGCGCCAGCAGTGTGGGTAGGAGTGGTCGTAGGTCTCGCGGCGAAGCAAGACCGTGCCGGCAGTCGTGGAACCGGCAGATCCGGCTTGGGTCCTGCCCTCGGTGCGCGCCTTGAGGTGGTCGATGATCGCCAGGTTGGCATCGAAGACCAGCATGCCTTCGTAGTCCGCGACCGGGGCTGTGAACCTGCCGTCGGGGCCAACGGGGACTACCGGGTCGATGTCGGCGGCGTCGGTGACGACCTTGTCCTCCTCACCGAAGGCCGGCGCGATGTGCACGATACCGGTGCCGTCCTCGGTGGTGACGTAGTCCGCCGGCAGGATCTGATGTGCGTTCAGGTGTCCGACGTAATAGCTGAACGGCGGCGTGTAGGTGCGCCCCAGCAGCTCGGATCCCTTGAGCCGCCGCACGATCCGCTCGCCGGCGTCCTCGCCGAGCTCACGGCTGTATGCCGCGACCCGCGCCTCGGCCAGCAGGTAGCGGACTGTGCCACCGGCTGCGTCGCCCTCGACCACGACGTAGTCGACGTCGGGGTTCACCGCCATGGCCAGGTTGCTGACCAGCGTCCACGGGGTCGTCGTCCAGATCAGCGCCACCTCGCCACTGTCGAGCTGCAAGCCGACGGTGACGGCCGGGTCCTGGCGCATCTGGTAGACCTCGGGGTCCATCCGCAGCTCGTGGTTGGACAGCGGAGTCTCGTCGTTCCAGCAGTAGGGCAGAACGCGTTTGCCTTCATAGACCAGACCCTTGTCATACAGCGCCTTGAAAGCCCAGATCACCGACTCCATGTAGTCGGGGTTAAGCGTCTTGTAGTCGTGCTCGAAGTCGACCCAGCGGCCCTGGCGGCGCACGTAGGCCTGCCAGTCGTCGGTGTACTTCAGGACGGACTGCCGGCATACCGCGTTGAACTCCTCGATGCCCAGCTCAAGGATCTCGCCCTTGGTCTTCAGACCCAGTACCCGCTGCGCCTCGAGCTCTGCCGGGAGCCCATGGGTGTCCCAGCCGAACCGGCGCTCAACCCGGCGCCCGCGCATGGTCTGGTAACGCGGGATGAGGTCCTTGACGTACCCGGTGAGCAGGTGGCCGTAGTGCGGCAGACCGTTGGCGAACGGAGGGCCGTCGTAGAAGACGAACTCATTGTCCCCGTTCTCGCCACCCTCGCGCGCCTCAACCGACGCGATGAACGTGCCGTCCTCGTCCCAATACTTGAGGATCCGCTCCTCGGTCGCCGGGAAATTGGGACTCGCGACCACGCCATCGTGCCTGCGCGAGGCATCGTCGACGCGTGCGCCGGAGACCATTGCGTCAGCGGGCAGGAAGTCGACCTTGGGGTAGGTCATCGGCGCATCTCCGTCATCAACTCGTCGGAACATGCCCACACGGTCTGTGAGCTGTCACTACGAGGACGACACCTGTTGGGCGCCGCGGTACCACCTCGCTTGCCGCGAGCCCCCCTATAAGAAGGGCATACGACCGCTCTTTGCCTGAGGCTCTCACGGGCCCACCCGTCCGGTTCTAATGAGGCTCTCGGGACCCGTCGAATGCCCGTGTACCCGCGTGCCCGTTCTTCCGGAGGCTCACCGGTGATAGCCGGGTCAATGCCTATACCCGGAAGTCTACCGGCCCCGGCCGGAAAACCGATTCGCCCGGCGCCGTCGCCGTCTGGGAGAATCTGGGTCATGACCAACCCCGCTCCACTGCAGCGCGCCGTAACCATGCCCGACAAGCCGTCCATCGACGGTCTCGAGGACAAGTGGATGCGGGTATGGGCTGAGCAGGGGACCTACACCTTCGATCGCAGCAAGACTCGCGCGCAGATCTGGTCCATCGACACCCCGCCGCCCACGGCAAGCGGGGCGCTCCACATCGGGCACGTCTTCGGTTACTCGCAGGCCGACTGCATGGCGCGCTACAAGCGGATGGCCGGCTTCGAGGTCTTCTACCCGATGGGCTGGGACGACAACGGCCTGCCGACCGAGCGTCGGGTCCAGAACTACTACGGCGTGCGCGGTGACGCCACGCTCCCCTACATCGAGGGCTTCGAGCCGCCGCAGCAGGGCGACAAGGGCACCGGGGGCAAGAGTTCCAGGATGTCGGACCAGCTGGCGATCAGCCGTGCCAACTTCATCGAGCTGTGCGACATCCTTACCGTCCAGGACGAGAAGACGTTCGAGGAGGTATTCCGCCGGCTCGGCCTCTCGGTTGACTGGGACATCAACTACCGCACCATCGACGAGCGTTCTCGGGCCACTGCCCAGCAGGGGTTCCTTCGCAATCTCGATCGCGGTGAGGCCTACCAGGCTGAGGCCCCCGGTCTGTGGGACGTGACCTTCCAGACGGCCGTGGCCCAGGCCGAGCTCGAAGCGCGCGACTACCCGGGCCACTTCCACCGCGTCGCCTTCCATGCCCCCGCCGGGACCGCTGTACACATCGAGACCACGCGTCCGGAGCTGTTGCCGTCGGTGGTCGCGCTGATCGCGCACCCCGATGACAAGCGGTACGCCCCCCTGTTCGGGACCACCGTCACCTCACCTTTGTTCGGGGTCGAGATCCCCGTGGTCGCGCACCACCTGGCTGAGCCGGACAAGGGCTCGGGCATCGCCATGTGCTGCACCTTCGGTGACCTCACCGATGTGCAGTGGTGGCGCGAGCTGCAGCTGCCCACCCGGTCGATCATCCAGCGCAACGGCCGGATCCAGGAAGAGACGCCGGAGTGGATCCCGACCGAGGCGGGACGGACCGTCTTCTCCGAGTTCGCCGGAAAGACGACCTTTGGCGCCCGCACCGTGATCGTCGATGCCCTGCGCGTCTCCGGCGATTTGGAGGGCGAGCCGACTCCGACCCAGCGCAAGGCCAACTACTTCGAGAAGGGCGACAAGCCGCTGGAGATCGTCACCTCGCGCCAGTGGTACATCCGCAACGGCGGCAGGGATGTCGACCTCAGGGCCGCGCTCATCAAACGCGGCAAGCAGATCAACTTCCACCCCGAGTTCATGCGCACTCGCTACGAGAACTGGGTCAACGGCCTCAACGGTGACTGGCTGATCAGCCGGCAGCGGTTCTTCGGTGTCGCCATCCCGCTCTGGTACCCGCTCGATCCCGACGCTGAGATCCTCTACGACAAGCCGATCGTGCCCGACGAGGCGTCACTGCCGGTTGACCCATACTCCGACGTGCCCACCGGATACCAGGCCGAGCAGCGCGACCAGCCAGGTGGATTCACCGGCGACCCCGACGTAATGGACACATGGGCGACGTCGTCGCTGACCCCCCAGATTGCTACCGGCTGGCGAGGCGACGAAGAGCTCTTCGCCAAGATCTTCCCGATGGACGTGCGTCCTCAGGGTCACGACATCATCCGGACATGGCTGTTCGCCACCGTGGTGCGCGCTCACCTCGAGCACGACTCTTTGCCGTGGAAGCACGCCACCATCAACGGGTGGATCCTTGACCCTGACCGCAAGAAGATGAGCAAGTCCAAGGGCAACGCGACCACGCCGATGGGCATGGTCGTCGATTTCGGCGCCGACGCCATCCGCTACTGGGCGGCCGCAGCCCGGATGGGCACCGACGCCGCGCTGGACACCGCCCAGATGAAGGTCGGTCGCCGCCTGGCGATCAAGGTTCTGAACGCGAGCAGGTTCGCCCTGTCGTTCGGTGAGGTCGACGGCGAGCTCGCAGACGCGGTGACGATGCCGATCGACAAGTCCATGCTGGGCGGCCTCGCCGACGTGGTCGACAAGGCCACCCGGGGTTTCGAGGCCTTCGACTACACTCGCGCCCTGGAGGTCACCGAAGCGTTCTTCTGGACCTTCTGTGATGACTACCTCGAGCTGGTAAAGGAACGCGCCTATGGCGGTCAGGGCGAACAGGGTGCTGCATCAGCGCGTGCGTCGCTGCGAATCGCCCTGGACGTGCTGCTGCGACTGCTCGCGCCGTTCCTGCCCTACGCCACCGAAGAGGTGTGGTCCTGGTGGCACGACGGCTCGATCCACCGCACGAGCTGGCCCATCCCAGATGACCTGAAGACCATTGCGGCACAGTCGGATCCGGCCATGCTGGGGGCGGTCGGAGCTGCACTCGCGGGCGTCCGCAGGGCCAAGTCGGAGGCCAAGGTCGGCATGCGCGCTGATGTGACGTCAGCACAGCTGACGGGGCCGCCGGCCGTCCTATCACGGATCCAGCTTGCCGCCGGCGACCTCGGCGCCGCCGGCCGTATCGCCGCCCTGGACTACCAGCCCGGCGACACGTTCGCCGTCACCGACGTAGTGCTGGCCCCGGCCGAGCCCAAAGCCTGACCGGAGACTCTCCCGCACCCGGACGTAAGAAGGCCAGAGGTTAGCTCTTGCGGGTCTGGACCGTGATCCACGGAACGTTCCAGCCCGCGATACCAAGGGTCCTGCCGGCGAACCGATCCGGGGCAAGGTCGGTTACCGAGCCGGTGGCCGGGTCGTAAACGTCGAGCTGCGCGCCCCCCTCACCGGGCAGTACGAGCGTGACGTGTCGGGGCGAGAGCGAGTTGCCGATGTACAGCAATGCCGGCAGCCCCTCGTGCACCAGACTCACCAGCTCCCCGTACGCCTCGCGCAGAGCGCCGATTGAGCCCAGCCGCACCAGGCGCATGCGGTATGCCGCCCCCGGGCGGGCCGCGCCATACTCCAGCTCCTTCTCGGCCCCCCACGGCGGCGTGCCCATCGCCCCCGGCCATGGGATGTTCAGCCTCCCGCCGGCGGCGTGAATCCCGTTGGTACGGTCCATGACCTCGCGCTCGTGCTCGGCAAATCTTTCCGACTGCGAGCGGGAGTCAGGCGGGCCGCCCTTGGCGTTGATGCCGTTCACGATCCATGCCGCGAACTCGGGACTGACCAGCATCCTGGCAACGGTCAAAGAGGCTGACCCGCAGGTGACAGAACTCTGCTGGACGGGGCCTTGGTCACCTGGGCCGAGGTGGAACGGGACATCAGCGGGCACATCCAGACTTTAGGCAGATTCCTTGCGCGGCGCACGCTTCGCCCTCGGCGCGGCGACCGCGCGCCGCACGATCGTCGGGTTGACGTTGTCAAGGACCACCTCACGGGTGATCACCACGCGGGCGATGTCCTCCTCACTGGGGACGTCGAACATCACCGGCAGGAGCACCTCCTCCATGATCGCTCGGAGCCCCCGGGCGCCGGTGCCTCGCAGCAACGCCTGGTCAGCAACGGCCTCGATCGCTTCAGGAGTGAACTCGAGCTCGACGCCGTCAATGTCGAACATCCGCACATACTGCTTGATGAGGGCGTTGCGGGGCTCCGTCAAGATGCGCACCAGGGCGTCACGGTCCAGGGGCGACACGGTCGTGATGACGGGCAGACGGCCGATGAACTCGGGGATCAGCCCGAACTTCATCAGATCCTCCGGCATCACGTCTCCGTAGCGCTCGCCCACATCCTTGGCGGTATGCAGCTTCGAGCCGAAACCGAGGCCCTTCTGTCCCGAGCGCGACTCGATGAGCTTCTCCAGACCGGCGAACGCACCACCGACGATGAAGAGGACGTTGGTCGTATCGATCTGGATGAACTCCTGGTGTGGGTGCTTGCGGCCACCCTGAGGCGGCACCGAGGCGGTCGTGCCCTCCAGGATCTTCAGCAGGGCCTGTTGCACGCCCTCACCGGACACGTCCCGGGTGATCGAGGGGTTCTCGCTCTTGCGGGCGATCTTGTCGATCTCGTCGATGTAGATGATGCCGGTCTCAGCCTTCTTCACATCGAAGTCCGCAGCCTGAATGAGCTTGAGCAAGATGTTCTCGACATCCTCACCGACATAGCCGGCCTCGGTCAGTGCGGTGGCGTCGGCGATGGCGAACGGGACGTTGAGCATCCGGGCCAGGGTCTGGGCGAGGTAGGTCTTGCCACAGCCGGTCGGCCCGATCAACAGGATGTTGGACTTGGAGATGTCCACGACCTCGGCGTCCTTCTTCAGAGCGGACTCCCCCGCCTGGATACGCTTGTAGTGGTTGTAGACCGCGACGGCCAGCGCCCGCTTGGCCGCGTCCTGTCCGATCACGAACTGCTCGAGGAAGTCGAAGATCTCGCGCGGTTTGGGCAGGTCGTCGAGCCCAAGCTCGGAGGTCTCGGCAAGCTCCTCCTCGATGATCTCGTTGCACAGGTCGATGCACTCGTCGCAGATGTAGACCCCGGGACCCGCGATGAGCTTCTTGACCTGCTTCTGGCTCTTGCCACAGAACGAGCACTTCAGCAGGTCGCCACCGTCTCCGATGCGTGCCACGAGGTGATCCTTCCCGTCGGTCCTGCCCCGGCTGCCGGTGAGGACATCACCGGCAGTGGTGTAGCGGCTAACTCTGCGACGACGCTACCTGCTCGCGAACGCCGACGCTCCCATTGAACGCCGGTGTCGGGTTGTCGACACCCTTGTTCCGCGCAGAGCGGACAAGCCCATCTGCGGGCCTCCTCTCAGGAGTCGCTGGAAGCCTTCCGGCTGATCAGCACTTCGTCAATCAATCCGTACTCCTTGGCCTGCGCAGCAGAGAGGATCTTGTCCCGCTCGATGTCTTTCTCGATCTGTTCCACGCTGCGGCCGGTATGGCGGGCCAGCGTCTCCTCGAGCCACGTGCGCATGCGCAGCACCTCGTTCGCCTGGATCTCCAGGTCGCTGGCCATGCCTCCGAGACCCTCCATCGCCGGCTGATGGATCAGGATCCGGGCGTTCGGCAGGGCGAAACGCTTGCTGGGCGCCCCAGCGCCGAGCAGCACGGCTGCCGCCGAGGCCGCCTGTCCGATGACGAACGTCTGGATGTCGGGGCGGAGGTACTGCATCGTGTCGTAGATCGCCGTCATCGCGGTGAAGGTGCCCCCCGGTGAGTTGATGTACATCAGGATGTCGCGGTCGGGGTCCTGGCTCTCGAGGACCAGCAACTGGGCGATGACATCGTCCGCGGACGCGTCGTCGATCTGCACGCCGAGGAAGATGATGCGGTCCTCGAACAGCTTGGTGTACGGGTCGGTGCGCTTCATCCCGTAGGACGTGCGCTCCTCGAACTGCGGGAGGATGTAGCGGCTGGAAGGCACTGGAACCTGCAGGCCGCCATACGGGCTATTGATCATTGACGCTCCAAACACGAGATGTATGGCGGGTGGTCAGGCGCGGGTGCCAGCGCCGCCAGCGGCCTGACCGGAGTGGGTGTAAACGTGGTCGACGAAGCCGTAGGCCATGGCTTCCTCAGCCGTGAACCATCGGTCGCGGTCAGAGTCCTTCTCGATCTGCTCAAGGGTCTGACTGGTGTGCTGTGCGATGAGCTCTGCCATCTGCTTCTTGATGTGCAACATCTGCTGAGCCTGGATCTTGATGTCCGAGGCCGTGCCCCCGATGCCACCGGAGGGCTGGTGCATCATCACGCGGGCGTGCGGCGTGGCGTAACGTTTGCCGGCGGCGCCAGCACTGAGCAGGAACTGACCCATGCTGGCGGCCAGCCCCATCGCGACGGTGGCCACGTCATTGGGCACCCATTGCATGGTGTCGAAGATGGCCATGCCGGCAGTCACCGAACCACCGGGTGAGTTGATGTAGAGCCAGATGTCTTTCTGTGGGTCCTCCGCCGCCAGGAGCAGCAGCTGGGCGCAGATGGCGTTGGCGTTGTCATCGCGCACCTCGGAACCGAGGAAGATGATCCGCTCCTTGAGCAAGCGGTTGTAGATGTGGTCGTCCAAGCCTGCCATCTGTCCGTTGGCGGCTGCGATGACCTCGCTGCTGTGGCTCACCTTGTCTCCATCTGTCTCGCCGGATCTCGGACCTTGCGGCCCTGTCGTTGACCCTAACGCCAGACCCCCGACGGTAACTCCTCGGATCGGCCAGTGTTCGCCATGAGCGCACAAGGACGCACCATGATATCCAAGGCCAAGGATGACGAAAGCACCATGGACGGCCCCTCGCGGGTAACCGTCCACGGTACATACACAAAGGATCTTCGAGTTCATCGAGAGGACCGAGGAACAGGGCGCGCAGTGGCGTTGCTCGTCCAGGTCCTCGGCCCGGCAGAAGCCGAATGAGCTGCCGCTGGCGCAGTGTTCGGTGTGCACTCCATCGAGCCCGTGACGTCAACCCGGACGTTGACGGCGCCTTGACCGTTGGAGATGTCGAACACGTTGCCCGCACCAACTTCGGTGATGGTCGCGGTCGCAACAATCTGACCCTGCCGACCCGGGTGTCGAGCACCCGGACTGGGTCGCCCAATGGACGACGTATGCCGCCTGCTCAAGTGAGCGGGCGGCATACCGATGGTGCATGGTGGCCTGAGGCCGGCTCGCGCTGAGCCAAGCCGAATGACCGAATCAAGCCTGTTCGGGATCCTCATGGTCGTGACCCTCATGGTCGTGACCCTCATGGTCGTGACCCTCAGGGTCGTGACCCTCAGGGTCAGCACCCTCATGGTCAGCACCCTCGTCGTAGCCCAGAGCTTCGGTGGTGTTGAGATCGTTGAGGTCAATCTTCGTGCCGGCTGTGTCGAGGATGCTGGCCTTCTCCAGGACTGCCGCAAGCGCCTTGCGACGAGCGACCTCGGCCACCATGTCGGGGATCTGACCGCCCTCGTCGACTGCCTTGGCAAACTCATTGGGGTCCATGCCGTACTGCTGGGCGGACATCACCAGGTACTCGATCAGTTCCGGCTGGCCAACGCTGACCTGTTCCTTCTCGGCAATCGCGTCGAGCACGAACTGGGAACGCATCGCGTTACGGGTGTTCTCGTTGACCTCAGTGCGGTGCTCGTCATCCTCGAGGCGGCTCTCACCCTCGAGGTGCCGGGTCACCTCAGCCTCGACGAGCGCGTCGGGGATGGGAATCTCGGTGTTCTCCAGCAGGTACTCAAGGACCTTGTCGCGAGCCTGAACGCCCTGCTCCATCTTCTTGGCACGCTCGGCCTGGACCTGGATGTCGGCCCGGAGCTCCTCAAGGCTGTCGAACTCCGAGGCAAGCTGGGCGAACTCGTCGTCGAGCTCTGGAAGGACACGCTCCTTGACCGACTGAACGGTCACGTTGATCTCGGCGTCCTTGCCCTCGTGCTCGCCACCAGACAACGGGGCGTTGAAGACCTTGCTCTCCTGGGCGGCCATCCCGACAAGAGCGTCGTCCAGGCCATCGATCATGTTGCCGGAGCCGATCTCGTAGGAGATGCCCTTGGCCGAGTCGATCTCTTCCTCGCCAATCGCAGCCGCGAGGTCGATGGACACGAAGTCACCCATGGAAGCCACTCGCTCAACACCGGTCAGAGTACCGAAACGCTGACGCAGGGCAATCATTCGCGCCTCAACATCAGCATCGGTCGCCTCGGTGTCAACCACGTCGACCTCGATCGAGACGCCGTCGTAGTCAGGCAGAGTCAACTCGGGACGGACGTCGACCTCGATGGTGAACTTCAGCTCCTGGCCCTCCTCGGCCGGCACCTCGGTCACGTCAACCTCGGGCTGACCGAGCGGACGTATCTTGTTGTCCTCCACGGCCTGGCCATAGAAGCGCGGAAGGGCCTCGTTGACGGCCTCCTGCAGCACCGCGCCGCGTCCCACACGCTGGTCGATGATCCGGGCAGGAACCTTGCCGGCGCGGAAACCGGGAACGTTGATCTGCGAACCGATCGTCTTGTATGCCGCATCGAGGCTCGGCTTGAGCTCGTCGAAGGGGACCTCGACAGTCAGCTTGACCCGGGTCGGGTTGAGGGTCTCGACGGCACTCTTCACTACGGGGCACTCCAGGATCGTGGGGGGCGGATTGGCATCGCAAGGACTCGACAACCAAGCCGAGACCACGGTCCATGCTAAGGGCTGCGCGGCGGTAGGCCGAACTGCGAGGTCTGACGGGCCTGCCAAACACGGGGCGGACCTGCTCCATAACGCCAGGAGGCCCGGCTTTGGCCGGACCCTGACCGTAGGTGTCGTGCTGACAATGTCGGGCTGACAGGATTTGAACCTGCGACATCTTCGTCCCAAACGAAGCGCGCTACCAAGCTGCGCCACAGCCCGCCGATCCCGTGCGTCGCACCCATCGGGCCCACTACGTGCAGGGGCCGGATTCGAAACGAAGGACAGCGAGCATTAGGCTAACGCCTCGCAGCGCCATCCGTTGACAGGTCCACCGTTGACATCAGGCAAAGCACGCGGGCGTAGCTCAATGGTAGAGCCCCAGTTTTCCAAACTGACAACGCGAGTTCGATTCTCGTCGCCCGCTCCACCTAAAATCTTTGCCCTTAAAGGGATCTCGGCGTTTGGGACATACCGAAGGAGACCGTTGTTAACCCTTCGAGACCCCTCTTTAGGTCCTGTGGAGGTCCTGTGGAGGTCCTGCGAATGATTCTCATGTCACGGGAGGGGCCACCCCCCAAGCCCTGGTTCTCGTTATCCATGGACCAGGCTGGAGCTGGGCGGTCACCAGGGCTCCAGACATGGTTGCGCGCCAAGTCGGCGGTCTCAGCCGCTTGACCTGCATGTTTGCAGTTGTGAGGAGGCTGCTTCTTGCCTCGGATAGGTCACGAAAAGTTCCACGAGTCAGATCCTTGACCTGCCCCGGCCGGCGGCAGGATCCGCCCTCGCCAATGCGCTCATTCGCCTGAGTCGAAGACCTTCAAAACGTAGCCTGAGTCGATGGGCTCACGAGGGGCACCGACATCAGGCGCGGTGAAGGTCTTGGCGTTGCGACGTGCGGGGGTCTGTGGCTGCGGCGGGCGGTTGCCTGTTGGCACCAGGGCCGGTTGGGACCGCCAACGCCGCGCAGTGGTGTGTCTGGATTGTCTCGGGGAGGGCCTTCGCTTCGGCGTGTCGGGTTCAAGCGAGGCAGCGACTGTCGGTGTCGTTGCGACGCCCGAGCCGTCCGTCGCCGATGGAGCCGCCGCTGAGGAACCGCCGACACCTGCGTCGCCGATGGAGCCGTCACCCACCGTGGTGGATGTCGGTAGCCCAGGTAGCTCGCTGCAGGCGGAGTATGAACGGCGTGCAGCGGCCCGCGAGGGACGGGCTCGGGCACGTCACCCCCGCATCGGTGGCTTCCTGCTGGCTGTCGCAAAAGAACCGGCGTCAACAACGGCCTTCTCGACGGGCGCGGCCGGTGAACGACGGGTGGCGGCCCGCCTCGCAGAGCTCTCCGGACCCAGAGTGCTCTTCCTGCACAACCGGCTATTTGGCCAGGGCCGCCGAGATGGCGACGTGGACCACATCGCGGTGACCGCTGGCGGCGTCTACGTCATCGACGCGAAGCGCTACAAGAACGCCAAAGTCGAGGTCCGCCGCAGCGGAGGCCTGTTTTCGCCGGTCCGCGAGCAGCTCATGGTGGAGGGACGCGACCGGTCCAAGCTGTTGGACTCGGTCGCGCGCCAGGCTGCGGCCGTCCGCACGGCCCTGAACACCTTCCACCATTCGGGTGTGACTGCCGCGGACGTACCCGTGGTCTCGCTCCTGTGCTTTGTCGATGCGGCGCTTCCAATGTTAGGCACTCCTCGGATCGGAGGGGTTCCCCTGCTGGGGCCCAAAGGCACGGCCAAGCTACTGCGGGCGGCGACCGGATTGCTTGAGGACAGCACGGTACTCGCCCTTCATCTGCACCTGGCTCAGGCACTGCCGACGGCCTGAGGGCATACGACCGGATCCCCCTAGAACAGCACGGCGGCCGACCTTTGTCCACACGGGTAGCAATCGCCGCACTGCCCGCCACCAGATATGTCACAGGGCCAGATCCAGGCTCGGATCGGGCCCTGATCGAGGACGAAAAACTCTCCTTGACCCGCGGTCTTGTACGGAGCCGTCTAACTGAATCGAACCGATGACCTCGCCATTACGAGTAAAGGCCAAGCCGTCCATCCCCCTGTCCGAGGAGACGCAGCCCCGCTTGGGGGTGGGCCAAAAACGGTGTCGTCCGATCGGATCCGGGTTGCGGTTAGCAAACTGTTAGCAACAGCCCGGGCGAACCGTCAGCTGAGCTGGTTCATGACCTCTGACGCGATGAGCTCGAGATGGTCGAGGTCATGCAGGTCGAGCACCTGAAGATAGATCCGGCTGGTACCCACATCCGAGTACTGGCCTATCTTGTCGACGATTTCGTCCGGTGACCCGGCGAGGCCATCGTGCCGCAGCTCGTGCAGGTCGCGGCCGATGGCGGCGGCGCGCCGACGCGCCTCGGTCTCATCCCGCCCGGCGCAGACTGCCAAGGCGTTGCTCAGGGTAAGGGTGGAGAGGTCACGCCCGGCCGCTCCCGCCACCACACGGACGTTCTCGAACAGCGCGGCCGACTCCTGGACGGACACGAACGGCAGGTTGAAGTCCGACGCATAGCGCCCGGCGAGCTCCGGGGTCCGGCGCCTGCCCGTGCCCCCGATCACCATCGGCACCGGAGTCTGCACCGGCTTCGGCAGCGCAGGCGAGTCGACCAGCGTGTAGTGCCTGCCCTCATGGGTGAACCGCTCGCCGACGGGAGTCTCCCAGAGCCCGGTGATGATGGCCAACTGCTCCTCGAGCCGGTCGAACCGCTCGCCCACCGACTCGGGCAATGGGATGCCGTATGCCGCGTGCTCCCGCTGCGACCAGCCCGCGCCAAGCCCGAGCTCGACCCGTCCGCCTGACATCTCATCGACCTGGGCCACCTGCACCGCCAGTAGCCCGGGGTGCCGGAACGTTGCCGATGTCACCAGGGTGCCGAGCCGGATCGTGTTGGTATCGCGGGCCAGGCCTGCCAGCGTCGTCCAGGTGTCCGTGGGCCCGGGTAAGCCATCGCCGTCGCCCATGACGAGCAGGTGGTCCGAGCGGAAGAACGCTGGGAAGCCGCACTCCTCCGCCTTCCGCGCGATGGCGAGCTGGTCGGCATACGACGCCCCCTGCTGAGGCTCAATGAACAGGCGCAGTTCCATAGCGGCCACCCTATGCGGCCGCCTCCCGTGTGAAATGACGACCGTAACAACGCCTCAGCGAACTGCAAACCTGCAACCTCCGGGCCATGAACAAGGCGAACCCGGTCTCATACGGTCCGATCCGTTTCCCCTGTCGCCATTCGTCGCGCTCACCTCGGCCTCGACGTCTCATCCGTCACTGCCGCTGCCGCTCCGTCCCGTTGCGTCCTGGTCACGGATCTGGTCACGGTCCCCGCCAAATGGCGTTGACACTCTCGCAGCGAACCTGCTCAAAGCCACCGCAATCTCATCTCCTGCACACGTTCAATAAGAGTGCCGCGATTTGCGTGCGTCTGAAAATTGGAAGGTCGGCAGTTCGACCCCGCCCTGGCCACGGTCTATCGGATTGCTCACATGAGTGACGAGCAGGTCCACCTCGACGGAAACGGCACGACCCGACGACGCCGCGAACGTCACCCACCACACGCGGTAGAAGCGCGAGCTTTGACCGATCAGCGAGCATGACGGGCTCCCCTAATGCTCAGTATTGCCGATTGGGGGTGATTCATGCGGGACGCGGTCGGACATCAATGGCACGATAACCCCATGAAAGCCACCACGCTGCTCGACCGGGCGATCTACTCCTATGCGGATGTGGATCGCCTGAACGGGCTCTCCCCCGGCACCGGGAAGCGCTGGCTCGAGGGACACGTGCGGGCTGGCGTCTTTTACGAGCCGGTCCTGCGTCCCGAGCCCACTGGAGCAAACGCGGTCACCTGGGGCGAGATGGTTGAGGCTCGACTCCTCGCCGAGTTCCGTGGTCGGGTGTCGCTACAGCGGCTGCGACCAGCAGTGGTGCGACTGCGAGAGGAGTTCGGGAATCATCCACTGGCTCACGCGAGTCCGTTTCTCAACGTCGAAGGCCGCGAACTGGTGCGCCAAGTCCAGAACGAGGTCTCGCTCGACCCACAACTCCAGTTGGTCGTCGTGCGCAATGACCAGCTGATGCTCGACCTTCGCACCCAGCGATTCCGGGATGCGGTCAGCTATGAAGATGGGGTGGTTGTGAACTTACGCCCGACTGGACGAACCCCAGAAGTGCTCATGGACCCACAAAGGTCCTTCGGTCAGCCGAGTGTCCGAGGTGTCCGAACCGATGTCTTAGCGGAGGACTACCGTGCTGGCGAGAGCATTGAGTCTCTGGCGGATCTCTACGACCTCGAACTCATGCAGGTCGATCAAGCCATCCGCTACGAATTGATCAATTCCGCAGCCCAGGCGAGTTGATCCCTTGCTTCGTCGCAGTCACGTTCGGTATTTCGCGGACGAGAACGCGATGGCCTACGTTCCGCAGGTCACGTGACCCCTTCAGCGTGAATTACGAGGCTGTGATCTGCGGGTCCTCCGTTCCGGCTGGGTGGGTCGAGATCGCTCGTCG
>Ga0208850_1000133_pt1 | contig 25980 bp, 23 predicted proteins | sample NGESurshal092012_5_FD_184475 | JGI IMG/M metagenome (GOLD analysis project Ga0208850, IMG submission 184475) | Arctic peat soil microbial communities from Barrow, Alaska - NGEE Surface sample 210-2 shallow-092012 (SPAdes) | ecosystem: Environmental > Terrestrial > Soil > Wetlands > Peat ... | reverse complement strand
ATGTGACGGCACTGCCATGCCGAACTCAGCCGCCGCGCCAGCGTGGATTTGCCGCCACCGCTATTGCCGATGATGACGGCTCTCAATGCGCCTCGTCCCAATTATTGGCGGCGCGGGCGTCGACATGCAGCGGCACCGAGAGCAGCACCGCCGGGAACGGCGCGTCCTGCATGGTGTGCTGCACCACCGGCAGCGTTGCGGCTACCTCGTCGTCGGGCACCTCGAAGATCAGTTCGTCGTGCACCTGCAGCAGCATCTGCGCCGAGAGATTCTTCTCGGCCAAAGCGTCTTCCATCCGGATCATGGCGCGGCGGATGATGTCGGCGGCGGTGCCCTGCAATCGCGCGTTGATCGCGGCGCGCTCGTTGAAGGACCGGATCGAGGCGTTGCTGGCCTTGATGTCGGGATAATGGCATTTCCGGCCGAACAGGGTCTCGACATAGCCATGGGCGCGGCAGAAATCCCGCGTCTCGTCCATGTAGGCGCGGATGCCGGGGAAGCGTTCGAAATATTTCTTGATGTAGGCGGAGGCTTCTTCGCGGGGAATGCCGAGCTGGTTGGCGAGGCCGAACGCCGAGATGCCGTAGATGATGCCGAAATTGATCGCTTTCGCGCGGCGGCGCACCTCGCCCGGCATGTCCTTGACCGGAACGCCGAACATTTCCGACGCGGTCATGGCGTGAATGTCGAGCCCGTCGCGGAACGCCTGCTTCAGCACGGCAATGTCGGCGATCTCCGCCAGCAGCCGCAATTCAATTTGAGAATAATCCGCCGACACCAGCTTGTGGCCGGGCGACGCGATAAAGGCGCGGCGAATTTTCCGGCCGTCCTCGGTGCGCACCGGAATGTTCTGCAGGTTCGGCTCGTTCGACGACAGCCGCCCGGTGGTGGTCGCTGCCAGCGCATAGGTGGTGTGGACGCGATGGGTCTGCGGATGCACATAGGTCGGCAGCGCGTCGGTATAGGTCGATTTCAGTTTTGAAACTTGTCGCCATTCCAGAATCTTCTTCGGAAATTCGTGACCCTGCTCGGCGAGTTCATCGAGAATCTGCGCCGAGGTCGACCACGCGCCGGTCTTGGTCTTGCTGCCACCGGGCAATCCCATCTTGCCGAAGATGATGTCGCCAAGTTGCTTCGGGCTGCCGACATTGATCGGCTCGCCCGCGATCTCCTGAATCTCGGCTTCGACGCGCGCGGCGGTCTGGGCGAACTCGCCGGATAGACGCGACAGCACTTGGCGGTCGATCGAGATGCCGCGCCGCTCCATCCGCGCCAGCACGCCGATCAGCGGCCGCTCCAGCGTCTCATAGACTGACGTCATGCGCTCGGCGACGAGGCGAGGCTTGAGCACCCGCCACAACCGCAGGATCACATCGGCATCCTCGGCTGAATATGCCGCCGCCCTGTCGATCGCGACCTGATCGAAGGTGAGCTTGGCTTTGCCGCTGCCGGTCACCTCGCCGTGACTCATGTTGGCGTGGCCAAGCCATGTTTCGGCGAGTGCATCGAGCCCATGCGCGTTGCGGCCGGCGTCGAGCGCATAGGACATCAGCTGCGCGTCGTCATGATTGCGAATCGTCACACCATGCTGCGCGAACATCACGGCGTTGAACTTGATGTTGAAACCGATCTTCAGGATGCCCGGCGATTCCAGGAGCGGGCGCAGCGCCTCGAGCGCGTCGCTCGCCCCGATCTGGTCCGGCGCGAGGCCGGCGGCGAACAGGCCGGCGCCATCGCCTGACTGTTTGTGGCTGAGCGGGACATAACAGGCGTCGTTGGGCCCGAGCGCCAGCGCAATGCCGCACATCTCCGCCTGCATCGGATCGATCGACGTCGCCTTGGCATCGATGGCAACGTGGCCGACATCGTGCACCCGCGCGATCCAGGCGTTGAGCTCCTCGAGGCTGCGGACGGTCTGGTACTTGCTGCGATCGACCGGCGTCTTGCGCGCCGCTTCGGCGCGCGCGGCGGCAAGGGCCTGGGGAGTGAGAACGACGTTCGATTTATCGGATTTGTCCGGACCTCTCGCGATGCTGGACGCGCTTCCTCTGCCGCTGGCGGGGGAGGGCGCGTCTTGATCCGCAAAAAGGTCGCCTCCCGCCGCGCGCGGGGGAGGTGGAGAAGAACCAGCCGATCGGCGACTCGCCCCGCTGCTGTTCTTCTCATCCGCTTCCACATCCGCCGGATCGATCTGCGAATACTCGGCGACGCGGCGGGTCAGTGTGGAAAATTCCATCGCTTTCAAGAACGCAATCAGCTTGCGCGCGTCGGGCTCGTGCACCGCGAGTTCGTCGAGCGGCACGTCGAGCTTGACCTTGTCGTCGAGCAAAACAAGTTGCCGCGAGATCCGCGCCTTTTCGGCATTCTCGATCAGCGCCTCGCGCCGCTTCGGCTGCTTGATCTCGCCGGCGCGCTTGAGCAGCGTCTCCAGGTCGCCATATTCGACGATCAATTGCGCCGCGGTCTTGACACCGATCCCGGGGACGCCCGGCACGTTGTCGGTCGAATCCCCTGCCAGCGCCTGCACCTCAACCACCTTTTCCGGCGGCACGCCGAACTTCTCGATCACTTCCGCAATTCCGATGCGGCGGTCCTTCATGGTGTCGTACATGGTCACCTTGTCGGTGACGAGCTGCATTAGGTCCTTGTCCGAGGAGACGATGGTAGCAGTGGCGCCGCGCTCGCCGGCCTCGCGTGCGTAAGTCGCGATCAGATCGTCGGCCTCGAAGCCACCTTGCTCGAGGCAGGGCAGGTCGAACGCACGCACAGCCTCGCGGATCAGCGCAAATTGCGGCATCAGATCGTCCGGCGCCGGCGGCCGGTGCGCCTTGTAGTCGGGGTAGAGCTTGTTGCGAAAGGTGACTTCCGATTTGTCGAAGATGATGGCGAGATGGGTCGGCCGGTTGTCCGGCGGCATTTCGCGCAGCAGCTTCCACAGCATGTTGCAGAAGCCGAGCACGGCATTGACCTGCAGCCCGTCGGATTTGCGGTTCAGCGGCGGCAGCGCGTGATAAGCGCGGAAAATATAGGAGGAGCCGTCGACCAGAAAGACGTGGTCGTCTTTCGCGGGGGCTTTGACGGCAACGGGTTTCGCGGCGGCTTTTTCGGATGTTTTCGGCATGGCCGCAACTTAAGGATTTTTGCGGCGATTGACAGCCTTCGGCGCGGGATGTGCCGTGATTTTTGCTGTCCGCTGAGGACCCCGGAATGGGTTGCATCGGCGGCTGTTCCATGACCCCCTGCGGCAAACGGGGTGGACCCGAAAGGACGGAACCATGACAGCGCAACTCGACATGCTGATGGAGAAGCTGCGGGAGGTTCAGGCCGAGATCGAGGCCGAACTGGCAAAGCGGCGGGAGGAACTGCGCTTCCACCTCGAAAACCGCAGGATTGTGTTTGAGAAAGAGGTGCTGCGGATCCACCGGGAGATCAGGACGCGGGTGTCGCGCTATCTCATCGAAGCCAATCCGCTGATCATACTGACCGCGCCGGTGATCTATTCGCTGATCGTCCCGATTGCGCTGCTCGACATCTGGGTCATGGCGTATCAGGCGATCTGCTTTCCGATCTACAAGATTCCGAAAGTGCGCCGCCGCGATTACCTTGTGTTCGACCGCCACCATCTCGCCTATCTCAACGTCATCGAAAAGATCAACTGCGCCTATTGCTCCTACGCCAATGGCGCGGTGGCGTTTATGCGCGAGGTGGCGTCGCGCACCGAGCGCCCGCGCCAGCAGCGTGCCCAGGGTGACGATGGCGCAAGCGCCCGAAAGCCCGAGCATCAACGAGACCAGCGGCGATTCGCTGAAGCCCGATGCAACCAGGCCGCCATTGATGAGCGCCCAGAGCGCCAGTCCCGCAAGCGCCAGTGCAGGCCGTGCCCGCGCGGCCGGACAGCGCGAATACATATTCCGCGAACAGATACCCGGAATAGAAATAGACGAAGCGCGCGCAAAATTCGTCGATCACGGTCCAGCCGGTCGCGATATGCGCCGTCTCCAGCAACGCCGCGACGCCCCAGATCGCCAGCGACGGCATTTTGCGGGTCGCCTTGGTAACCACGAAGAACACTGGCAGCAGATAGATGAACCACAGCGTGCCGAACGGCTCGATGAAGGATTCAAGATACATCAAGCCGACATGGGCCCAGCTCGTTTCGGCGGCGAAAGAGGGCGCCTTGAAGCCGAACTGGATCGTCACCCACAGCACGTAGAAATAGGCGAAGTGCACCACCTTGCGGTCGAGATAGGTGCGCCAGTCGCGGTCGATCACGACCGACAGGAACAGGCCGGAGATCAGGAAGAAATCCGGCATCCGGAACGGCTTTGCGAACGCGACCAGCAGATGCATGAAGCCGGTCTGGCCTGCCGCCGCCTCGACGCCCAGCACCGAATGCATCATCACAACCATGACGATGCAGATGCCTTTGGCGTAGTCCACCCAGTCGACCCGCTGGGAATGCTCGGTGACGGCAGATGTGCCGTTTGGTGTCATCGGTGTCCCTTTTCGGCGCGGGAAGGCCGCATCATCGGCCTGATCGGTTTCATTCTCCTTTATTCATACAAATGACATGCCGGTTTCCCGCGCTTTGCGGTTTCCCCTTTGCCGGAAAATGCTCTAAGACCCGCCCACAAAATTAGGCTGGACGTTAACCATTATCGAGGGGTTCCTGGATGCGCATCGCCATGATCGGCACAGGCTATGTGGGGCTGGTGTCCGGCGCCTGTTTCGCGGATTTCGGCCACCAGGTCACCTGCGTCGACAAGGACGGCGACAAGATCGCGGCGCTGCGCCGGGGTGAAATCCCGATTTTTGAGCCCGGTCTCGATGCGCTGGTTGCTTCCAATGTAAAGGCCGGGCGGCTGGATTTTGCCACGGATCTCGCCGCGCCGGTCGCCGCGGCCGACGCGGTGTTTATTGCGGTCGGCACGCCGTCGCGACGCGGCGACGGCCACGCCGATCTGACCTACGTTCATACCGCGGCGCGCGAGATCGCCGCGGCGGTGGTGGGGTTCACGGTTGTCGTCACCAAATCGACCGTGCCGGTCGGCACCGGCGACGAAGTCGAGCGGTTGATCCATGAAACCAATCCGTCGGCCGACGTGGTGGTGGCCTCCAATCCGGAGTTTTTGCGCGAGGGCGCCGCGATCCGCGACTTCAAGTTTCCGGACCGCATCGTGATCGGGACGTCGGATGAACGCGCGCGCAAAGTGCTCGGCGATATCTACCGGCCGTTGTCGCTCAATCAGGCACCGCTGATGTTTACAGCGCGGCGCACCGCGGAGTTGATCAAATACGCCGCCAATGCGTTCCTCGCCACCAAGATCACCTTCATCAACGAGATCGCCGATCTCGCCGAAAAAGTCGGCGCCGATGTGCAGGAAGTCGCGCGCGGCATCGGGCTCGACAATCGCATCGGCCCGAAGTTCCTGCATGCCGGACCGGGCTTCGGCGGCTCGTGTTTCCCCAAGGACACCCGCGCGCTGGCGAAGATCGCGCTGGATCATGACGTGCCGCTGCGAATCGTCGAGGCGGTGCTGGCGGTCAACGATAACCGCAAGCGCGCGATGGCGCGCAAGGTTGCAGGCGCGGCCGGCGGCAGCCTGCGCGGCAAGACCATCGCCGTGCTCGGCCTCACCTTCAAGCCCGATACCGACGACATGCGCGAGGCGCCGTCGATACCGCTGGTGACCGGGTTGCTCGACATGGGCGCGAAGGTACGCGCGCACGACCCGGTCGGGATGGAGCAGGCGCGCCGCGAATTGCCTGATATCGAATATTGCGACGATCCTTACGCCTGCGTGCGCGGCGCGGACGCGATGGTGGTGGTGACCGAGTGGGTGCAATACCGCACGCTCGATCTTGAACGCCTAAAGCGCGAGATGGCGCAGCCCGTGGTGGTCGATCTGCGCAACATTTATCGCCCGGAAGACATGGTGGCGCTCGGCTTCACCTACGAAAGCGTCGGCCGCCCGCCCGACCCGCGGAACTGATGCAAGTCTTGCTGTCATGCCCCGCGCATGCGGGGTATCCAGTACTCCCGGTCTTTGTGATCAGTAATGCCAGCGTTTACTGAATCACCCGCCTTCGCGGGTGATGACGGAACAGAGATTTTGCCCCGCACCTTCGACACCCCTCTTCCGATCGACGCGGTGCTGGACGAACTGGCGCGCACACTCGCGGCCAACAACGCCGCCGTGCTGGTGGCGCCGCCCGGCGCCGGCAAGACCACGCGGGTGCCGCTGGCGCTGCTCGATGCGCCGTGGGTGAAAAACAGGAAAATCATCGTGCTGGAGCCGCGGCGGATCGCGGCCCGCGCCAGCGCCGAGCGTATGGCGCATACAATCGGAGAACGCGTCGGCGAGACCGTCGGCTACCGGGTCCGGTTCGGCTCGAAAGTGTCGCGCGCGACGCGGATCGAAGTCGTCACCGAGGGAATCTTCTCGCGGCAGATTCTCGACGACCCGGAATTGTCAGGCGTCGCCGCGGTGCTGTTCGACGAATTCCACGAGCGCTCGCTCGATGCCGATCTCGGCCTGGCGCTGGCGCGCGACGCGCAAGTGGGCTTGCGCGAAGATCTGCGTATCCTCGTGATGTCGGCAACCCTCGACGGTGCGCGAGTGGCAAAACTGCTCGGCGACGCGCCCGTCATCGCCAGCGAGGGTCGCGCCTTTCCGGTCGATACGCGCTATCTCGGCAGAAGAGCGGATGCGCCGCTGGAGCGGCAGATGGCGGAAGCGATCGCGATGGCGCTGCGCGCCGATCCGGGCTCGGTATTGGCATTTCTGCCGGGTGCGGCGGAAATTCGCCGTACCCAGAACTTTCTCAGCGAGCGGGTCCACGATGCCTCTATCGAGATCGTGCCGCTGTTCGGCGCACTCGACGCCGCGGCGCAGGACCGCGCCATCGCGCCGGCGCCGAAAGGCCACCGCAAGGTCGTGCTGGCGACATCGATCGCGGAAACGTCGCTGACCATCGAAGGCGTTCGCATCGTCGTCGACTCCGGCGTGGCGCGGGTACCGCGCTATGAGCCTGACATCGGCCTGACGCGGCTGGAAACCGTGCGCGCCTCGCGCGCCGCGGTCGACCAGCGCCGCGGCCGTGCCGGCCGCACCGAGCCCGGTGTTTGTTACCGGCTGTGGGATGAGCCGCAGACCGCGTCGCTTGCGGCCTATACCCAACCCGAAATTCTCAGCGCCGATCTTTCCTCGCTGGTGCTCGACGTTGCGCAATGGGGGGTAAGCGATCCCTCGACGCTGGCTTTTCTCGATTCGCCGCCGGCTCCCGCACTGAAGGAGGCGCGCAGCCTGCTGCGCGAACTCGGCGCGCTCGACGCCGATGGCCGGATCACGGCGGAAGGCAAGAGCCTGCGCGAACTGGCGCTGCCGCCGCGGCTGGCGCGGATGATCGTGGATTCGCATCGTCTGGGCGCAGGCAGGGAGGCCGCGGAAATTGCCGCTGTTCTCACCGAGCGCGGCCTCGGCGGCGACAGCGTTGATCTCGATACCAGGCTCGATCAATTCCGCCGCGATCGCTCGCAACGCGCCAGCAGCGCGCGCAGTCTGGCGCAGCGCTGGGCGTCGCAGGTGGCTGCGGCGGAAGGTCCGCTTCCTGCTCCCTCCCCCCTTGCGGGGGAGGGTCGGGGAGGGGGGTCCACAACGGCGGTTTCTCCCGAAGCTACCCCCACCCTCAAGTCCTCCCCGCAAGGGGGAGGGGAGCAGAGAGGCTCCCGCCCGATTGAAGGAGAATTCTCCACCGGCGTGATGCTCGCGTTTGCATTTCCAGACCGGGTCGCGCGCAATCGCGGCAATGGCAGCTTCGTGCTCGCCAACGGGCGCGGCGCGGCGGTGGACCAGACTTCCGCGCTGGCGCGCGCGCCCTATATCGCGGTCGCCGAATTGACGGGTACCGCCGCCAACGGACGCATCCTGCTGGCGGCGCCGATCACGGTAGCCGACATCGAGCAGCGCTTCGCCGACCAGATCGACACCGCGGAGGAGGTTTCGTTCGATCGCAGCGCGATGGCGCTGCGGGCGCGCCGCAAGAAAACACTGCACGCGATCACACTGTCGGAGGCGCCGATGGCGCTGTCGCCCTCAGTGGAGACCGCGCGAGTGCTGGCCGAAGGGCTGATCGCCTCCGGCGCCGACAGGTTGCCGTGGTCGAAACCAGCAAAGCAGTGGCGCGATCGCGTGATGTTCCTGCGCGCCGCCGAGGGGGAGCCTTGGCCTGACTTATCTGATGACGCGCTCGCGGCGCAACGCGAGAAATGGCTGGTTCCGGCGCTCTACGACAAGACTTCGCTGAAGGAGTTTTCGACCCAGGATCTGTCGGATGCATTGGCGACGCTGCTGCCCTGGGAATTGCGCGCGCGGCTGGAGCGCGAAGCGCCGACGCATTTCGAGGCGCCGACCGGCACCATGCTTGCGATCGACTACGAGGCGGAGCAGGGGCCGACCATTGCAGTCAGGTTGCAGGAATTGTTCGGGCTCAACACCCATCCGTCGATTGCGAAAGGCGCGGTGCCGCTGGTGCTGGAGTTATTGTCGCCGGCGCACCGGCCGGTGCAGGTGACGCGCGACCTGCCTGGCTTCTGGCGTGGCAGCTATGCGGCGGTACGCTCCGATCTGCGCGGGCGTTATCCGAGACATCTCTGGCCGGAGGATCCGGCCAGCGCGCTGCCGACCCGGCGGGTGAAGCCGCGGGGAACGTGAGGGCAAGCCCCCGTTAACACTTTGCTCATCCTTTTTGCCAAAATGGCAGCCCTTGCTCCCGCAATTAGTCGCGGCTTCGCGGCTGTCGTGGTGATATTGCGGGTCCTCTGATCGAGTGTGGCGTGATGCGTAACATAATGATTTTTGCCGCGTTGATGGTCGGCCTCGGCACCCTCATGGCGCAGATGGCGGACAAGATGACGGCGACGCCCGCGCTCGCCAATACCGTCTCCCGAAAGGCTGCCCCGGTCGAGACATCAGAGCAGAGCGGCTTTCGCAGCCTCAGCATCCCGCGCGACGCCCGCGGTCATTTCCTGACCGAAGGCCGGATCGACGGCCAGCGCATCGGCTTCATGGTCGACACCGGCGCATCGGTGATCGCGCTAAACGAAACTTCCGCGGCGCGGTTCGGTCTGCGCCCGTCCCGCGGCGATTACAACGCCGCGGTCACGACCGCCAACGGCACCATCAAGGCGGCGCGCACGCGGCTTGCCATGGTCGATATCGGCGGACTCGTGGTGCGCGACGTCGATGCCATGGTGCTGCCCGACGAAGCGCTGTCGGAGAACCTGCTCGGCCTGTCGTTCCTGTCGAAGCTGAAGCGCTTCGAATACGCCAACGGCAAGATGGTGCTGGAGCAGTAGCTCCCTCGCTGCCGATCCGCCGCAATCAATCGCCACAAAACGGCTATCCCGCCTTCCGCTGTGCCTGCGTATTCGCTATGGCTGCGGTGCGTTCCTTTCAGCGTTTCCCGACGAGGCCATCTGAATGTTTCCGAAGCCGAAATCCGTGCTGGTTCCCAATACCTATGCCTATGAATCCGAGCCGATGGTGAAGGCGACCGGCTTTCGCGAATACGACGCCCGCTGGCTGTTCGGCAAGGAAATCAACCTGATGGGCATTCAGGCGCTGGGCATGGGGCTCGGCGCGCTGATCGCGGAACTCGGCGCCAGGCAGGAGATCGTTACCGGGCATGATTTCCGGGGCTATTCGGCATCGATCAAATACGCGCTGATTTCGGGGCTGCAGGCCGCGGGCTGCAAGGTCCACGACATCGGCCTGTGCATGACGCCGATGGCGTATTTCGCGCAATTCGATCTCGATGTGCCCTGCGTCGCGATGGTAACGGCGTCGCATAACGACAATGGCTGGACCGGCGTCAAGATGGGCGCCAACCGGCCGCTCACCTTCGGCCCCGACGAGATGAACCGCCTGAAAGAGATCGTGCTCAATGCCGACTTCAAGAACAGAGTGGGCGGTTCGTATCAGTTTCACGAGAATTTCCCCGCGCGCTACATTGCTGACCTGACCAAGCGCCCGAAGCTGAAGCGCAAGCTGAAAGTCGTGGTCGCCTGCGGTAACGGCACCGCGGGCGCGTTCGCGCCGCAGGTGATGGAAGCGATCGGCTGCGAGGTGGTGCCGCTCGACACCGAGCTCGACTACACCTTTCCGAAATACAATCCCAATCCGGAAGACATGGAAATGCTGCACGCCATCCGCGACGCGGTGCTTAAGCACAAGGCCGATGTCGGCCTCGGCTTCGACGGCGACGGCGATCGCTGCGGCGTGGTCGACAATACCGGCGAGGAGATTTTCGCCGACAAGGTCGGCGTGATGCTGGCGCGGGATATGTCCGCCATAACCAAGGACGCGCAGTTCGTGGTCGACGTGAAATCGACCGGGCTGTTCGTCACCGATCCGGTGCTCTCGAGGCAGGGCGCGACAACCACCTACTGGAAGACCGGCCATTCCTACATGAAGCGCCGTACCAACGAACTGGGCGCGCTGGCGGGTTTCGAGAAATCCGGCCACTTCTTCTTCAACGCGCCGCTCGGCCGCGGCTACGACGACGGCCTGATCTCGGCGATCGCGATCTGCGAAATGCTCGATCGCGCGCCCGGCAAGTCGATGGCGGATCTGAAGAACGCGCTGCCGAAGACCTGGTCGTCGCCGACGATGTCGCCGCATTGCTCCGACGAAGCCAAATACGGCATCGTCGAGCGCGTGGTGAAGCATTTCGAGGCGATGCAGAAGAAGAACGAGAAGGTCGCGGGACAGCCGATCCGCGATCTCGTCACCGTCAATGGCGTGCGGGTCACGGTCGAGGATGGCAGCTGGGGCCTGGTGCGGGCCTCCTCCAACAAGCCGGAACTGGTTGTCGTGGTCGAGAGCCCGGTCAGCGAGCAGCGGATGCGCGACCTGTTCGAGGCAATGGATTCGGTGCTGCGCACCCATCCCGAGGTCGGCGAATATAATCAGAAGATTTGAGGTTATTGCCTCTCTCTGAAAGGGAGAGGTCGATTTGCGTCAGCAAATCGGGTGAGGGTCGTTGCAGATCCGCCACCCCAACCCTCCCCCTTTCAGGGGGAGGGAGAAAATAATCACGCCGCCGGCACCGGCAGTGCGGTGACCGACTTGATCTTCTCCATCGCAAAACGCGACGTGACATTCTTCAGCGGCACCGCGCCGATCAGCTTCTTGTAAAACACGTCGTAGCTTTGCATGTCCGCGACCACGACGCGCAGCATGTAATCGACGTCGCCCGCCATCCGATAAAACTCCATCACCTCGGGCATCGCGCTGACGGCATCGGCGAATTTTCGAAGCCAGGCCTCGGAATGATCGGCGCTCTCCACCGACACAAAAACCGAAATGCCGAGCCCGATCTTGTTCTGGTCGACCAGTGCGACCCGGCGCAGGATCACCCCGTCGGCTTCCAGCCGCTGGATTCGCTTCCAGCACGGTGTCGATGACAGGCCCACCCGGTCGCCGATCTCGGCGACGGACAGGGAAGCGTCTTCCTGAAGCACCGTCAGAATTTTACGGTCGATGGCGTCGAGGCGGCGGTTGGGCTCGTTGATTTGAACGGCAAGATCGGTCATGAGAAGAACTTTGTTCCATTTACGAGGCAGATAGCTCTCATATATAGAAGATTCTTCTAAGACAAGTCCTATTGGTTGGTCCTGGCAGCGCGGGCCGTCTGGCCATGGCTCAAAAGCTCTTCTACTTCAGCACGTTGCGGGGCGGCAAAAGCACCACCGAAGCGGGTGCATTTCAGGGCTGCGGCGGCGGAGGCGAATCGCAGCGCGCTTGGAATATCCTGGTTTTCGGTGATGGCGAGCGCGAACGCGCCGTGGAACACGTCGCCGGCGCCCAGGGTATCCACGGTATGCACCGGGAAGGCCGGCGTCTTCTGCAGAATGCCCTGCTCGTCGAGCCAGATCGTGCCTTTCGGCCCGCGCGTCCCCGCCAGGAACGACGGCGTCAGCTTCGCGATCTTTTTCAGCGCCTGGCCGTCGTCGGTGACATCGGCGGTCTCCTGCAGCGGCTCGCTCGAGAACACCAGATGGGAAGATACGGTGAGCAACCCTTCCCGCAGCGACATCGCGCGGTCGACGTCCACAACCACGGGGATGCCGCGCCGGCGCGCCTCGGCGCACAAATCGGTGCAGAATTCCGCGCAGCGGCTCTCGGTGAGGATGGCGGCGCAATCCTCCAGGAGCATCTCGGTGCTGGGCAGGTGGACCTTCCAAAGCTCCGGATCGCGGAAGGTAACGATGGTGCGCTCGCCGCTAGGATCGACCATGACGGTCGAGATCGGCGTCACAAGTCCCGGCATATGTACGATGTGTTTGGTCTCGATGCCCTCATGGGCGAGCTTTTCGAAGATAAAGCGGCTCGATGTTTCGCGGGCGTCGCCCATCGGGCCGCAGATTGAGGCGCGGCCGCCGAGGCGGACAATTCCGATCGCAGCGTTGAGCGCGTTGCCGCCGCAGATCTCGTCGAAATGGGTGGCGTTCTCCTTGGAGCCGCGCGCGGGAACGCCGCTGACGCGAAACGTCAGGTCACGCACCGGTATGCCGACGCAGAGGATGCGCGGAGGGATTTTCGGCGCGGCGGCGTGAAAGTTCATCGGCTCGTCCATCACGTCCGTCCTGCCATCTGACGGAACCGGACACTCACTGTTAATCGACGAGCCATGATCGGGTTCCAGCTATGCGCGCGTGCCCAGGTCTATCTGCAGCCAGCGGTCGACCAGATGGTGGGCAATGGCAAACGGATGCGGCCCGGCGAGGCCATCTGGATGTTCCCGCTTCAGCATCAGGGTCGCTTCGGCACGGTCGAACCAGCGCGCGTCTTCCAGTTCCGCGCGGTCGACAACGATGTCCTCCGTGGTGGCGCGCGCGGTGCATCCGATCATCAGGGATGATGGATAGGGCCAGGGCTGCGTCATGTAGTAATTCACGTCGGTGCAGCGAATTCCGGATTCCTCGAAGATTTCACGGCGGACTGCGTCCTCGATGGTCTCAGCGGCTTCGACGAACCCGGCGAGACACGACCACATTCCGGTCGGAAATTGCTTCTGCCGGCCCAGCAGGCATTTGTCGCCTGATGTCACCAGCATGATCACGACGGGGTCGGTGCGCGGAAAATGCTCGGCCTTGCAATTGGGGCAGTCGCGCTTCCAGCCGCCTTCCTTCATCGCCGTGCGGGTCCCGCAATTGGCGCAGTAGCCGTGGCGCTGATGCCAGCTCACCATCGATTTCGCCATTGCGATCGCCGAGAGCTGGTCGGGCGGCACCGCGCCCTGCATCGCCATGCCGCGCAGTTCGGTAACGGCGACATCGTCGCGGGTCAGCAAGCTTTCCACCGCCGCAGCCGAAATGCCCATGCCGAACACCGCCGCACCTTCGCGCAGGCCCAGGAAGATCGTGCCGGGATTGGCGCCGAATTTCAGCGCTTCGTCGATGCTCAGCAGCGCGCGCGGGCCTTCCGCCTCCTGCTTCACCACCAGCGAGTCGCGATGCACCACATAGGCGCGGGCATCGCGGTGCCCTTCCAGCGCCAGCAGTTTCGCATCGTCGCTGCGCAGATGCGCGGCGCGATCGAGAATATTGCTAATGAAGGCCGGCCGCCCCAGTGGAAACGAATCGAATGCTGTCATGAGTTCAACCAAGCCAAATTTTAAGTTCAACCAAGCCAGATTTTACGGCGAAGCGCGCTGATGAAATTCTGGACCTCCTCGGCGTCATGTGCGAGCGGCGGCATCACCCCCCAGACCGGACGCGGCCAGGCGACATCGCTCGTGCGGCGCGCGATCACATGCACGTGCAGTTGCGGCACCAGATTGCCGAGGGCTGCGATATTCAGCTTGTCGCATTTGGTGATTTCTTTCAGCGCGCGCGCGACGCGGCTAATTTCCGTCATCAACTGCGCCTGCTCGACCTCGTCGAGGTCAATAATTTCCACGGCCGCGAGCCGGCGCGGCACCAGCAGCAGCCATGGGTAATGCGCATCCTTGATCACCAGCACCCGGCACAGCGGCAGGTCGCCGATGTCGATGGTGTCTTTTTTGAGCTGTGAATGCAGCGACCAGCCGGGAGCGTCAGAAGGCATGCATGTTCCCTCGTCATGCCCGGCCTTGTGCCGGGCATCCACGTCTTCCTTGGTGTGGAAGAAAGTAAGACGTGGATGGCCGGGACATCTGGCGCGAAGACGCGCTTCGCTCTTCTGCCCGGCCATGATGGCAACTAATGCCTTTCAGCGTTTCCGCACAAGTCCCGGAAACCCGCTCCCGCCCCGCTTGCTTTCCGGGGCTTTTGGCCCCAAATAAGGACCGGGAGATTGGCGGTGGACGAGCCACTCGCCAACCGGGTCAGGTCCGGAAGGAAGCAGCCCTAACGAGGTCCGGATCGGGTCGCTCGTCAGTCTCCTACCTGTTTTTTCGAGCGAATCGCGCAAAAAGCGGTGACCCGCCCTGCGCTCCATTGCGCCCCTGTTCCGCAAGCCGGCTTCGAGAGACAATCAATTGCGGATCGATCGATGACCGACGCTGGCGCTCCCTTAATGCCCCCCAACGAGCCGGACAGCGTCCATCAAGGCGGCTTCGACCTCGGCGGCCCGCCGGAGGCCGGCAAACATTATCGCGTGCTGGCGCGCAAATACCGCCCCTCCAGTTTCGACGATTTGATCGGTCAGGACGCCGTGGTCCGTACCGTTTCGAATGCGTTCGAAACCGGGAGGATTCCGCAAGCCTGGATTCTGACCGGGGTGCGCGGCGTCGGAAAAACCACCACGGCGCGGATTCTCGCCCGCGCGCTGAATTACGAACTGCCGGACGGCTCGGTGAAGGGACCGACCATCCACATGCCGGTGCCGGGCGTGCATTGCCAGGCAATCATGGAAAGCCGGCACATGGACGTGCTGGAAATGGACGCCGCATCCCATACCGGCGTCGATGACGTGCGCCAGATCAATGACAGCGTGCGCTATGCGCCGGCCAGCGCGCGCTACAAGGTCTACATCATCGACGAAGTGCACATGCTCTCGACCGCGGCGTTCAACGCGTTCCTGAAGACGCTGGAAGAGCCGCCGGAGCACGCCAAATTCGTGTTCGCCACCACCGAAATCCGAAAAGTGCCGGTAACGGTGCTGTCGCGCTGCCAGCGCTTCGATCTGCGAAGGGTCGATGCCGACGTGCTGATGGCGCACCTCGCCAATATCGCGGCAAAGGAAAACGTCGAGGCAGAGCCGGAGGCGCTCGGCATCCTCGCGCGCGCGGCCGAAGGCTCGGTGCGCGATTCGCTGTCGCTGTTCGATCAGGCGATCGCGCACGCCGCGGGCGTGGTGCGCGCCGACGCCGTGCGGCAGATGCTCGGCCTTGCCGACCGTACAAGGGTAATCGACCTGTTTGATTCGCTTGTTAGCGGCGACATCGCCAGCGCGTTCAGGGAATTCCGCGAACAATATGACACCGGGGCCGATCCGATCGTGGTGCTCTCCGATCTCGCCGAATTCGTCAATTTCGTCACCCGCGTAAAAATCGTGCCGGCGACGGCGGACAATGTCGCATTTGGAGAAACCGAGCGGCTGCGTGCCCGCGACTTCGCCGCAAAACTCTCGATGCGGGTGCTGTCGCGGATGTGGCAGATGCTGCTCAAGGGCATCACCGAGGCGCAGGCCGCGACGCGACCGGCGGCGGCGGCGGAAATGGTGCTGGTGCGTATCGCCTATGTCGCCGATATGCCGACGCCGGACGAGGCGATCAGGACGCTCGAGCAGAATGGCGGCGCGTCGCCGGTCGTCGCAGCAAGCGCGGCGCCACGCAGCGCGCCGGCCTCGACCATGTCGTCGGGTCAGTCGTCACCCGCGCGTGCGGCTTCCGCGCCGAGGGCCGGCGCCGAGGCTTCCGCGCGCCCGCAGATGATCGCACCGGTATCCGACGTGCAGTCCGCGCCGGCGGCGCTCAGGATTGCAGGCTTTCCGGAACTGGTGGCGCTCGCCGGCGAGAAGCGCGATCTCTTGACCAAGGCTGCGCTGGAAGCCGATGTCCGCCTGGTCCGTATCGAAGACGGCCGGCTCGAGGTTGCGCTGGAGCGCAGCGCCGCGCGGACGCTGATCAACGATCTCTCGCGCAAGCTGGAGCAATGGACCGGACGGCGCTGGACCGTGATCGTGTCCAACGATGCGGGACAGCCGACGCTGCGTTCGCAAAACGAAGTGCAGAAAAATCAGCGCGAGCGCGCCGCCGAATCCGATCCCCGGGTGCAGGAGGTGCTGGCGCGATTTCCCGGCGCCAAGGTGGTCGAGGTGCGCAAGCTTGCCCCCGAGCCGCCGGAATCCGATGCTAGCGGTGAAGACCCTGCCGAGGGTTCTGACGGCGACGATCAATAGCGATTTCAAAGGAAGTATTCATGGCTGATTTTCTCGGCATGATGAAGCAGGCGGCACAACTGCAATCGAAGATGCAGGCGATGCAGGACGAACTCGGCCATATCGAGGTCGAGGGCGTTTCGGGCGGCGGCCTTGTCAGCGTGCGCATGACCGCGAAGATGGAGGTGAAGGCGGTCAAGATCGACCCCTCGCTGATGAAAGCTGACGAGCGCGAGATCCTCGAGGACCTGCTGGTCACTGCGCATAACGACGCGCGGCGCAAGGCGGAAGCCGCCATGCAGGAGAAGATGCAGACTCTGACCGGCGGGCTTGGCCTGCCGCCGGGACTGGGCCTCACATAATATGGCTGCTGCCGTCGCCGGTCCAGAAATCGAACGCCTGATCCAGCTGCTGGCGCGGCTGCCGGGGCTCGGCCCGCGTTCGGCGCGGCGCGCGGCGCTGCATCTGATCAAGAAGCGCGAGGCGCTGATGACCCCGCTCTCCGCCGCGCTGCAGGTGGCGATCGACAAGATTCAGGCCTGCAAGACCTGCGGCAATATCGACACCCAAAATCCCTGCACGGTATGCACCGACCTGCGGCGCGACCCGGCGATCATCGTCGTGGTCGCCGACGTCGCCGATCTCTGGGCGCTGGAGCGGGCGCATGCGACCAACGGATATTATCACGTGCTCGGCGCGACGCTGTCGCCGCTCGATGGCGTCGGCCCGCAGGACCTGACCATCGACGCGCTGGTGGCGCGCGCATACGACCCGCGCGTGACGGAAATCATCCTGGCCTTGAATGCGACCGTCGATGGCCAGACCACGGCGCATTACATCACCGACCTCCTGCAGGAGGCGGGTGTCAAGGTGACGCGGCTCGCCCACGGCGTGCCGGTCGGCGGCGAACTCGATTATCTCGATGAAGGCACGCTGTCCGCGGCCATGCGGCAGCGAACGCTGTTTTGAAACTGGAATCAGAGGACAGATGACAAGAAGTGACTTCGGTAAATGTTCCGCGCTGGCCGCGGCTGTTTTGGCGATCGTTGTTGCGGGCGCGTTCGACGCCCAGGCGGAGCAGGCGATCCGGAACGGCGATGTTCTGGCCGGACAACTCAATGCCATGCGCAGCCGCGCCAAGGGCAAGCGCGTCAACACCTTTCAGCTTGTCAGCGGACCGCACCGGCTGCCGCCGCCGAACGGGCTTTGCGGTCTGGAAACCGGACCGGAAACATTTCAGATCGTCACCAGCAATGATGCTCAGGCGGCGCAGTTGAAGGGCTTCATCGGCAAGGAAGTCTCGGTGAAGGTCGATGAAGTCGCCTGCGCGCAGGAGGCCGGGCAGATGAGCGAAGCCGTGATCACGAAATGGAGCGTGGTGACGAAGCATTGGCAAAACTGTCGTCGCCCGGCTTGACCGGGCGACCCAGTACGCCGTGACGACAGTGATGAACGAGAATATCGGGATTACTGGATACCCCGCTTTCGCGGGGTATGACGGCGGCTGACGCTTGGTGGGCGCATTGCCCCTGCCGGGTTCGCAATTTAAATCTTCACCGGCTCCAGCATTTCAAAATGCCCGCGCCGCTGCAGCCACGCCAGCAGGATCAGGCTCGGCACCGCGACCACGACGCAGATCGCGAAGAACAGCGGCCAGCCCGTCGCTTTCGCCACGTAGCCCGCGCCCGAGGACAAATAGGTGCGCCCGACAGCGGCGAGGGCCGTGAGCAGCGCGTATTGCGTCGCGGTGTGCAGCGGATTCTTGCACAGCGCCGACAGGTAGGCGACGAAGATCACAGTGCCGATGGCGCTGGTGAAATTCTCCGCTGATATGGCGAATGCCAGCGCCCATTGATTGACGCCGGCCAGCGCCAGCCACGAGAATGACAGATTGGCCACGGCCTGCAACATGCCGCCGATCCACAGGCTCGCGGCCAGCGAATAGCGTCGTGCGATAAATCCGCCGGCGAAGCCGCCGATCAAGGTCGCGGCGAGGCCGACGCCCTTGACGATGGCGGCATAGTCGTTGCGGGTGAAGCCGAGGTCGATCACGAACGGCGCGGTCATGGTGCCGGAAAACGCGTCGGTGAACTTGTAGAGCACCACGAAGGCGAGCGCCGCCCAGGCATCCCTGCGGACGAGAAATTCGGAGAATGCGCCGATCGCGGCATGCATCACACGCGAGAACGCGCTGTCGGCGCTCGTCGCGGCCTCCGCGCGCGCCGATTGCTCGGGCTCGGTGGCTGATAGCGCCGTGACGGTGCCGATCAGCACCATCGCCGCCATCACCACATAGCCCCACATCCATGCCGAGGAGCGCGCGATGCCGGTGCCTTCGAACGCACTCACCATGAACAGCGCGCCCGCGGTCGAGACCAGCATGCCGATGCGGTAGGCCGCGACATAGGACGCCATGCCGGCGGCCTGCTCGCTTTCGGGCAGACTTTCGACGCGAAAGGCATCGACCACAATGTCCTGCGTCGATGACATCGCCGCCACCAACAGCGCGCCGAGCGCCACGAACAGCGGCGAGCGCGCCGGGTCGGTCAGCGCCAGCAGCAGGATCGCGCCGATCAGCAGCAATTGCGAGACCACCAGCCAGCCGCGCCGGCGGCCGAATTTGTGGGTGAAGAACGGCACATGCAGTGCATCGACCAGCGGCGCCCAGAGAAATTTCAGCGTGTAGGGCGTGCCGACCAGCGCGAACAGGCCGATGGTGCCGAGATCGACGCCGGATTCGCGCATCCACACCAGCAGCGTCGAACCGGACAGCGCCAGCGGCAGACCTGAGGAAAAGCCGAGCAGCATAACGATCAGCACCCGCCGCTGCAGATACACCGCCAGCCCTTCGCGCCAGGAGGGGCGGGGAGCGGTGTCCGGCTTCGGTGCAGTCGATGTTTCGGGCAGGCGGTCAGGCGCGCTGGTCATGCCGCAGTGCTAGCAGATTCGGCTAAAAAAGACTGTCGTCGCCCGGCTTGACCGGGCGACCCAGTATCCCAGAGGCCTATCCGTTACTGCCAGCAATCTCGGGATAAAGATCATTCCAGTTGGGATTGTCTTTTTCGATCAACGAGATTTTTCAGGCGCGCGGCCATTTCTTCAGCCGCTTTTCGCGGTGGATAGCCTGTTCGACCTGGTCGAAACATTCGAAATAAACCAGCCGCGTCACACCGTGTCGCTTGGTAAAGCTCTCAGCGATCTTCAATTTGTGCTCGGCGACGCGGCGAATGAGGTCATTGGTCACGCCGATGTAAAGCGTGCCGCCGATGCGGCTGGCGAGGATGTAGACGTAGAAGCTGCGTGCTCCCATCGGCCGTCTCTGGAATACTAGGTCGCCCGGTCAAGCCGGGCGATGACAGTTTGGTGTATCGCCCTTCCCGGGCGTTACTACCACCGAAGGAAGCCCTACTCCCCCGCCTGCAGCTTGCGCGGCAGCGGAAACAGCTCGGGCGCGCCTGCTTTGACGATGTGCGGAGGCTCGGCGGGTACATCGCCCTTGCTGAAATCCAGCTCCTCGATCCGCCCGGCGCGCTTTTCAATCTTGTCGGCGGAAATCAGGATCTGCCGGACATCCTCATTGGCGTCGCCGAAATGCTTCTGCAGCTTCAGCACGCGATCGCGCAGCCGGTTGAGATCGTCGCCGAGGTTGAGCACCTCGGTGCGAATCTGGTCGGCGGCGTCGCGCATCCGCGCGTCCTTGAGGATCTGCTGCATCACCTGGATCGCCAGCATCAGCAGCGATGGCGACACCAGCACCACGCGGGCGCGATAGGCCTTCTGGATCACGTCGTCAAAACCGTCGTGAATTTCGGCATAGACCGATTCCGACGGCACGAACATCAGCGCGGTATCCTGGGTTTCGCCGGCGATCAGGTATTTTTCGGCGATGTCGCTGACATGCTTCATCACGTCGGCGCGCAGCCGTTGCGTGGCGAATTTCCTTTCCTCATCCGTGCGCGCGTCGTGCAGCGCGGTCACAGCCTCCAGCGGGAATTTCGCGTCGATGCACAGCGGCCGCTGGTCCGGCAGGAACACCACGCAATCCGGCCGCTTGCCGGTGGATAGCGTGAACTGGAATTCGTAGGAACCCTTGGGCATGCCGTCCTGGACGATGGATTCCATCCGCGCCTGACCGAACGCGCCGCGCGATTGTTTGTTGGCCAAAACATCGCGCAGCGTGGTCACCTGCGAAGTAAGGTCGGTGAGGTTCTTGTGGGCGCTGTCGATGATGCCGAGCCGCTCATGCAGCACGCTCAGGCTTTCCATGGTGTTGCGCGTGGTCTGCTCCATCGATTGGCCGACGCGATGGGTCACCGTGTCAAGCCGCTCGTTGACGGCGCGCGCCATGTCGGCCTGGCGGCCGGCCAGCGCCTGCCCCATCGCATCGACGCGGCCGCTGGCTTCGCTCTGGGCGCGGAGCATTTCGCTTAAGCGTTCTTCAAGTTCGTCGGCGCGAATGGTCTGCGCCATCGCCAGTTCGGCGCCGCGCCGGCCGGATCGTGCGATCACGATGGCGATGATCAAGAGCAATGTGAGCGCCAGGGCGCCAAAGCCGACCAGGGCAGTACCGGTGCGGACCGGCAGGTCGCCGATCGTGAAAAGAATCTCGTTCATGCCGTCCTTGTAGCCGATTCGGCCTTGAACGCGAACGAAGAGGGAACATTTATTTTATAGTGAATACCGGGTTAATTTTCGTGGTTAATGATCCCTTAAGATTCGTGGTTAAGGACGCCTTAACGGGCGGCGAGGCGCGGATTGACCCCGGCAAATCAGCAGCTTAAATCGCCCGCCATGGCCATTCGCGAAATCATCATCCTGCCGGACAAGCAGTTGCGGCTTGTCTCCAAGTCGATCGAAAAAGTCACAGCGGAGGTGCGCAGGCTCGCCGACGACATGTTCGAGACCATGTACGCCGCGCCCGGGATCGGGCTCGCGGCGATCCAGGTGGCGCAGCCGCTCCGGCTGATCACGATGGATCTCGCCAAAAGGGACGAAGACGGCGAGAGCAAGCCGCGGCCCCGCGTCTTCATCAATCCGGAAATTCTGTCGTCGTCGGAAGAAACCTCGGTTTACGAGGAAGGCTGCCTGTCGATCCCGGAATATTACGAGGAAGTGGAGCGGCCGGCGCAGGTGCGGGTGCGCTTCACCGATCTCGACGGCAAGGTGCACGAGGAAGATGCCGAGGGCCTGTTCGCTACCTGCATCCAGCACGAGATCGATCATCTCAACGGCGTGCTGTTCGTGGATTATCTGTCGAAGCTGAAGCGCGACCGCGTGCTGAAGAAGTTTGCCAAAGCCGCCAAGCGCGCGGCGGAGTAGATTAGCAGCCGGTCGCAAATTTTCTCGTCATGGCCGGGCTCGTCCCGGCCATCCACGTCTTGGTTTCGGTAAAGAAAGACGTGGATGCCCGCGACAAGCGCGGGCATGACGGATAGAAACATCGCACTTTCTCAGGACACATCTCTAACATGCCACTTCGCTTGATCTTCATGGGCACGCCGGATTTCGCGGTGCCGACGCTGCTGGAGCTGTTGGCCCATGGCCATGAGATCGCCGTTGTCTACACCCGCGCGGCCAGGCCCGCCGGGCGCGGCATGAAGCTGCAGCCCACTCCGGTGGAGCAGGAGGCGCGGCGGCTCGGCATTCCCGTGCTGACGCCGGCGACCCTGAAGACACCGGAAGCGGCAGACGAATTTCGCGCCCACAATGCGGAAGCGGCCGTGGTCGTCGCCTATGGCATGATCCTGCCGCAGGCCATTCTCGATACCCCAAAGCTCGGCTGCTTCAACCTGCACGCGTCGCTGCTGCCGCGCTGGCGCGGGGCCGCACCGATCAACCGCGCCATCATGGCCGGCGATGCCGAGACCGGCGTGATGGTGATGAAAATGGATGCCGGCCTCGATACCGGCGATGTGGCGATGGCCGAGCGCATGGCGATTTCGGATGCGATGACCGCGGCCGATCTGCACGACGCACTGGCGCGGCTCGGCGGCGACCTGATGGTCCGCGCGATCGGCGCGCTGGAACGCGGCAGACTGCAACTTACCAAACAAAGCGACGAAGGCGTGACCTACGCCGCGAAAATCGAGAAGACCGAGGCGCGGATCGACTGGAACAAGCCTGCGCACACCGTATTGCGCCATATTCACGGGCTGTCGCCGTTTCCCGGCGCCTGGTGCGAGATCGCAATCGAAGGCGAGCAGCTGCGCGTCAAAGTCCTGCGCTGCGCAATGGCCGATGGCTCAGGTGCGCCAGGCGATGTGCTCGACGATCATCTCGCGGTTGCCTGCAAGCAAGGCGCAATCCGGATTCTTGAACTGCAGCGCGCCGGCAGGCAGCCGATGAAGGCGGAGGAGTTTCTGCGCGGCACGCCGCTGAAGCCGCCGATGCGGCTCGCATAGCACTATAATACCCCGCGCAGGCGGGGTATCCAGTACGCCGCGGCATTTGAAATTGAACCGAGACGACGTCTCGGAATACTGGATCATCCGCTTTCGCGGATGATGACGGCCCAACTGGATCGATATGCCCCGCTACAAGCTGACAATCGAATATGACGGCGCGCCGTTCTGCGGCTGGCAGATCCAGGACAATGGCGCCTCGGTGCAGGGCGCGCTGGAAACCGCGGTCAAGGCGATCTGCGGCGAGCACGTTCGCGTTCATGGCGCAGGCCGCACCGACGCCGGCGTGCATGCGCTGGGCCAGGTCGCGCATTGCGACATTGCCAAACATTTTGTGCCGGGCCGCTTCCGCGACGGCCTGAATGCGCATCTGCGGCCGCATCCGATCGGCGTGCTGTCGGCGGAAATCGTGCCGGACACATTCGAGGCGCGTTTCTCCGCGAAACGACGGAATTATCTCTATCGCATCGCCAATCGCCGCGCCAATCTGGCGCTCGACATTGGCCACGCCTGGCGGCTGCCGCGACCACTCGATACGGACGCGATGCATCAGGCCGCGCAGCGATTGGTCGGCAAGCACGACTTCACCACGTTTCGCGACACCGAATGCCAGTCGAAATCGCCGGAGAAAACCCTCGACCAGCTCGACGTCATCAGGGAGGGCGACGCCGTCAACATCGTGACCTCGGCGCGCTCGTTCCTGCACAGCCAGGTCCGCTCGATGGTCGGCTCATTGGTGTGGGTCGGCGAGGGCCGCTGGAGCGCCGACGATTTGCAGAATGCGCTTCATGCCCGCAGCCGCGCCGCCTGCGGCCCGGTCGCGCCGCCGGACGGGCTGTACCTGGTTCGCGTGGATTATTGAGCGGTCAATGCCTTCACCGCATCCCAGAACAGGTCCTGTCCCTCGGCGACGTTGGCGGTCCAGTGCTCGGCGTCGAAGTCATTGGCATCGCCGGTGATGAACTTGAACGCGCGCCAGGGGATAGAGTGGCGCTGGCAGACATGGGCGATCGCAAACAATTCCATGTCGACGATGTCGATGCCGTTTTCGCTGAGCCACGGATCGCTCGACGTGGCGAAGCTGTCGCCGGTGCCGCAGGTGACGTTGCCAAAACCTGAGGAAAGCCGGTCGAGGGCGGGCGAGAACGGCGTGCTTCCGCGCGGCGCCAGCGGCATCGCCATCATGTCGCGCTGCACGACATGAGCTACTTCGACGAGCCCATGCAGCTTCTCGCTGATTTTCCCGGCGGTGCTGTAATTGATCACCAGCGACGGCCGCAGCACCAGCAGCGCCAGCGTCGCGGCGCTCGCCGCGTTCACCTTGCCGACCCCGCTATAGATCACCTCGACACCCTCCGGCGCGCGCGCCTTGTCAAGTTCGTCGTCGATCGCGGTGAGAACGAGGATCCTGCCTGTCATGCGAAATACCGATCCAGCACGCCGCGATAGATTTTGGTCAGCTTCTCAAGGTCAGCGACCGGCGTACGCTCGTCGATCTGGTGCATGGTCTGGCCGACCAGGCCGAACTCGATCACCGGACAATAGCTGGCGATAAAGCGCGCATCCGAGGTGCCGCCGCTGGTGCTCAACTCCGGCCTGCGGCCGGTGACCTCCTCGATCGCCGCCACCGCGAGATCGGTGAAGGCGCCGGGCTTTGTCACGAACACATTCGAATTCGATGGCTCCCATACGATCCGCGCGCGAACGCGATTGCCGGCCGCTTTCGTCATGCGCTGCTCGACCAGGGTCCGCAGCGTTTCCTGGGTGTGATGATCGTTGAATCGAATGTTGAATTTGGCGCGCGCCTGCGCCGGGATCACATTGTTGGCGGTATTGCCGACATCCACCGAGGTAAATTCGAGGTTCGAGGCCTGGAATTGGGCGCTGCCATGATCGAGCGGCTCGTCGCTGAGCGCCAGGATCAGCCTTGATATATCCGGCACCGGGTTCGCGGCGCGCTGCGGATAGGCGACGTGGCCCTGGACGCCGTCGACGTACAGCGTGCCCGACTGTGAGCCGCGGCGGCCGACCTTGATGCAATCGCCGAGCTCCTCGACATTGCTGGGCTCGCCCAGCACGCAGTGGTCGAATTTCTCGCCGCGCGCCGCCGCCCACTGCAATAGCTTGACGGTGCCGTTGACGGAGATGTCCTCCTCGTCGCCGGTGATCAAAAACGAGATCGAGCCTTTGCCGTCTTCCCTGGCCTTGCCGCCATGGGCGGCGAGATGGTCGAGCACGGCCGCGACGCTGCAGGCGATGCCGCCCTTCATGTCGACGGCGCCGCGGCCATACAGAAAGCCGTCCTTCACGTCGCCCGAGAACGCGCCATGGGTCCAGGCGGCTTCATCGCCCGGCGGCACCACGTCGGTATGTCCGGCAAAGGTGATGTGCGGAGCGCTGTTGCCGATGCGGGCATAGAGGTTGTCGATATCGGCGGTGCCGAGCTCGCCGAAGGTGACGCGGTGCACCTCGAAGCCGGCACCTTTAAGGATGTTTTCGAGCACGCCGAGCGCGCCGGCGTCGGCCGGGGTTACCGAAGGGCAGCGGACGAGATCGCGGGCGATGGAAAGGGCGGAGGGAGCATCAGTCATGCCCCCGCTTAACATGAGGTCCCGGCGATGGGCCAGCGCTGTGGGGAACAAATTCCAGCTCGCCAAGCTGCTTCCAGCGCGGACCCGTGCTGGCCCGGCGCCAGCCGATCGGGGCCGAACCGGTTAGGCCCTTTCGTTCCTCTCAAGCAGAAAAGTTCGACAAAGCACTAGACGCTCAAACCGAAACTGAGGTGCCTCCCGCAGTCCGGTATATTGGTCGCAGCCGGCGTATTTTGGTTCGAAACTAGTCCCGCAGCAGCTCGTTGATGCTGGTCTTGGCGCGGGTGCGCTCGTCGACGCGCTTGACGATGACAGCGCAGGCGGTGGAGGGGCCGGGCTGGCCGTTCTTCAGCGGCCGGCCCGGCAGCGCGCCCGGCACCACCACGGCATATTCCGGGACCTCGCCGATAAAAATCTCGCCGGTGTCGCGATCGATGATCTTGGTGGAGGCGCCGAGGAACACGCCCATCGCCAGCACCGCGCCCTTGCGCACGATCACGCCTTCGGCGACTTCCGAGCGCGCGCCGATGAAGCAATCGTCCTCGACGATGACGGGTTCGGCCTGCAGCGGCTCCAGCACGCCGCCGATGCCGACGCCGCCGGAAATGTGCACGCGCTTGC
>Ga0208850_1000129_pt1 | contig 26127 bp, 24 predicted proteins | sample NGESurshal092012_5_FD_184475 | JGI IMG/M metagenome (GOLD analysis project Ga0208850, IMG submission 184475) | Arctic peat soil microbial communities from Barrow, Alaska - NGEE Surface sample 210-2 shallow-092012 (SPAdes) | ecosystem: Environmental > Terrestrial > Soil > Wetlands > Peat ... | reverse complement strand
AGCGCCGGAACGCTGCGAGGCAGCGGGATTGTTAGTCACTGCGTGCGGCGGCCCTTTAGCGCGATAGCGCGCCTTAAGCGCCGTTAGTCGCTCTAAGTCGCTGATGCTCTTGGCTTCCGAGCTTTCTGCTGGGATCGCCAGCGCAACCGATGAGAAAGGCCCAATAAATAAGGGCTTCTTAGACATTCAAGATTTTCCTTCGATACAAATTTTCTGGAACAGATGGCGTCAGAAGTCGCCAACGAGTCCCGCACTGGTCCCGCACTGGTCCCGCAGGCCAGCGGTGTGATCATCGTCAGGGACGGCGTGATTCTCGGCGGCGACCCTTATTCCTGGTCGATCGACTCCTACACCGTCGGAGACGGAGCCTGGAAGGGCGATCTCGTCACCAATCAGCACACACCCTATCGCGACAGCGCCGCACGCCCGGTCTTTGCCGGCCGGGAGGTCACGTCAGGGTTTTCCGGAACCTACCGGGACGACGATTCCGACGTTTTTGGCACCTCGCTGGTCGGTAGCCGAAGCGTCAGTTTTCGAGCGACATTGCACCGGCTGGCGGATATTTGATGGCTTCCCGGCCCGCGCGGCTGTACACACCGCTGCTGATCGTGCAGGCGCTTTTGTGCGGCGTTCTGCACGGACGCGACCACCGATCGTCTCACAACCAATAACGAAAGCGATAAGGCCCGTTCAATGAGTGGATTCAAGGAACCTAGCTTCGCGGACCGGCAGAAGGCGGCGCAGGAAGCCAGGAAGAACATCCTGAACAAGTTTCGCGCCAAGCCGGGTCTCGACGATCCGGCGGTCATGCAGCGGCAGGCCGAGCGCGAGGCGCAGGCGGCCGATCGCGCCAAGGCCAAATTGGTCCGCGATGCCGCCAAGGCCGAGAAGAAAGTCCGCGATGCCGAGGCGGCGGAGCAGGCCGCAGCCCTGCTCGTGCGCGAAAAGGAAGAGGCCGCCGCTAGGGAAGTTGCGCTCGAGGCCGAGCGCAAGGCCGCGCGCGACGCGCGCTATGCCGCCCGCAAGAAGCGCAAATAGCCGTCAGTTTCGGGCGGCGTCACGCCCCTGACATCGCAGGCCCGCCCCTATCGGGGCGAGCCTGCGAGGAGACGAATGGGCGAGGCCTACTTCTTCATTCCGTCATCTTTCGTCATGCCGTCGTCCTTCTTCATGCCATCGTCTTTCTTCATGCCGTCTTTCGACATGGTGTCCTTCTTCATGCCGTCGTCCTTGCCCATCTTGTCCTGGGCGAAGGCGGCAGGCGCGAGCGCCAGGCTGAGCGAAAGAGCGGCCGCCGAAACTGCGAGCGCAATACGGGTGCTAATGGTCATTGGTTGGTGATCCTGCGGCTTAAAAATTTTCCCCGAACGGACTTTTGAAGCGTCCCTGGGCCTGGAAATGAACGCGTGGCTAAACGGCCTTTTTTCCGTCGAATCTTTCGGCAAGTGTGCGCCGCAGCAAGATCGGCGCCGCCACAAAGTCGGTCACGAACTATCAGACTAGAGAAGATTCAAGCCAGGATGGGCTAAGAAGACGGGCTAGTATGCCTTCAACGCCGGTCAGAACCTTTCGATCAAAAAATAGCCCAGGGAGTTTTCCATGCTCACACGCCGCCATATTCTCGTATCAGCGCTTGCCGCACCCGCCATTTTGCGTTTTGGGACCGGCACGGCTCAGGCCGCAACCACGCTGAAAATATCGCACCAGTTTCCCGGCGGCACGATCGACAAGGGCGATTTCCGCGACCGGCTATGCCGGGTGTTTGCCGCGGAAGTCGCCAAACGCAGCGGCGGCGAGATCGCAGCCGAGATCTATCCGAACTCATCGCTGATCAAGACCAACGCGCAATTCTCGGCGATGCGCAAAGGCGCGCTCGATATCAGCCTGTATCCGATGCCCTACGCGGGCGGCGAATTGCCGGAAACCAATATCGGCCTGATGCCCGGCCTGGTCTCGACCTACAATCAGGGCCTGAGCTGGAAGAACAAGCCGGTCGGCAAGGCGCTGACGGATTTCCTGGCCGACAAGGGCATCATCCTTCTGACCTGGGTCTGGCAGGCCGGCGGCGTCGCCAGCCGTACGCGCCCCATCGTGGCCCCGGAAGACGCCAAAGGCCTCAAGGTCCGCGGCGGTTCGCGCGAGATGGATATGGTGCTGCAGGCCGCGGGCGCATCCGTGCTGTCGGTGCCCTCAAACGAAATCTATGCGGCGATGCAGACCGGCGCCTGCGACGCCGGCATTACCTCCTCCACCAGCCTGATTTCGTTCCGGCTGGAGGAAGTCTCGAAATCCCTGACCTCGGGCGCAGGCGCATCCTACTGGTTCATGCTGGAACCGCTGATGATGTCGAAGTCGATTTTCGACGGCTTGCCGAAAAAACACCAGGACATCATTCTGGCGGTCGGCTCGGACCTCGAAGCGTTCGGCAAGAAAGGCGCGCAGGACGACGACATCGAAGTTGCCAAGGTCTATGAAAAGGCCGGCTGCAAAATCAGCGCGCTTGATGTCGCCACCGTCGGCAAATGGCGCGACATCGCGCGCGATACCGCGTGGAAGGACTATGGCGCGAAAACCGCGACCGCGGCCAACCTGTTGAAGCTCGCGTCCGACGTCTCCGCATGATGCATGGTCCGCTCAAGGATCAAAATGACCGTTCAAACGCCGCTGCGGGCAACGCGCTCGTGGCGGCGTTCGAACGCGGGCTTGCCGTTTGCAACAACATCATCGTCGTCATTGCGGCCGTCGCGCTGATCGCGGCCTGCGCCATCCTCAGCTACAGCGTGCTCAGTCGCGCCCTGTTTCACAGCGCCAATTATTGGCAGGACGAGGCGGCGGTGTTTCTGCTGGTCGGCGCCACCTTCATGACCGCGGCCTTTGTGCAGGGACAACGCGGCCACATCGGGATCGAGGCGTTCGTCGGACTGTTGTCGCCGATGGTCAATCGCATCCGGCTATGGCTGGTCGATGTCGCCAGCTTGCTGTTCTGCATGTTCTTCGCCTGGAAATCCTGGACACTCGCGCATGAAGCCTGGGCCGACGGCCAGGTATCGAACTCGATGTGGTCGCCGCCGCTGGCGATCCCTTACGGCCTGATGGCCGCGGGCATGACGCTGCTGTGCGTGCAGATCCTGCTGCAGATCGTGATTCCACTTAGCGGGTCGGCGCGCCGATGACCGTGGTTGGAATTGGCGTCAGCTATGGCATAGCCACCCTGGCCGCGATGTTTTCGGGGATGCCGATCGCGTTTGCGCTGGGCGCGGTCGCGGTGGTGTTCATGGGTATCTATATGCCCTCGGCGTCGCTCGATACCGTGACCCAGAATGTCTATGAGGAAATGGCCTCGATTACGCTGTTGTCGATCCCGCTTTTCATCCTGAAGGGCGCCGCGATCGGCAGATCTCGCGCTGGCCAGGATCTGTATTCAGCGCTGCACGCCTGGCTGCATCGCGTGCCCGGCGGGCTCGGCGTCGCCAACGTGTTTGCCTGCGCGCTGTTTGCAGCGATGGCCGGATCGTCGCCCGCCACCTGCTCGGCGATCGGCTCGGCCGGCATCCCGGAGATGCGCAAGCGTGGTTATTCCGGCGGCTTCGCGGCCGGCATTATCGCCGCCGGCGGCACGCTCGGCATTCTCCTGCCGCCTTCGATCACGATGATCCTGTTTGCGGTTGCGGCGGAAAAATCTCTGGGAAGGCTGTTCCTCGCCGGCATCGGACCCGGCCTGCTGCTGGTTTCGTTGTTCGGCGCCTACGCGGTGATCCACTTTCGCAAGGAATATGCCGCCGCCAGCGCGCTTTACGCACAGACCGGCGTGACTTCGGCCATCCTGACGCGCGACGAATTCACCATGACGGAGCGCTTCAACGTTCTGCCGCGGGTGTTGCCGTTCGTCCTGTTGCTGACGGGGGTGATGATCGCGCTCTACGGCGGCTATGCGACGCCCTCCGAAACCGCCGGGCTCGGCGGGCTGCTCGCGCTGGTGCTGATAGCGCTGATCTACAGCGTGTGGCGGCCGAGCGATCTGGCGCCGATCCTGAAAGCGACGATCCGCGAGTCCACCATGCTGATGATGATCATCGGCATGTCGCTGTTGTATTCTTACGTCATGAGCTACCTGCACATCTCGCAATCGGTCGCCGAGTCGATTGTCGCCATGCACCTGCCGCAATGGGAATTGCTGGCGGCGATCCTCGTCATGGTCGTCGTGCTCGGGTTTTTTCTGCCGCCGGTTTCGATTATCCTGATGACCGCGCCGATCATCCTGCCGCCGCTGCGCGCCGCAAACTTCGACATCATCTGGTTCGGCGTCGTCATGACCATCGTGATGGAGATGGGACTCATTCACCCGCCTGTGGGCTTGAATATCTTCGTGATCCGCAATGTCGCGCCGGATATTCCCTTAAGCGACGTCATCTGGGGCACGCTGCCATTCGTGCTGCTGATGATGGCGGCGGTGGTCGTGCTGTGCTTCCTGCCTGAAATTTCGACGTACCTGCCCGATCTCGTGATGGGACCGGACGGCGGGCGGTGAGAATTACTTCGCCCGCCTGCTCGCATTGATCGCCGAGGCGACGCGGCTCACCGGCGCCCGCCCGATCAGCCGGCCGACCTCGTTGGTGGCGGCCACCAGTTTTGGCATATCGACGCCGGTCGCAATCCCCATGCCCTTGAGCATATAGACCACGTCCTCGGTCGCGACGTTGCCGGTGGCGCCGGGCGCGTAAGGGCAGCCGCCAAGACCGCCGGCGGCGGAATCGATCACCCGCGCGCCCTCCTCCATTCCCGCATAGAGATTGGCCAGTGCCTGGCCGTATGTGTCGTGAAAATGCATCGCCAGATTGGCCATCGGCACGACGCCGGCAACGGCGCGCAGCAGCTGCCGCGCCTTGAGCGGCGTGCCGACCCCGATGGTGTCGCCGAGCGACACTTCGTAGCAGCCGAGATCCCACAGCATCCTGGCAACGTCCACAACCGCCTGGGGCTTGACCTCGCCGTCATAGGGGCAACCGAGCACGCACGAGATATAGCCACGCACCTTGATGCCGTCAGCCTTGGCTCTGATGACGACAGGCTTGAAGCGCTCAATCGATTCGGCGACCGAGCAGTTGATATTGGCGCGCGAAAAGCCTTCCGACGCCGAGGCAAACACCGCGATCACCCTGGCGCCGGCCTCGCGCGCCGCGTCGTAGCCCTTTTCGTTCGGGACCAGCACATGGAATTCGCTGTCCGGGTGATGATTGACGCCGCGCAGGACCTGGTCCGAATTCACCATCTGCGGGATCGCCTTCGGCGACACAAAAGCGCCGACCTCGACGGTGTGCAGCCCCGCGCCGACCAGCGCCTCGATAAACGCAATGCGGTCCGCGACGCTGACCGGCGTCTTTTCGTTTTGCAGGCCGTCGCGCGGGCCCACTTCGACGATGCGCACCTGGTCGCTCATGCCGACCTCATCCGGCCGCAGGCTCGATTTCGGCGAGTTCGACGCCTTCCTGCACGATATCGCCGATCTTGCATTTTAGCACCTTCAAGACGCCCGCAAACGGCGCGCGCAGGGTCTGCTCCATCTTCATCACTTCAAGCGTCAGGATCGGCGCGCCCTTCTCCAGCGTCGCGCCTACCTCCGCCAGCAATGCCACCACGGTGCCCGGCAAAGGTGCGACGATCTTGTCTTCGCCGACCTGCTCTTCGTCGTCGCCGCCGAAGGGATCGACCCAATGCAGATCGAAACGGCCGTTGCGCGTGCGCAGATACAGTTCGTGGCCTTCGATGACGGCGACGATGTGGGATTTCATGCCGTCGAGCGTGAGATCGAACCCGCCGTCATCCCTGGACGACGATGTGAAGGCAAATTCGCGTTCGCCGATCGACAATTTCGCCGGACCGTTACCGTATTGCAGGTTTACCTGTTGTTCGGCGCCCTGCCCCTGGCGGAACGTGAACACCCGCTGCCGCCGGCCCACCGGCATCCAGCCCGCGGTTCGCCACGGCGAATGCGCCTCGGCCCGCGATGCTTTCGCTTCTTCGCCGAGGATCGCCACCACGGCCGCGCAATGCTCAAGATCATCAGGGGCCGCCGGCGCCGGCGTCAGATTCTTTAGTTCGCGCTCGATAAAGCCGGTGTCGATCGCATTGGCGCGCACGTCCGGATGCGTCACCAGCGCCGAGAGGAATGAAATATTGGTGACGATGCCGCGAACATCCGTGTCTTCAAGACCGCGGTTGAGCCTCTCGATCGCGGCGTCGCGGGTCGGCGCCCACGCAATCACCTTGGCCAGCATGGCGTCGTAATGCGGCGAGACCGCATCGCCCTCGCGATACCCGGCATCGACGCGCAGGCCGTTCGACTGCTCCGGTGTGTGCCAGGTCCGTATCTTGCCGACCGACGGCATGAAATTCTTGTGCGGGTTTTCCGCGTAGACCCGCGCCTCGATGGCGTGTCCGTTCAACTTGATTTCATCCTGTGCCAGCGGCAGCTTTTCGCCGAACGCCACGCGCAACTGCCATTCCACGAGATCAATGCCCGTGATCAGCTCGGTCACGGGATGCTCGACCTGCAGCCTTGTGTTCATCTCGATGAAGAAGACGTCCTTGCCGTCGGAGACAAACTCGATGGTGCCGGCACCGACATAGTTTACCGCGGCGGCAGCCTTGCGTGCGGCGGCGCACACCGCCTCGCGCTGCTTGGCGTTGAGTGTCGGTGATGGCGCTTCCTCGATCACCTTCTGGTGGCGCCGCTGCAACGTGCATTCACGCTCGAACAGCGACAGCAGATTGCCGTGACTGTCGCCGATGATCTGCACCTCGATGTGGCGGGGATTTTCGACGAATTTTTCGATCAGCATGAGATCGTCGCCGAAGGCGGCCTTGGCCTCGCGCTTGGCGCTGACGATCGCCGCGGCAAGTTCTGCGGCCGAACGCACGATGCGCATGCCGCGCCCGCCGCCGCCTGCGGAGGCCTTGACCAGAATTGGAAAGCCTATTCCGTCCGCCGCCTTCGCCAGCGTCGCGTCGTCCTGGGCTTCGCCGTGATAGCCCGGCACCAGCGGCACGCCGGCCTTCTCCATCAGCATTTTAGATCCGGACTTCGAGCCCATCGCCCTGATCATCTCGGCGGTCGGACCGACAAATACCAATCCTGCTTCGAGACAGGCTTGCGCGAATTCGGCGCTCTCGGAAAGAAAACCGTAGCCGGGATGCACGGCTTCAGCGCCGCTCTTGCGAGCCACTTCAATCACGCGCTCGATGTTGAGATAGCTGTCGCGTGCCCGTGCCGGCCCGAGCAAGACAGCTTCGTCGGCCATGGCGACATGCATCGCGTCGCGGTCGGCCTCGGAATAGACCGCGACCGTGCGCAGGCCCATCGCCCTTGCCGTGCGGATCACGCGGCAGGCGATCTCGCCGCGATTGGCGATCAACAGCGTGCGAAACCGCCGGTACTGTTTGGGCCGATCCATCATCACATCCTGAACAGGCCGAAGCGGGTCGCCTCGATCGGCGCATTGGCCGCGGCCGAAAGACCGAGGCCGAGCACCAGCCTTGTATCGGCGGGATCGATCACGCCGTCATCCCACAGCCGGGCGGTCGCGTAATACGGATTGCCCTGGGTTTCGAATTGCGCGCGCGTCGGCGCACGAAACTCGTTCTCCTCCTCGACCGACCAGGTGCCGCCCTTGGCTTCGATATTGTCGCGGCGCAACTGGCTCAGCACCATCGCCGCCTGTTCGCCGCCCATCACCGAGATCCGGGCGTTCGGCCACATCCAGAGGAAGCGCGGGCTGTAGGCGCGGCCGCACATCCCGTAATTGCCGGCCCCGTAGGAGCCGCCGATCACGACGGTGAATTTCGGCACCCCCGCGGTCGCGACCGCCGTCACCAGCTTGGCGCCATCGCGCGCGATGCCGCCGGCTTCGTATTTCCTGCCGACCATGAAGCCGGTGATGTTCTGCAGGAACACCAAGGGTATATTGCGCTGACAGCACAGCTCGATGAAATGCGCGCCCTTGAGCGAGCTCTCGCTGAACAGGATCCCGTTGTTGGCGATGATGCCGACCGGATATCCCCAGATATGGGCGAAACCGCAAATCAGGGTTTGGCCATACAACTTCTTGAATTCGTCGAACTCCGAACCGTCGACCAGACGCGCGATGATGTCATGTACGTCGAACGGCTTGCGCCCATCGGCGGGGACTACGCCATAAATCTCGTCAGGCGCAAACAGCGGCTGGCGCGGTTCGCGCATGCTCAAGGAGGCGCGCTGCGGCGGTTTCAGCGTGGCGACGATGCGCCGCGCAATCCCGATCGCATGGCTGTCGTTCTGCGCATAGTGATCGGTGACGCCGGATTGCCTCGAGTGCACGTCGGCTCCGCCCAACTCTTCTGCAGTGACGACCTCGCCTGTGGCCGCCTTCACCAGCGGCGGGCCGCCGAGAAAAATCGTGCCCTGATTGCGTACGATGATGCTTTCGTCCGACATCGCCGGGACATAGGCGCCGCCGGCCGTGCAGGAGCCCATCACGATCGCGATCTGCGGGATTCCCAGCGCGGACATCTGCGCCTGATTGTAGAAGATGCGGCCAAAATGCCGTTCGTCGGGGAAGATCTCGTCCTGCTGCGGCAGGAACGCGCCGCCTGAATCGACCATGTAAACGCAGGGCAGATTGTTCTGCCGCGCGATATCCTGCGCGCGAAGATGCTTCTTCACCGTCATCGGATAATAGGTGCCGCCTTTGATGGTCGCATCGTTGGCAACGATCATGCATTCGCGGCCGGATATCCGGCCAACGCCGGTGATGATGCTCGCGGAATGCACGTCTCCGCCATAGAGGCCGAAAGCCGCCAGCGGCGACAATTCGAGAAACGCCGTTCCCGGATCGATCAGGAGGTCGACGCGCTGGCGCGCCAGCATCTTGCCGCGCGAGGTATGTCTGGCGCGCGAGGCTTCGCCGCCGGCGCCGGCGACTTGATCGAGCTTCTCGCGGAGTTCCGCGACCAGCGCGCGCATGGCTTCGGCGTTGCGGGCAAAATCGGACGAGGTGGGGTCGGTACTGGAATGAAGCGGCATGGCCTTCAGCAGTTCATGGTGCGCCGCAATTCGGCATTGGCGCTCGCGTCATGGTGTCATTGCGCCGGCGCCTTAGGCAACCCGGAACTTTCGGTCCCACGGCAATGCCAGGATATGCCTTCAGCGACTGCGGCCCCTAATGGGTCCAGGGTTCGCCGCGCCGGAATGCAAAATTGTCGGCATAGGCGGCCTGCCGGCGTGCCGGCTCCTTCGGTTCAATGACCTGATAGGGAATGCCCTCGCGCTCGCAATAGGCCACAGCGTCTTCCCTGGTGTCGAAGCGAATCGTGAGCTGCTGCTTCATGTCGCCGGAGCTGGTCCAGCCCATCAAAGGCTCGATCGCGCGCGGCTGCTCGGGTTCATAGTCGAGCTGCCATTCCTTGGTTTTGGCGATCCCCGATTGCATCGCGTTTTTGGCGGGCTTAAAGATGCGTGCGGTCATGGATGGTCGGCCCCCGTGGGAAATGCGGTATTGAAGCGCGTGGTGGAAACGGCCAAGATGGGATAGAGACAGCTTTTAGGAATTTGATCGGTGATTCCCAGCCTCGGACGTTACATTTTCCCGACCGGTATAGTCATTATACTGCGCTGTGACAATCTTCGCCGCTTACGCGGCTGATCCCCTGTCCTGCTGCTTGACCTTCTCGAAAGCATCACTTCGAAACCGCACCTATGAAAATCAACGCAACCCTCCCTGAAAAAGGACGCGATCTCCGGCTCGACCTGTTTCGCGGAGTCGCAAACTGGGCGATTTTTCTGGATCACATTCCCGACAACGTCGTGAACTGGATCACCACGCGAAATTATGGCTTCAGCGACGCCGCGGATCTGTTCGTTTTCATTTCGGGATATACCGCGTCCTTTGTCTACGCCCGGATGATGCTCGAACGCGGTTTCATCGTCGGCGCCACCCGCCTGACCAAGCGGGTCTGGCAGCTCTACGTCGCTCATATCATCCTGTTCGTCGTCTATATTGTTTCGATTGGTTATGTCGCGCTGCGCTACAGCGATCCGGAGATCATCAACGAATTCAACGTGGCGGGCCTGGTCGATAGCGCGGTCGAAACATTGCGTCAGGGATTGCTGCTGAAATTCAAGCCGGTCAATCTCGACGTGCTTCCACTCTATATCGTGCTGATGGGATTTTTTCCGCCGGTACTGTGGATGATGCTGCGCCGGCCCGGCCCGACGATGCTGGCCTCGATCGCGCTGTGGCTCGCGGCCCGGCAGTTCGGCTGGAACCTGCCGGCCTACCCCGCCGGGACGTGGTATTTCAACCCGTTCTGCTGGCAGGTGCTGTTTTTGTTCGGCTCATGGTGCGCGCTTGGCGGCGCCATGAGGTCACGCTCGATCATCAATGCGCCGATCACACTCTACTTTTGCATCGCCTATCTCATCCTCGGCCTGGTGATGACGATGGCGGGCAGGTTTCCGGATTTTGGGGCGCTGTTCCCGCATTGGCTCTACGAAACCTTCAACCCCAACGACAAGACCAATCTCGCACCCTATCGCTTCCTGCATTTCGTGGTGATCGTGATTTTGGTCATCAGGTTTGTACCCAAGGACTGGGCGGGCCTGGAATGGAAGATGTTCGATCCGCTCATCGTCTGCGGTCAGCAGTCGCTCGCCGTGTTCTGCGTCGGCGTCTTTCTATCCTTCGTCGGACATTTCGAATTGATGATGAGTTCGGGTTCGCTGTTCGCGCAGATTTTTGTAAGCGTGACGGGAATAGCGATCATGACCATCGTCGCATATTACATCTCCTGGTCGAAAAGGCAGGACAAGCCGCTGCCCAAAGTGGCGGCGGCCAAGGCTGGCTGATCCTAGTGTCCCGAATCCGAAGTTCGCACCCTGCCGCGGGGGTTTGTGACCAATCTGCCTTTCGACGAAAACCCGCCCCACTCGGTGGACCAGCCGAGCTCTGAGGCACCATCTTGGCTTCGCGTTCCCTGCAGCGCGAACGCGGCGCCCTGAGGGTCCGTGCATTGGACGATCCAGCTGCCGTCCGGCAATTCATGCGGGCCCTCGAAGATCTGGCCGCCACCGGACTTCACGCGCTCCGCGGCCGCGTCGATGTCGCCGATATTGAAGTAATAAAGCCAGAAGGGGCCCGGCTCCGTCGGATGTTTAGTGAACATGCCGCCGATCGTCTGCCCACCGGCGGAGAACAGCTGATACGTGTCCGTCGGACCGGTTTCGGCGTCCGCTTTCTGCCAGCCAAAAAGCTCGCCGTAGAAAGCAAACGCCTTCTCCCGGTCGGCGGCGAGCAACTCATGCCAGCCCACGCGCCCGAGCTCACCCAGCTCGGCGGGTTGGGGTTGGCCCGGCTTCAGCCCCTCGACCAACCCAAGCGTTGCCCTTTGCGGGTCAGCGACGACCGAAATGCGGCCGATGTTGCTGTTCGTCGGCGGGACGTACACGGCTCCGCCGAGACGTTTGATCCGGTCGGCAGTAGCGTCCACATCGTCGACGCCGACATACCCCATCCACCTCGGCGTCGCGCCCATTTTCCTGCCGTCCTCCGGCAGGTCAATGAGCCCGCTTACCTCTGCCCTTCCAGCAGTAAACAAGGTGTAGGTCAGATCTGGCGTCGAGACGTCCTGCGCGCCCCAGCCCACGACTTTGCTGTAAAAGGCCTTGGCGGCCGCCATGTCTGTGGTGATCAGCTCGTACCAGACGAAACGGCCGGGATAATCGACCATGTCGGTTTCTCCGTTCGAGCCTGCCAACAGTCGCAGCGCAGCATTGAGCCGACCTAGCTTGTTTTCCGGCGCATGATTGAGAGGCTAAGTGCTTTGGCCTGAATAACGGCGGGGCGGAGCGAATGCAAGGATGGACGCGGCGCCCCCCTCCGGTCGTGGTCCGGACGAAGGACTTGGACTGTTGATGGTGGGCTTCGATACAATTTGCGAATTGTTTGACAGACGGGTGACGAGACGTGCCTCGAGCCAGCGGTCGTTCCCGACTTGCGCGCGTTGAGGTTGTCGGGGACGGCATGAATCGTGGATAAAGCGATTGGATAAGGGGGCGCCGACGTCATTCATGAACAGGTCGTTCATGAACAGATATTCAGGAATTCGATGCGCCCACGGCACGTCAGCTTGCCCGACCAGCCTTGCATGCTGCATTTCCAAAGCGTACAATTAATTGGCTGGACTCGAAATATTTTTTCCAATGTATTGGAGGATGCGACTATGCCACAGGTGAAGCAAGCTTCGAAGCGAAAGCGTGTGACGAAATCCGTACCGGTGTTGGGGGCCGCCGGGTTGACTTTTTCACTAGTGGGGGGTGCATCCGCAGCCGTCGCGCCGATAACGGACGTTCCGCGGACGCCGCTCATTGCACCGGGTCACGAAATCACGCTCGGTGAAGAGGAAATCTCCGACGTCAGCCTGGCGACATTCTATGTCTTCGACAAGGAGAACACAGGATCGGCTCAGGGCCTCGTCCGGGAAGCCCGCGGCTGCGGCTGCAGAGGCTGCAGAGGCTGCAGAGGCTGCAGAGGCTGCAGAGGTTGCGGAGGCTGCGGAGGCTGTGGTGGCTACGGAGCCTTCTGTCTGTCGTGGGGAGGTTGCCGCCCGTGGTGTTAGACCAGACCACTTTCCGGTTATGTTGACAAACGCAGGTCGTTATGGCCGGGTTCGACAAGGTCGACCCGGCCGATCTATGTCTTCCTATGTCTTCTTTGCAGTGCTGCCCGCGTGCGTGCGTAGGCAGGCCCGCGCATGGCGGGCGGGTGGGTCTGCAACCTTATCGAGAAATGCCAGCGCGCGAGCTGGATAAGGGAATTCCAGTGGTCGAAGAATACGCCTTGCACCGGCGAACCGGAGTGGTGGGCAAGGTGCGCGTGCTGACGTCATGACAGCCGATCGCGGGACCAGCCTTACGCGGCACGCCGGCAACGACGTTCCGCAGTTCGCGCCGAATTTCACCGTCTATGTGCTGCCGCCCGACGTCGTATGCCTCTATTCCGAGGACCGGAAGTTCTTTCTCCACGGCGAGCTTTATTGCGCCCTCGCCTCCGCGATAGGGAAAGGCGGAAAGAGCCTTCCTGAGCTAGTTCGCGAGCTGGGAAAGGATTTTCCGTCGGACAAGATCGAGGAAGCGCTCAAGCGGCTGATCGAGCGGCGCTATATCGTCCCGGCATCGCGTTCTCCCGTTGGCGCCGTGGCCGGCTATTGGGCGAGCCTCGGCCTGCCGCCCGGAATCGCGGAGCAAAATCTTCACAACTGTCGTGTGCGCGTTGAATCGATCGACGTGCAGGGTGCGGCCGAGTTCAGTACCGCGCTGAGCGAGCTCGGCGTTCGCGTGGTCAAGCGTTCTCCCGACCTGACGGTCACGCTGGTGAACGACTATCTCGAACGACGGCTGGCCGAGTTGAACCGGCAGCGGGCGTCGGACCAAACGCCTTGGCTGCTCGTGCAACCCTCAGGCGCCTTCCCGCTGGTGGGACCGGTGTTCCGCCCAGGCAACGGCGCCTGTTGGACCTGCCTTTTCGATCGCATGATACGTAATCGAGAGGTCAAGGGGTTTCTCGACCGCGGACCGGCGCGCCCTGTCGCCGTTTCACCGCTCGCCCGCAACACGCTCGGACAAAGCGCAATCCAGTTTGCTGCCCTCGAGGTTGCCAAGGCGATCGCTACTGGCTTTCAAACCGAGTTGAACGATCACATCATCAGTCACGATTTGTTGGGATCGAGTATCGTGAAGCATTACGTTGCGGCCCGCCCGCAATGTCCGACCTGCGGCCGCAAAAAGCTGCGGGACCCGCGCCGAGCGCCGGTGCCGATCGAGCTTGGCCCCGGCGCCAAGCTCATCATGACGAGCGGGGGATACCGGACCGTATCGTCACGGGCCACGGTGGCTCGTTTTCGAAAGCACGTGAGCCCTCTCACCGGTGTGGTCACGCGGCTCGAGAAGATCGAAGCCGATTTGCCCATGAATACCAACTATTATGCAGCGCACAATTTTTCGGCGCCGGCCCAGACCGTCAATGAGCTCAGGGCGGGACTGAGCGGCGGCAGCTTCGGCAAGGGCAGCACCGCCGAGCAGGGTGAAGCCAGCGCGCTCATGGAGGCGATCGAGCGCTATTCGGGGATTTTTCAAGGCGACGAGATCAGGGTGAAACGACGGTTCACGGATTTCGCGCCGGGCGATGCTATTCTTCCCAACGACGTCCTGCTGTTCAGCGATGCGCAATACCGGCCAGACCAGACGCCGACATCCGACACGAGCGATTCCCATGTAGTCCCGGCTCCATTCGATCGATCGGCCAGGGTCGAGTGGTCGCCGGTCTGGTCTCTGCGCGACCAACGTTTCAAATATCTTCCGACCAGCCTGTTGTATTTTTTCTACGGCGGCCCTGCCAGCTTCCATGCGGATTCCAACGGCTGCGCGGCCGGCAACACGCTCGAGGAGGCAATCGTCCAGGGATTCCTCGAACTGGTGGAGCGGGATGCATACGCGATCTGGTGGTACAACCGATCGCAACGGGCGGAGGTTGATCTCAGCCAGTTCAACGACTCCTACGTTCGCGATTTGCAAACCCAGCTTGCCGAAACGGGACGCAAGCTATGGGTGCTCGACGTCACTAGCGATCTCGGCATTCCGACTTATGTGGCGATATTGCACTGGATGCAAAACGGAAAAGAAAATATCGAGTTCGGTTCTGGCGCGCACTTCGATCCCCGCATTGCCGTGTTGCGTACGTTGACGGAGCTGAACCAATTCCTGTCCATCGGTCTCATGGGAGGTGGAACCGGCGAGAAATCGAGCCTCGACGGCTACACTCCATTGCGCCTGCGGGACCATCCCTTCTTGATGCCAAGCGGCAATCCGACGGTCCAACCGGTCTCCGGCGCGAAGGCCGTCCCTCTCGGCAACACGCGCGAGCAGGTCGACGCCTGTGTCGATATCGCCAGGAGCGCGGACCTCGATTTCCTCGTCCTCAATCAGACGCGGCCCGACATCGAGGTCCCTGTCGTCCGGGTGATCGTGCCGGGACTGCGGCATTTCTATCTCCGTTTCGCACCGGGCCGGCTCTACGATGTTCCGGTAAAACTCGGATTGCTGGATCGGCCGCTGCCGGAACACGAGCTCACTCCGTTTCTTCCCCATAGCTGAGGGCATGCCGGCTTGCGCGCTCCCCGGAAAAAGAAAAGGCAGATCGGGGCACCCACCATTTCCGCCCGGCTGAGCGGTCACATCACGCTCGAAGCGCAGGCAGACGGAAGTATCGCCGCCTGCTTCGATGGCCATTCGGTGGGCTTGGGAAAGTTCGGCGCCGGCGCGCTGGATCGCGCGCAGGACCTTCGCAAAGGCCTGCCACTCGGCTCATTTACGTCCGACCGCCGCACGGTCGACAAGGAAATCGATCTGTTGGTCCGGCGATTGGCGCGGCGCGGTCTGTTGGAGTACCGCCTCGGGCGCGCGCGTGACGATCAGGATCAGGTCGTCATCGAACCGCAGGTTCCCGATTATTGGCCGCAAACGCCAAAGCTCGGCGAAACCGACGTCATCGTCCTGTCGCGGTTCGCCTATTTGCGACGGCGCGGTAATGAAATGGTGCTGGAATCGCCGCGCGCCGGTGCGTTATTCAAAATTTGCGATCCGAAGATCGCGGCCGCCGTCGCGATGCTGTCTACACCGCAAAAAATCAGCCGGTTCCGGCGGCAGGACGGCTTTCCGGGGGTCGAGCTTCTCGCTTTGCTGGTGGATTGCCAAATCCTTTTCAAGATCGACGCTGCCGGCGGCAACGGCCTCCGGGCGGACGAAGGCGACAACAACCTCGTTCTTTGGGACTTTCACGATCTTCTGTTCCACACCCACAGCACGGAAGGCCGGCAGGCCAACCCGCTGGGCGGACTGTATCCATATGCAGGCGTCATACCGCCGCCACCGGCGGTGCGGCCGCGCTGGCCCGGAAAAAAAATCGATCTGCGCAAGCTCTCGGCCGCGCCTTCGGAGACAATCTCGCCGGTCGCAAAGCTGCTGCGTGAACGTCATTCGACGCGCGACTTCGACGACCAGCAACCGATCACGCTCGCCGAGCTTTCGCGGTTTCTCGATAGCACCGCGCGAGTCCAGTCGAAATGGAAAAGCAGGCTTGACCTTGGCGACGGCAGTCCGGTGGTCACCTACGCCGCCAGGCCGTATCCGTCAGGAGGCAGTGCTTACGAGCTCGAGCTCTATCTGGCCGTCGCCAATTGCGAGGGACTCGCACGCGGATTCTATCATTACGACGCCGACCGGCACGCGCTGGTGCCGATCGGCGTGCGCACGCATGAGCTCGAAGCGCTGTGGGCGGCAGCCGAATTTGCAATGGACGCACCCGCCGCGCCCCAGATCCTGATCACGATCGCTGCGCGCTTTGGCCGGGTATCGTGGAAATACAGCTCAATCGCTTACTCGCTCATTTTGAAGGATGTCGGCGGATTGATGCAAACGCTCTACATGATGGTGACCGATATGGGGCTGGGTGGATGTGCGATCGGCACCACCAATATCGATCTGTTCGCGAAGATGACGGGGATCGAATTCCACGTCGAGGGCCCGGTCGGCCAATTTGCGATCGGTCGCGGCAGGAAACCGGAGGCCGCCGACTAGCGGGCGGACGGGCTCTGCAATTTTTCTCGTGCCCACGCCGATCCGAACTCAGCTATTGCAACCACTTCAGAACGTCGATGCGCGCGATTGACCCACATCAATCGGCCGATGCGCCGTTACGGTAATCTTTTTTGAGGATATGCCGCCAAGCTGAAAAACCCTTATGCGCGCATCGGGTTGAGGATAATTCCAGGCCAGCTGATCGCTGTTTCAAAGGATTCAGACATGCCGACCCACTTCCATGCGATCGTTTGGATCGACCATTCGCAGGCCAAGGTCTTCCACATCGGGCTATCGGGCGACGACGAGGTTACCATGCATCCGCACCTGCCCACGCGACACCTTCACCATAAAGCCAACTCGATAGGCAGCGGTCATGCCGGGCTGGACAAGGAGTTTTTTGCACAGGTGATGAACGCCGTCAGCGATGCCGGCGAGATTCTCATCATTGGCCCTTCCAGCGCGAAGACAGAACTCGCCAAATATCTGCGCGAGCGACACCCAACAATCGGCGACCGCATCGTCGCCGTGGAAGCTGGCGATCATCCCAGCGATCGAGAGATCGTGGCCTATGCCAAGCGGCATTTTAAAATTGGGCCCGCAAGAGCAGCGGCAACGAGCGGAGCCTCCGATAGCTGACTGTCTCTGCATCTCCGCCAATCAAGCGCGCTGTTCAAAGGTGAGTCGGGCTTGCGGAGGTTTGCGGTAGCAATTCGTTAACCATAGTCGACGCAGCATCAGGCATCGCTGCTTGAGCTGCGGAGAAATCCCATGCCGACCTGGGGTGCTGAAGGATCTGAAACCGAAATCCCCGGCGAGATTCAAACCGCCGCACCATCGCAGTGCCCGCGAGCAATGACGATCTTCACAGTCCATTGGTCAAAGGACGGCGGAAGCGACGAGACGCACCGCATTAGTCCGGTGGTCGCGGTCGCCAAAGCCCGCCAACTCGAAGCATCCGGATACCGGGTTCGCATTACGGATCGCAGGGGCCGCCAGTTTACGCCGGGCGAATTCGACCAACTGCTCCACTAAACCCGCAACGCAGGTCTCGTATCTCCCCCATTGTGCGGATCACCCGGACGATGTGAGGTGAGTGAAATGCGAAGGTGGCTCCGCGATGGATGACCCCGGACAAGGTGGAAGCCGGCGTGCCGCGATTGCAGGATTGGCAATTGCGGCTGTCTTGTTAGCGGTGGGACTGTGGTTGGCTCACGACCTGACCGCGGCCAGCAAGATGCAGGATTGTCTTATGTCAGGACGCACGAACTGCAACGTTATCGAAACGGCGCCTGCTCAATAGGCCGCGGCCGGCGGTGTGGTCGGACAGAGCGTTCAATTGCAAGGGTGGCGCCGGCCATCCTGACCTCGGTAATTCGCCGACGACTGCCCGCAATACCGATCGAATCCGTCATAGATTCCATATGGCCGACCCGTCACTGGGAAAACAACACGATCGGGCGGAACGGTCGTACCGGGATAAAAATCAGGCGGGCCGTAGTTGTGCAGGAAGATGTCTTCATAATACGCATGAGCATGCCGCTGGTGGTGCCGGACGTACATTTCCGCGGCGAATGACGGCGCTGAAACCGACAGCAGAATTACGGCAGCAGCCAAAAGCTTCATTTTCATTGCTGTCCTCGTGGTTCGACAGGTCATTGTCATTTCCCCTTCACCTTCAGCCCCAACCCTACACCGCCGGCGGCCGCCGGGTAAGCCGTGGTATTCGGCAAATCAGGCCCTGGAGTTTCCAAGAACTTTGGCGATGGTCGTCACCGTGATCGCATCCCGCTCGGCGGCGCGCTGAGCTTCCAACCGATCCTTGGCTCGTTCTTCGACCAAAAGATCGATAAACGCCAGCCTCTTGGTCTCGTCGACCGCTTCAGCCAGCAATTTTCGATAGCGATCGAAGTCAAATCCCTCATCCTGCTTACGCATCTCATGCCCCACTTCCCGCACAAGTGTTTCTCAACCTGCGAAGGAGAGCAAGAAAAAGCCGCAGGCACGCCGACGGTTCCCCGGCGGGGAGTTTTCAGATCGGCAAATCAGGAGCATCGCGTCCGCGGGTGCGAGATCGCGGATCCGTGACCGCGTCATTTGGTCAGAATGTCTTCGACTGGCGTCGAACGTCACGCGCTTTGGTTTGGTCGGGGCAGCTGGATTCGAACCAACGACCTGCAGTACCCAAACCCGCTGGGCGGGCCTTGTATCGTGTTGCAATAGCTCATGAAACCAGTCGGCCTCGCAGTTTCGGGGACTTATTCGGGGGATTTTGGACGCGTTCCAAGGCGTCGGCAACCTCGTCGTCGAGGACGTGCGCATATCGCAGCGTTGACCGGATGCTGGCATGATTTAAGGCCCTCTGCGCGATCTTGAGGTTGCCAGTTTCGCGCAGAAGCTTGGTGCCGAGATTGTGGCGGTAGTCGTGGAACCGGAAGCCCTCGACTCCGGCTCGCTTGCGCAGCCGCCGCCAAGCGGTTTGGACACCGGAATAGGTCAACGGATAGCGCCCGCCCTGCTCGCGGCCGTCGCGGCTGCGTTGGGCCACATACGTGAACACATGCTCCGGGTGATGCCCGCGCAGCGGCCACAGGATTTCGCGAATGGCCGACGTGATCTGGATGCTTACCAACTTCCCGCCCTTGCCGGATTTGACGATGCGCTTGGCGCTCCAATCGACCTCGGACCAGCGCAGTAGGCACTCTCGCAGCCGCAGGCCAGATGCCTTTGCGAAGGCGAAAAACGGCCCATAGTCCTCGCGCATAGCGGCGTCGAGGCGTTCTCCCTCCTCGTCGTGCAACTCGCGCACTCGCTCTTGCGCCTCTTTGAGCCAGTGCCTCTTCCAATGCGGCTCGTGATCGAAGCGGACGCCCCATAGCTTCGCTTGGCTGAAGAGTTCTCTCAGTTGTTGCGTGGCATCGTTGACGGTGAACGGCGAGATCAACTTGCCACTGCGGCTCCGATGCCCGCGCCGCCAAGCGACAAGCTTCGTCAGGTCGTCGTTGGTGATGTCGGTGACGAGTTTGTCCTTGCCGAGGAAATCGACGAGATAGCCAAGCTGACGCTCGGTGTTGCGGGCACCGGCATGGTGTTGTCCGACCTCCTGCCAGTACCGCCCGGCCACGTCGTCGAGCCGCAGCGATGTCGCCGCTGTACGGCGTTGCTCGATCTGCCGCTTGGCCTTCTCGCGTTCGGCGGCCTCTACTTTTTCAGCTTCACGCTTGGACGTGCATTTCGTCGAGCCGAAAAAGCGACGACCTCCGATCTGGAAATCGTAGCGCCAGAATGGCGAGCGTCGGTCCTTGAAGACGGACATACGGGCGAATCCTTTCTGGTCTGCAGTCCGGTGAAGTCGGCGAGGTCATCATCAGCGAACATTTTGCGCGGGCGTTTGCGGCCGTGGCCGATGACGACATAGCGCAGAGCGCCTGATCGAACGTGGCCCATCAGCGTCTTAATCGAGCAGCCGAGCCTTGCTGCCGCTTCGGCCGCGGTGCGAAGGCCGTCAGGTTGCTCGACGCGATGCCTGCGGATGCGCTTGCCGGAGCGCGGCGAAGCCGCGCCGCCGACAACGAGATCGAGCGCGGTGAGATGATCAACGGCCACCAGCCCCTCCCTGCAGCAGCGGCGTCGGCTCTGCCTCAGGCACGGTGCCGTCCTTCTTCAGCGGCTCGCCGACAATGAGCGACAGGCCGTCGCGCATCACATCGATGCGGGCGATGGGCAAACCCTCGCTTCGCGCTGCTGCGACGAGGCGGAAGAAGTCGGTTTTTTTGAAAAGCTGGTCACGCGATTTGCGCACGTTTGTGCCTCCAATAGAGAGAAACCCACGCACACCTCCACTGAGGCGGCGTCCAATGTGTCCCAGCGCCTGGGCCAGCCCGCTTCCGGACTAGTGGTTCTCTCCATTGGCGGCGCCAATGTAGCAATGCGGGGCATAAAAATGCAAGTAGGACGTCATCTCAGGCTCATCTCAGGCCCCGCCGCCGCCGTCGGGACGCCGAGCCGCACGCGCACCGTGGTGTCGCTGGTCCCGGCTGCCTTCACCGGGACGCGCCCCACATGGACGGATTTGGCGGTCGCATCCATGTCGAAGTGCGCTACACCGGGAAAATTAGCGAGATGCCCGCCGCGCCATAGACCGTGGCCGCGCGGGCCGTTGTCGCGGTCACCCGCCGAGAGCCCGGCGCCCAGGCTCCCGTCCGCGCCTTCACTGCGCGAGGAGCACGGCGTCGGCTGAAGGGCTGAAAACTTCGCTAAACTTGTAGAAATAGCCATATCCAGGACGCTGTCAGACCCCCCGGAAACGCCCTGGAAACGGCGCTGGGCGATTACTATTTGGGCCTCCCCTGAGCCTTCCTTGGGCCTTCAACGGGCCGTTCTAACCGTTGGTTTTTGCTGGTATTTTTGAAAAGGGTCCAAACCGTCTGCCGTTGTAAAAACATAAATGGTCCGATCTAAAGCAGCCCCGCGCCGGCGTGATCTTTGAACATCTCGGCGTCGCGCACATAGCCACGCAATCACAGAGGCAGCTTCAGAAACACGGTCAACGGCCAGATCACTGGCTTCGGCGTTGATCTCGGGGTCATTGACGATGCCATCATTATGCGGTTCGACGTGAGGAGAGAATGCGCTCGCGTTACGGCTTTTTGCGCGACCTGGGGTTGTCTGAGCCACGCCTAATTTGCTCGCACTTTTCATAGACGAACGAAAGCAGATCTGAGGCGGGCAAAACAGCAAGAGGTCTTGCCAACCACTTTTCATACTTCGACATGGGCTCGAACCGAGGCGATCCGTTTTTGTTTCCGTAAGACGGAATCGTGACCCACCCCTCGTCGACCCGTGCCACCAATAAGAACACGCGGGAGACGTTGGCCGATCTTTCGATAGCTTCAACAACCTTGCGCTTCCAATCATCGGGCGCATTCCAATCAGCGGCGGCGCACCGCGCCACCTTGCTGGCTTCTGAGGGCCCCATCCCTAATCCACTCACGAGGTCGGCCGTCACCTTCGCTTCGAAAATGGCCAACACGGAGAACAGGCGTCGCCCTCGCAGAACACGGCCATCAACCTTCGTGGTTTCGAGGATCCCCCTTATCAGCCATGTGTCGACCGTGACCGTGTCGAGTCCGGTGATTTGGCACAATTCCCTTTGCGAAAAAGTGGCGGCCCGAACGTCCATTTTCCTTGCTTTCTCTTCATGCGATTCCTATATAATCCATGCATATGTATGTTTGTCAATCAACGGGCAGATGCATGGAAACGCAGGCTTTTCCCGAGCGTATCCTTCATTTTTGCGATCGTGCCGATCCGCGAGTGGCGGCGAACATCAATCAACCCTGTGCGGTTTCGGCGAAGCAAAGAAGGATTTAGTGCAAGAGGTTAGTTGCTCATGAGCAGTGACGAGAAGGTGCTCGATTTCCCGAGGGTCGAAGTCACACCTGAAGAAAATGCTAGGCGCGTGATGGTCGAGGCGACGCGCCTGGCCAGCCTAGCGCCCGGAGAGTGGCGGCTGTGGATCGACCGCACCGCCGAACGGCTCGGCGTGCCCCGTGCCACGCTGGAAGGGTTAATCTCCGCGATCATCAAGGACAGCGAGAGAAAGGCCCGCGAAGACAAGGCCGAAGCTCGACGCCAAGAAGAGCGTGTTCGGCGCGAGCAGGAGCGCGAGCAACGCGAGCAAAGACGCGAACAGGAGCGGGTTGACAGAGAGGCCGAACACAAACGCAAAGAGAAAGAGAAAGCATTCGGGAGCCTGATCAACCTGCCGAGTGAGCAGCACGAGGCGAGGCTTGCCCACCTGGCGAGGCGACTCGATGAGGACCTTGCTGCCATTCGCGACGATTTCACCGCGTTTGTAGGCATGGAGACCAGGGCTACCTCAACGGATACCTGGAATGTTGAGCCCTGGCCCGAGCCGGTCGAGACTGCGGCGCTCCTTCAGGAGATCATCGCCAAGATTAGCATGTACATCGTGCTGCGCCCTGAAGCGGTGACTGCGACCGCGCTGTGGACGATGACGGCATGGGCACACGAGGGCGCGACGCACTCCCCTATTCTGGCCGCAATTTCTGTCGAGCCCGATTCCGGCAAGAGCACCCTCCTTGGTGTTCTACGTTTTCTAGTGCCGAAACCGTTTGTCAGCGTCGAACCGACTGGTCCCAGCGTATACCGTACAGTTGATCGCGAACGCCCAACCCTGATCATCGATGAGGCCGATGATCTGTTTTACCGAAAGTCCGACCTCCTGGCGATCGTAAATGCTGGTTGGAGTCGTGGCACGAGGATTCCCCGGCTGGGGCGTTGGTACGATCCGTTCTGCCCGAAAATTCTCGGCATCCTGGGCAAGACTAAATTGCCCCGCACGATAGCAAGTCGAAGTATTATTCTCAGGATGTGGCCCAAAAAGCCCGAGGAAAAAGCTGAGGACTTCGCGTACGCTGATGATCCCGAGTTCTCGACGATTCGGCGGAAGCTTGCACGGTGGGCTGCCGACAACCTCAGTATCATCAAGGACCTGAAGCCGCCGCAGCCGCCAGGTTTTAACAATCGGCTGAGTGCCAACTGGAAATTGCCGTTGCAAATTGCGCAGCATGCAGGTGGTGGTTGGCCCGAGCAGGCGCGTCGGTCTGCGATTCACCTCTCCCGTACTCCATATGAGCCCAGCATAGGAGTTCAGCTCCTCGCGGCACTGCGGGCGATGTTTGCCAAGAACCGCACGCAGATAACATCGGAGCAGGTGGTGCAGGAGCTTCTCGCCGATCCAGACTCGCAGTGGCACGAAATTCGCAGCCGAGGTCCAATCACCAAAAACCAGGTCGCGGCATTGCTGAAAGACTTCGAGATCCGTCCTGTCGTCGTTCATCCGACCAAGCGAGCAGATCTCTCGCGGCACGGTTACAGGGCGGCGCAATTCGAGGACGCGTTTGCGCGTTTCTTGCCACCCGAGCCGAACATCCGAACACTCAAGCGTGGGGGCGGCGAAAAGGCGTGAAAGTGTTCGGATGTTCGGATGATTGCGCTAGATGCGGCACGTTGGCTGGTCGAGCGAACCATTGCTTGGCTCAACCGATGCCGACGGCTTGCCAAAGATTGGGAGAATCTCAATCACAAGGCGCTCACATTCCTGCGCCTCGCATCCATCCGCCTCATGCTCCGAAAACTTTGTAATCCCGCTTGATGTTCCCGGACGGACTCTTAGAGAAAAATGCGGTCTCTAGAAAATGCCACAACTCGGCAATCTCCAGTACAGCTGCAGCTCTCGAAAAGCCTCACGCCGGAAGCGACCTGGAGCAGAGCCAGGTTGTTGAGGGTCAAGGCCGTGTCGGGGTGGTTGGCGCCCAGCGCCTTCTCCCGGATCGCGAGGGCGCGCTGGTATAGCCCCTCGGCGTCGGCGTACTTGCCTTGCGACCAGTACATGTTGGCTAGGTTCTCGAGGGTTCTGGCCACCTCGGGGTGGTTGGCGCCCAGCGCTTTCTCGTAGATCGCCAGCGCGCGCTGGTAGAGCGCCGCGGCGTCGGCGTACTTGCCTTGGAAGCGGTACACCTCAGCCAGGTTGTTGAGGGGTCTGGCCACGTCGGGGTGGTTGGCGCCCAGCGCCTTCTCTTGGATCGCCAGCGCGCGCTGGTAGAGCCCTGCGGCGTCGGCGTATTTGCCCTGCGACTGGTACACGCCGGCCAGCCCGTTGAGGGTTGTGGCCACGTCTGGGTGGTTGGCACCCAGCGCCTTCTCTCGGATCGCCAGCGCGCGCTGGTAGAGCCCCTCTGCAGCAGCGTACTTGCCTTGCAACAGGTACATGAGGGCCAGGTTGTAGAGGGTTCTGGCCACGTCCGTGTGGTTGGCACCCAGCGCCTTCTCCTGGATCGCCAGCGCGCGCTGGTAGAGCGCTGCGGCGTCGGCGTACTTGCCTTGCGAGGCGTACACGTTGGCCAGGTTGTTGAGGGAGGTGGCCACGTCGGGGTGGTTGGCGCCCAGCGCCTTCTCGCGGATCGCGAGCGCGCGCTGGTAGAGCGGCTCAGCATCGGCGTACTTGCCCTGCGACTGGTACACGCTGGCCAGCCCGTTGAGGGCTCCGGCCACGTCGGGGTGGTTGGCGCCCAGCGCCTTCTCTCGGATCGCCAGCTCGCGCTTGTAGAGCCCCTCTGCATCAGCGTACTTGCCTTGCCTTTCATAGACGAAGGCCAGGTTGTGGAGGGCGCCAGCGTAGTTCGCATGATTGGTTCCGAACTGTGCCTTGGTTGCCGCTTCGTATCTCTGCGCTTCAATGAGCGCTGCGCCATAGTTGCCTGCCGAGGCGGTACACGGAAAAACGCTGGGAACAGATTCCAAGCTAAGACTTAAGGGCCGCCGGGATTCGGCGGCTCTTTTTCCTGTTTAAGTCCCCAAGGCACTCGAGATTTCCGTAAGCGTCGCTTTCTCGGCGTCACTTACCTGAACCCCGCCGAGACCGAATAGACCACCACCCTCAGTGGCCGCTTCCGCAGTGCTCTGGCTGATTTGCCGGCATCGATCGTTACGCGGCTTCTGCCGCTTTGGATTTCCCCGGAAAGCCGTCTGGCCACGGAAGATGGGTCTGGCCCGCAAGCGCCTTCATGAAAACCTCCGCACCCTCTGCGTAAGTGGACTCGTCGGCAACACCTAGCGCAACGCACCACTCTAAGGGCATCGTTGCCTTTTCATCGACGGCGGCTATCGCATTGCCCCACCACCATCCCGGAGCATCCGAACGCTCATTTTTGGGGACGGCCTGCCACCGAGTATACTCGCCTACGGCGCGTTCGAACTCCAATTTCAGGGCAGGTTGCATTTAGAGGACTCGGGGTGCCCAAGGGTAACCTGCAATCAACATACGATGCGACGGCCCAGCTATCCACTTCATTTGCGCCCTTGGCCATTCTGGGAACTGGAAGGCATTCAAGAGATTATTGTCTCACTACTAAGGAGACGATCAAATGACAAAGAAGAATCGCGACCCAAGCACAGCCGGGACAGGCGAACAGGTTCCAGCACGACCGCACGACTCGGGCAGTGCAGCCAACGAAACTGTTGATGGACTGGACGCAACGACCGAGTCGTTACGGCACGCCGCCGAAGATACGCCTTCCGGTACTGGTCCCGGCAATATCGAGAAAACGCCAGTCTTTGACCGGGCTGATCTAGCGCCGAAAATCTGATGGTGAGAAGCAACGCGGCCAAGGTCGTCGAAACGCCAACCGAAGAGCGTCCAACAAGGTTAGCGCCGCCGCATCACATACGCCTTCGCGATGTCCGCATCCGTCAGCGCGGCGCGTATCCGCGTCCATACGATCAAGAACTTGGCCTTGCAGTCGTCGAGCCCGGTGCCGTTCCCACTGTCGTCGTCGAGCGACGGCTGATCGTAAAAGTTGCAGCCCCACCAGTTGGTCGCGATCTCAAGTGTTGCACCGTTGCGAAACTCGACGCCGTCGCCGGTCGAACGCACCACT
>Ga0208850_1000128_pt1 | contig 26156 bp, 22 predicted proteins | sample NGESurshal092012_5_FD_184475 | JGI IMG/M metagenome (GOLD analysis project Ga0208850, IMG submission 184475) | Arctic peat soil microbial communities from Barrow, Alaska - NGEE Surface sample 210-2 shallow-092012 (SPAdes) | ecosystem: Environmental > Terrestrial > Soil > Wetlands > Peat ... | reverse complement strand
GCTCCCGGGACTTTTCATTTGGGGCTCGCAATGACGCGCGCCGCCTTTAAAAAGAGAAGTGAAAGGATCACATGCTCGCTTTCACTCTTCGCCGGGCGATACAGGCCATCGGCGTCATGATCGCGGTCGGGATCATCTCGTTTTCGATGTTCCGCTTCGCGGGCGATCCGGTCAACCAGATCGTCTCGCTGGATACCTCGGCCGCCGAGCGCGCCGCGATCCGCCAGTCGCTCGGTCTCGACGACCCGGTGCCGGTGCAGTTTGCGCGCTATTTCGGCAATGCGATGCAGTTCAAGTTCGGGGTCTCCTACCAGTTTCGTCAACCGGTCGCGAGCCTTTTGAAGGAGCGGATGCCGGCAACGCTGGAGCTTGCGATCTGCGCCACCATTCTCGCCATGGTGTTCGGCATCCTGATGGGGGTTTATTCGGCGCTGCGGCGCGACACGCTTCTGACCAAGATATTGCAGGCCGTATCGCTGATCGGAATCTCGCTGCCGACCTTTTTGATCGGCATTCTGCTGATCTATCTGTTCGCCGTGGTGCTGGGCTGGCTGCCGTCGTTCGGCCGGGGCGAAGTGGTGCGGATCGGCTGGTGGACCACCGGGCTGCTCACGGTCTCCGGCCTCAAGGCACTGATCATGCCGTCGATCACGCTCGGCCTGTTCCAGATGACATTGATCATGCGGCTGGTGCGGGCCGAGATGCTGGAGGTGCTGCGCACCGACTATATCCGCTTTGCCCGCGCCCGCGGATTGACCACCCGCGCCATTCATTTCGGTCACGCGCTGAAGAACACCCTGGTTCCGGTCATCACCGTCGCCGGCCTGCAGTTTGGCTCGGTTATTGCATTTGCGATCATTACCGAGACCGTATTCCAATGGCCGGGCATGGGACTGCTGTTCGTCCAGGCTGTGCAGAACGTCGATATTCCGATCATGGCAGCCTACCTGCTGATGGTGTCGCTGATCTTCGTCACCATCAATCTGGTGGTTGATATCCTCTACACGGTGGTCGATCCGCGGCTGCGCTCGACCATCAGCCGCCCGGCCTGAACGCGAGAGAGCGCATGAGCGAAGTCGTCGTCCCGCACAAAGTCGAACCGAGCGCGCCGCGCACCGGCTTCGCGCCGGCGCGCTGGCTCGGGCGGGCGATCGAGAGCGACATGTTCTACTCGTTTCGCCGCTCGCGGCTCACCATGGTCGCCGCCGCCGTGACCGTGCTGTTCTTCCTGCTCGCGATATTCGCCTCCGTTCTTTCGGTGCAGAACCCGTTCGATCCGGCGCAGCTTCAACTGATGAATTCGCGGATCGCCCCGCTATGGACCGCCGACGGCCAAAGCCCGTTCCTGCTCGGCACCGACGAACAGGGCCGCGACGTCTTTTCCGCCATTCTCTATGGCTTGCGCATTTCTCTGACGGTTGGCGTTCTCGGCGTCGTGTTCGCCGGCACGCTGGGCATCATCCTTGGACTCATCGCCGGCTATGTCGGTGGCGCCGTCGATGGCCTGATCATGCGCATTGCCGACGTGCAGCTTACCTTTCCTGCCATTCTGATCGCGCTGCTCATCAACGGCGTCGTCAAGTCGGTGTTCGGCAATCGGCTCGACGCCATGAGTACGCTGGCGGTGCTGGTTTTTGCTATTGGATTGAGTTTTTGGGTGCAATACGCGCGCACCGTGCGCGGCTCGGTGATGGTGGAGAAGAACAAGGATTACGTGGCGGCGGCGCAGCTGATTGGTCTTCCCGCCCACGTGATCATGCTGCGCCATGTGCTGCCCAACGCGATGGGTCCGATCCTGGTGATCGCGACCATCAATCTCGCGCTCGCTGTTATCACCGAGGCGACGTTGTCGTTTCTGGGCGCCGGCATGCCCGACACCATGCCGTCGCTCGGCACCCTGATCCGGATCGGCAACAATTATCTGTTTTCCGGTGAGTGGTGGATCGTCGCCTTCCCGGGCTTTGCGCTTGCGGGGCTGATCCTCTCCATCAACCTGCTCGGCGACTGGCTGCGCGACGCGCTCAATCCGAAGCTCCGATGAGAAGCAGCGCCATTCCCAAATATCTAATCGCATGACCGAACCCGTTCTCTCAGTGCGTAATCTTCAGGTGGAGTTCGTCACCCGCCGCAGCGTTCTTCGCGCCATCGACGGAATTTCCTTCGATATCGCCAAGGGAGAAGTGCTCGGCGTGGTCGGCGAATCCGGCGCCGGAAAATCCGTCACCGGTCTGGCGGTGATCGGCCTGATCGATCCGCCCGGCCGCATCGCCGGTGGCGAGATTTATCTGTCGGGCATGCGGATCGACAATCTGCCGCCGGAAGAACTGCGCCGGATCCGCGGCAAGCGGATTGGAATGATCTTTCAGGACCCGCTCACCAGCCTGAACCCGCTGTACCGGATCGGCGATCAGCTGGTCGAGACCATCAAAACGCATACCAATCTCTCGGGACAGGCCGCGCGCAAGCGCGCCATCGATCTGCTGGCCGAGGTCGGCATTCCCGCGCCGGACAAGCGCATCGATGCCTATCCGCACGAATTCTCCGGCGGCATGCGCCAGCGCGTCGTGATCGCGCTTGCGATTTGCGCCGAACCGGAACTGATCATCGCCGACGAGCCGACCACGGCTCTCGACGTCTCCGTGCAGGCGCAGATCATCTCGCTGATCAAGCGCCTCGCGCGCGATCACGGCACCGCTGTCATGCTTGTGACCCATGACATGGGCGTTATCGCCGAAACCTCGGACCGCGTCGCCGTGATGTATTCCGGCCGCATCGCCGAAATCGGCCCGGTGCAGGACGTCGTGCAGAACCCGCTGCATCCTTATGCCAGGGGTTTGATGGGCGCGATCCCGACGCTCGCGGGCGACGCCGCGCGCCTTGTCCAGATTCCCGGCTCGATGCCGCGGCTTTCCGCAATCCCGCCGGGCTGCTCGTTCAATCCGCGCTGCGCGTTCGCGTTCGATCGCTGCCGGATCGAACGGCCGGAGCCGATCAGGCATGGCACCCAAGCCGTGGCCTGCCATCTCTATGACGCTGCCGCGAAAGAAACGGCGGCATGACCACCGCGCCCTTCATCGACGTCAGAAACCTGCGCCGCGTATTCGACGTTTCAAAACCCTGGCTGAACCGGATGCTTGAAGGCGGCCATCTGGAATTTCTCAAAGCGGTCGACGGCGTGACCTTCGACATCGCCAGGGGCGAGACCTTCGCGCTGGTCGGCGAATCCGGTTCGGGAAAGACCACGGTGGCCCGAATGGTCGTCGGGCTGCTGCCGCCGACCTCCGGCGAAGTGGTCATCGACGGGATCTCGATGAGCGACGCCCGACAATTGCAGGCACGTCAGCAATTGCGCCGCCGCATTCAGATGATTTTCCAGGACCCCTATGCGAGCCTCAACCCGCGCCTTCGGGTCGATGCCATTGTCGCCGAACCAATCCGCGCCTTCGATCTGATCCAGGGCGAGCGCAATATTCAGGCGCGGGTTGGCGAGCTGCTGAATCTGGTCGGCCTGCACGCCGATGACGGCTGGAAATATTCCCACGAATTTTCCGGCGGGCAGCGGCAAAGGATCGCAATCGCCCGCGCGCTGGCGTCCGAAGCCGAATTCATCGTCTGCGACGAACCGACCTCGGCGCTCGATGTTTCCGTGCAGGCGCAGATCCTCAATCTGATGCGCGACCTGCAGGACAAGTTCGGGCTTACCTACCTGTTCATCAGCCACAACCTTGCCGTGGTCCGGCACATGGCGAACCGCATCGGCGTGATGTATCTCGGCCGCATCGTCGAGATCGCGGATGGCCGCGAACTGTTCAGCCACCCGCGAATGCCCTACACGAAAATGCTGCTGGGCGCGGTGCCCGATCTAGCGATGTCCGGCCGCCAGCGGATTCCGGTAAAAGGCGAAATCCCCAATCCGATCGATCCGCCGCCCGGCTGCGCATTCAACCCGCGCTGCCCGCTGGTGTTCGATCTCTGCCGCAGGCAGGCGCCCGCGCTGATCGACGGCGTCGCCTGTCACGCCGTCAACAATCCGGCTGACGCCACAGCCGCATGATCACGATGATGGGAGTAAGGCATTGCTCCAGACCCGTTGGCAGGCAGCCTTGGCTGTGGTCAAGTGCGCTCGCCCCGCGGCATCAGCCCGAAGATGGAATCCAATGAGCAAGATCAATCCCGATCCGTTCACGACCAGGCCGGAAATCGAGGGCACCTTCGGTGTCGTGACGTCCACCCACTGGATCGCCACCGCGGTCGGGATGGCTACCCTGGAGAAGGGCGGCAATGCTTTCGACGCCGGTGTCGCCACGGCATTTACGCTGCAGGTGGTGGAGCCGCATTTGAACGGTCCCGGCGGCGACGTGCCGATCATCGTCCACGATACCAGGCGCGGCCGCACCGAGGTGATTTGCGGCCAGGGCCCTGCTCCATCAGGCGCAACCATCGCGCATTACCGCAGCGAGGGCCTGGAAATGGTGCCCGGCACGGGGCTGCTCGCCGCCTGCGTTCCCGGCACGTTCGAATCCTGGATGCTGTTGCTGCGCGACTATGGCACGCTGCGGCTGCGCGACGTACTCGAGCCGGCCATCGCCTACGCCCGCGACGGCTACCCGCTGGTGGAACGCGCCTGCGCGACCATTGCAACCGTCGAACAGATGTTCCGCAAGCACTGGAAGACTTCGGCCGCGGTCTATCTGCCTGACAATGAAGTGCCGAAGCCCGGCACCCTCTTCACCAACAAGACGCTCTCGGAAACCTATGCCCGCATCCTGAAGGAAGTCGAAAGCGCCGGCGCCGACCGCGTCGCGCAGATCGAACGCGCGCGCAAGGCCTGGTCGCACGGCTTCGTCGCCGAGGCGATCGACCAGTTCTGCCGTACGCAAGACGTCATGGACGTCAGCGGCTCGCCGCATCGCGGCGTGCTGCGCGCCGACGACATGGCGCGCTGGCAGCCGACCGTCGAAGCGCCGCTCACTTATGACTATGGCCGCTACACCGTCTGCAAGCCCGGCGTCTGGAGCCAGGGTCCGGTGATGCTGCAGCAGCTCGCGCTATTGAAGGGATTCGAACTCGACGGGCTCGATCCCGCGGGACCGGAATTCATTCATCTGCAGGTCGAATGCGCCAAGCTCGCCTTTGCCGACCGCGAAAAGTTCTACGGCGATCCGAACTTCAACGAAATTCCGATCGCGACGCTGCTGTCCGACGCCTACAATGATGAGCGCCGCAAGCTGATCTCGGACAAGGCGTCGCTCGACTTCGTCCCCGGCTCGGTCGAAGGTTTTGTTTCGGTGGTGAAGCTGCGCCGTCAGGAAGGCAGCCGTGAGGCGGTCGGCGCCATGGGCGCCGGCGAGCCCACCGTGGGGCGGTTCGGCGAGGTGCGCGGCGACACCGTGCATTTCGACATCATCGACCAGGCCGGCAACATGATCTCGGCGACCCCGTCCGGCGGCTGGCTGCAATCGTCACCGGTGATTCCGGAACTCGGCTTCTGCCTCGGCAGCCGCGCGCAGATGTTCTGGCTCGAGGAAAATCACCCCGCAGCGCTGGCGCCGGGCAAGCGCCCGCGCACCACGCTCAGTCCGACCATGGCGCTGCGCGACGGCGAACCGTACATGGCATGGGGATCGCCCGGCGGCGATCAGCAGGATCAATGGACCACGCAATTCTTTCTGCGGCACGTTCACGCCAGGATGAATCTGCAGGAAGCGATCGACGCGCCGGCGTGGCATTCGGAGCATTTCCCGATCTCGTTCTGGCCGCGCACCTCGCGACCGGGCGTGCTCGTGGTCGAGAACCGCGTGCCGAAGGCGACCGTCGATACGCTGAAGCGCCGCGGTCATATCGTGGAGACCGGCCCGGACTGGTCGGAGGGCCGCTTGACCGCCGCCTCCAAGGTCGGCCGCCGACGACGTGCCGCCGCCAATCCCCGCGGTATGCAGGGTTACGCGGCCGGACGCTAAGGGCTGAGATGACCTGGTCGATCATCGCCCGAGACAATGCCACCGGCCAATTCGGAATCGCCGTTGCGACACGGTTCTTCGCGGTCGGCGCCCGCGTGCCGCATATCGCCGCCGGCATTGGTGGTATCGCGACCCAGGCGCTGGTCAATCCATATTACGGCATCGACGGTTTGCGGCTGCTTCGCGACGGACTTGAGCCCCGCGACATCGTCGAGACCCTGATTGCAGCGGACGCCGGCCACCAAAGCCGGCAACTTCACATCATGGACGCCGCCGGCCGCATCGCGTCACATACCGGGCGCGAATGCGTCGACTGGTGCGGGCATATCGAGGGCAACGGTTTTTCCATTGCCGGCAACATGCTTGTGGGGGCAAGCGTATTGGACGACACCGCGAAAGCCTACCTCGCAAGCGAAAGCCTGCCATTCGCGCAACGTCTGATCGCGGCGATGCGATCAGGCGAAGCCGCGGGCGGAGACAAGCGCGGCAAGCAATCGGCGGCACTTCTGATCTACGGCGATGAGGAATGGTCTGATCTCGATCTGCGCGTCGACGACCACAGCGATCCGCTTTGCGAGCTCGAACGCCTCGAACAGGTAAGCCGCGAGCGCTGGGTGCATTTCCGCCAGTTCCTCCCCAGTCGCAAAAATCCGGCTGGCGTTACCGATCGCGCGACCATCGACGCTGGCATCGAAGCGGCGATTGCGGGTCAGAAATGACTGTTGTCCCGCTGATCGAAATCGAAAACCTCCGTGTCATATTCCATGGCGACGACGGTCGCACCACCCACGCGGTCGACAGTGTTGACCTCAGCGTGGCCAATGGCGCGACGTTGGGGCTGGTCGGCGAATCCGGCTGCGGGAAAAGCGTGACCTCGCTCGCCATCATGGGCCTGTTGTCGAAGCAAGCAGCTGAAGTCACTGGCTCGATCCGTTTCGACGGCTTCGATCTGCTTGATGTGCCTGACCAGACCCTGCGCGACCTGCGCGGCAACCGTCTGGCGATGATCTTCCAGGAGCCGATGACCTCGCTCAATCCGAGCTTCACCATCGGCGAGCAGATTATCGAGACCATCCTGCGCCATCGCGGAGGATTGCGGCGCAAGGCGCGCGAACGCGCGATCGAACTGTTGCGCCGCGTCCACATCCCTTCGCCGGAGCGGCGCATCGACGAATATCCGCACAAGCTCTCGGGCGGAATGCGCCAGCGCGTCATGATCGCGATGGCGCTGGCCTGCGATCCGATGCTGCTGATCGCGGACGAGCCCACCACCGCGCTTGACGTTACCTTGCAGGCGCAAATCCTCGATTTGATGCGCGAGCTGAAGGCGGCGAGCGGTGCCGCGATCATTCTTATCACCCACGATCTCGGCGTGGTCGCCGAGGTCTGCGACGAGGTCGCGGTGATGTATGCCGGCGAGATCGTCGAGCGCGCAACGGTCGACGAATTGTTCGCAACTCCACAGCACCCCTACACCGTCGGCCTGCTCGGCTCGATTCCGCGGCTCGACCGCCGTGCCTCGCACCTTGCCACCATCGAGGGCATCGTTCCGAACATGACGAAACTGCCGTCCGGTTGCCGCTTCGCCGCGCGCTGCCCGTTCGTCGGCGAAACTTGCGTCGCTGCGCCGCCGCCGATGGTGGCGTTAAGCCCCGGTCACTGGTCGCGCTGCATCAAGGCGCCGCTGGAGAGGCTGGTGTCGTGATGGCCCTGCTCGAAGTCCAAAATCTCGTAAAGCATTTTGTCGCCGACCGTTCGGTGTTCGGGCGGCCGACCGCATTCATCAGGGCGGTTGACGGGGTCAGCTTCAGCGTCGATGCCGGCAAGACGCTGGCGCTGGTCGGCGAATCCGGTTGCGGCAAATCCACCGTGAGCCGGCTGGTGCTGCGGCTGATCGAGCCGGATTCAGGCCACATCAGCTTCGAGGGCCGCGATCTGCTCGCACTGGATGCGAAGGAATTGCGCGCCTTCCGCCGCGATGCGCAGATCATCTTTCAGGACCCCTATGCGTCGCTTAACCCGCGGATGACCGTCAGCCAGATCCTGACCGAACCGCTGGCGCTGCATGACCTCGTGCCGCCCGCAGGCCGACGCGAGCGCGTCGAGGAATTGTTGCGTCTGGTCGGGCTGGAGCCGCGCTTCGCGCGCCGCTACAGCCACGAATTTTCCGGCGGCCAGCGCCAGCGCATCGCCATCGCCCGGGCGCTGGCGGTCGAACCGAAGCTGATCATCTGCGACGAGCCGGTATCGGCGCTGGATGTGTCGATCCGGTCGCAAATCCTCAACCTGCTGCGCGATCTGCAGGACCGGCTTGGCCTCGCCTACATCTTCGTCTCGCACGACCTTGCTGTCGTGAAGCACATCGCCGACCGTGTTGCCGTGATGAACCTCGGCGGGATCGTGGAGACCGCGGATACGCAAGCGCTGTTCGCCTCACCCCGTCACCCCTACAGCCGCGCGCTGCTGTCTGCGATCCCGGTACCTGATCCGCGGGCAAAGCGCAGCCGCATGCTGCTGCAGGGAGAGATGCCGAGCGCGCTCGATCCTCCATCGGGCTGCCGCTTTCATACGCGCTGCCCCTATGTGATCGAGCGCTGCCGCATTGAGCCGCCGCAACTGCTCGCCGATGCGGCCGGACACTTAACCGCGTGTCACCGCACCGCGGAACTGCCGGCGCCGGATGCCGTCGTTCCCGCCGATAGCGCCTTTTCGCCGGCGCTGGAGCGACTGGTAGCGGCTTTCAGCGGTCACAGGGAAGAAGTACCCGGTTCCTCCGGGGTTGATATAGTCGCGGCAGTGCCGCCGGCAGTCGTGTGAATTTTGAATGGGGAGACCAGTCCAATGAAGATATTGCGTTTGGCGGTTATTGCGGCGGCATTGCTGCTGTCGCTTGATGTCGGCGTTCAAGCCCAGACCACGCTGCGCATCGGCCTTGCCGAGGATCCCGACATTCTCGATCCGACGCTCGCGCGCACCTATGTCGGCCGCATCGTATTTGCGGCGTTTTGCGACAAGCTGTTCGACATCGACGAAAAACTCAACATCGTGCCGCAGCTCGCGCTGTCCCACGAAACATCCGCTGACGGCAAGGAGGTCACGATCAAGCTGCGTCCGGGCGTGAAATTTCACGACGGCGAGCCCTTCAACGCCGAGGCCGCGAAATTCTCGCTCGAGCGCCACCTCACGCTGCCGACGTCTTTCCGCAAGCCGGAGCTGGCCGCGCTCGACCATGTCGACGTCGTCGATCCCCTGACCATCAAGCTGGTGCTGAAGACGCCGTTCTCGCCGCTGATCTCGCAGCTCACCGATCGCGCCGGGATGATGGTCTCCCCCAAGGCAGCCAAGGAGGAAGGCGACAAGTTCGGACTGCATCCGGTTTGCGCCGGTCCCTACAAATTCGTCGAACGCGTGCAGCAGGATCGCATCGTGTTCGAGAAATTTGCCGACTACTGGGACAAGGACAATATCCATATCGACCGCATCGTGTATCTCCCGCTGGTGGACGCGACGGTTCGGCTCGCCAATCTGAAATCCGGCGGCCTCGATCTGATCGAACGCCTGCTGGCGACTGACATCAAGGCGGTGCAGGCCGACCCGAAACTCAAACTATCGACCGCGATCGAGCTCGGCTATCAGGGCGTGACACTGAACATCGGCAAGGACAAGGCCAAGGGGCCGCTCAGCCAGTCCGCCAAGGTACGCCAGGCGCTCGACCTCTCGATCGATCGCGAAGCCATCAATCAGGTCGTGTTCAACGGCGAGTTCAAACCCGGCAACCAGTGGGTTAATCCCGATCATCCGTATTACCAGAAAGCTTTCCCGGTTCGCCCACGAGATATTGCCAAGGCCAAGACGCTGTTGAAGGAAGCGGGCGTTACCTTGCCGGTGAGTGTCGATTTCATGGTGCCGAAAGGTGCGGAAACCGAAGCCGTCGCCCAGGTGATCCAGTCGATGGCGGCGGAGGCCGGCTTCGACATGAAGATCAGGGTTACTGAGTTCGCGACATCGCTGAAACAGGCCGAAGCCGGAGAATACCAGGCCTTCATGCTGGCGTGGAGCGGACGGATCGATCCGGACGGCAACTCCTTCATCTTCCTGAAAACCGGAGCGCCGCAGAACTATAGCGCATGGTCCAATCCTGATGCCGACAAGGCGCTCGATGACGCCCGTCTGGTCACGGATCAGGCGCAACGGAAAGCTATCTATGAAAAGCTGACGAAGGCCGCGCTCGACGGTGAGCCGATCCTTTACATCTTTCACCGCAAAATCCTGATTGCGCACACCACGAGACTTGAAGGTTACAAGCAGATGCCGGACGGGCTGGTGCGTGTGGTCGGGTTGAAGTTGAAGTGAGTATGACTACTCACTTGCTCTCGTGTCCCGGACGCGGTGCAGCGTCCTTACGCTGCTCCGCAGAGCCGGGACCTACCACGCTTCTAGGATGGATCCTGGGTCTGCAGCGCACCGTTGCACGCTGCGCTGCGTCCGGGAAACGAACCGACCCATGCTGAGTTTCCTTGCCAAACGCCTCATCCAGCTGATCCCGACGCTCTTCTTCGTGTCGATCCTGATCTTTTCGCTGCAGCATTTATTGCCCGGAGATCCGGCGCTGGTGATGGCCGGCGAGGAACGCGATCCCGATGTCATCGCGCATATCCGCCAGCAATATCGGCTCGATCAGCCGATTCCGATCCAGTATGTCTACTGGGTCAAAGGCGTGCTGTCCGGCGACTTCGGCGAGTCGCTCCGCATCAAGGTGCCGGTGCGCGACCTGATCGAACAGAAACTGCCGGTAACGATCCAGCTGGCGTCGATGGCGATCGTGATCGCCTTTCTGATCGGCATTCCGGCTGGCATCGTGTCGGCGGTGAAGAAGGGCACCTTCTGGGACTACGGCGCGAACCTGTTCGCGCTGTGGGGTATCTCGACGCCGAATTTCTGGCTCGGGATCATGCTGATCTTTCTGTTCTCGATCGAGCTCGGCTGGCTGCCGGCTTCGGGCTACGTGCCGCTCTCCGAAAACTGGCGCGCCAGCCTCGCTGCCACCATCATGCCCGCCTTCGTGCTGGGCAACGCCATTGCGGCGATCCTGATGCGGCATACCCGCAGCGCCATGCTGCAGGTGCTCGAAAGCGATTATGTCCGCACCGCGCGCGCCAAGGGCCTCTCCGAACGCTCTGTCATCCTCAAGCACGCCATGCGCAACGCGCTGACGCCGATCATTACGCTCGGGGCGCTCGAACTCGGCACACTGCTGTCGGGCGCGGTGCTGACCGAGCAGATTTTTTCGATACCGGGATTCGGCAAGCTGATCGTCGATGCGGTGTTCAATCGCGACTATGCCGTCGTGCAGGGCGTCGTGCTGGTCACGGCGACCATCTATATTACGCTGAACCTGATCGCCGATATCGCCTATATCCTCGTCAACCCGCGGCTGAGGGCTTAAGCGCATGACCGACGCCGCGCTCGGCGCAATCCCCATTGCCGTATCAGACCAACTGGAAAGCCCGGCGCGGCGCGCGCTGCGCCGCCTGTTTCAGCGCAAGGGCGCTGTGGTGGGGCTGATTGTGATCGCGACGTTCATCGTGCTCGCGGTGTTTGCGCCCCTGATCGTGCCCTATGACCCGATCGCGACCAGCTGGACGCTGGTGCGCAAGCCGCCCTCGGCGCTGCACTGGTTCGGCACCGACGACCTCGGCCGCGATATCTTGGGGCGCGTGATCTATGGCGCGCGCGCGTCGCTGATGGCTGGCGCGATCTCGGTCGGGATTGCGCTCGGGATCGGCGTGCCGTTCGGGCTGCTGTCAGGCTATCGCGGCGGTTTCATCGACGCCCTGATCAGCCGCATCACCGACGCCATGCTGGCCTGCCCGTTCCTGATCCTCGCCATTGCACTGGCGGCATTTCTCGGGCCGAGCCTCGGCAACGCCATGATCGCCATCGGCATCACCACGACGCCGATCTTCGTGCGGCTGACCCGCGGCCAGGTGATGAGCGTCAAGGTCGAGGACTACGTCGAAGCCGCGCGCGCCATGGGCAATCCGCGCTGGCGGATCGCGCTGTTCCACATTTTACCGAATATCATGCCGGCGTTATTGGTGCAGGCGACGCTTTCGATCGCGGCCGCGATCATCGCCGAAGCCGCACTATCGTTTCTCGGCCTCGGCCAGCAGCCGCCCGCGCCGTCATGGGGCAGCATGCTGAATTCAGCGCAACGTTTTCTGACCAACGCGCCGTGGATGGCATTGTGGCCGGGGCTTGCGATCTTTCTCGTGGTGCTGTCATTCAATCTGGTGGGCGACGGCTTGCGCGACGCGCTCGATCCGCGCGAGCGCTGACGGGGCGGTCGCTCGTTTTCAGATCACCGTCTCACGTGTGACGCGGCGGCAATCCATCTCGTATTCGAGGTCGATCACCGGCGGGCGCGCAAAATGCCAGGTCAGGCCGGATCGCGTGGCGCCGCGGCGGACCAGTTCGTCTGATATGACTGGATGGAAATCGTGAACTGAATAGGCCTGCACCGCCGTTGTATCCTTCCAGCCGAAACCGAATGTGCCGAGACGGCTTTCCATTTCGTGGACGGTGAAGCGGACTTTCTCTTTCAGTCCGTCCGGACCGAGGTCGCGGTAGCTCACGATACGCTCGGGATAGCTCCCGCTTCCGCCGCGCAATTCGGCGCCGCCGGCGATGACGAATGTCGGCGTCGTGGCTGTTCCGGTTCCCTGGCTCGGCCGCGTGAAGGAAAATGCATAAAATGACGGCTCGGCCGGTGGATCGATCTCCGGGCAAACGTTGCTGCGCGCCACCGGATTGACGGCGCCATCGAACAGGCCCCATTCCGCGAGCGTCTTGACGTAATGCTCATTGAAGATCCGAAACCCGTCCTCGGTAAACGCCGCCGGCGAACGCAGCTCGCAGGCGCAAAACGACGTCAGCGGACGCCCCGAGGCGCGAATGTAGTTCGCGGCCTGCGCAAAACCTTCGGCCAGCGGCAGCAGCCTGTCGAAGCGCACGCGCTCGATCTCAAAGCCGGAATCGGCGGCGGCACCGCTCGAATACTGAAACACCGCCGGAATGAAGCGATAATTGCCGGCCGGAAAATCGCGTGTCATGTCTGCCGTCTCCTGGATGCCCTTATTCCAGCTGCATGCGGACGCCCTTGGCACCGTTGAGCAGCCGTCTCAAGTGGAAGCCAGCCAAGGCATCGTCGGCATGCAGACCGACCAGTGCCGCGAAGGCCGGCATCGCCGCGGCGTCGCCGGCTTCCAGCTTGGCGAAGGCCTCGGAATATTGCGTCGTCGCCGGTCCCTTAAACGCCGCCGCCGTCAGCGGCTCGTAGGCACGCAGCGGCTCGCTGCGCCCGCGCAGCATCAGGTCGCCGACAGGCCGTCCTTGAAACTTTTCGGTGGCGTCAGCCACCGTGGCGCTGACACAAATGCGGGTGCCGAGAAACGTGTTGGCGGTTTCAAGCCGTGCCGCGGTATTGATGGTATCGCCATAGGCGGTGTAATCGAAGAAGCGGCTGCCGCCGAAATTGCCGACCAGCGCCGGACCGGCGTGAACGCCGATGCGGGTGGCGCCGACATCCACGCCCTTGGACTTCCAGCGTTCGCGAAACCCCTGCGCCCAGACATCGAGGTCATGCGCGCAGGCGATCGCGCGTGTCGCATAATCCGGCTGGTCCCCGGGGGCGTTGAAGAGCACATGGATCGCGTCGCCGATGATCTTGGCGACCGTGCCTTCATGCGCGAAGACGATGTCGGTCATGCCACCCACATATTCGTTGAGCAGCGCCCCCAGCACCTCCGGCGCGACGGATTGCACCAGCGATGTGAAACTGGTGACGTCGCTGAAAATGGTCGCGACGTCGCGCCAATGCACTTCCATGCCGTCGCTATCGCCGACGGCCGCGAGCCTGGAGGCGATCTGCGGCGAAAAATACCGAGAAAGCGACGCGTGCGCGCGCTCGGCTTCGGCCTGGCGGCGGCGCGCCTCGCGCATCATCTCGACATGGCGGATGGTCTTGTCGATGGTCATTTCGAGATCGCCGAAATCAATCGGCTTGGTCAGGAAATCAAACGCGCCGCGGTTCATCGCGGTGCGGATGTTGCTCATGTCGCCGTAGGCGGAGACGATGATGGTCGATTTCTTGTCCTCGGCCTCCTGCAGCTTCTGCAGCAACGACAGGCCGTCCATCCGCGGCATGTTGATATCGGACACCACCATGTCGACATGCGGATGATCCTCGATCGATTGCAGCGCTTCGATGCCGTCGCGGGCGAATACAAACGCCACCTCGCCATCGCGAATTTGCCTGCGGAATTTTTGCAGGATCAGAGCCTCGAGATCGGGCTCGTCATCGACGACGAGGATGGTTGCGGTCATGCGGCTTGCCCGAGCCTTGTATCGATTTCGTGACGCAGCAGCGCGAAATCGATCGGCTTGGTCAAGAGGCCGACCGCGCCCCGCTCGATCGCCTTGCGCCGCGTTTCCGCATCGCCGTAGGCGGTGATCATGATCACGGGAACGTCGGGCCGCTCCGCGCGCACCTTCGGCAGCATTTCGAGGCCGCTCATGCCGGGCATGTTGATGTCGGACAAAATCAGGATCAGCGACGGATCGGCAACGTTCGCGGCGCGGGCCAATGCCGCAGGCGCCGATGGAGCAAACTCCATCAGGAAGCGCCCGGAGCGCAGATCGCGCCGGAACTGCTGACGGAACAGGGCTTCGACATCGGGCTCGTCATCGACGACCAGTATGTAGACGCTCAATTGGTGCCTCCAGTATTGGTTTGTGCGGCCACCGTCCGCGGCAGCGTGATAATGAATTCGGTAAATGCGCCAGGCATAGTATCGACGTCGATCTTGCCGCCATGTTGTTTCACCACGATGTCGTGGCTCATCGACAAGCCAAGTCCGGTGCCCTCGCCGGCGGGTTTGGTGGTGAAAAAGGGATTGAACATTTTCTCCTTAACTTCCAGCGGGATGCCGGTGCCGTTATCGCGAATCCGGATTTCGACCCGATTGCCGAGGTTTTTTGTGGTCGCGCTCAGCGTCGGCTCAAAGCTCTCGTCGCCCGCCTCCTTGCGCTTGGTTGCGGCATAAAAGCCGTTTGAAATCAGATTAAGAAACACCCGGGTAATTTCCTGCGGGTACAGGTCGATCATGCCGGCCTCGGGATCGAGATCGCGCTTCAGCGTGATATTGAAGCCGGATTTCTCCGCACGCGCACCGTGATAGGCCAGATTGAGGCTTTCCTCGACGATCGCGTTGATATCCGCGGGCCGGTGTTCGCCGGATCCTTCGCGCGAATGCAGTAGCATGTTCTTTACGATCGAATCGGCGCGCTTGCCGTGCTGCACCACCTTCTCGAGGTTGCCCTTCAGCATATGCGTGAGTTCGTCGATCTCTTCCCGTGTCTTGTCGTCGAGATCAGCCGGCTTGAGCACATCGTTGAGTTCGTCGACCAGTTCCGCCGACAGCGCCGAGAAATTATTGACGAAATTGAGCGGGTTCTTGATTTCATGCGCGATGCCGGCGGTGAGCTGGCCGAGCGAAGCGAGCTTCTCGGTCTGCACCAGGCGATCCTGCGCGGTGCGCAACTCGTCGAGCGAAAGCGACAATTCGCGGGTGCGCTCCTGCACCTGGCCAAACAGTCGCGCGTTCTCGATGGCGATGACGGCCTGGTCGGCGAAGGTCTGTACCAGTTCGACCTGGCGAGGGGTGAATGCGCCCGGATCGGGCCGCGCGAGCGAGAGCACGCCTTCAACCTGGCCGTCACGCATCAGCGGCACACCGAGCGCGGCACGAAACTCCCCGACTTCCGGCGCGGAGCCGAAATTGTATTCGGGATCGAGCAGCACGTCCGGGAGGTGGGCGACTTCGCCGGACATAAAGACGCGGCCGGTAAACGTCTCGCGGCCCGGCTTGATCGGATGCTCGCGCAGGAAATCGACGAAACCGGGCGGACAGCCCGACTCCGCCTGCAGCCGCAGCACATCGCCGTCACGCAGGAAGATCACGCCGGAGGCCGCGCCGCACAGCGCCTTGGCCGACTCGGTCAGGGTCGTCAGCACGGATTTCAGGTCGAACGCGGAACGGCTGATGACCTTGAGCACGTCGGCGGTCGCGGTCTGCTGCTGCAAGGATTCGCTGAGGTCGTCGGTACGTGCGCGCAATTCTCTGAGCAGGCGCGCATTTTCAATGGCGATGACCGCCTGTTTGGCGAAGTTCGCGACGAGATCGACTTGCTTGTCGCTAAAAAGGCGCACTTCCCGGCGAGAGAGCGCGATAGCTCCGACACACTCGTCGTCCTTGAATATTGGCACCGAAAGCACGGTGCGGATGCCAGCTACCTCCACCGCCGCCACCGGCAACGAGTCACCATTGCGATAGGCGGGACTGTCGCTCAGGTCTGGCACCTGGACAGCCTTGCCGCTTTCCGCAGCACGAGTGATGGGCGCGTCTGGGCCGGGCCGCACGAGAGTTCCGCTTCGCCATTGCTCGACAAAGGCTTCGGGCCATGCACCGTGCAATGCGGCGCTGCGGAATCCATCACCCTCGCGCAACCAGATCACACCATGACTGGCCTCACATAGCCGCATCGCGCTTACAAGCATCGTCTGGAAAACGGGCTCCAGTTCACCCGGCGATGAGCTGATAACCTGCAACACCTCCGATGTCGCCGTCTGCTGTTGCAATGTTTCGCTTAACTCCGCAGTCCGCGACTCGACCTTGTTCTCCAGGTCTGCATAGGATTCCTGCAGCCGCGCGCCCATGTCGTTGAACTGGTCGGCGAGACCTTCAAGTTCATCCCCGGTCCGAATCGAGATGCGCTGGGCGAAATCGCCGCCGCCGATGCGCTCGGCACCGGCGCGCAGCGCCTGGATCGGGCCGACCATGCGCCGGGCCAGGAATATCCCCGCGAGCACCGCGAAGATCGACGCCGCCGTCAGCACGATGGCCAGACGCTGCAGCGCTGCATAAAGCGACGCGTAGGCCTCCTTGACCGGAAGCTCGACAAACATCGTCCACCGCAGCGGCGCGATCGGCGCGGATGCCGTCAGCACCTCCTGCCCCTGAATATTCTGCGAGCCCTGGACTTCCGAAGCGGCGTCTGTGTTCCCGGCCTGTGCGGCTTGCACCTGAATCAGCTTGGACATATCGGTGTTGCGCAACACCAGACTGATGTCCGGATGCGCGATCAGGCGTCCCTGCGCGCCGACGACGTAGGCGTGACCGGCCTCGCCCACCCTGATCTGCGACACCACGTCCCAGATCAGCTTCAGATTGACCTCGGCGATGCTGACGCCGGCATCCTTGCGGGTGCCGGCCAGCGACAGCGTCATGTAGGGCTCGGACTCCCTGCGGAAATACACCGGCCCATAATAGACCTTGTGGGCGACGGCCTCGGTGAATTTAGGATCCTTGGAGAGGTCGAGCCCGCTGTCCACCACGTCCATGGCGAGACGCGACACCCGCAGCCGCTCCTTGCCGGTCGAATCGACCTGCGCCAGTTCGGTGATGGCCGGCACCTGCCGCAGCAGCCGCAAGGCATCGAATCGGCGCTGCTCGATCGAGCCCGCAGACCACGGCAACTGGGTGGTCCAGCCCAGCTGGCTTTCAATTTCCTTGATGAACTGACCGATCTTCGCCGCCGCCGCCACGGCCTGCTCGTGCTGAATCCGGATCAGGGCTGCCTTGTGCTCGCGATAATAGAAAAAAACCTCGAAAATCCCGTTGGATAGCAGCGCGATGCCGACCACCGCGACGAACAGCGCGACATATTTGGTGAACAGCCGGCTGCGGATTTTCGTGCCGGATGGCCTAGCCTCCGGCTCCGCGCCCGCCACAGGCGATGCCGCCAGCGTTCGGCCTTGGGGCGTATCGGGGTGGAGGGAAATGCTCATTCAGCCCAAGTTAGCAAGAACGCAGGGTCTTGTCTCTTGCCGCAGTGCGGGAGGATCATTCGATGATCCCGGATCATTCTATGATCTCGTCGGCGGTCGCGAGCAGCATCGGCGACACCTCGATCCCGAGCGCTTTCGCGGTCTTGAGATTGATGACGAGTTCGAACTTGGTCGGCTGCTGGACCGGCAAGTCTGCCGGCCTGGTGCCCTTCAGGATGCGATCGACATAGACCGCCGCGCGCCGGTGCAGATCCACCACATCGACCCCATACGACACCAGCCCGCCATCGGTGGCGCCGAACCGCCACGGAAATACGGTCGGCATGCGGTTGGCCGCGGCTTGCGCAATGATTGCCGGCCGCCGAGAAGCGTGATGAATTCGCGGCGTTTCATCCCGAGACCCCGCCTTTGGCCGCCCGTAACAAGGCATCCTAACGGCAGAATATCACGGGGCGATGCGAAAGGAACGATGGCAATCGCCATCGGGCTGTTACCGTCGCCTCGATCCGGCCCGCGCTCAGGTCGGTTTGAGAGCCTTCGAACCCAGATCGAACTCCTCGATCTCCTTGCTCCGCTGGGATTCGGAAGCCGCCCTGTGGTCGGTGGCGATCGCCACATAGACCGCAGGCAGCACGAACAGCGTGAACAGGGTACCGATCGACATGCCCGCGACGACGACAAGCCCGATCGAGAACCGGCTCGCCGCACCTGCCCCGGTCGCGGTCAGCAGCGGCAGCAACCCGGTGACCATCGCCGCTGTCGTCATCAGGATCGGGCGAAGCCGGACCCGCGCCGCCATCTCGATCGCGGAGCGCCGGTCGAGCCCTTCCTTGAGCTGCAACGCGTTGGCGAACTCGACCATCAGAATGCCGTGCTTGCTGATCAGGCCGACCAGCGTCAGCAATCCGACCTGGGTGTAGATGTTCATCGTGGCGGCGCCAAAGAACAGCGGAAGCAATGCACCGACGATCGCCATGGGAACGCTGATCATGATCACCAGGGGATCGCGCAGGCTCTCGAATTGCGCCGCCAGCACCAGAAAGATGATGATCAGCGCAAAGCCAAAGGTAATCGCGAGCTGGTTTCCTTCCTGCACGTATTGCCGTGAATCCGCGAGGTAGTCGTGGCTAAAACCGGCCGGCAGGTTCTTGGCCAGGCTCTCTAGGAAGTCCACCGCCTGTCCGACGGTGACGCCGGGCATCGGCACCGCCTGGAAGGTTGCGGAGTTCAACTGGTTGTAGTGGGTCAACACGTTCGGGTCGGTAGCCGTTTCGATCGAGACGATGGTCGAGAGCGGCACCTGCTGGCCCGTGGAGGTCGGAACATAATATCCGCCGAGCGCCTCGGGCGACAGCCGCCTGTCGCGCGGCACCTGCGGAATGACCTGATACGAGCGTCCCTCGAGGTTGAACCGGTTCACGTAGTTTCCGCCGAGCAGCGTCGCCAGCGTACTGCCGACGTTCGCCATGGTGATGCCGAGATCGCTCGCCTTCGAGCGGTCGATCTTGACCCGCACCACCGGCTGGTTGAAGTCGAGATCGCTGTCGGAGACGATGAACAACCCGCTCTTGCGCGCGGCATCCTTCAGCTTGAGCATTTGCTCATAGACCGACTGATATCCATTGGTCGAATTGATCACCATCTGTACCGGCAATCCACCAGGCCCGCCGGGCAGCGGCGGCAGGTTGAAGGCAAATGCATTGACGCCTTCGATCTTGCTCAACTGTGCCTGCACCAGCGGCTTGAGCTTGATCGAAGAGCGCACCCGCTCGTCCCACGGCTTCAGCAGCATGCCGGCGATTCCGTTTTGCGGGCCGTTGATGCCGTTCAGGACGAAGCGCAGGTCGGTCTCGGGAAAGCTGGCAAAAACCTTGTCGAGCTTCTCGCCGTAAAAGTCCGAATAATCGATGTTGGCGTATTTCGGCGCCTTGGTCACGGCGAACACGATGCCCTGGTCTTCTTCAGGCGCGAGTTCCTTCGACGTGTGCAGGTAAAGGAAACCGACCAGCCCGAGGATGGTCAGGGCGAACAATGCCGTGATGGGACGGTAGTCGAGCGAACGATCGAGCTGCCGGCCATACCAGCGTGTCATCGACCCGAAAACCCTGTTGATGAGTTTTGCAAATCGTCCCTCCTCGGTGTTCTTGAGGAAGATCGAGCACATCATCGGCGAAAGCGTCAGCGCGATCACACCCGAAACGATCACCGAGCCAGCCAGCGTGAAAGCGAATTCGCGAAACAGCGAACCGGTGAGGCCGCCGAGGAAACCGATCGGCGCGTACACCGCGGCCAGCGTGATGGTCATGGAGACGACAGGGCCGACGATCTCGCGCGCGCCCTGCATGGCCGCCTGCACCGGAGGTTTGCCTTCCTCCAGATGCCGGTGGATGTTCTCCACCACCACGATAGCGTCGTCGACGACGAGGCCGATCGCCAGCACCATCGCCAATAGCGTCAGCAGGTTGAAACTGAATCCCGCCATCAGCATCAGGCTGCAGACGCCGACCAGCGACAGCGGGATGGTCACCACCGGGATGATCACCGAACGGAACGATGCGAGGAACAGGAAGATCACCACGACCACGATGAGGACCGCCTCGCCCAGGGTTTTCTCCACCTCGTCGATCGACGATTGAATGAACTTGGTCGAATCGTACGCCACTTTCATTTTCATCGACGGCGGCAGATTGCGTTCAAGTTCCGGAAACAGCGCGCGGACGCCCTTGACCAGCGTCAGCGGGTTGCCTTGCGGCGTCGCCTGCACGCCGATGAAGATCGCGTGCTCGCCGTTGAAGGCGACGCTGGCGTCGGTACTCTGCGCCGCGAGTTCGACGGTAGCGACGTCCTCCATCCGCACAAACCCGCCGTCCTTGGATTTGATGATCATGCGCTTGAACTGATCGAGATTCTTCAGATCGGTGTTGGCCGATACGTTGGAGACGACGAAGTAGCCTTTGGCCTGGCCCGCGGCGGCCTGGAAATTGTTGGCTGATATCGCGGCGGAAACATCGGCGGGCGAAACATTGCGACCTGCCATGCGGACGGGATCGAGCCATAGCCGCATCGCGAAAGTCTGGCCGCCGAGAATATCGGCGGAAGCGACGCCATCGACGGTCGAAAGCACCGGCTGCACCACCCGTGTCAGATAGTCTGATATTGCCGATCCCGACAGCACTTCGCTGGAGAAGCCGAGATACATCACCGCCGTGGTCTGACCGGTCGTCTTGGTCACGATCGGATCGTTGGATTCCTTTGGAATGAGATATTTGACCGAGTTTACCTTGGCGAGGACTTCGGTCAGCGCCTGGTTCGGATCGAAATTCAGCTTGATGTAGACTTGGATGGTGCTGGTCCCGAGCACCGAAGACGAGGTCATGTAATCGACGCCTTCGGCGGAGGCGACGGCCTGCTCGATCGGCGTCGTGATGAATCCCTGAATCAGTTCGGGCGACGCACCGGGATAGACGGTGGTGACGTTAACGACCGTATTCGACAGTTTCGGATATTGCCGGATCGGCAGACTGGTCGCGGCCCTGAAGCCGATCAGAAGAATCAGCAGGCTGACGACCACGGACAACACGGGTCGCTTGATGAAGATATCGGTCCAGACCATCGCGATGCGCTCCGTTCGTCAGTAACGCGGCGGATTCGCCGGAACCGGCGGCGGTGCGTCGGTTGAAATGGCCACTGCCACTCCGGATTGCAGCTTGAGTTGGCCCACCGCGACCACGCGATCGCCGGGCTTCAACCCGCTGACGATTTCGGCTCGCCCGTCAGTCCGGTTGCCGGTCCGCACGAAGGTGCGAACGGCGGTCAGACTGGTCTTGCCGTCATCCTCTTTCTTCTCGGTGATAAGGAAAACGGAGTCGCCGTAAAGCGTATAATCAACGGCGGTCTCGGGAACGGTGACGACCGCCGGCTTGTCAGGAAGTACCACTGTCGTGGTCGCGAACATGCCGGGCTTCAGGATGTGATCGGGATTGTCGAGCGTGGCCTGAACGCGGATGTTGCGCGTGTCGGTGGCGATCTGGGGTTCGATCGCGTTGATCTTCCCCTCAAAGGTTCGGCCGGGATAGGCGTCGACCGCGACGCGGACGGTCTGCCCTACCTTGAGCATCGCGCTGTCCTTTTCCGTCACCGTGAAGTTGGCGTACAGCGCCGACAGGTCGGTCAGCGTAACGATCTGCGTGCCGGCGGTGAGGAACTGGCCGATCTCGACGTGGCGGACGCCGAGTTCGCCGTCGAACGGCGCGCGCACCAGCTTCTGCGAAATGATCGCCTGGGTCTTGGCGATGCCGGCGTTGGCCTGGTCATACGACGCCTGCGCCTGATCGACCGTGGCCTGCGGGCCGAACTGGCGCGCGGCGAGCTGCTTGGCGCGATCCAGCGACAGCTGCGCTACCGTGGCCTGCGCCTTGAAGCTCGCGAGATCGCCCTGGTCGGGGCCGTCGAACAATTGCACCAGCGGACTTCCCGCCTTCACGGTGGAGCCTGCGGTAAACATGATGTCGGTGATGCGCCCGCTGACGTCCGAGGTGACATTCACCTGATGTACCGCGGCGAGATCGCCGACAGCGATCAGCAGGTTCGGAATGACCTCGGATTTGGCCTCGGCAACGGTAACCGTCGCCGGCGGCGGCTTGTTGTTGGCGAAGAACTGCGCGATCATATGGCTGCGGAATGTATTGAAGCCGACAAGACCGCCTACCAGCAGCGACAGCAGCAGCCCGACGATGATGAACCAGCGCATCATCCGAACCGGACGCGCGCGCGGCTTCTCGGCGATCGCCCTGGCCGAGATATTGGCTTCCGTCGCAATGGTCATGTCATGCACTTTCTGCAGTTACCGGCTGCCCCGGATCCGGCGACAGATCGCGATCCAGATGGGAGGCAATCACGGCTTCGTTCAATCCAATTCCGCGGAGAATGAATTCGCAAACCTGCCGTTCGAGATCGACAGCATTGCCGTAGGACAGGCACGGAACGGATGGCAGCCGCGCCAGCGCCGCCATCAGCACGGTATGGTGCGCAAACCAGAACAGGTTCAGCGGCTCGCGCCCAATCCGTGATGCGTCCCCTGCTGCTATCGCCCGCCCCAGCGATGCGGTGAACACGGGTCCGATCAAATCTCCGATCTTCTCGTAAAGCAGCCGCGCGAATTCTCCGTCGTCGAGGTGGCTGGTGATCATCAGCCGGAGACGCTGGGCTTCCTGCTGATCGGGAGCGTCCGACAGGTGCTGGAAATGGCGGACCATTTCGCGGATCAGCACGACGAGCGTTTCGGTCGACGGCTCCAGCTCAAGCAACCGGTGCAGCGCGGGATCCGCCTCGCAGGCCTCCGCGAGGATTTCCGCATACAGCGCCAATTTCGTCGGGAAGTGCTTGAACAGCAAACCCTCCGAAATTGAGGCAGCCGCCGCGACACTCTTGGTCGTGGTCCCCGCGAAGCCATGGCGGGCAAAGCAACGCTTGGCGGCGGCCAGTATCAATTGCCGCCGCAAGTCGCCGGTCATGCGCAGTGTGCTCATGCTCGTGAGTAAGCACTCACCTCAGAAGATGTCAAGAAATTTGCTGCAGTGCACGCGTTCAATTCGACGTCAGATGGGCCGAAATCCGAGCGCACCACGGATGCGCGTCACGGTGAACTGGCCATCGCGACTGGAAAGCACGCGTTCCAGATTCGCGCTGTCGATCTTGATGCTGGCAAAGCGCGGCCCGTTTGAGATGTCCTGCATCGAGGGCGCAAAGGCCTCGATCTCAGCCATGGTCGGGATTGCGCGGGAATCAGCGATCCCGCAAGCCCGGGCGACACCGACGAGGTCGGCGGTGGCAGCGGTGTGGCTCGCCTGCCCGCCGGTTTCGCCGTAGACCTCGTTATCCAGCACGACGATGGTGAGATTTTTTGGCTTCTGCAGGCCGACGGTCGCCAGACTCCCCATTCCCATCAGCATTTCGCCGTCGCCTGTTATCACGACCACCGGCAGGTCAGGCTGCGCCAGCGCGATGCCGAGCCCGATCATGACCGCGCCGCCCATCGCGCCCCACAGATAGAGATTGCGATCGTGATCGCCGGCGGCGGCGATATCGTAGGTCGAGGCGCCCAATCCGCCGACCACGATGGCGTCCTTGCGCTCCGCCAGCAGGCTGGAGACCACGCTGCGCCGATCGAGAAGATTTGCCTTGCTCATTTGGTGAAAACCTTTGCCCCGATCAGACGCTGCGACAACAGAACGGCGGTCGGTGTGCAGGCGTTATAGGCCTGCCCGGCCGCGGCCTCGACGACCTCGCACACCTCCTCGGCGTGGGAAGCCCGCAACACCTTGATCCCTGATAATTCGAACACGCCCTGGGTGCTCGACCCCATCGGCACCTGCCATGGATTGAATTCGCCCCATTCGCCGCGCATCGTGACCAGCGTCAGGAACGGAAAGCGGAAAATCTGGGTCAGCGACAGCATGTTGACGCAATTGCCGACCCCGCTCGACTGCATCAGCAGCACGCCGCGCTGGCCGCCGGCCCAGGCGCCGGCCAGCAGCGCCACGCCCTCTTCTTCCGTCGTCAACGGGACCGCGCGCATCGAGGAGGCGCCCAGCACGCGTTCGATCAGCTGCGAATGCCCGGCATCCGGCACGTAAGGCACCTGACGGACATCGAAGCGCTGCAAAATCGCAAAAATGTCCTCCGGCCAAGAGGGTGTAGCTTCGGGCGCAGTTTCGGAAGGTGCTTCTGTGCGGGCGTGCATTTTCATTTTCAGTCGGTGAGCCGAGACTGTATTCCGGTGCGGGACTGTAGAGGCAGCCGCGGTTTCGGAAAGAGCAAAAACGGCATATCGGTCTCCACCAAAGAGTATGGCAGCATGGATGCGAATGCGCGAGAGCTGGCGGCCAATTTCGACATCGAGAAACTGACGCCGGAATTCTATGCCAACCCCTACCCGACCTATCGTGCACTGCGGGAGCATGAGCCGGTCAAGCTATTGCCCAACGGCTCCTGCTTTCTGACGCGCTATGACGATCTGGTCAGCGCCTACAAGAACACCAAGCTTTTCAGCTCCGACAAGAAAAAGGAGTTCGCGCCGAAATACGGCTCTTCGCTGCTCTACGAGCACCACACCACCAGTCTCGTCTTCAACGACCCGCCCGCGCGCACCCGCGTGCGCCGGCTGATCATGGGCGCGCTGTCGCCGCGCGCGATCGCGGAGATGGAGCCCGATCTGATCGCGCTGGTGGACCGGCTGCTCGATGCCATCGCCGCCAAAGGCAGCTTTGAGCTGATCGGGGATTTTGCCTCGGCGATTCCGATTCAGGTGATCGGCAATCTGCTCGATGTCCCCCTGGAGGAGCGTGAACCGCTGCGCGACTGGTCGCTGGCGATTTTAGGTGCCCTCGAACCGGTGATCTCAGCGGAAGTTTTTGCACGCGGCAACAAGGCGGTAAAAGATTTTCTCGCCTATCTGGAAACACTGGTCGAACGCCGGCGGGCCAAACCGGGCAATCCCGAACGCGACGTGCTGACCCGCCTCATTCAGGGCGAGGACAACGGCGAGCGTCTGACGGAAACGGAACTGCTGCACAACTGCATTTTCCTGCTCAACGCCGGGCACGAGACCACCACCAATTTGATCGGCAACGGGCTGGTGGCGCTATCAGCAAACCCTGCGCAGAAAAAACGGCTGATCGAAAATCCGTATCTGACCAAGACTGCGGTCGAGAAAATTCTGCGATTTGAAAGCTCGAACCAGCTCGGCAACCGCATGACGACGGAGCGCGTCGAGCTCGGTGGCGTCACGCTATCAGCCGGTACGCCGGTGACGCTGTGCATCGGGGCCGCCAACCGCGATCCCAGGCAATTCACCGATCCGGAAACTCTCGACATCGGCCGCACGCCGAACCGGCATCTTGCGTTTGGCACCGGCGCGCATCAATGCGCCGGGATGGCGCTGGCGCGGCTCGAAGGCGCGATCGCGATTTCGCGATTCCTGGCGCGGTTTCCTGGGTACGCGCTGAACGGTCCGCCGGTGCGAGGCGGCCGCGTTCGCTTTCGTGGATTTTTGAGCGTGCCTTGTGCGGTCGGCGAGGGTCTCGCCGGATCACACCACTCCCGATGCTTTTAGTATCGAACCGGCATGTCCCGGGATCACCCGGTAACCTGACGTATGGCGGACATCGGAAAATCGACGCTATTGACCCAGGTTCGCGGTAGGGATGCTCATTGCTGAGCACCCACCGGGTCACCGGAGGCGGTCGCCCGCCCCCGGTTCCCACAGAACGTGGCGTGCGGATTTCCCG